>Ga0302182_10001688_pt1 | contig 11290 bp, 12 predicted proteins | sample I_Palsa_N3_1_FD_198781 | JGI IMG/M metagenome (GOLD analysis project Ga0302182, IMG submission 198781) | Peat permafrost microbial communities from Stordalen Mire near Abisko, Sweden - I_Palsa_N3_1 | ecosystem: Environmental > Terrestrial > Soil > Palsa > Peat permafrost | place: Sweden...
GTTGAACGGCGCCGCTGCCATCAGCATTGCACCTGTCTGCCTCTGCTTGCATCTGTTTGCACTTTCACTTTAGCCCGCTTTAGTCCCTCTGCAATCTCCTGCAACTTCGCTGCCACACGTCGCGATTTAAAACGAACGCTAATTGTTTGTTTGCGCGCTTGTGATTCGGCTGCTTTCTGCTGTTTTTCTGCTGCTTCCTCTGCGAATTTTTAAGGCCATGTGCCTGTTATCAACGCATCCTGACAATGAGTATTTGTCGGACCTGCGTTTGTTCGTGTGTATCACTTATGCATAACTCTAATAATTATTTGTACAACGGCTATAAAGTCGTTCCTTCTGCGCACCGTCTGCCTGACGGATCATTCGCGTCTAACCTTTTGCTCGAGCGCCATAGCGGCAGCGAGAAGGGTAATCGCTACCAGTTCCACGTTCTCGACTATTTCAAGAACGAAGCGCAAGCGCTCGGTCATTCACGCAAGTGGGCACGGGAATGGGTCGACACCCGCGGCTGATCAGTCCGCGGCGGTTCGAAGTAGATTCGCAGCAAGTTCGCGGTGGGTCCGCGGCAAGTCACTACTCGATCCATCGAAACGGCGCGCTGTTAAAGCATGCCCCAGCCATCCGTTGTTTAGCGTCTGATTTCTCAAGTTCGATCTAGTCGGCTTGTTCTGCTTGTTCTTATAGTCCACTGGCACGCGCAATAAGCGCATGTGTCCCGACGGCGCACCCTCAGGTGCGCCGCTTTCGTTTCAACTCCGTCGAATAAGCGTTTGCTCTAGCGGGACGCCGTTGCGCTCGTCCTGCATGGGCCTATAAAACGCATCAAAAAATACTTGTAGAAACTTTACATCTTTACCCTCAAGCAACCTTCCAGAGCGGTCGTTAAACCGTTTGCCTGTGTCGACACTGTGTGACGGAGCATCAAAAAAGCTTAACGCGTTCGAGGGGTGAGAGCCTCGCCGTCAACGAACACTTTGCGACAGGCACGGCGCGCGGACACACGGAATAGATGTGCCCGCGCTGCACTCATACCGCTGCCAGCGCTTGGGGGGCCAAGGACGGCAGCGGCTATTCAGCCGTTGAGAGCCCGTTCGGGCAGGAGTCACCACGTGAACCTCAAACACATGACCATCAAGAGCAAACTCATTGCTGGATTCGGTGTGCTTTCAGCCATCGTGCTCGGTGTGTCGGCGATGTCGCTGCACGCGCTGAGCAGTTCCACCGATGGTTTTTCGAACTACGTCCATGGTCCTGGTGCGCGAGCCGATATGGCAGCACAGGTTCGCACTGCAGTGGACCGGCGTGCCATTGCGGCTCGCAATCTTGTCCTGGTGACGAAACCGGCGGACCTGGAAACCGAGAAGGCCGACGTCACGCGTGCGTCGGAAGACGTGCAGGCGAAGCTGAAACTATTGAAAACCATGGTCGCGAGCGGACCCGACAGCAGCGACACCGCACGCAGTCTGGTAGGTGAAATCGATCGCGTGGAGATGTTGTACGGGCCGGTTGCCAACGACATTGTGGCGCTTGCGCTGGCCGGCAAGCACGATGAGGCCATCGTCAAGATGGATAACGAATGCCGGCCGCTGCTGGCTTCGCTCGTGAAGGCGACGGATGCCTACGCCGATTTCACGCGCAACCGTCAGGAACAGTTGGTGCGCGACTCTGAAGATCAGTATCAGATGCAGCGAAACCTGCTGATCGCCATTTGCGTGGCCGCGATCGCCATGGCACTGGCGGCGGGCGTGGTCATCACGCGCTCGATCACGCTGCCGATCCGGCGTGCCGTCGACGTCGCCAGCACGGTGGCACGCGGCGATCTTCGTAGCCGCATCGTGGTCACGCAGAACGATGAGACCGGCCAGTTGCTCGGTGCGCTCGCCGACATGAACGCGCGGCTGATCGAAACGGTAAGCCGCGTGCGTGAAAGCAGCGGCAGCATCGCGAGTGCGTCGTCGGAGATTGCAATGGGGAACACCGACCTCAGTCAGCGCACGGAGGAACAGGCGGCGTCGCTGGAGGAAACGGCGGCGAGCATGGAAGAGCTGACATCGACGGTCAAGCAGAACACCGAAAATGCGCAGCAGGCCAGTGCGCTGGCGACAAGCGCTTCGAACGTTGCTCAGCGTGGCAACAAGGTGGTCGGGCAGGTCGTCGATACCATGCACGGCATCAGCGAAAGCTCGGCGAAGATTGCGGAGATCACGGGGATTATTGAAGGGATCGCGTTCCAGACCAATATCCTGGCGTTGAACGCGGCGGTTGAGGCGGCGCGGGCCGGAGAACAGGGCCGCGGTTTCGCGGTGGTCGCAAGCGAAGTGCGCAGTCTCGCGCAACGGTCGTCGAATGCGGCCAAGGAGATCAAGGACCTGATTGCAAACTCGGTGCTGCAGGTCCAGAACGGTTCGGCGCTTGCCAGCCAGGCTGGCGAAACGATGTCGGAGGTGACCCAGGCGGTCGCGCGAGTCACCGACATCATGGAGGAGATTGCGGCGGCATCGATCGAGCAGGGCCGCGGCATAGAACAGGTGAACCAGGCCATCACGCAGATGGACGAAGTCACACAGCAGAACGCAGCGCTGGTGGAAGAAGCGGCGGCGGCATCCCAGTCACTACAGGATCAGGGCCGGCAGTTGACGGAGGCCGTGGCGTTCTTTCAGATGGAGGGCACGACGGTTGCGTCACGCCCAGCGGTCAAGCAGACGGTTGGGTCGACAATTAAGCCGGCGGTTCGCGCCGCGGCTTTGCCCGCTGCGAAACGAGCCATCAAACGCTCGCCCACCGTACTGGTTGCGCCACTGAAAACGGCAAGTGCTGGCGAGGAAGGCTGGAGCACGTTCTGACGCGCTATTATTGTCCGGCACGTGAATGAAGCGGCGCGACCAGGGTCGCGCCGCGTTTAACGTGGTGTCTCTACACTTTTTATACACTCACCGCGTTACGCCGCCAGGTCCGTCTGATACTGTCGATAAAATTATGCTTCGTTATCCAAATGACTATTTTTAGGTTGGTCTCGTCGCGCTGTACTTTTCACATCGATTCGCTGGCTTTTCAACGTTTGTTTTCCCGTGCATTCATCAAACCTCCCACGAACATAACCGGTACCGCCCCGGTCTAGTCTGTCGGCGGTTCGCTCGCCGTATCGATGTTTCTTTATCGCTTTCTAATGCCACGGATTTGCGGTATTCCTGTCGGGCGAGCGCGTGCACCCCAGCAGCGCGCTCACCCGAATGCACCAGGAACCGGAGCCGTCGATGTCCTTATATCTTCTTGCCCTCCTGATCGGCGTTGTCGCCGGCCTCCGCGCGATGACCGCTCCCGCCGCCGTAAGCTGGGCGGCGCATCTTGGCTGGTTGCCCATCCAGCACACGCCGCTCGCGTTCCTTGGCGCAACCGTCACGCCTTATATCCTGACCGTGCTTGCCATTGGCGAACTCATCACCGACCAACTTCCGAAAACCCCCAGCCGCAAGGTGCCCATGCAGTTCGGCGCACGGCTTGTGACCGGCGCGGTGAGCGGCGCTGCGCTGGGTGCGGCGGCGGGCTCGATGATCGGCGGCGCGGTGGCGGGGCTGATCGGCGCAGTCATCGGCACGCTGGGTGGCGCGAGCGTCCGCGGTGCACTGGCTCGCGCAATGGGGCGCGATTTGCCGGCGGCGCTGATAGAAGACGTAGTAGCGGTCGGTGGCGCAGTGTTGATCGTCATCGCGTTTGCTTGAGCTTCCTTCTGGGTGCTGCCGGTGTGAGTGGCGTCGACGTCGGCATCGGCGCTGTTTCAGCGTGAATTCAGCGTACATTCAGCGCGGCGTCAGTATTGGTGCCGCTTCGGTATCGAGAAGTAAGTGGCCAGCATTTCTGCCAGGCGCCAAGTGGCGCAGGGTCGCCGGCAGTGGGCGTCGAAGCCTGCGTCTTTCAGGCTTTCAATAGGATCGGCTGGCCAGATGTTGCTGATCGCGACGAGCAGCCGGCCGGTCATGTCGGCATCGGGGCGCAGCGCGCTGATAAAGGCATAGCCGGATTCGCTGTCGAGCCGCGTGTCCAGTATCAGTGCCTGGGGCTTCCAGTTTTGCAGCAACGAGCGCGCCGATTTCAGGCTCTGGGTATGCATGACCTGTAACCCGGTCAGCCGTAGCAACGCGGCCAGCGATTCCCCTATCAACTTGTCCTGATGGGCGATCAGTACCCGCGGTGAGCCGATCGGCATGCGTGCCTGCTTGCCGCTCCATAGTGCAAAGTGTCTCTCGTCATCTGTGCCTGAACGACTGCTCATGGTGTCCTCCTCCTGGTTTTTGTAACTGGATGGGGCGCCGGAGCCGCATGACCTCCATGGACGGCAGCTTCGAGTCCGGCGATGGGATTAATGCGGAACCGATGACGCAGTGTCGCGGTTAAGCGTTTGCCGCAAAACCCGGTCGAGGAGGGGACACGGGCGAATTTTTCGGGGGGACCGCAGACCCCCCTTCGTATCCCTGCGAAAGGGGGGGTGGCGAGACCCCGACATGCCGTTACCATCAGGCTGTGATTTACGGGAATAGCAATGGAAAACGGTAATTTCAAAACGGTGCTGCTGGTCGAGGATGAGGGGCTCACGAGAAGCGCCATGAAAAGCCTGATCCTTGCCAACGAACCGTTGCTCGAGATCGATGAGGCTGACGGCTTCGAACAAGCGAAGGAGAAGCTTTCCGGGCGCTCGTACGATCTCGTTTTCCTCGACTATCAATTACGGGGCAATTCCACGGGACTCGATCTGCTGAACTGGATCGGGGAGCAGGAGCGCGAGGTACAGACCATCATGCTGTCCGCACAAGATGACCGCGATACGGTGCTGGAATGCATCAGGAGCGGCGCATGCGGCTTTATTTCGAAGGCGAGTGAGCAAGGAGCGGGCGTGTTCCGCGAGGCGCTCAAGACGATTCTGAGCGGCCGCGTGTATTTGCCCAATAGCGTGCTGGGAAAGGGCGGCCACAGCCCCAAGCCGGTGTCCACGCATTCCGGCGTCACCGTGGAGTCGCTGAGCCTGCCGCCACGCCTGACCGAGACGCTGCGCTATTTGTTGCAGGGTTTGTCGAACAAGGCGATTGCGAGAAAAATGAATATCACCGAGAACACCGCCAAGGAATATTCGAGCGATCTCCTCGCCCGGTTTCATGTGACGCGGCGGACGTTCCTGATCGTGGAAATGGCGCGGCGGGGGATTGAGATGCCGATGGGCAACCCGGCGACTGCGGGCGCGCCACGGTAGGCGTTAAGGTTGGCTGGATCTGAGAGATTTATAAAAATAAGCGGGGACTGGGTCAGCGCTCTAAGAAAAGCGCGCCGCTGCTTCAACGTACAGATGCTTCGCATGTATCTACAATGTTGCTACTAGCTTAGTGTTGTGGCATAGTATCTACATTGATGATACAGGGGTTGAAATGCGTGTGACGGTGAAGAAATGGGGCAATAGCGCAGCGGTGCGCATTCCCGCCTCGGTGATGGAAGCGATCAGCTTGAATCTGGACGAGATCGTAGATGTCCACGAGGAAGGCGGACGAATCGTTATCGAGCCGGTGCGTTCTAAAGAATACGACCTTGATCAACTGTTGGCTGGTATAACGCAGGAAAACTTGCACGCCGAAGTCAGTTTCGGCCCGGCGCTCGGCAAGGAAACCTTCTGATGGTACGGCGTTATGTGCCGGAAGCTGGCGATATGGTGTGGCTGCATTTCGACCCACAGGCTGGTCACGAACAGGCCGGACACAGGCCGGCGCTGGTGCTCAGTCCATCGGCGTACAACAACAAGACTGGATTGATGCTTTGCTGCCCCATGACAACGCAGATCAAGGGTTATCCGTTCGAGGTGACCGTCGGTGGCGACCGGGCGCAGGCGGTGCTGGCCGATCAGGTCAAGAGCTTGGACTGGGGGGCGCGCAAAGCAACCCGCAAGGGTCAGGTTTCTTCAAGTGAACTCTCCGATGTAAGAGCTAAAATTGGCGCCCTCATCGGGATTCCCAAAGTCAGATCCTAAACTGCCGGAGGGGTAACACCGACGCTTGGCGGTTGCATTCGCTCTCCGTCTTCTCCCCCTCAGCAAACCCTCGCGGCATCTTCCACCGAACGTCCCGATATCAACGACGCAATCTGCCGGCGCAACTCCGCCGGGCTAACCGGCTTGCTCAACACGTCGTGATCGCATGCGAGCGGCACGATGGTCGCGGCCGGCTCGCCGGTGACGACCAGGCACGGGCAGCGCCGCCCGATTTTCGTCGCACCGAGCATGGCCACGTCGCGCGCCGTTTTTGAATCGCGCAAACGGAAATCCGTGATGATGAGATCCGGATAACGTTCGATGGTGTTCAGCGTCTCCTCAAACTCCTCGAAGCTGCTCGCGGAGTCAAACAACATGCCCCATTGCACGAGCAACGCTTCCGTCGATGCCCGCACGAGGCTGTCGTCCTCCACCAGCAACACATAGAGTCCGTCCAGCGGCACGGTCTGCAAATCGGCGGTCTCCTCACCCCGCGCACGCGGTGCGGCTTCGCCGAGAGGCGAACCGCAAATGGGCATTTCGAGCGAGAAGCGCGAACCGCGTCCTTCGGTCGATTTCAACTCGATCCGATGCTCCTCCAGAATGGACACCACGGCGTTCACGATCGACAGGCCGAGACCCAGTCCCCGGTCGTTGTCCTGCTCGGCGTTGCCCACCTGGAAGAACGGCTGAAAGATGGAATCCCAATGTTCCGGCGCAATGCCAATGCCGTTGTCCACCACATCAATGCGCGTTCGCGTGGCCGAACGCACCACGCCCACAATAACCACGGGCTCGGCTTTCTTGCTGGCATCGGCGTAACGAATGCCGTTCGATACCAGGTTCACGATGGCCCGCCCAAGCCAATGCGCGTCGCTGCGTACGTACACTGGTGCCTCGGGCATGCGCAGCCGTAACTCGACGCCGTGCATGGCCGCGAGCGGGCGCAGTTGTTCGGCTGCTTCGAGCACAGCGATCTTGAGGTCGAACACGTGATAGCGCGGCACGACCCGGCCCGACTCGAGCCGCGAGAGATCGAGCACTGCGTTCAGGAAGCGCGCAAGGATCACCGACGAACGGCCGGATTCATCGATCAACCGGGCGGCTTCGGTTACATCGTCGTGATGCAGCGCTTCGGCGGCAGCTTGCAGGAAGAGGTTGAGCGCGTGCATGGGCTGCCGCAAATCGTGCGTGGCGGCAGCGAGGAAGTTCGACTTCTCCCGGCTTGCGGTCTCCGCCGCGAGCATTTGCTGCTCTTTGAGCGCGAGCAATGCGTTGGTCTTGGTGTCCTGATCTTTCTTCGACGCCAGCAAGTCCAGGTGCTTTTTTTCCAGTTGAACGTTTGCGGTGAGGAGCTCGTTATTGAGCACACCGAGTGCACGCTCCGCCGCGAAGCGCTCACGCGACACCCGCTCTGCATGCACGCACACACCATGACCGATCACGACCACGTTGAAGAGATAGAACAGGCCCATGTAGAAGTCTTCGGGCGAGAGAATCCTGATGGTGAGTTGCAGCAGGATGACCGATGAAAACGTGACCACTGCGGCCGTCAGCGCCACTCTGGACTTCAGGTAGAAGAAGCCGAACTGGAAGAAAAATACGAGGTAGAGACCAACGAAATACCACGTGTAATTGAACGGTCCCGGCGACAAGGCCACCAGCAAAAGCAGTATCAAGTTGCAGCCGTAGACGCCGGTTAGGATCACGCGCTGGGACGTGGCGTGAGTCGCGAACGAGGCCCTCAAGGTCAGGCTGCCGACGAAAACCAGCAACGCGATGCCGGCCAGCCGCAGCGCCATGATCTGCATGAAGACGGGGGCAAGTACTGCGCTTTCGCGCCCGAAGTTGAAGTCGTACCACAGGAAGCAGACCCAAACGCTCAACGCGAGCAACGCCGATGCACGGCGGAACGCGCAGAAACGAAGGCTATGGTCTTCGAGGAACTGGGCTTCGAGGGCGGCTTCGGGAAAGGGCTTCGGGATCGAGAGATTGCGTACGAGGCTTAAGCCCGCATCTCGTGCGGACGACGAAAAGAGCCGCGACGGTTTGGGGGCGGCCATGTCGGCAATATCTTCAGGGACGTCCATGATTCGCTCACTCGAAAAAGGGCGTGATCGATTACTTTAGCTGACCACGCGCCTGAAGCAAACATCGTTTTTTACAAATCCCAAGTGCTTATCCGCCATGACTGCATGTCATCGGCGTGATGACGGGCGCGCGCTCGCTAACGGCAACCTCTCGCGCTACGCTCGCTTTCATGTTTACCGGATCATCATTCCTCCGGCGCTTATTCGTCTGATCTTTATAAGGTACTGCTATGTCACGCATTTTCATTACGGGGTCCGCCGACGGACTCGGTCAAATGGCCGCCCGTCTGCTTGTCGCGCAGGGGCATCAGGTGGTGCTGCATGCCCGCCATGCCGAGCGTGCGCATCAAGCGATGCAAGCCGTATCGGGCGCACAAGCCGCTGTGTCCGGCGATTTGTCGAGTATCGAAGAGACTACCCGCGTGGCTCAACAGGTCAACCGGCTCGGACACTTTGATGCCGTGATTCACAACGCCGCCGTAGGGTATCGCGAGCCGCGGCGCATCGAGACCGTGGATGGCTTGCCGCACGTCTTCGCGATCAACACGCTCGCTCCGTACATCCTGAGCGCACTGATCGATAAACCTCAACGTCTTGTCTATCTCAGCTCAGGGCTGCATGAAAGCGGCGATACCCGTCTCGACGATCTGCTCTGGCAACAGCGGTCCTGGCAAGGCACAAGCGCCTATTCCGATTCAAAATTGCACGACGTCCTGCTTGCTTTCGGCGTGGCGCGCCGCTGGCCTGGCGTGTTGTCAAATGCCGTGCATCCGGGCTGGGTACCGACCAAGATGGGCGGTTCAGGCGCCCCCGATGACCTGAAGGCGGCGCCGCAAACACAGGCCTGGCTCGCCGTCAGCGACGATCCTGCCGCAAGGGTGACCGGCAAATATTTCTTCCATATGAAACGGCGCGAGCCGAGCGCTGCCGCCCGCGATGCGGGTTTGCAGGATCGGTTGATCGAGGCGTGTGAGCGCTTGTCGGGGATTCGGCTGCCGGAGTGAGAGAGCCGGGTGTGCGGGGAACGAGCGGTCATATGGCCCGGCGCAAACGCGTGGATGCGCCGGGCGCTGTTTGATATCGCTTATTGGGGGCGTATTCGGGGGCGTATTCAGACGCGATACGCGATACGCGGCTGCACGGCTGCACGGCTGCACGGCAAACCCTGCGTGGCCGTTTTAAATCAACTCGGAAATCTCGATCAGGTTCAGATCGGGATCGCGGACGTAGACCGAGCGGATTTTCTGCGTGGCGCCGGTACGCTCGACCGGCCCTTCCATGATCGGCCACTCGTACTGCTTCAAGTGCGCGATCACGTCGTCGAGAGGCACGGCCGCGATGAAGCACAGGTCCAGCGCGCCCGGCACCGGCACATGCGCCTTCGGCTCGAACTCCTTGCCGCGCACATGCACGTTGATTTTCTGGTTGCCGAACTTGAACGCGCTCCGTCCCGCACCGAAGGTTTCGAGCTTCATCTGCAGGACTTCGGTGTAGAAATGGCGCGTCGCCGCTTCATCGATGCAAGTCAGAACGAGGTGATCCAGGTGATCGATGATAGCCATGTCACGCTCCTTCCCTGGCAAATGCCTGTTGTGTGGGGGCGCCGCCTGCGTCCATTGGCGGCGCATCGTGCAGGTCGAGCCGGCGCCCGGCCTTGAGGATCTGGCTTGGTACGTCGTGACCTATCAGGTTTGGCAGCAACGCCGCTGAGCTGAGCACCGAGGCGAGATTGACGCCGGTGTCGTAGCCGTCCAGTTCCAGCATATGTACCAGTTCCTCCGTACACACGTTGCCTGTTGCACCGGGTGCATAGGGACACCCCCCAATGCCGCCAAGCGAGGCATCGAAACGATCGATGCCCGCGCTCAACGCCGCCAGCGTATTGGCCAGCGCCATGCCGCGCGTATTGTGGAAGTGGAGCGTGAGCTCGAGTGTGGGGAATGCCTCACGCACCCGTTCGCATAGTGTCTTTACCTGTGAGGGGAAGGCCATGCCGGTGGTGTCGCATAGCGTCACGCCGTGCACGCCGAGTTCGGCGAAACGCTCGGTCCAGCGCAGCACTTCCTCCACTGCGACGTCACCTTCCATGGGGCAACCCATCGACGTGGACAACGACACGTTGATGGCCACCGGCGTTGCCTTCACCACGCCGATCACTTCGCGCAACTGCGCGAACGACTGATCGCGGCTCATGCGCAGGTTCGCGCGGTTGTGGGTCTCGCTCACCGACATCACGAGGTTGACTTCATCGACACCGCATGACAACGCGCGTTCCGCCCCGCGCACGTTCGGCACGAGCGCGGTGTAGACCACGCCTTCGCGCCGCGCGATGCCATGCATTACGGCTTCGGCGTCGCGCAGCGCGGGAATGGCTTTCGGCGATGTAAACGACGTTACTTCTATCTTTGCGAATCCGCATGCGCTCAGCGCGTTGACCAAGGCGATCTTCGCGTCGGTATCGACGAATTGTTTTTCGTTCTGAAAGCCGTCGCGGGTCGCGACTTCCTGGATATACAGGCGTTTCATGGGGCTCCTCATGTCGGATGATGGCGCGTTATACGGACATGATGAACCTGCGCGGACGGCCTGAAAATCGGTGGATTTTCCACGACCGTTTCCAAATTGGAAAGACTCGCGCGCGGGGCGGACGAGTGACTTCGCACGCCAAACGCTGCGTCATGGCACAGTCTTGATTGAACATTCCTTTCCGGCAGGAGCTCTTTTCGATGTCCGATTTCATTCTCGATAATCCGTTTCTCGAATTCCTAGACGCACGCCTCGTTGCGTGGTCGAGCGGTTACGCGGAGTTCCGCATGCCGATTCAAGCCCGTAACCTGAACCGGCAGGGCGTGTTGCAAGGCGGAGCGGTGGCAACCCTGCTCGATGCCGCATGCGGTTACGCAGGTGTCTATGCGGAGCAGGGTGAACCAGCCATTCATGGTTTCACGCTCTCGCTGACGGTGAATTATCTCGACACGGGGTTGGGTAAGAGCGTGACGGCGAAGGGTTTTATCGAGCGGCAAGGTCGCAGCATCTTTTTCTCGCGCGGCGAAGCGTGGGTCGATGACAAGCTCCTGATTGCGAGCGCGCAAGGGACATTCAAATATGCGGGCACGCACGGGAAGAAGTGAGTGTTTTACGCTGCACGCAGATTTTGCAGATGGCAGGCCATGCTCCCATTCGTTAGGAGCGC
>Ga0302182_10001692_pt1 | contig 11276 bp, 14 predicted proteins | sample I_Palsa_N3_1_FD_198781 | JGI IMG/M metagenome (GOLD analysis project Ga0302182, IMG submission 198781) | Peat permafrost microbial communities from Stordalen Mire near Abisko, Sweden - I_Palsa_N3_1 | ecosystem: Environmental > Terrestrial > Soil > Palsa > Peat permafrost | place: Sweden...
GGAGTCGAAAAACCCACCGTGCTTATGTTGATTGACCGGAACGAACTCGAAGGGCAACTACACAAAAATATCATCGGCTATGGCCTTTCCGCCAAAGTCGCCGACAGCAAGAAGGACTTGCAGGACATCATTGGGACGGACTATCGAGGGTTGGTCGTCTCGATGATTCACAAGTTCGACGACATTCCCGCGAACATCAACACCCGTAGCAGCGTGGTCGTCCTCGTGGACGAGGCGCATCGGACAACCGGAGGCGACCTCGGCAACTACTTGATGGGCGCTCTGCCAAATGCGACCTACATTGGATTCACTGGAACGCCGGTTGACAGGATTTCGAGAGGGCAAGGGACGTTCAAGGTATTTGGCAGCGACGATGAGAGCGGTTACCTCGACAAGTATTCCATCGCTGAGTCCATCAAAGACGGGACGACGGTCACTCTGAATTACGCGCTCGCCCCGTCAAGCCTGCTGGTTGACCGCGAAGTGCTCGAAAAGAAGTTCCTGAACTTAGCTGAGGCCGAGGGCGTGAGCGACGTTGAGGAGCTAAATGCCATCCTCGACCGGGCCGTGGAACTGAAAGAGATGATGAAGGCGTCCAGCCGCATCGAGAAGATTGCGGAATACGCTGCCATGCATTTCAAAGAAAACGTCGAGCCGATGGGCTTCAAGGCGTTCTTCGTTGCGGTTGACCGCGAGGCGTGCGCTCTTTACAAGAAGGCTCTCGACAAGCATCTGCCAGCCGACTATTCCCGTGTTGTGTACTCGCCCTCACAAAATGACAAGGAACTCTTGCGAGAGTTTTACCTGAGTGACGATGAAGAGAAGAAAGTCCGTAAGGAATTCATCCGCAAGAACGAGAAGCCCAAGATTCTCATCGTCACGGAAAAGCTGCTCACCGGTTTCGACGCGCCGATTCTCTACTGCATGTACCTCGACAAGCCGATGCGCGACCACGTTCTCCTACAAGCAATCGCTCGGGTGAACCGACCCTATGAGGACTCCGAGGGGATGGTGAAGCCCTACGGCTTCGTTCTCGACTTCGTTGGCATCTTCGAAAAACTAGAGAAGGCGCTGGCATTTGATTCAGATGTGGTCACGTCGGTGATTCAAAACATTGACGTTCTCAAGCAACTCTTCGCCACGATGATGAAAGAACAGGCCCCGGACTACCTACCGTTTGCCAAAGGATGGGACGACAAGTCCAAGGAAAGGGCCATCGCTTATTTCGAGGACAAGAACCGGCGCGGAGACTTCTTCAAGTGGTTCCGGCAGCTTCAAAATCTGTATGAGGTAATTTCCCCTGACGCTTTCCTTCGTCCGTTCTTGGATGAGTATCTGATGCTCTCCGAACTTTATGCGCTGATTCGGAACGCCTACGGCGAGCGCATTTACGTTGACCGTGAGATTTCTAGCAAGACCCGCGAACTGCTACAGAAGCACACCATCAGCGGTCAATTGGAACTCCCCGGTGCAATACATGCGCTTGGCCCGGAAGAGTTGGCGAAGCTGCGAGATAGCGACACGTCGGACAATACAAAGATTTTGAACCTTCGAAAGATTCTGGCTGTGACGGTGCAAGAGACTGGAGCGGCCAAACCGTTCTTGCTGTCCATAGGCGAAAGAGCCGAGAAGCTAGCCGAAGCATACGAAGACCGCCAGTTGACGACACAACAGGCACTCATCGAATTTCAAAAGCTGGCCCGTGAAGCTACAGAGGCCGACGCCGAGCGCCAGCGGCTCGGGTTGGATGAGAACACCTTTGCCATTCACAAGACGGTCGGCGAGACGGATAACGGTTTCGACGCGAAGCAGGCGAAGGGCATCAACGCGCTGTTCGAGCGTTGCCCTGACTACAGATGGAACAAGCAGCAGGAGAGCAAGCTGCGGACGGAACTCTACAAAACATTGCGCCCGTTGGTTGGGACAGAGAAAATGATTGAAGTGGCGAATCGCTTGCTGAGGTTGCAGCGAATATGAAGACGGCGGCGACCAAGATGGCGAAGTCAGCGAATCGCTGGCAGGACGCAGAAGAACTCCGATGGGCCGTGCGTCATTGGGCCGCTCGCATTGGAATCAAATCTCCGCAGATTCACCTGCGCGAGATGCGCCGCAAATGGGCATCAATCTCAGGTGTTGGTCGGCTCACCTTAAACACGGAACTGATTGAGTTGCCGAAGGAATTGGGTGAGTTCGTTATTGTCCACGAACTGGTTCACCGTCTCGCTCCAAACCACGGCAAGGTCTTCAAGAGTTTTATGCACGCCTATTTGCCCGATTGGGAAGCACGGGAGGCCAGACTGAGAATCTCGGGACAGTGCACATGACGGCATCCAAAGAATCAGTTCCGGTCTGTTGCTTGACACCGCTTTACCAATTCGCTTTAGATGCCGACGAATATGTAGTCGATAACGAAGTAAAAATTCTGCCTCTGCGCGAACCCATTTGGGATTTGACCTTCGACAGCGTACTTAGGTCTCACCTTGCTATGTGCCAGCCGGACAGATTAGTTTTTCAGATGTCGCTGCTTCCGTCCGCCTATTTCACCGAAGACAGGCTCTCAGTAGCCAATCATTCGGACGGGGCGGATATGATGGACAAATGCGTCGCTCCTGTCCGAGAGTTCTTGCAAGTATTAAGGCTCTTTGCACCCGGACATCTACATGCTGGCGAAACCTTTGTTCTGGTGCCCATGCCCCACAACCATAATTGGGGAACCGTCGCAAGCATTCGAGTCTCAGACATGGCGGTCGATTACGCCAATCTTAGAGTAGTCGCAAAAACTTATACCCTTAGTTCGTCAGACATGCCCGCGTTACGAGAATTCCGAACAGCCATTTCGCCGATACTCCAGAAACTCGAATCATATCCGGCGGCAGCGTTCGCACTGTCCCTTTACGGTGCTGATGACGGTGCGCGAGCGAATTTCAGTGCAGCGGTCACGGCATTGGAGGCTCTCCTAACAAAGAGCGATGAAACTGAGGGGCTAACGTATCGCTTGTCGATGAGACTTGCCAACCTCTTGGGACACTCGCCTGAGGCGAGAAAGTCAAGATTTGTCGAGATGAAGAAGGTATATGGCATCCGCTCCAAAATCGTTCACGGAAGTCCAATCGTGACCAAATCGAATTCCAGACCTTTGGACATCTTGCCAGACCTTCGTGAAACGCTGCGAAGAGTGTTGCTATCCGCCCTCGCACTGTTTGGCGGTGGAGTACGGCCCGAGGATTTGCCAGACCGCATTGACGAGTGTGCGCTTGACGATGAATCAAGACGGCAAGTTCAGACAGAGGCTTCGAAATACCTGTTTCACCAATCCCACTAACAACGAACTGGCTAAAACGTCTTCATGAAGTTACTCGGTTGGACTAGTTTACCGCGCCCATGGATTCCTCCAATCGGCGCGACGCATGAAGCAACGATACAGATTTCATTGGGACTCGACCTCTCGAATTTCAAGCTGCGTGTTCCCCTGCCTTCGCCCCGGCGTCTGGAAATTGATGAGCAGGCCGCATTCGACGCCGAGAATTTTCATGTAATTCCGCAACTGCCGCTCTTCGCATTCCCCCAACTCGCTACTGACGGCCTTCAATTCGACCACGACCTTCTGCTTTCCAAGGTGAACCAGCAAATCGGGGTAACCCTCGCCCACGTAGTGTTCGCGGTATTTTAGTTCCACAACCTTCTGGCTCTCGTACTCGATTCCCGCAAGACGCAAGCCCACCTGCATCGCACGGTCGTACACATCCTCCGAAAAGCCAGACCCGAGGTCGGTGTAAACTTCGTGCGCGATTTTTCCAACCAATTCTATCTGTTGGTCCATAATTTGTAGTCTCCTAACCAGAGGCGACCCCGAAAATCTGTGCTGCAAATCCAATGACTTACGGCGACTGCGGCAACGGCCTTTTTGACCCGCACGAGTTTTCAACGACTTAGCAACACTGCGGTCGCGGAGGCTTTCTTTCACGCCCTTACGCGGCGGCGAGCATCCGACGCTGCTGCGCGTCCCTGACAAATCGGACGACGCTGGCGCGGCTCACGCGATATTTCTTCGCAACATTGGTCAACGACATCCCTGCGAGGCGGTCTCGAACAAGCGCGGCGTGGTCAATATTTAGCGGGGCACGTCCGAGTCGCTGCCCCTCCATTCGTGCCCTTCGCATCCCCGCTCGGATGCGCTCTACCAAAATGCTCTTTTCCAGTTCGGCGATGCTGCCAATCAAAGTGATGAACATCCGGCCCATTGGTCCGCTCGTGTCAATTGCCTCTCTTGCAGAGATGAACTCAATTTCGAGGTCGTGGAGTTCATCCACGATTTCGAGAAAGTTTTTAGTGCTGCGTGCAACGCGGTCGAAAGCCGCGACCAAAAGAACCGTAAATTCTCCACGTCGGGCGTCCGTCATCATCGCGTCTAGTCCCGGACGCCGTGCTTTGCTGCCCGAAATTCCACGGTCGCAATACTCGCGGCTGACCTCGAACCCTCTTTGTGTCGCAAGTTTTCGGAGGTCGTAAAGCTGCGTTTCGAGATGCTGGTCCGGGGTGCTCACGCGTGCGTAAATGGCTGCTGTCTTCATTCGCTGGTTCCTCCGTTGTCACTCGCTCTTAGGGCGTGGTCTTAATATAGGTGGTCGTCTTCACCTTGCCAGTGTTCCGGTCCACTTCTGTGTACGTCTCAATGGGGCCGCAACGATTCACTGTGACCACTTTGTCTTTGCTGATGTATGTTTGAGGCATTGGTGCTGTCTCGTTTCTCTTCTCACTCACGGGTATTCCTCCCTGACGAACTTGACGAACGCTTGGTAGGCGGCTTCCTCTTCCGGCGTGTCCTTCGCTGCAATGTAAGTTTCGTAGAGAACACGGAGTCGCTGGTCACGAGCAATTGAAATGGGGGATAGATGGTCGTAGCCCGTGTCCTCAAAAATTCGTTGGCGAAGGGTTTTACTCATTGGCGCTCACTACCGATTGGGTCGTCCTGCCTACAAAAAGGACAACGCTTAGGGAGTGCGTGGCTATTCACAGTTAGGAGCGGCTGAGATTCGCAAACGAAGGCGTAACGATTTCCACACTGTTGCACGCCTGCGATGAAATGGAGGTATTGTGTGGAGCCTTCGGTTTGAGTAATTCCGGCTTTTACGGAGAACAACGACGGTGGTAGCTTTCGGATAGCCATGGCAGCCTCCCAAAAAGGTTGCTTCGGTCAGGGGCGTCTCGGTGCTGATAACACCTTGGCGTCCCGATTACTTCAATTCTTTTGCTCGCTCGTGTAGGTACCTGTCAATCGCACGGCGGATGAGTTCTGCCACCGGAGCGCCTGTCTTGTCGGACAACGCCTGTAGCTTCTTGAGTTGGTCTTCCTTCAAGAAAAGCGCCGTCCGCTTCATGACCATACGGTAGCATACAGGCATACATATGGCAATAGAACGGAAGTACTGGAGAATGGCAGTCGGTTCGTGCCCGAGCGATTGTGGTGAATTTCGGAGCATCGGTGCTGCTTGGTTCCTTGTTCCCACAGCCACTCGATGCGCGATGTTGGCTTTGTCTGTCGCTGGTGGTCTAATCTTGGTCTGACACCACGATGAGACTTCCAGACCAAGTTCTGAGCACCGTTTGTTTTATCGCAACCGAGGAACCGGGAATCACTTATAGAGGCACTGGGTTTATCGTCTCGGTTTCGGGCGCTCACGGCAACGCCTATCTATATTTAGTGACTGCGAAGCACGTAGCAAAACGTGTCGAGTCATGCCCGTTCGTCATAGGAATGAATAGTAGCGAAGGCAGGAAAGAACAGTTTCGCGCCAATTTTGACCCCGACCACCCTTGGATATGGGCGTATCACCCGACAGAACCGGAATCCGTAGATGTGGCAGTAGCCCCGTTCGCGCCCGCCGAATACAACATCTTGGATGTCGAGTGGATTCACTATCCCGAAATGTTTGCGACACCAGAAGTGATTGTGACGGAGGGAATTGGTATCGGAGACGAGATAGCGGTTATTGGCCTATTCACCCGATTTTCGGGGAAGGGTCGTCATTTCCCGATTGCTAGGATTGGGAACTTGGCGATGCTCCCGACAGAACGCATTCCTGTCGGAGGATTCGCCCCGATGGAAGCCTATTTAGCGGAGGGTCGTTCCATTGGTGGTTTGAGCGGCTCTCCAGTTTTTGTACGTAAAACCGTCAACACTACTCTGCCCCACTCGGGCGACCAACCTTTTGCTGGCACCGGGAGAATTTACTTCATCGGACTAATACACGGCCACTGGGACCTCTCGAAGGATTTGAGCATTGCGCAGGCAGAAGCCGTGAACATGGGTATTTCCATCATTGTTCCTGCGCATAAAATATGGGAGGTCGTGAATCAACCTGAATTAGCGGAGCAGCGAGCGAACTATGATATGGAGGTAGGTAAAGAGAAACTTCGCGCCAAAGACTCTAACGCTCCCCATTCTGATTTATAAGCCCTCCAACGTCATGGCCGTCTTCTGAGGACACAACTATGAGTTACACTTTCGGTGTAATGGGGAATCTACTGGTGTTGGCTGCCGAAGCCGTGTCCACAGGGATTATCTTTATCGCTGGCAGCGTTCTGCTTCTTCCAATAATTCTGACCTTCTGCCTTGGTTGGTTTGCGCTGCATTCCCGTGAAAGAGAACAAATAAAAGAGTGGCTGGTCTGGCGAGGACTAGGGCGATTTGTTCTGGCGGTTACGGTCGCGGGTTGGTGGGTGACTTGGGATTTGGGTGGTCGCTCCGAAATGCCCGCCGCATTGACGCGACAATTTTCGGGGACTTTCGACGCCTCCAGCTTGGAGGTTCTTCTTTTCTGGCTGCTTCCAGTTGTAAGTCTGTTCGTGTTTCTCGTCACTTGCTACGTCGTGGACAGAACGGTCTTGAAGCTACGATGGTCTTTCTCTGCATTGCTTCGCCGAGCATGGTGGAGACTCGTGAGTTTTGTGATTCCGCTCTTAATGGTTGCCTCCGGGTTCACGCTCGTTTTCAGTGGAAAAATTGTCGGGACGGTGTGGTTGATAATCGCTGGCATAGTCTCCCGAGTTGCCACGGCATTCCTCAGGAGAGCCGAAGGAATGAAACTCAACCGTCTGAAATCTGGCGAACTTCGAAACAGAGCGTTGAAGATGTCAGGCCACATGGGAGTGGCAATTAGTCGGGTTTACATCGTTCCTGCTGGAAAGGGACATCTGACGAATGCCTATGGCTTGTCGAATGCAATCGGTCTCACAGACAGCTTGGGACAACATCTGAGCAAAACGCAGATGGACTACGTCATGGCTCACGAGTTGGCACACGTGAAGCTAAGGCACGGGCGTAAGGACTTTCTGTTGGTGCTGACAATCTACTCCGCTCTTGTTCTGATTCTGTTTCGGTTTTCCCAACATGCGATGGCTCTACAGCCGGTCGCTGAAATCACCGTAATTATTGGTCCTTTGGTCGCAATTTACTATTTGTCACGACGTTTCGAATATGCTGCCGACAGAGTAGCGGTGGGTTTCACCGGCGAGCCGGAAATAGCCATCAAGGCGCTAGCAAATCTCCACACAATCCACGAAGTGCCCGCTCAGTGCGATAGATTCACAGGATTGTTTATGACGCATCCCTCGCTCGCAGACCGAGTAGAAGCCATTGCACGCGTCGGTCAGATACCCAGTGAACGTCTGAGCAAGATAATGGACGATGCCTTGGGTGCTCATCAGGGGTTTGTACAGCAACGATAGATTCTGAACGAATCCTCACTTCGAGTGTGGAGATGATGTTCACATTTCGTAATGCAGATTTAGCTCAGACGGTCGAAGAGGAAGGGTTCTCTATCGTGTCTTCTTGCCTCGATGAAGAGACCGTCCAACGTCTTAGTGCGGAGCTAGGCGAATCCTCACACGCGAAGCGGAACCTTTTGGCACTGCCAATCGTCCGGGAGTTGGCTGCCTCCGTTCCCGTTCGGACAACGGCGGAGGCGGTCCTCGGAAAGCACTGCTTCGCAGTCAAAGGGACGTTCTTCAACAAGACGCAGGAGTCGAACTGGAAGGTAGCTTGGCACCAAGACCTGACGATTATGGTTCGGGAGCGCAAGGAAGTTGCAGGGTTCGGTCCGTGGACGGTCAAAGAGGGCATCGTTCACGTGCAGCCACCAGCAGATGTCATGAGTCGCATCCTCGCAGTCAGGCTGCATTTGGACGAAAACGGACTGGACAATGGCCCCCTTCGAGTTTTGTCCGGCTCCCATCGGCAGGGCCGTTTCTCTGCCGAGGAGATTGCAGAATGGTCACGGCGGAACAACATTACGTGCACGGTCCGACGGGGAGGCGCTTTGCTCATGCGGCCCTTGCTTCTTCATGCATCGTCTGCTTGTCTTGTTCCCAAACCAAGAAGGGTAATTCATCTCGAATTCACTGCGGACGAATTGCCAGAGGGTTTGGAGTGGTTTGACAAGGTCTAATCCCCCGGCCTTCTTCTGCAAACACTGACCGTCAGGAAGGACCGCATCTAGCTTTTCCCGGACATCGGGTCGGTCGAGAAGCTCGACCGCGACGAGGTTTCCGGCGACGACATCTAGAATCAGGAGTGCACCATCGTCTGGAAATAAACGCACGTTTCGGTGACCGGGACCGAAGCCACCTTTTGGCTTGGGCTTTGTGTAGAAAGTGCCGCAACCAATGTCATCCCGGCAGCGGCAACGGTCGAAAATAATCAAGGTGGGGACTTGGGCAGCTAGTTCGTGTTCGCTTTGCTCGTCGAGAAGTTGGCGAAGCTCGGCTGCGAAGGACGGGAGTACGTCAGGAAGAAGCAGTCGTTTTTCGGTTTGTTGGTTCATGGAAACCATTGATTCGTTGGTCGCTTTGTCCACCATTGCTATCGTCCCTAAAGAGGGACGTGTAGCTGGTTTTCTCGTGGGTCTGGCTAATTAGCCGAACGCAATTTGGTTAAACCTCGCATCGCCGCCGTGAATATAATCGTATCGCAAATCGTTGAGCGAGTAGTGAGAGGGCTGCACAGGGAACTTGAACCAATTCAACAACTTAGATTTTTACTGCCGCAGTTCGGGACCAGGAGGTCGAAGGTTCAAATCCTTTCGCCCCGACCACTTTTCCCCTTCCCTCTCATACGCTTACGCGGTTGCGACGCAAACGTGTTCTACGAAATTCGTAGCGCAACGTAGCGCAATTGACTCCCGGCTCAAACGGAGAGAAATTATAAAAATGTAACCAAGGTACTAGGAGATTTCAGCATAGCCCTGTCTAACGGAACAGCGAATCATCCTACTGGGGAGCGGATTCGGCTTTATGCTATCAACGGGGCACCGGCTGCGATGCTAAAGAAGGGTTCTCCTAGAAATGCCGCTCACTTATCTCGACCAAAACGCCCTTATCGAATTGGGACGCAAAGCCCGCAATACCGATTTTCGAAAGAAGCTAGATAGCGCCATAGAATCAGGTTCTTTCGCCGCCGTGGTTTCGTCGTGGCATCTGATTGAGACCGCGCACACGGCGAATCTTGCAAACGCGACTGAACTCGCCAACTTCATTGACAGCCTCAACCCATCATGGCTTCTTGAAAGGCGTGACATCCAAATGCTCGATGTCGAGGAAGATTTCTACACGTTTCTCAAGATTGCAAGCCCTTCGAAGCCCCGTGTCACCACGCGTTCCTCAGCATTTGCGGCGTTGAACAAACAAAAAGATTCCCCAAAGTTCGATATTCCTTCCCGCAACTTCGTCCAACAATGGATTGAACATCCCAAGCAACTCAAAGTGCTTGAGGAAGTTTATGAGCGGAATGAGGCCAATCTCCTCCGACTGAGAGAATTGACGAAGCAGGGTAAACTCACAGATGAAATTAGGCGACGTGTAGATGAGCTACTGGTCACAGGCTCCCTGCCCAAGAGCACGCCAGCAGGATTAGAGATTGGGCGAGAAACGAAGATGGAGTACGTCCATCAGGTAGACGTGCGAGTCATCCCGTCACTGGCAATCGAAACTGCCATATCGAATCATGAATGGATTTCGCAGGGCGGAGCAGACAGGAACACGCTCATAGACAAGTTCCATTTGATTTCCGCTCTGTCTCATGTGGACGAAATCCTTTCGGACGACAAGTTTTTTCACAGGCTATATCCCGTCGCTGAGAAGACGGGTTACGTGAAAGCGAAGCTGTTAGGCAACGACGAGTTCGTGAAGCATTTTTGATACTGGCAATTCGGCTCAGGGTGTTCCCAAAGTGCGAAGGGCCTGAATCCGTGGTCTAAAATTTCGGTAGCCCGCCGGGGTAAGGTTGCAGGTCTTGAATGGGCGTCTTTGAGTGAGCCAACCCTCAGCAATCATGTCAGCAATGCATTCGCGTAAAGGCTCAAATTCCTCGGGGCACGAGGGTTCAAGGGTTCTCCAGTGCGGATTTCCGGCTTCAAACTCATCAGCTAGTCCAAGTAGTATCTCGTCCAAAACTTCATCCCTCGTTGTGGCGGGTTTCATTCGAAGAGACCTCTCGCGGATTGTACCACCGCGAAACGTGCGGAGAATGGCGGGGCCTAAATTGGTACGGCTGCGTGCCAGAAGAGATAGACTCAGGAAACAATGAAGGCAAGCAGTCGGTCTGAAATCGCAGGTATTCTTCGGGACGATGCGTCAGGTCTACGGGAGAAAGTAGTTCGTAATCTCGGAGATTTCACCGTTGCTCTTCTTGCTATTTACAACGGTTCGAGCGAACGGCTTGCCCTAGCTGGTACAGGCACATTGGTGGTTATTGAAAAGGTTCATTTCATTCTGACCGCCCGCCACGTCTGGGATGAAATCCTGAGCAAAGCAGACCAGATTGGCCTAACGCTCAAGCCGGAGATAGACCACAAATACGGAGTAGCCCGTAAGGAGTTTGCGGTTTTTGGATTGCCAAAACCCGCAGAATGGAACGAGTGGGGACCAGACCTCGTACTCCTTCGCATTCCTGCCGAATCGGTAGGCACAATCGGGGCATATAAATCCTACTGGAACATGCAGGGTCGTGTAGACATCAACGCCGAGGTACTCGAAGTCATGGTTCTGATGGGCACCCCCGCCGCTTTGGGCGAATTCACAGAAACCCACGCGGAATTGCAAATTACAGGAATGTTCTTAGGCCCTGAAAAGGCGGAAGAGAGGGATGGGTTCGACTACCTAGACTATGAAATGGACCTTTCTGTAGTGCTCCCCTCTAAAACTGGACACCTCAGTTAGGTAAGATCAGGGCCTCCAAAACAGGAGGCAACATGGGCAGAAAACCACGCGTAGATAGAACC
>Ga0302182_10001695_pt1 | contig 11258 bp, 8 predicted proteins | sample I_Palsa_N3_1_FD_198781 | JGI IMG/M metagenome (GOLD analysis project Ga0302182, IMG submission 198781) | Peat permafrost microbial communities from Stordalen Mire near Abisko, Sweden - I_Palsa_N3_1 | ecosystem: Environmental > Terrestrial > Soil > Palsa > Peat permafrost | place: Sweden: Abisko...
CAGTCGGATTCGGCACCGGCGTTGGTACGGGCAGCGGACCGTTATCCTGGTACGTGTCCCACAAATAATTTTGCGGCTGGTAACCGTTGTTGGGCGGGACCGGGGCAATGTTCGAGTCGTACCACCATATCGGCAGTGGAGGCGGGGCTTGTACATTTTGGGCCGGAGGGGGCAGAACGCTGCGTTGCTGGGTCGATGGATCGACCATCAGCATGGCCACGCGGCCCAGCACCCATTGGCTGGCGAAGAAGTTGTTGGGATTACTGGATGGACTATTGTTGGCGGCGTTGGAGCTTGATAAGCCGAGACTGTTCGTCCAGTTTCCAGGAGCCGTATTGTCCGGCAACAGTGTATGCCCATACCAAACCCAAGCGTCGTTGCAGTGGAAATCACTCTGCAAGCCCGTTGCCGACGCCGCGTAGGAGGTTTGACGGTGATAGGTATCGCCGTTGGCGAAAAACGACAAAATATCCGTGCGATGATTGCGGTCATCGGCGATTTCGTAGCGAACTTTGTACAGGTTGGCTTGCGAAATCGACGCCCAGGCGGGATAGGTCGCCGCAGGCGTCAACGGATAAAGCGTGCCTCCGCTGGGCGTGGTAATTTGCAGCATCCCATCGAGCGTGATGCTACCCGTAGTGAAGTTCGGCTCGGTGGCCATGTCGGTTTTGTCGCGGAACGCCGGTGTGTTCATGGATTGGATGATCAGAGCGGGCGCGGCTGAGAAGTCCGCCATGTTGCTGAAGTCGTTGTTCATGGTGTTGCCGACAAGCCGGAACTGGCGATTCATCTGCATCAGTTGAAAACCCGTGCCGACCGAATCGCTGCTGAGCTTAAAGACGGCGTTGACGCCCAGAATCAGCACCAGGGACAGCGCAATGGAAATCATCAGCTCGGTGAGCGTGAACGCCGACCGGCGGTTGGAGGCGTGTTGTGTTGGCCGCTTCAAATCCATGTTGGCATTCCTGCACTGACAAAAAAGCATGTCACTCACTCCTGTGCCGCTGCTCAAGGCAGCGGAACCACGGTCAACAAGATTCCCATATCCTGAGCAACGCCGGCGCGCGGCATGGGGGAGGCTTGCATCGTCGAAGAACTTGTAGCCCAGGCCTGATAAGCGGCGCTGGACGTATCCGGCCCGCAGCCGACCACCAGGGCCTTGTTCAAAGCGATGGTCGTCCCAGCGGGGTTGGCGGCGACCAGGGCGGCGGTGCTGTAACCATTAGGATCGGGAGCGATAGACCAATATTCGCCCGTAGTGCCGGTTCCCACGCCGTTGTTTTGTGGCGTTGCGCTGCCACCTTGCACTTGCGCGCCGACTTTGAAAATCGCGCCGTTGTAGCTCGCATTGGCACCAGTGCCCGGCCCGGCATCAGAAATCACGATGTAGCAGCCGGTGGCCACGGGGTTGAACTGAGGATTGGAATCCAGCGGAACTGATCCGCTTTGCCCAGTGTCGGCGAACCAATCGGCTGGGGGTGTGCTGCCGCTCCAGTTGCCGTAATACACGCCTGCTACCTGCAGATACGGCGGGTTGCCCGTGCTGGACGGCGGAATAATCAGGTTCACGTTGATCAAGGCCGGATCGAGATTCGTTGGATCATTGTTGGCGTCGGTGGCGACATCGCTGCCGGCGGCGCTGGGCGTGCCGATGTATCCGCTGGACCGATTGCGGCAGCGCACAGGAATGACGAACAAGCGAAACGATCGCTCGAGTTTGGCGGTCGGCGAATATGGTGGCGTCGGAGCGCCGGATACTGTGTTAATCGTGCTGCGGGCAAACAAGGGCAACCATGCATACTGCGGATCATTGGGAAGCACGAGGTTGGAGGCCACCATTTGCCACGCCGTCGCCGGCAAAAAGGTACCTGGAGGAGGCGCAACCGGACTAGACGGAGGTAGGCGTGGATCGTGAAAACTGTAGACCAAGGGCGTGCCAACAGCCGAGCCGTCGTTGTAGGGATTAAGCAGGCGATCCAGTGATGACCAGGCCTGTAGTGTCGGAGGGGTGTTGGCACTGTTCACGTCGCGAGTGTCCACGTACAACTGCATGGTGTTGTAGGCCAATTGGGCGATGGAGGCCGAGGAGCCGTCTTCGACATTGGCCTGGGTTTGCTTGAGTGCCGCGGGGAACATGGCGGCGACCATGATCATGCCGATGCCGAGAATCATCACGGAGAATAGCACTTCGAGGAAGGTGAACGCGGAGCGCTGCCGAAGAGCCGAACGCCGCCGGGATGTGGAGCGACAGTTCATCATTCACCCTTGGTTAACGCGCCGTTGAATCGATTGACCACCAGCGGCAACGAGTTGTTATCGAGCCAGGTTTCTTCCGCCTGCTCAGATACCCAGGGACTCTGCGAAACGTTCGCGTTGAAAATACCGTTGGGATACAAATAGTCGCCTTCGGTGAAGCCGAGGGAGAGAAACGTCGCGCGGTCGTAGAGCACGACGCCGAATCCGGAAAACAGCTTGTTGGTGTTGACATCAGCCGCCAAATCGCCCACCCAACCGCCCAGGGTGTTGATGGTCGGCGTCATTAACTTGGCCAGCGTGCTGGTTCCGGAAACACTCCACGGCACACTCTGAAACTTGCCTTCGTTATCGAACAGGATCACCCCGGTGCGCAGATAGCGGTCGATATTAGAGACTCCCTTGGTATCGTTGATGATCTGCAGCCCCACACCCGGCGGCAGCACCTGCACATCCGTGCCCGATACGATTTCCAAATCGGTCGGCGGCAAACCATTCCAGGGCGGGCTCAATGGCGGGGCATTGACGGTTCCCGACGCGGGATCATAATTTTTCGGGGGATTGTTTTCCGGCCCGGGCCCCGCGAAGGTGAAGCGGATGTTCGTCAGCTTGGTGAAGACTTGGGTTCCGGCCGTGTTGGTGGCGGGATTCTCGCTGTAGAAAAACCACTCCTGGGGATTGGTCGAAAGAATTGGCGCAGCTCCGGTGGCTACTAGTGCCATGGCATACGATGGCCCGGCCGTGGTGGTCGAATCATAATAGGTTATGCTTGTCGCTCCGACGCTGTTGGCTACGGTACCGGTGTAGTTGCTATCGGCCATCTGATCCGACCCGTCGGTCCAACCCTTGTATGCATAAAAATCCGGATCGCGGAAACTATCTCCGGCTTGTTCGACCATGGCCATGGTCGTGCGATCGGTGACGGGATCGAGGAAGAAAAAGACGCCGGCGTTGCGGTAATCGACGAGTGCCTGGGCGCGGCCGCGGCCGACCATGGAATCGACCATGTTGTTGGCATTGTCGACACTGCGGCTGGCGGTGATGAACCGAAACATCGGCACCGCCGCCGCCGCGATGAGTACAACGATGCCGATCACCACCAATAGCTCAATGAGCGTGAAACCGCGGCGACGTAATAGTGGAAAATGGAGATTATCGCCTGGCATGGGCCAATCACTTTCCAAAGGAATAGACATTGTCATCGCCCGCACCACCTTGTCCCGACGCGGGGAGTGTCAGAGCCCCCGGCGGCAAGGTAGGGTCGGCAACCGCCGCACCCAGATCATCATCGGGTCCGGCGGAAACCCAAAACGGCAGCGGATTGGGCGGCGCTATGGGGTCGGACAAAGGCGAATCGGCCGGAGAGATGTGCACCCTTCCGTCCGATCGGATCACGGTCGGCCAAATATTGTTAATGTTGGTGGCGCCGCTCACCGCACTGATGGAAACATGAATGTAGTAAGGTGGGAGCAAGCCAGTCCCAGCCGGGTTGCCGATTCCTGACATGCTCGCCGTAGCTGTCGGCCAGCAGCGGTGGATCAATCGCATTGCCGTTGGGGTCGGTAATCACGTAGCGCCTCTCGGCCGGAAGCTTGGCCAGAGCTTCCCGATTCTCCGGCACGGTCAAGAGCACGCGCATGACCTGCTGGGTGAAATCAATCGCGCGCAGTGTATTCTGGAATTGATCGTCATTGGCTTCAATGGTGTTCCACGCATGCTCATGACGAGGACCTTTGCAAGCCCTTAAAAAAAGATAGGGCTGAACCAGGTCCAACTGGGAATTGAGTGGCTGCTTGGCGGCAAGGCCCGGGGGGCTTGTGGGATTCCCGGGCACTATCATATCGAGCTGATTTGAGGGTCCTGGGCTTTTCAGCAAATTGTTGAGTGCGGTCATGGTCGGATCAGCCGCCCGATAGGCATCATACATTGACTTGGCCGTTTCCATGCCGACATTGGTTCCCTGCAAATGTGTATGCCGCATCATTTCGACATAGGCGCCAAAACTGACCCCGATCAGGATCAGAATCACCACAATCGCTATCAAAAGCTCGATGAGCGTAAACCCCTGTCGTTTTTGCCTTTGCATTGAGAACGTTCCTGTTTCAACCGCTTGCCGGCGTGAGCGCCAGCCGACGCAACTATTGTTCAAGATGTCCACCACTCGTGGGCCAGATCCACGCTATTTGCCCGGCATATCGGCCTCATCGCGCGGCGAGTCGGTGTCCGGCTCGAGCGCGGGATTTTCATAACTGTATAGGTTATCCGCCCGGGTCAAGTAGCGTCCATCCGGTCCCGCTGACACAAAAAAATACTGGCCACCCGGCGGCGTGCCTATGTCCGGATGGTAATGCGGCAAAAAGACGATCGGATCGCCCCAGGCATCCCGCAGATTCACGCCGTTGTAAATATCCTCGGGCAAGTTGGCCAGTTCACCGCCGTCCAGATCAACCTGGGTCCGCAGCGCCCGCAGCAACTGGCGATTGTTTTCCACGGCCCGCTGCTGCAGCACCAGCTCGTCGGGATGGTGCTCGGTATCCAGAATAAACGGCGTCACGTCCGGCAGCCGGCGATTGCGCGTCTGATATTCCGCCACCAGCCGGTCGAGCTTCACGAGCAGCCCCTTGGTGATCGCCTCGGCGGACTGTGCCCGCACCCGCCGGGCCAGGCTTACCATGAGTCCCAGCAAAATCACCAGTGCGGCGATGGACGTGAGCAATTCCAACAGTGTGTAGCCGCGACGCCTCATTGCTGCAGATTGATCGGGATCGTGAAGTTGGTGATGTCGTCAGTTTTTGGATTGCTGTTGGCGGTGGAATACTGCCCGGCGATAGGAAAGCCGAACGCTTGATCGGGGCCGGCCGCCCAGAGGATAAAGGGGCCGGTGTAAGAGGCCTGCGCGGCCGCCCCGTTTGAGCTAGCTCCAAGAATTACCTGCATGTCAGACGTGCTTAGATATGGTGTAGCCGTCGACGGATTGTTTGGAATGCCGGCGGTGTTGTATAGCGGTGCGTTGGCGGTGGTGACGCTGGTATACAGCACGGATGCCACGAAGCGGCCCGACTGGGTAATCACGCTGGTCGGAGCGGTTGCTGGAATGTAGATGTATGGAAGTCCATTCGGATCCATCAGCCAATGGTTGGTCGTGTCAATGCTGAAATGGCTGAGATCGATGAAGGGACCGTAGGGTGCGCTTCCAGCGCGAACTTGCAGCTTGAGTCCGAGGCACGTGAGCAGGGCTTTGGCGCCGTCCTCAATGTGGACCTGATTTATGCCATCCGCATCCATCGTGATGGGATTTGCCACCTGAGAAGGATCGATGATGGCGGGATAATCAAGCCAGGTAGCATGATACTGTTCCAAGCCCACCTTGAATGTTTCGATGGCTTGCTGCTCTCGTGCGATGATGCCCTTTTTTCGAGCGCGGGAAACCGTCGGGACGAGGATGGCAACCAATACGATAACGATCCCCAGGACAATCGTCAGCTCGGCCAGAGTGAACGCGCGGTGGTGATGGATGGGGCGATGGACGGATGGTGACGGCGGCCGGCGCAGTGTCATTGTGCCCGGCTCCCGTTGATCGAATCATCGGCGGTGAGGAATTTGCGATCCGGTCCCGCGGTGATCAGCAAATAACCGCCCTTGCTGCGCGGCTGCGAGGGGGAGTTGGCCAGGCCGAAATAAAACTGCGGATTGGGAAAGTCGTGCAGGACCTGCGAATCGGGCGTTCCCGCGGCTGTGTTGTAAGGTGGTCCAGGGTACACCATCGGAGGACCAGGGATCGGAATCTGCGGCATCGTCCCGATAGCCGCCTGACCTGAACCGACACCCACAAATGCGGGGAACAAATACGGCTGCAATTGGCTCGGATCGTATGCTGCGTTAACCACCCCGTTCGTATTTGTTGTATCCTCGGCCCCTACGATGGATCCGCTGGCGCCGGGAACGGCTCGAAGATACAGAATCGGCAACGCATCCGGATAGGCGTCGGTGAACTCGGGCACAAACGTGTCGGCGTACATCGAAGCGTATTGCACCGGTCCATTGGGATGGCTCGAATTGCTCCATGGCACCCAGCCGCCGTTGAGATTCCCCCCCTGCGGCTCCAGGCCGCCTGCTGTTGGATTGATAAACGGCCCGTAGCGCACCGCCTTGAGCGGATTCAAATTCAGCGGACCCGACCCAACATCGGTATAGACGAAATTGGAAAAAACGAACGGCGGTTGGAATGTCTTCTGGGCATTGGTCAGGGTCAGACCGCCGAGTAAGCCCAGAGTGAGATTCTCCGTGCCCGTTACCGATGGAAGGCTTCCTTGGTTCATAGTGCCGCTACCGAGAAGAATCTGTTGGAAGGGCTGGCCATAGGAATTGGCGGTGGCCTGCATCAGTTCGGGGTCGGAAACCGGGCCGGGATAGGCGTTGAAAACGCCGTAATAATTGTCGATGGCTGCCATGATGGCCTGCACACGCGCTTTGGTGGCCGCCTCATGGGCATTGTTTCTGACTCGGGAGACGACGGGCAAGAGGATGGCCGCCAAAATGGTGATGATTCCGATCACTACCAGCAACTCAGCCAGCGTGAAACCTCTGGCAACCGGCCGGCGAGCTATGACGATTTGTTTAGGCATCATGGCGTTCCTAGCTCCCCGGTTCAACCCTTTCCACTGCCGCCGGACAGGTTTTGAATCAGCGAAATCATCGGCATGAACAGGGCAATAACGATAAAGCCGACGATCACGCCCAGCACCACGACCATGATCGGCTCGAGGATGCTGATCAGCGATCCGACCAGCACGTCCACGTCATTGTCGTAATTGTCGGCGATCTTGATCAACATTTTGTCCAGATCGCCGGTCTCTTCGCCGACATCGACCATGTTGACGACAATGGCGTCGCACACCTTGGAAGCCCGCAGCGGATCGGCGAATGATTCACCCTCACGGATGGCGTCATGCACCTTGGCCAGAGCACGGGTGAACACCTCGTTGCCGCAGGTTTCCTTGGTGATATTGAGGGCGTCGAGAATCGGCACACCAGCGGAAATCAGCGTCCCCAGGGTGCGGGTGAAGCGGGCAATGGATGTTTTGGATAGGATGCCGCCCATGACGGGGATCTTCAGCTTGATGGCGTCCAGGGCGTATTTGCCTCCTTCGCTCATGCGCAGCAGCCGGGTGACGATGACGAAAAAAAATGGAGCGCCAACGATGTAGGCCCAGCCATATCCCGGCCCGAACCAATCGCTGATGTCCAGCAGCAACTGCGTCACTGCGGGCAGCTTTGCGCCGAAGTCATGGAAAATGTCCTTGAACTTGGGGATCACGAAAATCATGATCATCGACACCACGCCGATGGCGATGCTGATGACCACGCAGGGATAGATCATCGCACCGATGACTTTTTTCTTGAGCTTGGCGGCTTTTTCCATGAAGTCGGCCAGGCGCTGGAGGATCAAATCGAGCACACCGCCGGCCTCACCCGCGGCGATCATGTTCACGTAAAGTTTGTCGAACGCCTTGGGGAATTTGCTGGCCGCGTCGGAGAGCGTGCCGCCGCTTTCGACTTCATCCGCCACGCCGCCGATGATCGCCTTGAGCAAACCCGGCTTTTGCTGATCTTCGAGAATCTGCAGGCTGCGCAAGATCGGCAGACCGGCGTCCTGCAGCGTGGAAAGCTGGCGGGTAAAAGTCACCAACTGCTTGCGCGGGACGCCGCCGATGGAGATCGGCATCTTCCGCTTGGGCGTGAGGCTCTCGGTCTCCTGCTTTTTCTTTTTGACGGTCTTGCGGGCCGCCTTTTCCTTGACCTTGGTCGGGAAAAAACCCTTACCGCGGATTTTGGCGATGGCTTCGCTGGAATCCGCCGCCTCGATTTCGTCCTTGACCTCCTGACCGGAGGAGTTCATCGCTTCATAGGCAAATAAAGCCATAATCTAGCTCCACTAAAGCACCTGTGCCGCCGCTGCCGGGATTATGCGCTGTGTCCAGCGGCCCGGACCAAGCCCGCCGACAAACTTTTGCAACCTCTACGCCTCTTCTTCCATGATGGTTTCCTTCACGACTTCTTCAATGGTGGTTACACCGTCATAGATGGCCAGCAACCCGCTTTGCCGCAAAGTCCGCATGCCGCGCTTTTTGGCTTCGAGCCGGAGCTGCTGGGTGCTGGCGTGGCCAACGATCAGATTCCGCAAATCGTCATCCAGCGTCATGAATTCATAAAGCCCCTGGCGGCCACGGTAGCCGGTGTTGTTGCACATCTCGCACCCCCGGCCATAGTAAAATTTCTTGCCGGCGATGTCTTCCATTTTTAGACCCAGCTCAAAAAGCTGATCCTCGGTGGGCGTGTAATCGGTCTTGCAATGGAGGCAAATCCTTCGCACCAGCCGCTGGGCGACGATGCCTTCGAGGGTGGCGGTCACCAAAAACGGCTCGAGGCCCAAATCCAGCAGACGAGCGATGGCCGACGGCGCGTCATTGGTGTGCAGCGTGCTGAACACCAAGTGCCCGGTCAGCGACGCCTGCACGGCGATTTCCGCTGTTTCCTTATCACGAATCTCACCGACGAGAATGATGTCCGGGTCTTGCCGCAGCATCGCACGCAGGATGCGGCCGAAAGTCAGCTCGATATCCGGCTTCACCTGGCACTGAATAATTCCGTCAATGTCGTATTCCACCGGGTCCTCTGCGGTGATCAGTTTGCTGCTGGGATCATTCAATTCGCGCAAGGCGGAATAAAGCGTGGTGGTTTTGCCGGAGCCAGTCGGACCGGTGACGACGACAATGCCGTTAGGCTTTTTGATCAGCGCCCGGAATATTTTTAGGTCTTCCTCGCGCAGCCCAAGCTTATCCAAATCCAGCGCGACGTTGCCCCGGTCGAGCACGCGCAGGACCACCGATTCGCCGAACATCGTCGGCAGCACGGCGACACGCAAATCGACCGGCTGGTTGTTGACATTCAGTTCAATGCGGCCGTCCTGCGGGAGGCGGCGCTCGGCGATGTCGAGGTTGGCCATGACCTTCACACGGCTGCTGATGGCCGGCGCGATATGGGCGGGCGGCGGCATCATTTCGTACAGCACGCCGTCGATGCGATAACGCATCTTGAATTCGTGCTCGAACGGCTCGAAATGGATGTCCGACGCTTTGTCCTTGATCGCCTGCAGCAACACCAGATTGATCAGCTTGCGCACCGGGTTGGAATCAGCGGCATCCTTGAGGCTGTCCAGGTCGATCGATTCACCGCGGTTGCGCAGGTCCTTGAGCGTTTCATCGTTGGCCAATTCGCCGAGAATTTCGCCCAGGCTTTCGGCGTTGGTGTTGTAACTCTTGGCCACCAGCCGCTCGATGACTTCGGGATCACCAATCTTGGCGGTAACGCTAAAACCCATCATTTGCCGCAGATCGTCCAAAGCGCGGAAATTTTCGTGGTTGGCCATCACCACGACGATTTTTTTGCCTATCGGATCGTACTGAATCGGAAGCACCTTGTGCGTCATCGCAATCTGCGACGGAACGGCGGCAATCGCTTTCGGATCAGGCTTGAAACCTTCGGCGTTAAACCACTCGTAGCCCTTCTGGGCGGCCAGCGCGATACTCAGTTCCGATTCCTTGATGTAGCCTAGATCGATCAGAATGCGCCCCAGCGAACCGCCTTTTTCCTTCTGAAAATTGAGAGCTTCCTGATATTGGTCGCGGGTGACTTTGCCCATCTTCTGCAGCACGCGGCCAAGCTGCCGGCCTTTGAGTTGGTCGATGGGTGGCATGCCGCTAAGCGGGGATGTCACTGGCGTTGCGGGCGGCATCGGATTCGCGCCTGGCACTCCGGGAGGCATCGGATTCGCGCCTGGCACTCCGGGAGGCATCGGATTCGCGCCTGGCACTGCGGGAGTTGGTTTCACGCCGGGCACGGATGGGGACGCGGGCCTTGGCGTGGGAGGCGCAACTCCCAGCGGCGCGGCGCCTTGGGGATTCACATTCACATTTGCCGGCGGACGCAATCCTTGCTGCGGAGGCTTTGCTCCCGGCACCGCAGGTTTATTGATCGGCACGCCGGCCACGGGCTTGGGCTTCGGATTAGGATCGGGTGAGGGCGGCCCGGGAGGTGGTGGTGAACTTGTTTGTGACATTCGACGATCCTTTTATTACAAATACCCGCTCCACAGCGGCCGACACTCGTGAGTCATTTGCCCAGCCGGGACAACCGTGCTCGATTCGCGGCGATTTGCGCTTGTCGCTCGGCTTCTTCCGCCGACCCGCCACCGCCGGGTTTATCCGGTTTCAGCTTAGCGCCGCTCGCCCCACCGGCGGCATCGCCATCGTCCTTCTTATCATCCACGCCCTGATTGATCTGCTCGAGCAACTGGTCATCGGCGCTTTGCACATCCTCGCCCATCTTCTGCAGTTTCTCGATCATGTAACCGGGGTTCTTACTCTTATCGATCGCTTCTTCCTTGCTGATACGCCCGGCCGTGAAGTGCATCCACAGGTTGTCATCGAGCAACTGCATGCCGTAGCGCTTGCCGGTTTGAATTTCCGAATCGATACGAAAACTTTTATTTTCACGGATCAGATTCTGAATACCCGGCGTGACATACATGAATTCGTAAGCGGCCAGCATTCCTTCCTGGTCGATGCGCGGGCAAAGCGTCTGCGATAACACGGCGATCAAATTGCCCGAAAGCTGCACACGCACTTGTTCCTGTTGGTCGGTCGGAAAGGCGTCGATAATCCGGTTGATCGTCGAAGCCGCGCCGGAGGTGTGCAGCGTGCCGAACACCAAGTGCCCGGTTTCAGCGGCGGTGATGGCCGCCTGAATGGTTTCCAAATCGCGCATTTCGCCGACCAGCATCACGTCCGGGTCCTGACGCAGCGCACGCCGCAACGCTTCAGGAAAGCTCGGCACATCCACGCCGATCTCGCGCTGCACCACAATGCTTTTTTTGTGCTGGTGGTAATATTCGATCGGGTCTTCCATTGTGATGATGTGCCGCTCGAAATTTTCGTTGATGTAAT
>Ga0302182_10001698_pt1 | contig 11207 bp, 8 predicted proteins | sample I_Palsa_N3_1_FD_198781 | JGI IMG/M metagenome (GOLD analysis project Ga0302182, IMG submission 198781) | Peat permafrost microbial communities from Stordalen Mire near Abisko, Sweden - I_Palsa_N3_1 | ecosystem: Environmental > Terrestrial > Soil > Palsa > Peat permafrost | place: Sweden: Abisko...
GTCGTCCTGCCCTTGTGCCGTCCGCTGGCCTCGGTCGGCCGGATAGCCTGAAAGCAGGCGCAGGGCACCCACCTATTCGTGGGGTTCAGGGCCTAGCTCGCACGGCGGAGTGGACCGCTCCTCACGATATGACACGCATCGCGATCCCGAGCGATCAACGGGACCCGACGGATTCGATTTTCGCCAAGAAAGGCCTGTCTTGAGGATACTCTTCATCGGAGACATCGTTGGTTCGCCCGGCCGCAAGATCGTTCACGACCGCCTGGCGGACATCCTGGTGCAGCGGAAGATTGATCTCTGCATCGCCAATGGAGAAAATTCCGCTTCCGGTTTTGGAATTACACCGCGTATCGCCGAAGAATTATTCGCTTCCGGCGTTCACGTAATCACCGGCGGAAATCATGTGTGGGACCGTAAAGAAATTATAGATTTCCTCCCGCACGAGCCCCGGCTGATTCGCCCGGCGAATTTCCCCGAGGGCTCACCCGGGAAGGGTTTCTATGTCGGACACACGAAAGATGGTGCGGGTTACGCTGTGCTGGATCTTCAAGGCCGCACGTTCATGATTGCGCTGGACGATCCGTTTCGCACCGCCGAGCGCGAGCTCGCTAAGCTTCCTTCCGACATCAAAGTGATTATTGTGGACATGCACGCGGAGGCCACTTCCGAAAAGCAAGCCATGGGCTGGTATCTCGCTGGGAAAGTTTCCGCCGTGCTCGGCACACACACCCACGTTCCCACCGCGGACCAGCGCGTTTTGCCCGGCGGTACCGCCTATATCACCGACGTCGGCATGACCGGCCCGCACGACTCGGTCATCGGCATGGACAAGCAGGGAGTCGTGCAACGATTTCTTGACCAGATGCCCGCCAAATTTGCCGTTGCGGAAGGCGATATCCAAATGAATACAGTTCAAATCGAAGTCGACGAAGCCAGCGGCCGCGCTCTTTCCATTGAACGCGTCGTGTTCCGCCTCGATTGAAATGCGCCCAGGCGGGCAGTCGTATTTCCTGGAGCGCACTTCCCATCAAACGAAGGAAACCTGCAGACGCTACAGCGCATCTGTTTGTTGAGCACCCTATAAAAACCCATCTCCGTGTCTCATCGCACCCAACTCGTTGTGTCTCTTGCTATCTTCGCGGCCGTCGCCGGTGGATGGAATTTCTTATCTGCACCGGCTGCGGCGCAAAATCCAGTATCCGAGATTCTGGCGCGTGCTCGCGTTTTCCCTGGAGTGGGGCCGGGCGTGCGCGCACTGAAGCGCGATTCTGCGGGAAGATACTACGTCCTTGCGACACCAGCCAGCGCAATCGCAGTGTTTGGCGCCGATGGCGCGCGCACCGGCCAGATACCTGCCCCCAATTCCCAAACCTCGAAAATTGTTTTCGCCGAGGACATTGACCTCGATGCCAGCGGCCGCCTGCTCGTAGCGGACCGCGGTGCAAACGCAGTCAAAATCTTTAAGGTCGACGGCTCTTTGGAGTCCACCATCCCGGTGAGCGCTCCTACATCGCTAGCGTCGTTGTCCGACGACGAATTTGCCGTTGCTTCGCTCCGCGCCGACCGGCTTGTAACAATCTACAACGGCCAAGGTAAAATGATTCGGAGCTTTGGTGATCCTCACGATATGTCTTCCAGTGCAGAGTTAAATCGCTACATCAACCACGGACGGCTTTCCGGCGATCCGTCTGGATTCATATATTTCGCGTTCACCTATCTCCCGGAGGCCACCATTCGGAAGTACGATCGTTTCGGCTACGCGGCCTATGAGATTTCTCTTCCTCATCCAGATGCGGAATCCAAGCGCGGCGCTCTGGCGTCGAATGTAGATATTTTGGCGCTCGCGCGGCGAAACCAGGCTTCTGAGATCAAGCCGGTGATCAATGCCTTCGGTGTAGACCCTGCATCGCAGGAAGTATGGGCGGCAATGGGCGATGAGTTGTCGCACTTCGACAAAGGTGGCGGGCTCGTCGCAACCTATCGAACCGCTACCCAGGACGGCACCCGGCTCGAACCGAGCGCAATACTTGTCGAGCCCAACCGCATTCTTCTCGCCGTAGATCCTCTCGGCGTGTATGAATTCGCGCGTCCTGATAAGCAGCGTCTCGCTCCAGTTGCGGCGCCTCATCCCTGAAGATTTCTCGGAAGTTAGATTTTACAAAATAATCTGTCATGATTTTTTTCGGAGAAGCAACTGGAAAATCGGCTGTGGAAAAGCTGTGAACATTTTGTGAAGTCTGTGCAAATATCTCGCTCAATTTTCTCTTGCTACCTGCGTCGCGATTAGGCAAAATCCCGGCTCGCTTCTCCAGTGCAAATCTTTCGTGCACACATGAGATGCCGTGACGCGGGGCGCGTCTCGTGACATCGGACCTGAAGGCCAAGACAAAAAGCATCCCGCCGGCATAGGTGGGGAGATTTCCACAATTTTTCCACACCAGTGGAAATTGTGGCAAAGGGTACATTCGCTCGATGAACCTCTGGGATAAGATCCTTCAGCACTCGGAACGCCGCGTCAATCCTCACAGCTTCGCTACCTGGTTCCGTCCCACACGTCTCGAGCGCGCGGAAGAGGATCGGCTGGTCATTCGCGTTCCCACCCGGCTGTTTTGCAAGCGATTGACGGAAACTTACGGGCAACTGCTGCAAGCGGTCCTGACCGAATTGGGCCGTCCGCAGTTGCAACTCGAGTATCTTTGCGCCGAATCGGAACCTGCCACGGCAAACGCGCCGCCCTCTCCTCAGGCTAAGCTGGATTTTGATTCAGCAGCGAACCAGTTGAATCCGCGCTACACGTTTGAATCATTCATCGTGGGAGCTTCGAACCAATTTGCGCACGCCGCGGCCATGGCTGTGGCGGAACAGCCGTCGAAGTCCTACAATCCGCTCTTCCTGTATGGCGGAGTGGGCCTGGGCAAGACCCATTTGATGCAGGCTATCGGTCATACACTTAAACGCCGCAATCCCTCTCTGCGTCTTACCTACATCAGCGCCGAAAAATTTACGAACGAAGTAATCGCATCAATCCGCCTGGAGCGGATGGCCGCGTTCCGCGACCGCTTCCGCAATATGGACGTTCTGATGGTGGACGACATTCAGTTCATCGCCACCCGCGAACGCACGCAGGAAGAATTTTTTCACACGTTCAACGCGCTCTACGACCAGCAAAAACAGATTGTGATTTCTTCCGATTGCCCGCCCAAGGAAATTTCTTCCATCGAGGAACGCTTGCGTTCGCGATTCGAGTGGGGCCTGATCGCGGACATTCAGCCGCCCGACCTGGAGACCAAGATCGCAATCTTGCAGAAAAAAGCGGAAAGCGAGCGCGTACAAGTGCCCGATGACGTCGCCGAATACATCGCCCGCGCCATTAAGTCGAATGTTCGCGAGCTGGAAGGCGCTCTGATCCGCCTGATGGCCTACGCTTCGCTCACCGGAGCCGTGATCAACTTGCCGACTGCACATCAGGTTCTGAAAAATATCATCGAGAGCCAGGACAAGAAGGTCACCATCGAGCAGATTCAGAAGCGTGTGGGTGAACATTTTGGCTTGCGCGCGCAGGATTTGAAAGTGCGCAGCAACTCGAAGCAAATCGCATTTCCGCGCCAGGTAGCCATGTTCTTGGTGAAGCAACTCACCTCCGCGTCGCTCCCGGAAATTGGCCGCCAATTCGGTGGAAAGCACCACACCACGGTCCTGCACTCGATCAATAAGATTCAGACGCTTCGGCAGTCTGACAAAGATTTGAACAAGACGATCAACAGGCTACTCGACGCTTTCGGTTAGGTTTAGCCTGAAATGCGCCGCTGCTGCGCTGTGGTGCCTGTGCGCGTGCTGTGGAAATGAGCCACCGCCAAGTTCTAGCCGTCCTTTTCACCCGACTCGCGCGGCTTTCCACAAGACACACCGAGCGCCAAGCCATGCAGGCGATGCGAGTTAAAGCGTTTTCCGCAGAATCCACACATGCGGCGACGGCGACGGTTTTCTTATATACTTAATTTATAGAATAAGGCAGTACAGTAGTAGCCGCGACGGTGTAAAAGAAAGCGATAACACGAGGACTGCCCGAGATGGAATTCAGCGTAAAAAGATCCGACCTACTCGATGAACTCAACCTGACCCAAGGAGTTGTCGAGCGCAAGTCAACAATTCCCATTCTGTCGAATCTGCTGGTCGAAGCAAAAGGTAGTCGCCTGACGATTACTGCAACCGACCTGGAGCTGAGCATCCGCACGTCCTGCGAAGCCAAAATCAAAAAAGAAGGCGCTGGAACGATCCCGGCCAAAAAATTATTCGAACTAATGCGCTTGCTGCCGGAAGGCGAGATAAAGTTCAAGCTTCTCGATAATCACTGGGTACAAGTCACTGCCGATCGAAAAACCTACAAACTGGTTGGCATGTCAAAAGATAATTTCCCCGCCCTCCCGGCTTTCCCGCACGCGCTGGTAAAAATCTCGGCAAAACTGCTCGCCGATGTCATCGCCAAAACCACCTTCGCAATTTCACTCGAAGAGTCCCGTTACACACTGAACGGCGCCTTGCTCGTTTTAAAACCGAACTCAATCACCATGGTTGCTACCGACGGCCACCGCTTGGCTATGGTCGAGAAGGATCACAAGTTCGAAGGGTTCTCCACGGAGACCCGCGTTCTCGTTCCAAAGAAAGCGATGACCGAAGTCCAGCGCCTCGCCGCTGAATCCGGTGACGAGAGCGTCGAATTCGCGCAGGACGAAAGTCACCTATTCTTCCAGTTCGGCGGACGCCTGCTCACCTCGCGCAAACTAACCGGCCAATTCCCGAATTACGAAGCGGTTCTCCCGCGCGATGCCAACAAAACCGTAGCTCTCGAACGTGTGGAATTACAAGAAGCGTTGCGCCGCGTCTCGCAGTTAGCCGACCAGCGCTCGCACGCCGTAAAATTTATGCTCTCGAAAGAAGGCCTGGAGCTTTCCGCTTCCAGCCCGGAATACGGCGAAGCCAAGGAAGTGATCGAGAAAGAATTCAAAGGCGAAACTATCTCGATCGGTTTCAACGCGCAATATCTTCTCGATTTCCTCGCCGCCGCCGCCGATGGCCCCATCAGCTTCGAGCTGAAGGATGAACAGTCCGCCGGCCAGCTTCGCCCGCTCGCCGACGAAACCACCCGCTACCGCTACGTCGTAATGCCCATGCGCATCTGATTTTCGGGCCTCGGAAATCATTTTCAAACTCCTTTCTCTGCAGTATTTTCACGGGCGTTCTGTCGCGTTGACATGCGGTTCTAAGGCGAGCGTAAGTCATTGATTATAATAGAGCTAGGTTCACCTTCTGCCGTCACAATCACCTTGTGAAAATGCCTGTTTTCCGGTAAAATTTTGTTGTTCTGGATTCCTCCTGAACGGCACTGTCCGACCCGAACTCGCTCCAGTTTTCTTGCTCGCGCCAGGGCAAAAAGAGCCAGCCGGACTTGGACGATTCCTCTTCGCTGAGGAAAATAAAAGCTTCGCCGCGTCTCCCCGGAAATTTCGGAACGGGACGGGATGAAGCCGCAACCCTTCGAGTCTCGCAAGCGCGAACGCGCCTTGGACAGATGAATGTCCAAGCCGGAATTTCCGGATGCTGGGGCCAATGGGCAAGGTAAGTGTCGAGCCGTCCGCGCGACCGCCTTCCCGTGTACCACCAAGCGTTTAAAAATTTTGTAATCATACGATCTAGCGGTCTGAGGAGACGCACGACTCATGGCTGAAAAAGAACCTTCGGGCGGCAAGGGCGCCGGTCACAAGTACGACGCCACATCCATCAAAGTTTTGGGCGGCATCGAAGCCGTTCGCAAACGTCCCGCGATGTACATCGGATCCACCGGTGAGCTCGGCCTGCATCACCTCGTCTGGGAAGTGGTCGACAATTCCGTGGACGAAGCCATGGCCGGCTTCTGCGACGAAATCAACGTCTCGGTGCACGATGACAACAGCGTCACCGTAATCGACAACGGCCGCGGCATCCCCGTGGACATGCACGCCACCGAAAAGAAACCCGCCGCGGAAGTAGTCATGACCGTGCTTCACGCGGGCGGAAAATTCGACAGCGACACTTACAAAGTTTCGGGTGGATTGCACGGCGTAGGCGTCTCGGTCGTCAACGCGCTCTCGGACTGGCTCGATCTGGAAATCTGGCGCGACGGCGAAGTCTGGGAGCAGTCCTATGAAAAAGGCGTGCCCACATCCAAGCTGAAAGCTTCCGGTAAAACTAGAAAGACCGGAACCAAGATCACCTTTCACGCCGACCCCGAAATTTTCGCCGCGACCGTTTACAGCTTTGACACGCTTTCGCAGCGCCTCCGCGAGCTGGCCTTCCTGAATAAAGGCCTGAAAATCACGCTGGAAGACGAACGCACCAACAAAAAAGCTGAATTCCGTTTCACCGGCGGCATCGCTGAATTCGTGAAGCACTTGAATCGCGGCAAACAGACGCTACACGACTCTCCCATTTACATGGAAGGCAAACGCGAGCAGGTCGATATAGAAATCGCGCTGCAATACAACGACAGCTACGCCGAAAATATTTTTTCGTTCGCCAACACCATCAACACCGTTGACGGCGGCTCGCATCTTTCCGGCTTTCGCTCTGCGCTCACGCGCACCATCAACTACTACGCCAATTCCGCCGGCATGCTCAAGGAACAGAAGGACGAAGTCTCCATCAACGGCGATGACGTTCGCGAGGGCCTCGTGGCTGTCGTCTCCGTGAAGCTTCCGCAGCCGCAGTTCGAAGGGCAGACCAAAGGCAAGCTCAATAGCGACATCAAAGGGTTGGTCGAATCGCTCGTCAACGAAAGACTCGGCGAGTATTTCGACAAGCATTCTTCCATCGCGCGAAAAATCATCGGCAAGTGTATCGACGCAGCCCGTGCTCGCGAAGCCGCCCGTAAAGCTCGCGAGCTCACACGCCGCAAATCCGCGCTCGATTCCAGCGGCCTTCCCGGCAAACTTTCCGATTGCCAGGAACGCGATCCCGCGCGCTGCGAACTTTTCCTGGTCGAAGGTGAATCCGCCGGCGGCTCTGCCAAAGGCGGCCGCGACCGCCGCTATCAGGCCATCCTGCCGCTCAAGGGCAAAATTCTGAACGTCGAAAAAGCGCGCTACGACAAGATGCTGGGCCACGAAGAAATTCGCTGCATCATCACGGCTCTCGGCACCGGCATCGGCAAAGACGATTTCGACGCCAACAAGCTCCGCTACCACAAAGTGATCCTGATGACCGACGCGGACGTTGACGGCAGCCACATCCGCACGCTTTTGCTTACGTTTTTCTTTCGTCACATGCGCGAGTTGATTGACCGCGGCCACATTTACATCGCCCAGCCGCCGCTCTATCGCGTGAAGCGCGGCAAGATGGACCGCTACATTCGCGACGAAGGAGAATTTGCTCGCGAGCTGATGAAGCGCGCCACCGAAGAGCACGAAGTAAAATCGAAAGGCGGCAAAGCGCTCGACGGCGCCGATCTCACTCAATTTCTTCTCAACATTCAGGAATACGATCAGGTTGCCGCAAAGCTAGGCCGCCGCTTGCGCGAACCCAAGCTGGTCGAATTGCTTGCCGATAGCGAACTCGAAAAGAAGACCGATTTTGCCGACAAGAAAAAGCTCCAGGAACTCGTCAAGGCTATCGAAAAAACGAAGTTGGATCTCGAAGCCAAGTTTGTTTTCGACGAGGAGCACAGCCTCCACGAGCTGCTGCTGAAAAACGGCGGAGAGCGCCGCATCAATTGGGCGCTAGCGGCCACTCCCGAATACAAACGCATGCGCTCGCTGCATCAGCAAATCGCAGTCCACGATCGCCCGCCTTTTACCGTCGGCCACAATGGTGACAAGGTCGTCAAAGACGATGCGCTCGGCCTGCTGAATTACGTTCTCGAAGACGCCAAGAAACAATTCACCATCACGCGTTTCAAGGGCCTCGGTGAAATGAATCCCGAGCAGCTCTGGGAAACCACCATGAACGCCGAGACGCGCACGCTTCTCAAAGTCCGTCTCGAAGACGCCGTTGCCGCGGAAGATATTTTCTCCACGCTCATGGGTGAAAACGTCGAACAGCGCCGCAAATTCATCGAGGAAAACGCCCTCGATGTCGTTAACCTCGATATTTAAGAAGGGCATGTTGAATCAAAGCAGCAAGCGATGATTTACCAGCTGAACTGGAAGATTTTGCCGGGGCTGCGCGGCATAAGCTGCTCCGAATTCAGCGCAACGCCGACAACCACGCCAAACAACGAGCAAGGCGTCGCGTTTGAATGTTCGACCGAAGCTGAACGCGACTCGCTCTTGCGCGAATTAGAAGTGCATTTCGCGCCTCAGCGCTTCTCGAACAATGCATCGGCATTCGAGACCGTGAAGGCTTATGTGTTGGAGCGATCGGCGAGAAAGCCGCAATCTTAAACTGAGCAATTACAGATACGGAGAGACAAGTGGCCGACGAAATAGATAAGTCAATCATCACCCCGGTTGATATCGAATCGGAGATGAAGAAGTCCTACCTCGATTACGCCATGAGCGTAATCATCGGCCGCGCGCTGCCCGACGTGCGCGACGGCCTCAAGCCCGTCCACCGCCGAATTCTTTTCGGCATGTACGAGCTTGGGCTCACCTCCACGAAGGCCTATCGCAAGTGCGCCAAGATCGTCGGCGAAGTTCTGGGCAAATTCCATCCGCACGGTGACAGCCCCGTATACGACGCCCTCGTGCGCCTGGCGCAAGATTTCAACATGCGCTACCCGCTCGTGGACGGCCAGGGAAACTTTGGCTCCGTTGACGGCGATCCTCCGGCTGCCATGCGGTACACCGAAGCGCGCCTTTCGAAAGTTGCCGAAGAAATGCTCGCGGACATCGAAAAAGAAACGGTCGATTTCGTTCCAAACTTCGACGAAAGCGAACACGAGCCGGTCGTACTCCCCACCAGAATTCCAAATCTGCTGGTCAACGGTTCCACCGGCATCGCCGTTGGCATGGCGACGAATATCCCGCCGCACAACCTGAAGGAAACAATCGAAGCCGCCATCCTGCTGATCGAAGAGCCCGAAACCAATCTGAAAAAAGTGATGAAGCTGATCCCCGGTCCAGATTTTCCAACCGGCGGCTACATTTACGGCCGTGAAGGAATCGAACAGGCTTACAAGACCGGACGCGGCTCCTTCCAGGTGCGCGCGAAGGTCGCCATCGAGCAGCGCGGCAAGGATCGTCAGGATATCGTCATCACCGAGCTTCCTTATCAGGTGAACAAGGCCCGCCTGATCGGACACATCGCCGAGTTGATTCAGAATAAGAAACTCGAAGGCATCGCCGACATTCGCGACGAAAGCGACCGCGACGGCATGCGCATCGTCATCGAAATAAAACGCGACGAAGAGCCGCAGATTATCCTGGCTCACCTGTTCAAGCAGACCCAGATGCAGGAATCCTTCGGCATGATTCTGCTGGCAATCGTCGGGGGGCAGCCGCGAGAGCTCGGTTTGGTCGAATTACTTCAGCTATTCATCGCGCATCGCGTCGACGTAGTTCGTCGTCGCACGCAATATGAGCTGCGCAAAGCCGAAGAGCGCGAACACATTTTGCTCGGTTACCAGATCGCGCTCGACTACATCGATGAAGTGATCCGCGTCATCCGCGGTTCTTCGAGCCGCGCGAACGCCCGCGAAAACCTGCACAATGTTTTCGCTAACAAATCCATTTCCATTTCGGAAGACGGAAAAGCAAAGAGCCTCGCAGGAATTAAGCTCAGCAACAAGAAGTACGGTTTGGCCACCGAAGTTGTCGGCCTCAGTTTCCCGCAAATCGACGCCATCCTCGAATTGCAACTGCACCGCCTCACGCGTCTTTCCATCGACGACATTCTCAACGAGTTGAAGCAAATCCGCGACCATATCGCCGAGTTGCGTGAAATCCTCGCCAGCGAGAAAAAACTGAAAGCCGTCATCGTCGCCGAGCTCCGCGAAGTGATGAAATCCTATGGCGACGAGCGCCGCACTCAGATTGTTGACCGCGTCGAGGAAATCAAGCTCGAAGATCTGATCAAAGACGAAGAAATGGCTATCACCGTCAGCCACGCGGGCTACATCAAGCGCACTTCAGTTGACGTTTATCGCCATCAATCGCGCGGCGGCAAAGGTCGCATCGGCGCGAAAACACGAGAAGATGACTTCGTCGAGCACTTCTTCGTCGCCTCGGCGCACAGTTATATTCTGCTGTTTACTTCCAAAGGCCGCATTTACTGGTTGAAAGTCTATGAAATTCCAGAGGCCGCGGCCGCCACGCGCGGAAAAGCGATCGGCAATCTCGTACGCCTCCAGGAAAACGAAAAACTTACCGCCGTGGTTCCCGCGCGAAACCTGGAAGAGGCTGACCGCTACGTCTTCCTGGCCACGCGAAACGGCACGGTGAAGAAAACTGCCATTGCAGAATTCTCGAACCCGCGTCCCTCCGGCATTATTGCCATCAACCTCGATGCCGGCGATGAGCTGATCGGCGCAAAACTCACCGACGGCAAGCAGATGATTTTCCTCGCTAGCCACCACGGCCAGGCCATTCTCTTCCGCGAAACCGAAGTCCGCTCGATGGGTCGCGCCGCTGGCGGTGTGAACGGCATGGATCTGGGCAAAGGCGATTTCGTGGTCAGCATGGACGCGGCGCAGCCTGACTTCGTCATCATCCAGAAGGAATACAAGAAGGACACGCAGAATCTCGACGAGCTCGAAAGCGACCAGATCCGTGAATCGCTCACCTCGCTGATGCTCACCGTCTCCGAAAAAGGTTACGGCAAGCGCACGCCTCTCGCCGAATACCGCGTCACATCACGCGGTGGTAAAGGTGTAATCAACCTGAAATCCACCGATCGCAACGGCACCGTCGTCGCCGCGCTCCAGGTCCGCGAGGATTCCGACGTGATGATCATCACGGGGCAAGGCAAAGTGATTCGCGTGCACTCCGGCGAGATCCGCGAAGCCGGCCGCTCCACACAGGGCGTTCGCTTACTCCGTCTCGAAGAGGGCGACCGCATCGCCGCCGCCGCTTCCATCCTCGAAGAGGAAGAAGCCCCGGCCCCCGAACCCGAGAAAAAGTAGATGAAGTTTCGTCTCGCGGGGAACTACGAACAACAACGGCGGGGAGCTACGATTCTGGCGGGGCAATGTAGTAACCCGGGCGGGTACGGACGGTGGCGCCGGGGCGATCGATTTC
>Ga0302182_10001703_pt1 | contig 11196 bp, 8 predicted proteins | sample I_Palsa_N3_1_FD_198781 | JGI IMG/M metagenome (GOLD analysis project Ga0302182, IMG submission 198781) | Peat permafrost microbial communities from Stordalen Mire near Abisko, Sweden - I_Palsa_N3_1 | ecosystem: Environmental > Terrestrial > Soil > Palsa > Peat permafrost | place: Sweden: Abisko...
TCTTTTCATTCTCTTTCAGTCGTCGCTCCTTTCTCCCTCTTCACCCTCTTTATTCCTCCTTCCCTTCACATTCAAATTCACATTCATTCGCCATGCAGGGCGGGTTAGGCGCTGCCAACGACAACGACGACGACGACGACTTTGAGCCCGCAAGCCCGCACCCCGTTCGCAGGAGACCTGATCTGCCGCGGCCCTCGCTCAAAAGGCCCCGTCCTCTGGCCACTTCGCTCCACAGCCCGGGGAAACCTTCTTTGACGTCCTCCGCCACCATTCCTCCTTTGACCTCGACGTGGTCTGCAAAGAAAAAGTCGCTCAACTCACTTCCACCGCTCCCAGGGACCCAGTCCAGCAGTGTCAAGAGGAGCAGTGTCACCACTACCACTACCACTACCGCTACCACTACCGTCACCACCGCTCCCTCCACTCCCTCCTCCTCCAAGGGACTGCAAAGGACCGGATCAGCATTGTCCTTGAAACGTGCCATCTCAAAGAATGCAATTCCGAAGACTGCTGATTCCGCTCCTTCAAGGCAAGAGGAACCCCTCAAGATAGACCCACCAGCTACTGCCGCGCCAACATCAACAACCCCTATTGTCATCCACGACGATTCAGATCGGATACCGGACTCTTCGCAAGAGCAACCCTCGCATAAACCACCCCGAACACCTTCCAGGAGGCCGAAAAAGTTTAAATCCACAGAGACCGTACGCCAGCAAGTCGTTTCCTTGACAGATACTCCAGATGACAACTTCACTTCAGACGCCATCATTACGACCGTCAACATACCCATGCCCACACTGGTGGAACAGGAGCGCCTCAACATGATGCAGCGGTTACAGGACGATCAGGAAGATGATAGTCTGCAGCTTTGCTTAGCTATTTCCAGGTCCATGGATCATTCCGAAGACGGATCGGCAACGACTCAGAGCTCATGGTCGATGGCGCCCCTCAATAGTCGAAAGGGCAAAGGTCGCCGGAAAGTAACAGAGCAGGAGAAGAGCGAGACAAGCGTCTTGCCCCTGGCAGAAGTTCAACATTTAATTCAAGCCAATGTCAGCGCTCTTTTGTTTCCAGAAGATTCAAAACGGAACAGTGGAACATCCAATGAGTTTACAGAAAAGACTCCACCCTGGCCACCTTCCCGATTTGTGGGAACCACGAAGGCTGATCTGGAGCTCAGCATATCGCAGTCCTCCGAGACGGATCCAGGATCTACAAAGACGACTCTGTGGGATCTTTCTCGTTTCAAGGACGAATACAGGATTGACATGCTGGACCTGGATTCCAACCATATAAAGGGTGGCTCGAGTCGTCTTGACGTAGATGACAATCAGGATCCACTACAGCCACGATCCTCTCCACCAGTAATGACGGACAGAGATCAGTATGTCACCCGGTTTATGGCTCAGTATCTTCACCGAGATAAGAACACGTCCACCATCGATACCCAACAACAGTCATACTCTTCGGTTTTCCTTGAGAACGAGGACACGGCGAATGCGCAGTCTGGGCCTTTTTCATCCAAAGGGAATGATGACAAGGTAATGTAGAGTACAATAAACTAATAAACCCTTCCCCAGTAATGGTCCTTATCGAGTTAACTCAAGACCCTCTTTGTTCGACCTTTTTCATTTACAAAGCCCACGTTCTCATCCCCGATTTGGTCCGCTCCTAGAGCACGCAGGATTTCGTTCAAGGATCAATCTGAAGCTCTGGATCGAGACTTTGCAATTTCCCTACAGAAGGAAATTACAAGCCACCTGGCAGACATGAAGCGTACGGTCCAGGAAGCAAAAAGAGTGGCATACCACAAGGTAATCATTGTTCTTTAATGACGTGCTACAACCCTGGAATTATTTCTGATATTTTTCAATGTTAAATTTCGTTTTTCCTAGATCTTGCAGTCTTTGGAACGTCGCCCGATAACGTCCAGACTAAGATCACCTGAGCCCATGGATCTGATTGCAGCAGAGAATAGCAACATGCACGATTTGAGTCAGGAGCTGGAACAGGAGATTATTGGAGATGGTTACCACCCATCCTCGTCACCACTCCTTCGCTACTCCAAAAACCAAGGCAACAGCCTTGACCAAGGAGCAGAGCTAATCACCGATATCCCACTGGAGGACAATCATCAAATCCATGATAACTATAGCATGGACGACTACCACGACGATTATAACGCGGGCTTTTTGGACGGTGATGGCTATCAACCGGACTTTTCGTTTGAGCTGAATCGGGTAGACAACCTCGATTGCAACGTTGACGATCACGCAGGCAATGACGACAATCTCCAAGAGTCAATACACATCGCCTCGTCGCCGTCTGTCCCTTTGTCGTTTGCTGGGTCTCAAGGCCAGAAGAGTATCCGCATTGAAAACACTGGACACTCTAGTCCGATTGATCTCAGTAGAGCACCTGGCTCTCTAGATGCTCACCTCAGTCAACAGCAAGAGGCCTCGCCAAGCTTTTCTTCGCCAATACAACTACCTCCGCCCCTAGATTTTGCGAATCTGGGATACCATGGCACCGCTACTCAGTCATCAACACCTCCACGGTCCATGTCACCACCCCCAGCACTACTATCCAACAATGACCATCACAATGATCCCCCAGAATCTCCTTGGGTGACAACACCTAAGCGAGCAGGCAGGACGAGGCGGTTTGGTTTCGACCTTGTAGAATCTGAGAAGGGCCTGAATCGACAGGAGCGTGCTCAAGGATATGAGCCAGATTCAAGGTCACCCATCATGTCAGATTTAGATGATGACATGGACGACCCTCCCCTGCCGCGGATTCCAAGTCGCCCAAGGAATATGTTCAAGGGGAAAATGCCAGTCCGACCCGGGTTGCCCTCTTTGATTCCATCTCAAAGACGACAACAAGCACTTTCGCTCTCGCCGTCGCCGCCGCCAACACTGCCACCACAGCAATCACATTTGCCACAGCGATCCAAGGCCAATCCATTACAAGGACTGCCGCTGCTAAAAAAGTTCACCATCCCTGCTGTGGGAACGAGCCAGCAACATGCAGAGGCGGCGTTAGGCGCATCGACACCGGCATCCTTGACGTCGGCTACTTCAGCTCTTTTACGAGCCTCGGGCACTGACTCTAGAGCAAATGTCGTCGCTCCTTGTCACGAAAGAAGCGACAACAACAATGATGAGGAGGATAGAATGAGCCCAGTATTGGATGAATTGGAAGCAATGAGCCCTGTACTGCAAGATGACGAACCGTATCCAGGAGAATCAACTGCACTCTCTCAACGATTGAATATGTCAATCTCGCCTCAGACCTTGAGCAATGCGATTGCAGCCTCTTCTACACCTAGACGAAGGCGTGGTCCGCCTAAGAAGAATTCTGATGCCGCCGCCTTGTCCGCGACAGCCGATAGAGCCGAACCAACACCTCCGCAGACACCTACTAAGAAGAAAAGACCGGCGACTTTGAGAGCGGAGGCGTTCACAGCTCAAACAGCAAAGTTCGTGGCCAACCTTAAAGCCCAGGGGGCGCGACCAAAATACGACACGATGTCGGTGGCGCATTTGAAGGTCTTGGCCATGACATTTGGGTTGAAACCCTCTGGTAAATTAGCCATGGTTGAACAGTTGAATGCGATCTGGAACAAGTTGAACCCGGATGCCGGCGATGGCCATGGCGAAAGGAATAGAGAGGCCGCAGCAGAGGCGATTGCGACCTTGGAGGCAAGGGGCGAATATCGCGGCGAAGGGGCCATGGTGGCCATTGCTGAAGACGAGGACGATATTTTTGAGCTTGGGAGTGACATTGGCGCTGGATCTCTAACCGCTCCCAGTCGTCGAGATATGGGCAGTGGCTTTCCAGAGCCTCTCGACTATAATGGCACTGTGAGCTACGATTTTAATCAAGACTACGAGCAGGACCAGAACCATTACTATTATGATCCGTGGGAAGACGAACAGATGGATAACAGGGCTGACTCTCCTTTTCGGCGCTCACCTATAAGGGCATCTCGAAGGAGCAGTACAGGATTGACGTATCAGTTCAACAGCGATGGCAACAAATGGATTGATCTTGAAGCATTCCCCATTCCAGGGCCAGCTGTCAATGGCGGCGGTGACAAGGTGCAGCGTTCGGATATAGGGAGCGTGATTCTCTCTGATACGGAGCGAATGGACATCTTGAATGACGAGAACGACGATCACTCTCTTTTGAGTGAGGGGTCCTCCTCTCAGGGAAGATCCGAGTTTGACCTCTTGACCGATGAAGGGGCAGAGGACGTAGAGAATGAAGGCGACGAAGGAGGCGAAGAGCAAGATGACCTTGCAGATCAAGAATTGGATTCGACTTTGGTATCTGGATTGGAGGACCTGGAGCGTCAACTTGGCGAGTTTTTGAGAAGCACTTCTCACCTGCGGCAGCAGTACCTGACCTACAAGGTAAGTAGCACAAGAAGTGCTGCTGGCATGACTTTGTCCTCAGATGTTTTGTTTACTCACGTTCTATTTTCTTGCTCTTGCTCTTTGCAGCCTTTGGATCTGGAGAGTCTTTGGGAGGAGTGTCAAGGAGCGAACATCTATTGCACACGAGAACAGATTCGCCATTTTTTGGATAAACAAGGCATCATCTGCTTTGTGCCTGCCCATTCGAGTTTAAGCAGCTGGCGGAAGAAGCGAGCAGGCAAAGTCAACAAGCGCAGGAAACGAACAGATAAATAAAACTTTGTCAGGGACGGTTCTTTTTTTCATGCAAACCATCGAACCAGTTCCACAAAGGCGTCCAAACCACAGCATTCCTGTTTTGGCGAGGTCATCGGTCAGCGCCTCAAATCACGCGTGAACCATGGTGCACAGCCCTTCAAAAGCTTTCCCACCCAGACATCCGCTCCTTTCGTTGTCCCCCTCCTCCTCCCCACCCCATCCCTGGATCGCTCCTGCGCTCTCACTGAAGGAAAAGTAAGTCTACTTGATTCTTCTTCTGCCACCGTCTTTCTGTCCCGACTAGATGAACATGTTCATTTGTTTCAAACACCCTTTATTTTTGCCTCTCACCAACGTGTTTCCTCCCATGCCGCCTTTTGTCTTTGAAAGATGACAGAATACCCAGCTTCCAGCGGCTCCGGCGAGACCTCTGAATCGAACATCGACCATTTGATAGAGGGCTTTGAGAAAGCCTCTCTCACAGACGACAATAGTTCACCTGTCAATACTGTCATCAATAACATCCACATTCACAACAATTTCCACCAGACCCAGTATTCTTATCTCCCACAAAGTCCAATCTCTCCCTCCGAGAGAACGCCCGCTGCATTCCCGACGGCAGGAAGCACCGCGAGAGATCCACCTTCTGCACCGCGTGTGAGCCACGAAGAGGGACGTCCTCCTTGTCAAGGATTGAGTGGGAGCGGAGCGATCAGGACGAATCCTTGCCAGCACTCAGGCGCGGGACCAGTACATGACCCCAATACAGGAGACTTCCTCGGCCATTTCTGCTTTCAACATAGTCCCTTGAAGAGAGTATGTTTGGCCGAAGTACCAGCCAAAAAGGGAGATCCCGCGCGACAATGTTATAACAAATGTTCCGCCATAAAGGAAGAGATCAGAGAAAATGGCGACCCAATCTGCAACGCTCACTACAAAAACGGTCATTACACGCTTTTCCGCCCCCGAGAAAGCTCTTATTGAAGATTTCCACGTGAACCATCGCGTGTTTTTCATCCACCATGTCTGCCTGCAATCAAAAAAACGCGTCTCCACGTCAGTGTACTTTCTTGAGCAGTTGTATTCGTTTTTTTTCGGCGTATTTTCTTTGTCTCTAAAATAAAAATATGACAAATGGTTTTGGATGATGTAAAAAAGGGCCAAGACGGAAAAAATATGTAAAGACTGCTCATGAGAGGAAGAAGGAAAAGATGTAATTTTTGAGCAGGGAGTGTGTGCATGTGTGCGTGCGTGAGAGGGATGGGAGAGAGCAAAATGAGAGGTGGTGGAGGATGATAAAAAATGCAGTTTATGCGAGAGTCAAGCTGACAAGGTTGGCATGGGTATTGATGACCTAGAAATCGTTCAGAAAACATGTGGGAGAACGCGCGCAAAAATGTCAGTATTCCTTCAAAGTAATTCTTCGTCCATAGTAATGCAGGCACAATGAGCATAGACACTTACGTCAATGGCTTGTCCAACCTCCACTCTCCTGCGAGCAGCAACAATCCAGTCCTTGGCAAGACGCTTGCCCCAGCCCTTGAGCTGGTTCAGTTCACGGACAGCCTGCTCCAGATCGCTCTCCAACAAGTAGTATTCCGTACGGGCCAAGATGGCCTCCACATCGTTTCCAGGAACCAAACCATGCTTCTTGAACATGAACTTTGACAACATCACACTCATTCCGTGAGCCAACACACCACCGTTCTCAGGAACCAAGCTGGCCTGACGAACCTTGTCAGCCACATACTCGAATCGGTCCATCAGCTCTGGGACAGAGTCCACACCCTCGGCAGCAACAGACTCGGGAACGGCGGCCAACACAGCCTTCAACACCTCGGCATCCTTCTCCTCCTCTGCCAAACGCTTCAAGCGAGCCAACTCGCGGTCAAAGGGACGACGTTCTCCAGACTGGTAAGACTTCTCCAAAGCCTTGATACCGCACCAAAGCTGATGTGTACGAGCCGACTGGTCCAAGAACTCTGCGTTATCGGCGCCCTGACGCTCCAAAGTCTTCAAGCGCAAGTTGATCTGGTCCAAACGGGCCAAACGTCCACCACGCTCGTTCTCGACGCGAGCACGGACCTCACGCGCCCAACGACGCTGCATATCCATGGCATAGTTTTGCAACTCTTGCTTCTGCTCCTGACGCAAGATCTCCTGCTGGATCTCGAGCTCACGCAAGACCGTCTCGCGCTTCTCCTGCTCATAGGTCTCGGCCAACTGCTTCTTGAGCTGAGAGACATGACCCTCATGATCCTGCTCCTTCTCGCTCACGAGCTTGTGGTACTTTTCCGTCAACTCGGCCATCACAGTTGCTGCCTGAGCCTCACCCTCGACCTTCAAGGCCTCGACGCGCTCGCTCAAGTTCTTCAACTCCTCGTTGGCCTTCTCAAAGACCTGGTGGCCCTGTTCGGGGATGCCAGATTCGTTCAAGATCTCGACCAATTGGTGCAAGGTCTTGTTAAGATCAGCCATGACGGGCTCCTCCGAGACAATGGGCGCGACCTTGATCAACTTCTTGGGGGGCTCAGGAACGGCCTCAACAAGCTCGACCTTCTTCTCCGCGACCTTGTCCTGAATCTTTTCCTTGATCTCCACAGCCTTCTCCTTGACCTCCTCGACCTTGGCCGCAACCTTGGTCTCGACCTTGGCAACAGTCCCCTTCACCTTCTCCACAACCGACTCCTTGGCCTTAGGGGCACTTCCGGGAGCAGGGCGGGGCTGCTCCAACTCCTGGACCTTCTTGGCCAACTGGCTAGAGGTAGCATTGACGGGGGCGGATTCCTTCTTGACGGGGGCAGGGGTGGTGGTGCCATTGATCAAATCCGAGGCCGATCGGTAAGCAGTCTTGCTCAAGTCGACGACCTTCTCGGACGCCTGGGAAGCGCCAGCGAGAACCTTCTCGAGATCCTTATTGTCCTTGATCTCCTCCAGCTTGTCCATGGAATGAGCGAAATGAGGAATGTTGTTCTCCAAGAGCGAGCGGAATTCCTCGTCATCGAACGAGTGCTTGATCACACCCGCAACACCGGCTCCGATCAACGTCAAGGTGATCATGGCCTTGGTCCTGAATCGAAGTCCTGACTTTACTACTGGCGTGGCAGCGGCCTCGGCGACAGTCTTTTTGGCGTCGGTGGTGTTGAATCTCTACAGGGATGGGGGAATGCTAGCTTTGTTTAATATCATCCATGCATGCATCCCCGAGCAGAAGGAGGAGACAGAATGAGGTCATTCATCCATTCATTCGTTCATCGGTACCTGAGCCATAGCACGGTATTGGGTGGCACGGATGGAGGAGGCAGCCATGGCAGTGTGCTTTGAGCCAGCGACGGCCAATCTGTGGACATTCATCATTTCTCTATAGTTGTTGGGGAGTGAGAGAGAGAGAGAGAGGGAGGGGGAAGAGGGCTGCTTCTAGAGAAGAGAGGAGGGATTGAAAAAAATCGCGGAGGGTGAGTCTTCAATGGGATCTAGGACGATCTAGACGGGGTGGATCACTCGGAAGATAAAAGCGTACCTGGGAAACGAGTCCTGGGGGGAGGGAGAGTGGGAACGGGTGAAGAGAGAAAGAGAGAGAGAGGATAGAGGCCCTTGCACTAGTCCAAGGTCGACAAGGGGAGAGTGGATGAAAGAGTGAATGGATGGATGGATGGTGAATGCAATCTCGTCCTCGATTCTGCGCGAAGGCCCAATCCCTCCGTCTGTTCCTCGCACCGCTCGGGAGCGGGCCGTTGATGCAAGGTGGAGTGGGATATTTGGCGCGAGAAATTCGTCACCGGAAAATGCTTCCATGCAATTGTTACGTCGCATCCGTGCGTTTTCCACCCCCTTCTTTTCTACCTTTGCCTATTTCTACCTTTGCCTATTTCTACTCTTGCCTATTTCTAGTCTTTTTTTTCTCTCTTTTCTTCCTTTCTTCTCTACTACTTTCACCATGCACAACTCATAACCCACTGTTCCCTTCCTCCTCCCCAGAGCGGCCACTTCACTCCCCCTCCTGACGGCAAGTTCCCAAAGATGGTCCGTCAAGTGAGGCAAGCCCAAGGTGTTGCAAGAAGAAAAGGTTCGCCCGCCGTCGCCAAGGTTTAGGAAGCCCCAGCTACCCCTTCTGTACCTGCCGCGACCACGTCCTTTTCCTCCAAGACCCCCCTCTGCCTTGAATCCTGTCAGCCAACGGCCTCTGCTCCCCCTGCCGAACCCTGACAGTGTACCTCTGGGGTGAGGATACCCCATTCCATTGGCCGCTCCCGACCGAGTCCACCACAGAGCGTGTGCCGCGAGAACTGAGAGAGTCTGATATGACCATCAGTAAAACGTCAGGCGCACGGACTGGACTCGAGTGGCGGCGGCGGCGGTGGCGACGGTGTGAAATTGGCGGCGCTGGCCAACCTTGGAGTGGTCGAGTCTGTTGTGACCTCCTTGGCGAGGGGCTGGGTAGTGCTGGAACGCATGCCCGAGTGTAGCAAGCAAGATGCTTTCCCGCGTCACTCCCCCTCCGCCAACGAGGCCCATCGACCAGTCCAAGGTCAGCCGGCGCCTTGGATACTTCCCACACCGTTGCCGCCGCCGTCGCCGCCCGTCCTCCAGTCCTTGCGCTTCACGTTTTCCGCCATTAGCTCCACTCTGGTCAACACCCACGTCGACTGAGATTTTTGATGTTTCTCAGTCGACGTGGGTGTTGAACATGGTGTCTGCCTCACTTGTCGCGGCACATACTCGCTCTTGTAGACCCGGTCGGGAGCGGCCAATGGATAAATAAAAAAAAAAATAAAAAAAACATTCAGAAGTTGAACACGCCTTATTTGTGTGGGAAGAAAACTGACAGGAAAAGAGAGAACAAAGTCGACCATTGCGTTGCAATGGTCTACTCTTGGGAACACAAGATGGATGCAAGGAGGTCAGGCAATGCATGGTCAGATGCATTGCGCACACAGGCAAAGTTTAGGACCCATGACATGCATGTCCCAGTCTTGGCTTCAAGGAGAAATTGTCAAAGCGCGAGGGAATACATGCTAAAGCGAGGGAGAGAATACTAGAGAGAACGCGACAGAGCGCGATGGAGAACACGCCAGGGCGCGTTGTTCTTGACGCCATGGCTTGTTCTCCCTTGCGCACAGGCACAATCGGATGGTCCTTACACAACCCAACCTCTCGCCCATGGTGGCCTTTTCGACCGTGCTGTAGTGTTTCCCTATCCACAAGTGTGCTTGCAGAGGATGGACGTTCTCACGTTTTGCCACCAACTCGCGCGCAGCACTTGCACGCGTCACCACTTTCCTCTCATATAACTTGCTCCTTCACACTCACTCTTGTTCATGTTCTTCAACCATTACACTTCTCATGAACTACATTGCTTTTGAACTCCTACAAAGCAACGACTCGCTAGTACTCTCGATCTGGCGAATCCCACTCTCACTTCGTAACGATAACTATCAAAGAAAGACATGCTTTTTTGCTCTCTCCTTTCTTTTCTTTTTCTTTTCTTCATGTCTGGGCTTTTAGGTCGACCGCTGCCCTCTTTCACCCCCGCCCCCAGTAAGCGAAGGGCGTTCTCTGCGTGGGTGAGCCCCTATCTTGAATTTATACATAGTCGCTGCACGAAGAGGTGGGTGAGTAGGGGAACCATGGAGGCGTCGCTGGGTATCTCTAGCTGCATTCTTCGACCTGACCGGCCTCCAAGGTAAGTTAAGGTAAGTGGGGTGCGATGGCCTGCTGCCTGCTCGTTGGCGCGCCCGGCACAGCTTTGTCTCTTCATCTCCCCCGGGCTATCTGGTGGTGGTGGAGATCAAGCTGACTGAGAGCAGGCCTCAGGTAGCAAGTCCTTCTTTTCCTCTCCATCAACATTTGTTTTTACAAAGAGGCCTTTATTGTTTGTTTTTTTTTGGTATTTGATAGTGCCTGCATTATTTTCTTTCCTTATCTTTCACCTAGATCTTGGCTGGACGCGAGGGGAGGCTGCTCTCGTTCAAGACACCGATGATGGACTCGGGGGCGTACTTGTCGACAACGTCGGGCTTGTGGAGCATGTTGAACTCGACCGTAGCATCGCGTCCGGCAAAGATCAAGATGGCCTTCTTTCCGCCGGGGTGGTCAGGCAAGAACTTTGTGACATCTAGGACCTGTCCGTTGACGATAACCCAGCAGTCATCGGGCTTATCGTGCTTGGCAACCTCAGCAGCGTCAATGGAACGCAGCTTTGGCGCAGGTGGGGCAGCAGCAGGTGCAGCAGGTGCAGCAGCAGCAGTGGTGGTGGCCTTGGCAGCACCTCCCCAGCTAATCTCCAAGTTGATCTTTTGACCGCTGGGGTCAACAGTAACCGAGGTTGTGAATCCACCGGGAAGGGCAACGGCACCGGCGTTCTTGGCACCAGATCCAACGATGGGGTTCGACTTGATGTATTGAGAGACAGAGTCACCGGCAGTACGACCAAAGACGACGCATCCCAACAGCGAGGAACCTCCGAGACGGTTAGCACCGTGGACACCTCCGCACATCTCTCCGGCAGCGAACAGAC
>Ga0302182_10001705_pt1 | contig 11187 bp, 12 predicted proteins | sample I_Palsa_N3_1_FD_198781 | JGI IMG/M metagenome (GOLD analysis project Ga0302182, IMG submission 198781) | Peat permafrost microbial communities from Stordalen Mire near Abisko, Sweden - I_Palsa_N3_1 | ecosystem: Environmental > Terrestrial > Soil > Palsa > Peat permafrost | place: Sweden...
CATGTCAATGTGCGCACGAGGATCAACTCCTAGAGCTATGTGCATGTCAATGGAGGCACGAGGATCAACTCCTAGAGCTATGTGCATGTGCATAACAGTCCAAAGTTAATGATGCAGGCGGCGGACAAAAAAGAGATTATATTACAGGAACAAAAACGAATGCTATTTTTTTTTACAGCGACGAGAGGATCTTCTTGACCATGTCACTGACAGACTTCTTGGGAGCTCTGGCGGGGTCCAAAGAACCCAACTCCTTCATGACCTTGCCCAAGTCCTTGACGCTGGTTGCGCCTTGCTCTTGGATGGCTTTGCGGATCGCCTCTTCGATCTCTTGCTCGGTCATGGCTTTGGGGAGGTAAACCCTCAACATTTCGATCTCCTTGGTCTCCTGAGCAGCCTGATCTACACGACCAGCGCTCTGGAAGGACAAGACGGACTCCTCGCGTTTCTTGATCGACTTTTGGACAAGGACCTGGATCACAGAGTCGGTGACCTCGGCAGGGGCCTGGGGTGACTTCTCAAGGTAAGTCAAATCGCTCAAAATGCCCTGTTTGTTGTTTGGTAGTGGAATCGGAGTAGTTTCCCAAACGTACAAGAATGGAGGGTTAGCGCAAAAGATCTAGATCTGAATAGATATCTTTGAAGGTATAAAACAAAAGAATTGGGGATTGGGAATGGAGGGAAGGGGGATACCCATGACATATACCTTGACAACGGCCAAGCGCTCTTTATCTCTGGCGCGCATGGCATCCTTGACATCAGCCTTGATGCGGAGCAACAGGGGAGCAGCAGCAGGCGCGGCTTTGTCCGAGAAGTAAAAAAAAAAATGATGGTTGCGAGTATGGTGAATATCGAGTTCAACTGAGGAGAATTTATCAGTGATGTCTAGTCTCTATACCTTGCGTAGAGTAGCTGAAAACGCGGGCTGGTGCTCTGGCAAGAGTGGCACGGATGAGAGTCTGAATGTTCATGGCGACGAGGTAGGGATAGAGGATGACATGCAAGCACGTCGTCCTCATTCCCACTCGGGGAAAATAGTGACTGTTTGTGCTCTCTCCTGCTGGATATGAATCACGTGCATTTTGCAACGCGTCTTGGGCGCGTCGTTTCTCCATGGAGAAGTCCCTGGACAGGAAGACGGGTTGTTGGAGGGTTTCTCTCCAAGCTCACCAGTTCGCATCTTTAGACATCCCTCTTGGAAGTTCTCTCTATCACGGTGCCTTGCCTTGAGAGAGGGCCGGGTCAAGTAAGCCGTTACAAAACTATATTCCACTTTCCAACCCGGGCTGTGTCTTCTCCAACCTCCTTTGCCTTTGATTGGTCTTGGTGCAGATCGGGATGGTCGCCAAGAAGTCATCCTGATCAACGGCTGATGAACGTTCTCAACAGACAGGCAGATAGAGAAGAGCTCACCATTCTGGGTAATTGACATCTGGACCAGACGTATGCACAGGCAACATTATAGCACCAAGAGTCAACTGGCACCCCCCTTCTGTTGCATTTTCGGAAAGCAATTCGGATCGTCGTTGTCATGGTCGTTCATGCGCTCCTCCTGCACCTATAAAAGCGTACTGCCATCTTAAGTTATCTCCCCTCTCTATTCTCACTCTCTCACTCTCACTCTCACTCAATTGCCTCGTCGCCTTTCTTATCGCCATCTAAAGTACCCTCCAACTGCACTCTGACGGTATATTCCACATCTTGACTCATACTCACCATCAGTTCACTCTCACGTCCTTTTTTCAGTCTCTTTACCTTCCCCCGTATTCACACCAATACCTCTCCTTTTCACTTCGACAGTTAGACACATCCACCCTGTCAACCTCATTGAACTCCACTTGATATCGCCATACGCATCGCGCTCCCTCCCATCAAAATCATCACTCATTGACATACATTATCATATCCACCAATCCCCCTCTTTTTCCACCAGACTTCCGACTGACAAGGTCGACATCTTATATACCCCATATCTCTCATGGTCTTTAAAAAGAGTCTTCCCCTCGGGGTCCCAGATGCTGTGATTCAGTCCACGGTGACCTTCTCCGACAACCTACCCGACTTTTTTGAGAACTTTCTCAAGGGTCGAGATACCTCCAAGTATTATTGTCACCCATATGAAGAGTGTGGAGAACATATTCCAGAAAGGTACCGGGAGACTTTTCTCAAGGCCCGAGGACAATGGGTCTGGGAAAACTACCTCCAGTCGCTGAAAGGGAAGAATAGAGGGGAGGTTGAGCCCCCTAAACCCAGTCAACCCATAGTCTACAACAGTGCCCACTTTGTTGATGAGGTAGGAGAGCTAGACGAGAACAGTGTAAGTTGCGCCTCTCCCCCACCCCGATTTCTGCTTTCTTCCTTCGGTTAAATGAATGAAATCCATTTTCATCCTACATGACTGATCTCGAGTTCAATTCAATTGTTTTTTGTTCTATCTAGATTGAAGAAATGATCTTCTTGATGAGGCACAAGTTTACGAAGAGTGAATTCAACCTTGGAGTCGCCCCCGATCATGGAAAAGATGTCAAAGTTGCAGCTGTTGAAGCACTGAGTAGTGTCTGTAGTTCAAGAATTGCGAACCTGAAGGTAACTAGGTTCCTGCGTCCTACTGTTTCAAACATGCTGCAGTTTCCTTTGGACACCCAATTGACTCCCCCCCCCCCCCCCTCTCCTCTTCACCCTCTCGTATTCTTTTCCCTTCAATATATTCAAGTCGCTTGCCATTGAGATGAAGGCCTTGACTGAAGCTGCGTCGACCGTAGGCCTCTGTGGGTTAGCGGCCTCGGAGTTGAGGTTGGCCTCGGAGCAATGCGCACGCGTACTCGTTGCACAACAAAAACTAGACCAGTATCTCCAGTCTGTCCCCCCGCTGGACGAGACCATTCAAACTCTGGCTAACTACGCTCACGAGACATTGGAGGATACCAAAGCGATGATTAGCAGCTGGTCTGCAGTTTATCACTCTATTGCCGATCTTGGTGAGATCATGACCCATCAAGATCATGACCATGGGCAAACCGCTGCTGCTGCTGCTGCTGCCTTGGCCAGGAAGAAGTCCCAAAAGCCGCTCTTTTTCCGCCGTCAAAAAGCACTGGACGTCGCTGCGACCGAGGAGGAGACCACGGCCAACCAACCATCCCTGGTTGTTGGTGGCCTGTCAGCAAGTCAGCAAAGGGTCGTCTCTAATCATTGGGCAGAGCAGATGCGTGCCTTTGCAGTTCTGGCCCGAGCGTTCAAGAGGACGGCAATGGCCACAGATCGGTTTTCGATGCTCGGATCAATCAATGGTCTGGCTCGCTACAATGACAAGGTCATCCTGCCCGCATATACGGCTGCCAAGAAGGTGTACATCTCTTCCAAGGCCTTGCGTCATCTTCATCAGCAGATTAACTACAGCAACTCCACCTTGGCTCTGCCCAAGGGCAATGCTCTGACAACGGAGGCGGACCGCCTCGCCGTCCATCGCTCCATTGGGCCACTTTTTTCTCGACGTGTCCCTCCCGCGGACTGCAATTTGATCCATGAAAGTGTCCTGACCGAGTACATTCCTTCCTCCTCCTCCTCATCGTCATCAGTGTCCCAAGACGCCAAATGGCTCAACAAAAAGAGGCTGACCAGGCCCGCACCCACGGAATACAGACTCATCGTAACCAACGGCGTCGTCTACTTTTGTGAGGTGGTCTCAGCCACCGCTACGACCGCTGCGGTCTCCAAGAAAATACCCGGCTGCAAGTCAGTCAAGGCAGCCACGGCCAAGAAGACTACATCGTCTGAAAGCACTCGCACGTCGTTGCGTCTGCTTCATGAGCCTGTGTTGGTCATCGATACCCAAATCTCATCCACGCCAGACATCGTTCACCCTCAATACGGTTCCCGCAATATTGTCATGTTGTGCTTTTATAACGAGAGGTCCTATATTCTCCAGGCAAAGTCAGCCCAGGACCGTGATGCTTGGATTAAGTGCGCTCGCGCCTTGAACATTGAACAGCCAAAGCCAACACCAGCACGCCAGGAGCTGGATGAAAAGCGTAAAACGAGCCTCTTTCTTTTTTTTTTTTCTTTTGAAATCGAGTGAACCTCTTGATGTTGGACAATCTTTGCGTAACTAACCACAACGTCATTTTTGTTTCGTTTTTAAACAGTGGAGGAACTGTACATTGCTTCTCAAGTCCCTATTCAAGCCACGCCACGTGCCAGTGCTGCGGACTTGGCAGCTTTGGCCTCCAAGAACACACTCGAGCCGGCCTTGGAAGGTAGTAATGGACGTGGATGGCTTTCGCTAGGTAATTGTGTCAAAGTCGTTGGCCGCGCGTTCCATCCCAGCAAGAAGTCAAACACAGCGAATGATGCTGATTCTCTGGACGATGATTGCCTCGAGGAAAGTGATGATGATGAAGAGGATGAAGTCGATCATCCAGAGACCAAGCTTTTCCCGATCGAGGGCATCCCCCGTAACGATCAGGAGAAGGCCCAGCGTCATTTCAATATGGCCCGATGCGAGATTTGGGATGTCCCCAAGGTGCCCGTCGATAGTCTAATGATCAAGCCCACCTTGAAGATGATGAATGCACGACGAGGCACCTATATCCACACAAGGAACGCCGAAGTCAGTTGCACACGTTCTGGTCAGACCGTCGAGTGCGAGTTTGGATTTGGTCTGGAAGACAGCAGCGATCTCCAAAGATTGAAGTGTCCTATTTATACCCTTCACATGCCCTGCCGTCGGAACTACGGAGCCAGAGGCCCTGGGGAGAAGCGAAGGGATGAAGGAGGGAACGATTACATTGCGCACCCACCAGAGTTCATTGACTGCTATGGTCACGGATTCTTGAACCCCAAGATGTACATCAAGTTCAATGCCGAAGAGGAAACCATTAGCTTTCTGGGTCTTTACATCATCAAGTTGCGGTCGAGCGAGATGGTCCAGAACTTTGAAAAGGTCTACAGGCGCTTGATGAGCAAGTTCCCTATCCCCTCCGACAATGTCCTTCTTGAAGTCGATCGATCCGAGCTCCTTCAGGTCTTCAAGAAGACGGTCCGTCCCTTCAGCACTTTGCCAGAGGACGAAATTGAAAAACATCTGGAGGCAGGACGAGAATGGTACCCCCTTGGGGATTGTCACCTCGAGTTCCGAAAGATGTCGAAGTACCCCAAGGCGACTTGTATTGGCTTCTTTAACCCAGTCACGAAAAGAGACCACGCAAACGGTGTCTTGCTCCTAGACTCCAAACTCAGTCGGGATACCGCCATGTCCTTGGGGCCCAAGTGGATGAACCTGCTTGGACAGACCAATGGCTACGAACGCGTGTCTGCAACCGAGATGCGACTCACGCTCTGGCAGACCAACCCTTTGTTTAAGGACCGGATCCTGTATGGCGTTTATGTCTGCAAACAAGTCATCAAGTACAAGTCCCTAGAGGTCTACAAGATCCACGGTCCTGCAGATAAGCTCGACTCTGTGCAAGATTTCATCCTTTCAGAGATGAATCGCTTGACTGACGCAAAGACGATCGAGGAGACCCTCGAACTCGTTTCTGTGGCCTTCCAGAACCATGTTTTGGATGCGCCTATGGAAATCAAGCCTGAGCAGCCTATCGAAGTCCTGAGGGAAAAGGGTTACAACAACAACAGCCATCCTGAGCTTGTCATCCTGAAGACGGCATCCAATGTTGGTGGTGGAGATTTTGGCAGCCACTTTAGTGGACACCGGATGGATTGCTATTATCTCGAAACAGTTCCTGAAGAGGATGAACCTACCTCTTCCATCGAGATGTCTTGCTCAAACGAGCCATTGATCAGTTCTACGGCTACCTTCTTCCCCAAGAGCAAAAGCACCTTGCAGCTCATGTACCAAAAACAGCAAGCCCAAGAGGAGAATACGGCCAAGGTTCAACCTCTGGCACTGGACGCATCTTCGTTCCAAGATCTGACTATGGATGGCTCGCTCTCTCAATTTATGGACCGGTCTGTGGCCCAGACAGAAGAAATAGAGCAGGTTGCACAGCAATCGGTGGCGGATCTGACAAAGTTATGGGCAAAGACGACCAGCGCTGTTGTCACTGTCAAGACCCGAACCCCATCCACGTCCTTTGCCTCTCTCCAAACAGCAGTAGCCAAGGCCCAGAGTGAGGTTGAAACCAAGGCCCAGAGTGAGGTCGTCGCAGTCAAGGCCCAGTGTGAGGTCGTCGCAGTCAAGGCCCAGAGTGAGGCCGTTGCAGTCAAGGCCCAGTGTGAGGTCGTCGCAGTCAAGGCCCAGAGTGAGGCCGTTGCAGTCAAGGCCCAGTGTGAGGTCGTCGCAGTCAAGGTCCAGAGTGAGATCCCTACCGAGATTGTCCAGGCCACTAGATACCTGGGCAAGACCCGGTTGGCAGAGACGGTCGCAGTTTGCGACGTGGAAGATGGAAACGAGGCACAGCCCGGTATCGACATGGAGCATACAAAGCCGGTGCAAGACCTCAGGCGGCAGTGGGAAGCCATCCATCGGTATGGGATCTGAAAAGCTGTCTACATTACCATAATAAATTCATTCATACCCATCAGAGCAGTTGAATCACCTCGCCCGCTCGTCGCAAGCGCTTCTCTTGTCAAAGAGCATCGATTCATGTCATGTAATCAAGTATTGCTGCTTCCCAACTTGTCAGATATGGCTGATCCTTGGATCGCTTTCGCCCTTATTATCACGACCCCCGACCCCGTTCCCGTCCACAGGCTACTCAAAAGTAAAAAATTACAGGATTTTATTACAAGACGGATGTACTATTAGCAGGCGTGATCATGACCCAGGATAAAACGTGGGCGGAGGAACAGGCGTTGTTGTGAACATCGACGGGAACGCTCCATTGGACGAGTGTTGTTGGAACTGCTGGTGCAGATGCTGCAATGTATTGTTGGGCTGCTGTTGTTGTTGTTGTTGTTGTTGAAGGTGTTGCTGCTGTGGCTGCTGCTGGTGTTGCTGATGTTGCTGCTGCTGATGTTGCTGCGGTTGTTGCTGCTGATCCTGGCTGAGTTCCTGATCTCCAGACTTTTTGGTCCCTGACTTTGCATTCTTTCCTGCTTTGGGTCCTTTGACTTTGCCATTGGTCTTTCCATCAAGTTGCTTCTGAGCTTGCCGGTTCAGACGCGCCACACTACGCGAGTACCGCAGACCACAAGCGTTGCAAAGATCCTTCTTGCCCGACTGACCCCTTCGCCACTCTGGAGAATTGGTTGTACCACAACTCTCGCAAGCTTTTTCTTCCTGCTGAATCCGCATCACCCCACCACCACCACCATATTCCTGTCCTGACAATTCACTCGAGTCCAAATCCCGCTGAGATGGCGGGGAAGCCGACCCCGTGGATGTCGAAGACATTGATTTTTTCCGAATGACAGCATCATGTGCAGGATGGCGCGGTGAAGCCGACACCTTCTGTATCTTTCGTTCCCGTTCGTTGCCCGACAGAGATCCATCCAGAGACGGCTTGTGGCGATCGTGAGACTTGGTATCCTTGATACCCACTGACCGTTGAAAAGATGGCGAGGACGGTGATAGCGCATGTCCCACCATGGCCGCAATCGCTGGGTGGGGCGTTGACGCATGCCACATGGATTGTGACTGAGTATCGCTCGAGCCTGACGTCGATCGGCCTCCTGCAGAATCCCCCCGTGTCCGGTCATGCTCCCCAATCTTGTAGTCACTCAGGAAACTCAAAGACTCCTGCATAGCTTCTGGCAAGGGTAAATTGGCAGCCGTAGCCGAGCTTGGTGTGGCGGCAGTAGAGGTAGCCCCGCCGTTAGTCTTGTATGGATGGTACAGTGTCGACTGAGAAAGGCTTGAGGCTGTCTGGCCTCTCAGGGGGCCGGAGGACATTGCTGGACTAGCTTGTGCTGACGAGATGGTGATTTGTCCTGGCACTGCATGCTTCAAAAACGGAGAGAGTGACGGCAACGACGGAATAACTAGAGGCGAGTTCAAAGCGGACGACGGAGAACATTGACTACTGCCTCCAGTCCCAAAAAGAGCCGAGCCAAGATGTCCTGCTGGGCCAGAGAGTGAATTAATATTGGACAGAGGGTCACTTGGAGAACCTCCTTCAAACTGTGATGCAAACAACCTCGAGCCTGGTGATGGAGACGAGAGGTAGGCATTTTGAGCCGATGTTATTGGCGTGTTTGGAGAGGCGTTTGATGTCCAGTGAGAGGCTGTAGTGGAGGGCGAGGTCTGAAAGCAAGCAAAAATGATGTGGCCGTATGGAATAAAGACAGACTCGACTTGGTATGCTGGATCCAGGCTGGAGGGTTGAGTTAGGTTGGGGAGGGCGTGCTTAGAGCAGAATCGTTTCAGGCACGTCGTGTTCTCGAGTGCGTCCGAGGGGATGTGGTGTGATTTGACAATCTGGGTATATAAGTCTGGGTTATAGGCCATGGTTCCTGGTCCTGACGAGATTGGGCCAGGTTGAGGCCAGGTCAAGAGCAGGTTGCGATTCTGGGAGTCGTAAATCTGAAAGATGCGTTTCGTCTTGTTGTTTTCGTAGCGTGGTCGAGGCGGACTGGACGGCGGTGATGAGCCGTCTTCGCCGTTCGTATCCAGTCCCGATTCTGCTAGTTGTGACGAGGCCGCTTTGACCCGAACAGAGTCCTGAAGGTGTCGCATGATCTCTGGCGCCAATGTCTACGTATCCAATGCAAAGTACCGGTGGAGATCGGTTGGTCAATACAGTCGCACAAACCACAGAGCACTTTCCCGCAATGGTTAAGCAAATATTGTGGTAGTCCACTCACCGGCAGGGACTCTTTTGATTCTCCACAAATGCCGTTAGACCAAAATCCCTTGTACAGACCCTCTATTAAAACGCCAACACGGAAAATCGGGCGGTTAGAGTTGTGCGTTGTTCCTGTCGCAGCAAAGCCAAGGCCTTCCAAATGTCGTATACACTTACGACCGTCAATATGAAAGAATCCGAGAACGACCTCATCGCTGACAACGTTCATGACGACGTCTAGGATGATGAAATCCTCTTCCTCGCCATTGGGAAAGATGTCCTCGTAATCCTTGCATTCCGGCTCATTTTCCTCTGGTGCTGTTGCCTTTCCATCCATTGAACCATCATTCGATCGAAGACCATTTTGACCCAACCCCCTGGAGGAGAGGCCTCCTTCTGATGCGGCTGCCTGCAATACGGCTGCAGTAGGGGCGTTTGTTGAGCCCGGAGCCATTGCTTGTTTCCGCAGCTTCCACTCTGGACATACATTCTTGAATCGACACCTAATCAAACGCAATTAGACGATGACGTTATCACGGTGTAGCAAACCAAGAAAAGAAGGGAGGCCTTTCTGCGCACATGCATGCAGGTAGACAATGAACGCCCTGACACGGCACAAAAAAAAAAAAAGAATTACCTGGTCACACTGCCATAGAGGTTGTGGACGTCCATGAAGGCGTTGAGGTCCTTCCGGGCTAGCTTAGCCTCGTCAGGGTGGATATAGTCAAAGAAGGACTGGCCCAGCAGCTGCTTGTACTTTGCCGAGACCGCGCGTTGGACCGAGGAGGACAAGTAGATGAATCGGAGGTCGCCATAAGTCATCAGCGCCCAGAAGCAGTGTACTGGTTCATTGGGAGTGTTGCCTGGCTGCGATTTGTGTGGTTGTTGTGGCTGCGGTTGTTGTTGTTGTTGCTGTTGTTGCTGTTGTTGCCGTTGCTGGTAAGTATCGTCAGAAGAGCGGTGTGGATGTGTCTGGTCCATGGTGCGGCTTACTGTGAGGATGGATGCGACGGGCGGGAGGAAGGTGAAGCGAGAAGTCGAACGGTGCGCAACAGCGCAACAGCACAACGAACAAAAAAGGACAGTGGCGATTTCACGTATGAGGGTCACGTGGACATATCCCGCGCATGTACGTGTCTCGTAGACTACGAATATTTTTATTTTCTGCACCCCTTTTAAGGCCCCCCGTTTCTCTCTCTCACTCTCGGTGATGGTGGTGGCGGCGGCCCTCGTTATCCTTCTTCTTCTTAGGCTTCTCTAACTCGGTCGCAATCTCGTCCCCCTGATCATTGTGGTCCTCGGGAAGATCCTGTGGTGTGACCGCGAGGGGCTCGACAACATCCTCAAGCTTGTTGTACAACAGGTTGCGCGTGGTCTTGCGATCGTTTGGTTTGAGTCCTGTAATAATGGACTGAGTGGAGTGGAGGACCAGGTCCGCGTACAGATCGTTTGGGCCTTCATAGACATTGCCAGAGCCAAGGAACAGCGCCGCCACACCTGTGACGTGAGGGGCTGCCATGCTACATTGTCAAGTCAGAGTTCAATCGGAGGAATATGAAGAATAGGCAGAACAAGAAAAGATGATGAAGAAAAAAGTCATTCAGTTTGGAGCAGACTTTGGCTCATAGGTCCCGCTTCCTGTTACTTACCTTGTTCCATCCAGGATATGGGCGGCATTTGTACGTCGGATCCAGTCGGACGTAATACCCGAACCTGGCGCAAAGATATTCACACAGGATCCCACACAGCTATACCAACCCACGCGATCCTCTCTACTAGATCCTCCGACCGTGAATGCTTCTTCTACGCCAGCAGGTGAGTACTGGCAGGCATCATCTCCCGTGTTACCGGCAGCTACAAAGAAAGGCAAACCATGATTGGACACTGCCTCCTTAACTGCATCGTTGACGGGTCTTGAGAACTGGCCTCCAAGAGACATGTTAATCACCTTGCGGGGGTTTGGGTTGGACGCGGCATGGCGGATAACGTAGTTGATACCAGCTAAGACAGTGGATGTCGAGCCTTGTCCCTCAGAGTCCAAGACCTTGATGGCCAGGATGTTGGCCTTCTTGGCGACACCATAGGTATGTCCAGCCACGATACCAGCAACATGAGTACCTTTGGACAAAATATAACAATAAAGTGTGAACAACGACAAGTGGAGGTCGAAGACAGCGTTGCTAGCAAACAATTGTGCTCATGATCAGACAGTGTAATTGATCCCATACCATGTCCACAAGTATCCGAGTCAGACTCGCTAGCAACAAAGTTTACGAGGTTGGTGGCGCGTCCTTCAAAGTCGCGATGCTCTGCATACACACCAGAGTCGATGATGTACACATCGACGCCGGATCTAATAGATTGGTATGGTCAAAGTGGTTAGCACTCTATCATTTTTTTGTTTCCTTGTCAGATAAAAACGTAGTTCGACCACTTCAATCTTACC
>Ga0302182_10001710_pt1 | contig 11166 bp, 15 predicted proteins | sample I_Palsa_N3_1_FD_198781 | JGI IMG/M metagenome (GOLD analysis project Ga0302182, IMG submission 198781) | Peat permafrost microbial communities from Stordalen Mire near Abisko, Sweden - I_Palsa_N3_1 | ecosystem: Environmental > Terrestrial > Soil > Palsa > Peat permafrost | place: Sweden...
GTGGGCGTGATTGCCTCGACCTGGATCATCGTCACCTCGGCTTTGTTTCTCTGCCCGACCGCGTACCCGGTCACGGCCACCAACATGAACTACGCCTTGGTACCCTTTGTCTTGGTAGTAGGACTCTGTGTGACCTATTTCGGCATCTGGGGCCGACACTGGTTCAAGCCCGGAGGCGGCATCACCCCCGCCATCATGAAGGCTGAAGGAGAAAAGAAAGAGTTGGATATGGAGAGCAGTGACGACAACACGGACCTGGATCAGGACGATGACCTGTATGGAAGCTCGAACGAGAAGACCCATGAGCTGTCGCACATCTGTTCGCACACTCCACCCATGAGTCCGAACCTCAGTGGATCTGAAGACGAAATTGGGTTCCCGGAAGACAAGCGGTGTTGAAACAAACAAATCGATGTTTAATAGATGAAATTTGATTGCAAAATATTTGTTTTAATTGTTGAGAGATGATATCCATGATTGATAGGCACTCCCACTGAGGGGTTCCTATAAGATAGAAGTCAGCCTGGCGGTTAGAGGCGACATTCAAAGATGCATTCTCCTTTCAGCTTGATTTGAAAGGTTCTTTTATAAACTAGAAATACAGGTGCGATGAGAGAAAGGGTTTCTAATCTTCTATCATATCTTCAAGCGGGCGGCCATCGCCCTGCCCTTTTTTCTATTCAGGGGGGTGGGGTTTTTTTTCTTTCAATGTCGTCTAAAGTCGGCGATCAGATGCTTGACGGCGTCAATCGTGCCCAGGACCATAGCAACGAGTCCAATGGCCAGAACAAACCAAGCCCATATCTTTGTCCAAAGGGACTTTCTCCTCAGTCCTCCCAATCTTTGGTAACACAAGACCGGCATGATAAACACCAACAAGCACATCGTCAAGGATCCCAAAAGGTCCATCACATCCCCAAAGAAGGGAACCACGGATGCAATCAGGCCCACCACCAAGATGATCAAGGACCGAGGTATGGCTCGTTTTAGAAACTGCTCCAACCGGGTCCCCTGCCGGAACTTTGGGGATCGTTTCGAGATGGATTCTTCCATCATCATGGCCAAAGAGGTCAGCAGGATGGGTGAAGCCAAAAGAACGTGAAGCGTGATGAGCGAGTTGGCCAGGATGGCCCAAGCACCTGTATACCAAGAAGAAAGAAAAAAAAAGCAAACGGTCAATGTCAATGACCCCCCGTTCAAGACGCGTCAAAATAATTTAATCGCGCGTTTTTTTTTCCATTTTGTTTTTACCTCGAGGCAGATTCTTGAGGATAGGACTAAGAGTCGTGTCTCCGTAGGCAAGATAGCCGACCACTGCGATGGACAAGTACATGATAAAGCACGCCGACAGGGCGCACCACAGGGCCTTATTCCAGCTCCTCGGATGCAGCATGCTCTGCTCCACATGTGGATAGACCACGTTTCCACCATAGGCAAAGGAAATAGTCGCCAAGCTCAACGGCATCTTGGCCCAGTCTACCAACTGATGGTGCACCCCTAACACCGCTTGGGCTCCATGAGCCATCTGGTCAATCGAAACACCGATCGTGATCAAAACAACGCCAACCGTGGCGACAGCGCCTATGATACTGAGGAGGGCGACTTCCTTCATGGTCTTTGTGAAGATCAAACAGCACCATACAAAAGCCGAGCAGGCAATAACGTAAACGTACAGGGGGACTTGAGTCGTGGAGGTGGAGGTCTGGATCATGGATTCAATTAAAGTCGCAGACAAGATCATGTAGAGAATGGCGCAACCAAACAAATTGACTGTTACGACTCCATAGGCAAAGTAATGACCCAAAGTCCCATACGCATCCCGGGCAATATCCTGGTATGAAGTTCGTCTTGTATCGCTGGAAACAGAGAGACAGGAGGGGGGAAAAGTGAGATAGGGGTGAGTCTTTCTGGCAAAAGGAAAAAGGTCAAGGTCACAGAAAAAAAAAAGAGTGTAGACCTACGTTTTTAGATAGAGGCAATCGATCAGGATGCAGCCTGTGTACGTCGACATGAACAAAGCCAAGACGATGATGAGGGATCCAAGCCAGCCAGACTCGGAGACAGCATGCGGCATGCCTAGCGTGCCCGTGCCTCCGACGACGCATCTACAATTCAACAACATTAAAAAAAAGTCAACAAAAAAACGTTGACCGTTGGGATCGTGAAGTACATTTCTCTCTCTCTTCTTTTCGCTTCTCTTACATAAGGGAAGCCACCGTTTTAAAGGTACTAACGCCTCCGAGTCGGGCCGACCGCATGGACTCGCTCCTAAATCTTGTGCTGCCAATTCGCATCTCTCCACTTCCGTCATCACCATCACCATCACTGCCTGCAGCAGCAGCTGCTGCTGCTGCAGTAGTACCCATTGTCTTTTCAAAACTACCCTTCTCATTATCGCCGTGAAAGCTCAAGTTGGACTCGACCATGGTCGAACCCGACTCAAAGGTCTCTGCAGACCCTCTCCTCTTCGAGAACCACGGTGGGAATCTAGACAAAAGTGAGGACGACCTATTGAAATTGGGAGGAAGGGAGGAAGACATTGACGGTTGGTGATGGCCATGTCGACGGCTGCTGTTGTCCTCGGAGGTAGAGAAGACCGAGCTGCCATTTTCCACACTCGCGCTTGCACTGCCGCTACCGCTGTGGCTGTTGATGCTTGTCGTGGACGTGATCGCGGTGGTGGTGCGGTTGGCATTCAGGGTGTTGGGGCGGCCCTTTGTTTGGAATGGAGAGGGCATGTACTCCATTCGAAACGACGATATAAAGATCAAGAATTGGGAGGTTGAATTGGGAATCGACCGCGAAAGATGGAAAAAAGGGCTGTGGAGAAAGCGTGGTACCGACGATTGGAAAGCGAAGGGTTGTTGAACCAAAAAAAATAAATAGAGTTAAGATGTTTTGGACAGTGGTGGAAGCTGGAATGGAGGGAGGGTGAGGAGAGGTTGAGAAGAGACGAGTGAGGTGGTTGCAGAGAGGGAATAAAGAGAAGGAAGGAAAATACAAAGGAGGAGAAGGGTCGCGTCCTTTTTATGCGGATTCCAAAGGGAACGGCCATCGAGAGAAAGATCTCAAGCTGGGCGGTGGATACAGGCCTGTTCAGCACATAGTGAGACATATCCATAAAATGTTCAAAAGGATGTGGCGATAGCTGTCTCAACTGTATTATTGGTTTGCCAGAACGCGACAAAAACGCGACAATAGACGAGCATCTCCTCTCCCCCCCTTCCTCACGTTTTTGTAGCGTGCGAGTCCTCTACTTGCATTCTAAATAATATGTTGCTGAAGCTGAATATGTTCGCCCTGCTTCTTCAACTTCATCTCCTCGAATCCCTGCACCAGTCCTCGGATTAATTCCAAGCTCGCCGTCGGTTGATCCATTGGTGCCAAATGTCCCGCACCCAGGACCACAACCTTGGCCAGTCCTGGTACACGGGTGATGAATCCAGCCAATTGACCTTGGCGGATCCACAGCTCGCGCTCACTCTCCAAAAACTCTTCCTGTTTTGCCCAATCCAACTCGTCCAGCCAAGTCTGGGATCCAGCGACTCCATCTCGGAAATCAAACACGCCCTGGAACGCGAGGACCTTGATGTTGTTCTGGAGCAACTCTGACACCATCCAGGCCGTTGACTTCATGATATCTCCTGCCATGGTCTTGATGACCACTGGATCCTTGTTATACTTTGTCTGTTCTCTTCCCTTCTCGATACGCTCAATCTCATTGGCCGGGACGCCTTGAGCTTCCAAGAACGCTTTCCGAGGTCCAAACACATTTAGCGAGTCTTTGACTGAAGGAGTGTTCAAGAATGTCTCCATTCTGCTCCAATCGTTCGCAACCGATCCCTTGCGGATATCGTACCAGTTCAATCCGCCTGTCGCATTCTTAAAGGTCTCAAAGACGGCAAGGCGATGCTCGTTACTGGCGACGAATCTTCCTTTCTCAGCCTCTTGCACGGACATAGTTTGGAGTGTTCGCATACGATCCGCCTGCTTCTTGGTTACCAATCCCAGATAGAACGCGTGGTCGGCATGGATCTGCACCTGTGAGGCCGGGTCTGTCAAACTGTTTCCAAGTGCGATTCCCTTCAACGGGATTACAAACTGTTCCGGGACCGCAACGACTTTGTTGTCCTCATCCTGACTGCTATGTTGATGTCTACGTCCCTTGTTGGATTCTAAGATGCCATAAGCCAGAGCTGGGATATACTTGCCCGCATAGCTCTCTCCAGCCAAGTACAACTCCCTGGTCTGTTGCTCCGGGTACCGTTCATAAAACTGATCCAAGAACACCAAGAGATCCTGAACTACTGCCCGTTGATCCTTGACGTAGCCATTGTGAAATAGAGGATCCTCGCCTTCCAGCAGCTGTTCCTTGTGCAAGCGATCGGCCTCGGACTTGAAGGGCAGGTCTCGGTTGATGTGGGACGCAAAGAATCTCTCCTCTTTTTCCTGGTCATGGCGCAATTCCGAACGAAGTGCCTCATGAATCTTGTGAAGGGTCGCCTTATCCGTTACGACTTGATCGTCCTCATCAGAACGACGGGTCACGTACGAGTAGCCGGTACCGACAGGTTGATCGATGAAGAGCACAGAGTATTCATCGGCCCAATGTATAGCTTGCCGAGCCAGTTTCATGTCCTCGGTCACACGTAGGGGTCCATTTTCAAAGAAAAGGCCAATCATGGAACTGCTTCCTGGACCTCCTTGGAGCCAGCTATTTGCATCCAAAATGATCAAGGGCAAGGGTGAAAAGACGGGTCAACGAAAGAGTTCAACATAGGACCATCGCGACACGGGTTTCAGAAAGGTCGAAGCATACATGAGCAGAGGTGGGTCCTTGACCTTTGGTTTGATGGCGGGGAAGAACCAATAGTACCTAAATGTGCCATAGCAAACAAACAACAGCTTGGTCAGCCTGCTCTATTTGGTGTCCATCCGCTACTCACCAGCAAATAAAAGGTTATTTTGCTTTAACGCCCAATTGCATTCCCACCCCTACGCGGTCCTCTCTCTCTCTCTCTCTCTCTTTCTTTCTCGCTCGCTCTTCCCTGCGCAGATGAAACGTACATGCCAGTCTCGCCATGGTAGCCATTCTGTTTCCACGTTCGGATAGGGAAATGACCCGCGTAGCTTTCCTCGATCGGTTCCTGTCCTGCCTCCCAAGGCAGAGGTCCTACGCGATGTTCGTCTCTAATCGGCAATTGACTGTTGTAACTGCTGTAACAACTCCGGACACCTTGACCGCGGGTACCCTTCTTGCCCTTCTGAAGCGAGCACGGCAAAGTCCATGATGGTGAGCCATCCTCCGTGGATGAGTGCTTGGAGATCAGGGCCGGATCGACTCGCTCCACAAAGGGTACCTGACCGTCAGCTTCGGCTTCAAGCGCCGAGGTAGACGACGCGAGGACGAGGACGAGAACACAGGACAAGGACAATGAGCCCAAGTAAGTCGGTCTCATGACGACAATGGAGACTGGGAGGGGGAATGAGAGAGAACGGAGAAGGGGAGTAAGGGCGGAATGGATGAATGAATGGGCAAAGGAATGAAGAATGAAGAATGAAAGAAAGGAAGAAAAGGGTAAACCCACTCCACTATTTTGAAAGAACACCAAAAGGGGCAACCAAGACAGAAAAGGGCCCAACTGTGCTCTCCTCCTCCACTTCCTGCGGCCGACCTTTCCCAGGGAGAGAGGCAAAGGGCGAAACACAGGGTGGCAAGATGTTGTTGCTACTGTACAAGTGGGTTTATTGAGAGAGAGCTAAGGTGCCAACTCTATAGAAAAGCCCTGGGAGGAGGATTAGAGGGAGGAGGACCATGACAAGAAGAGGAGCTGGTCTAATTATTGATCTTCGTCGCGACTCTTGACCCACTCTGGAGGTGCGCCCACAGACATGGTCAATGGATCGATCAGTCCATGGTAGCTTTCATACACTGTGTAATCAAAAGTCGTGAACTCGCGGTCAATCAACGCCATCTGGTACGCAAACTTTTCCTTCCGGCTCATGTTGGCTGAGGACGCGAGCGCAGCACCTGCGGATCCTGGACTAGCCACCGGAGCAGGCGAAGGCAATCTCTGGACTGGGAGCTGTTGCGGTTGCAATTGGCGCTGTTGCTGATGCTGTTGCTGATGCTGTGGTGTAGGTGATTGGTAGTGCTGCTGGTGCTGGTGCTGGTGTTGTTGTTGTTGTTGTTGTTGTTGTTGTTGTTGTTGTTGTTGTTGTTGTTGTTGTTGTTGTTGTTGTTGTTGTTGTTGTTGTTGTTGTTGATGATGATGATGGGGTTGATGATGCTGCTGCTGTTGCTGTTGGTGCTGTGGGTGCTGTTGCTGTTTGTGATGTTGTTGTTGTTGCTGCTGCTGTTGTTGAAGTTGCTGTTGTTGCAGTTGGTGTTTGAGGAGTGAGCTGGGCAATTGGTTCCGTCCTGGAAGTGGATGTGGCAATGAGCTTCCTCCGTTCGACAAAGAAGACGATGACGATGTCGAGGTCGTCGACTGCTGTTGTTGAGTCTCTTGGGAATTCGTGTGCTGAAAGTCCTCTTCTTGACAGTACGCCTCTGCTTTTCGAGTTCTCGGTTGTCGACCTCCTGTCTGAGGTGAAGCACTATAGGTGGCCGACTGGTATCCGCCATTGGCAGACGGCATTGCGGGCTTGGAGAGGAAGACGGCTGTGACTCCATTTCCTTGGTTTCCACTGCCGGAATGATGGCTGTATCCACTCATGGTGTCCCCTGCCATTGCGGATGAGATGGAGACATTGCCGGGGTTTCCTGCTGCGTACTGTCCTGGATGCTTTGGAGGGCTCTGGGTCGGTGGTGGAGGCAAAGAAGCAGTGCCGCCGTGTCGACCGTACATTCCTTGCTGTCGAACAGGTTGGCCCGTTTGACGAGTTGCAGATGGAGGTGGGGGCATGGGGAACGACAGTGGTGCTGCTGGTGGTATAGACGTTCCTGCGCGCCCTGACTCTTGTTGCTGATGGTGTTGTTGATACGAATGTGTCGCTGACTGGGGCTGCGAGAGGTGAACATGGCTGCTGCTGTTGTTGCTGCTGTTGTTGCTGTTGTCGCTGTCTAGCTCCCTGTTGCCAAGATACAGTTTTGACTTCTTCTTGGTCAAGTTTCCTGATCTCTCGTTGGAGTTGGGTGGCGTATTATAATGGCTGCTGCCATTGTTGTTGTGATATTGGTTGCCACCTCGATTCTCGTCCGTGAGTGCCATGGCAGAGAGAGCATAGCTGGCAGCCGCAGTCGCAGCTTCATGTTCTGCCTTGAGTCTTGCGCTCTCCTCCTTGACCGCCTTGTCCTTTTCCTTTTGTAATCTCTGTGCACGCTTACGGGTCGACCGGTATGTCAAAGGCTCGTCGTCCAGCAACAGCTCTTCGAGATCATACGTGGCGTCGAAGTTGGCAGTGTCCGAGGAAGGACGGAACTTTGGAGTGAGTTGTTTTGTCTCGAGCATATACCACCAATTCTCTGGGTTGGTCTGGTATGCTCCTGCTTGGAAAAATGGATGACGACGAACTCCATCCATCCCACCCTTGATGCCTAGCCGATCCTTTGGTTCTCTTGTCAAGAACTATAATAACAATAAAAAAATAAAAAAAGGTGGGGAAATTGTTAGTAAACCGATTGAGGGCATCAGAAACAAAACTGTTTAAGAGCATGCAGGTCCCAGCTCACCCCTCGCATGGCGGAGATACACTCCCGGGAGACACCTTCCTTCTCAGGGAACTCTATTGGTTGGTTTGAAATGGCCTTTTTGAGGTCGGCGATGCTCTCGGTCTGAAACGGCCGCTTGTTGTATATACACTCGTAAAAGACGACGCCCAAGGCCCACCAATCAACACTAGTGCCATAGCCTGTACTGTTGAACACTTCCGGGGCCATATACGCAACAGTACCCGATTGAGAGGTTAAAAACGGCTTCTCCGGTGTCAATTTGCATCCAATGTTGAAATCTGTCAAGTGGGCGTGACCATTCTCGTCCAAGAGCACATTGTCGGGTTTGATATCACGATGAACGATGCCCAAGGAATGGAGATGTGTGATGGCAAAGGCCATTTCTGCAATCCAGAACCGGACCACGTCTTCGCCAAATTGCTTTCTGTTCAAGTGAAATCGCAGATCGCCTCCCATCCTATAGAACGTCCCCATGATCGAGAAAGGTCAGCTTGTGTTTTGTTGTTTTCTTTTTACACTCCATAGGAAGGCTGAGAGCATGTGAAGGATGATGATAGTCTTACATGAGGTCCATGCACATGTACATGTATTCGTCGTCCTGGAACGCAAAGCGCATGTTGACCACAAAGGGGTGGTCTAGTGTCTCTAGAATTTGTCGTTCTCGTAGCACGTTCCGAACGGCGTCCATCTTGATCACCTGTGCTTTAGAAATGTACTTGAGTGCGTAGATTTTGACTGTCTCTCGCCTCTCCACCATCCGGACCTGACAATAGCCGATTGAAAAAAAAATGGAGTGAGCAAAAGCACGAGAGTACAAAAGTTAGTTTCTGGATATTGTAGAGGCGATCCATGGCTCACATTGCACGAGTTTGTGTTGAAGCTTCACTGGTACGACATGGGAAGGAATAAAGGGTAGACCAGCAGCCCCAGGGCAGAGTGTAATTCCCCTGAAGGAAATAGATTGCTGGGCCAGAACAATAATGATGGCATGCTTGTTTGTGTCGTCAAGAAAAAAAAAAAAAAAAGGCACCGGCCAGGAGGACTGTGCAGTTGAAGAGAAGCGATCGGACCAAAGAACGCGGACAACGCAGCAGGAGAGAAGAGAGGACATAAAAGTAGGAATACAGGGGGGAGTGGGGGAGGAGAGAATGAACCACGCGAATCAAGACCGTTGCTAATTACCACACCACCCACCAATCCGACCACGAGGGGAGAGGCGACTTTTTCGCCGAAATGTCCCTGGAGGGGAAATAGAGTTGACTGCATGCTTCTGAGCGCAGAAGGAAAATAGAACACAACAACCCGCAAGAGTACATTACATGTGCAGCTGTACAATTGGGTCAAAGAACGTGCAGCGCTCGCTCGACGGGGGATGTGCGGAGAAAGAGGAGAGGGAAAGCAGAGGAAGGGAGAGGGGGGAAAGTGTGGAGTGGATACTACATTCTCTCTCGCTCTCTTTTCCGCACACACTATGCTGTGCTGTGTAGGAGGAGGTCCCTGTCTTTGCAGTGGCAGGATGAGCGACCATGGCAGTCTTTTGGAAGTGCATTACCTTGCCAAAGGACCCTCGGCCAATGACCCTGAGCAGCTTGAACTGAAAGAGGTTGACTGTAGTTGAATAGATTCGGAGAGAGAAGAGTGAGATTAGCGAAGTGGATTCGATCGCTTGGCATCACTTTTTGAGAATGAGAGTCGAATGCCGGCGCTTGCCTTCATTCTCGAAGATGTCCTGCTGATCTCTGCTGCTGCCGTTTCCCATGAGGGGCAGGTGTGTGAATGAATGAAGGTGAAAAAGAGGGGTGATGCAATTTGAAGGAGAGAATGCGCGAATCGTTAGGCGTGGGGAGTGAACAAAGGCGGTGAAGGACGCGAAGCGGGGAGGAAGAGGAAGAGAAGGAGGAGAGAACGAGGAAAAGAGAGGGTAGGAGGGAGGGAGATGGAGAGAGAGTGGGGAAAGTCGAGGTGTGGAGCGAAGGAGAGGAAGGGGAAGCAAAGAAGCGTTGCGGAGAAAAAGAGGCGATCGGGGATGTCTTTTGATCCAGGGAAACAGTGTCTCCCAAGGGTCCTGCTGCCTTCTGGGTCCAGTGTGTTTGTTCTTTTTTTTCAATTTCAGGGACACATCTTTTGTTGTTGGACCTTCAATCCTCTTCTTCCTTCGCCCTCTCCACTCTCCCTTCTTGATCTGTTTGTCCCACGTTTGAAATGAAATTTCATTCTTGGCTTCATATCACACCCACGAGCACAGCGTAGCGACCACGGGGGGCGACCAGTGCGCAACCCTTCCTCCAAACACCACGCCTGCATGCGATCGGTCTGCCCGACCACTGACCGTTGGGTTAAACTCTTGGTGTTGTCTTAGTGTGTGTGCGGCCCGGTCCCTTCTGGTGCGCCCAGTTGCTGACATGTTGTGTTGCCTGATCATGTCAGCACACGAGCTCTGCTCTCTTCTCTCCCCCAGCCTTCAATTGTCTCTTAAAATGCTCTCTTCCTCGCTCCACCCCTGGTCTCGCTTCTCTTTTCTCGTTCTTCTTTTTTTGGTTCAGCAGCCCAAACATATTATGTAAAAAATGGGAGCGTCTAGCGCAGTCTACACGGCCGGCTATGAGAAAGCAATACATGAAGAACGATTGCAATTGACGTGCTCCTTCGTTCCTGATCTCACCCTGTGCCTAGCTTCAACAGCCGTCTATTCTTGCTGTTATTAAGACAGAGAGACCGAGAGAGAGAGGACAGGGAGGCAGAGAGAGAAAGAGAGAAGCGGAACGTTGTGAAGAAATGGCAAAGAGGAAAGAGCAGCTAAAGTGTCGGCTAAATGCTTGCAAGTCCAATATGAAGAGGGAAGACTGTTGCATTATGGGAGGTTCAGCCTTTTGTTGATTGTAGCGAGGGCCGATTCTGCCTTGCCTTCTGTTCAGCGAAAGGGCCGTGCGCCAACCAGGGCCGGATCTCTATTTCCTTTTTTCATTTCATTCATTCATCCATCTCTCTCCTTGCGCCCATCCCGCAAAAAGTCAATGTCGCCTTAAATGTCCACCTTTGACGGCCTGATCCGCGAGTTTCCCTCGGTCGCCATCGACAACTTTCGGATCCGCGCCGGGGTCTCGACCTATTTGCTCTCTCATGTCCACTCGGACCACCTAGCAGGGCTCGCCAGCAAATCCTGGGATGCGCCCATCTTTTGCTCCGCCATCACAGCCACCTGGCTGCCCTTGCTTGCCTCTCGCTCTAGCCAGGAGGATTTAGAGAGTGGGCGAGCCAAGGTTATGCAGCGCAGGTATGCGCACTTGGCGCCGTTCCTGGTATTAAAACCTCGATGACCCACTGGCTGTTATTATTTTTCGTTTTAAAAGTCAAGCTGACTGACACTTGTCCTATGCACTTCTCAACAGAAACCACTGGCCACAGACACTGCTCACTACCTCGAACTCGGGAATGGTAGAAGAGTGCGATGCAATCTTGTTCCTGCCCATCATTGTCCAGGAGCCGTTATG
>Ga0302182_10001712_pt1 | contig 11163 bp, 6 predicted proteins | sample I_Palsa_N3_1_FD_198781 | JGI IMG/M metagenome (GOLD analysis project Ga0302182, IMG submission 198781) | Peat permafrost microbial communities from Stordalen Mire near Abisko, Sweden - I_Palsa_N3_1 | ecosystem: Environmental > Terrestrial > Soil > Palsa > Peat permafrost | place: Sweden: Abisko...
CGATGACCGAGAGAATGCAAACCTCGGCTAGGGAGCTTTGCACGAGATTCCAGGCAGATGCTCCGAGCGCAGAGCGCAACGCAGCTTCGCGGTCTCGCGCAACGATACGGGCGAGCTGCGCATTAGCTAGATTTACGCAAGCTATAAGGAGAACGCTAAGGACAGCGGCGAACAGCAGCCACAGAGTGCGGGATACTCCGCCTACAATGACCTCCTTGAGAGGTTGGACATAGGTGGCGAGCGCGCCCCTGGGGTTCTCCTCAAATTTGCTGGGCGCTTGTCGAACGATATCCCTAGCGACGGTATCCAACTGCGACTGCGCTTGAGCTACACTCACGCCATCCTTAAGACGACCTAGCGCAACGTAGTTGCCGTAGTCGCTGTTCCAGCCAAAATCTTTGTTGTAGTCGATTGCTAAGGGAGAGAGGATCTCTGTCTCAGGCATCTCCTGTGCCTTTGGCGAAGAAGCAAGCTCATTAGACTTGGGAAAGTAAAGGCCCTGAGGAAGCACGCCGACGACTTGACGCGGTGCCCCGGCTAACCGCAGCGAACGTCCAATGACGTTAGGATCTCCCTGAAAGAGCTCTTGCCAAAGGTTCCAACTGATGATGACGACATTGTCATGGCCCTGAACTGTCTCTTCGGGCAGGAAGTTGCGTCCAAGAATGGGTCGGACGCCAAGCATATCAAGTAGGTTTGGCTGAGCAATGAGACGGCCGACGAAGCGCGGGTGATCATTCCCAAGAGTGACGCCTGCAGAACCTTGCTGGAGAAGGGTGATGTCTCTGAGATCAGTGCTCTGCTTTTGCCACACCTGCTCATGCCGCGGATTCGCGCCGATATAAGGAAAGAGTTTCTCCAAAAATCGCACGCGCTCCCAGATGACTACAAGGCGGCCGCTATCTCGATAGGCAAGCGGCTTCAGGAGGACACCATCGACAATGCTGAAGATTGCAGCTGTCGCCCCGATTCCTAGCGCCAGTGTCAACACAGCGGTAAGAGTAAAGCCAGGCGACTTCCGTAATTGCCGCAAAGCATACCGTACGTCTTGAGCCAGGTTATTCATATCACCTCTATGAAAGATGAGAAAGCACTCTATAAGAGCTGCATTTGGAGTGCCAAAGTAGGAGTTTCCCTCCTTAGCGCGTTTGCCTACTTGATGCTCGCGGCCCAAGCCCTTTATCCAGGATGCTTGGCCATGAACTGGAGGATCAAGTCTGCGATCTCGTCCGTCTTTTCGTCCAGTGCAAAGTGCCCGGCGTCGAGCATGTGGATGTCCACATGCGGAAGGTCTCGCCTGAAGGCTTCAGCACCCGGTGCGATGAAGGAGGGGTCGTGCGCGCCCCAGGCCACGAGGGTCGGGGGCTGGTGGTCGCGGAGCCACGCCTGCCATTTGGGGTAGGACTCAACGTTGGTCCGGTAGTCGTAGAGCAGGTCCCCTTGAATCTCGCGCTGACCGAGCCGCGACAGATCGGCATACTCGCCAATCCAGGTATCCGGATCGTAGCGATCCGGATGGGACGTGCCGGCGACGTGCCGCTCCTTGGTGGCCTCGAACGAAAGAAAAGCGTTAAGCACCTCAGGATGAGCCTTTGGATCTGACCAGTATTCCGCGATCTTGGTCCATTTGGCACCAAGGCCCGCTTTGTAGATGTTGCCGTTTTGAATGATGAGCGCGTGCACTTGATCGGGGTGCGCCAGAATGATGCGGAAGCCGATCGGCGCGCCGTAGTCGTGAAGGTACATGGTGTACTGTGTGACCTTCAGCTTCTCCAGAAAATCACTCATCGTCTGGGCAAGATGATCGAACGTGTAAGCGTAGGTGGTCGGTGAGGGCGCGTCGCTTAGACCAAATCCGGGATAATCCGGAGCGATCAGATGATATTTTGTCGCGAGCAAGGGAATGATCGTGTCAAACTCACGCGAAGACGACGGGAAGCCATGCAAGAGCACGATGGTTGGGGCGTTCTCAGGGCCGGCTTCCCGGTAGAAAATCCCGACGCCATCGACCTGCACGCGATGATAGGTCGTCGTAGAGTTGATCGAAGGGAGTGGCACTGCTTGTGCCGTACCTGCAAAAAGGGCGGCGGTAAGAACGTATTTCGATAGGCGGCTCAATGAGATGTTCCTTTTAGTTGACAAGGTAGCGACTCGCCTCAATTGAGGCGAACACGTCGAGCATTCCTTACTGATCATCCAGCGACGAAAGTTTGGCGCTGGGCTGAAGACGGCCGGGACTGAGGTTCCGCATAGCGCTGTGAACTCCATCCGCTATGCCGCGACGGTAGTCAGCCAGCTTTCCGTCGAGGATCGAGAGTCGGAGAAACGGTAAGAGTTCTCCTGCAGCACATTATGTAGCGTACGGTCATGCAGAGGGCAAGACCAGTTTGAAGTTCTTGATGGTCAGGTAAGGAGAACTTACGAATGCGAAGGCCTCGGCAATTGCCGCAAAGGGCTGCGGCAGGCAAGTTCATCCAGGGATAGGTGTTGCGCCGGATCAGTCGTAGTCCGCTGCAGCAGTTTGGAACCAACACGAAAGGCTGGCGTCGCGATCGAAGCGGAGCCAGTAGGCCTTGGTGATCGCCATGCCAATTGACCTACCGCGCGACATGGATAGCGGGACGGCGTCCCGACCAAGGGAGGGATTCTTCGAGCTGCGCAGCCAAGCGCAATAGTGGTCCTCCGCTCCGAAGTGCCCCCTCAACTGCATTCCGTCAGGCGAACCGCTTTGATCCATCCCGAGTGCAGACTAATGGCTGGCTGGCCAGTGAAGCTCGCGAAACTTTATCGTTTGCCTTTGGGTTTTGGGGCTGGCGGGTCATCGGGCTCGGAATTAAGTTAGGGCTGAATTCGCGTCGTCAACAGCGTGGGATGCAAAGTGTAAGGTAGTTGCTGTGAGAATCCCGAGTGCCATCGTTTCAAAGGTAAACTGCGCATAGCTGAGTACAGCAGTGAGGGCACCAGTGTTCGCGTAATGGATATTTACGAGCGGAGCGAACACTGGACCCCTGAGTGCAAGTATGAGCGCCGACGTGATGCCGAATTGGGCGAGAGGCTTGGGCGCCAGCTTATTGCGGATAGCAAGGCCGATCACAAGCGCGGCGATTACCGGCTCGAAGAAGGTCAGGTACGCGGGCAGAAGAATGTGCCAATCATAAGGAAGGCCGTACCGCTGATAACCTTCCCGTGCTTCCGTGAAGTGGATCACGCCAGCGAAAGCGTAATTGGCGAATGGCTTGACGACGAGGCCAGCGATTGCGGCGAGCAGAGCAGCGGCAAAGAGGGTAGACATGAAACTGCGCTCCCCGCGGGTCCAGCTTTCCACGCCTATCGCGATGACGGTCAACGGAACCAGCTTTGGTATGTTGTCGAGGAAGGGATAAAGTGTGAAATTGCTGAGATTGATAAATTCCATGAACGGGTCGCGGAAGAAAGTCTCATGAATGGTCGCTAGAAGGAGAAACATGACCAAGCAGCGGAGACTCAAGCTACGCTGGCGAATGGTTTCGGGAATATGTGCTGAGAGGAACATGGCACCTAGTACGGAGAGGATGCCATCTGGCAATCTTGCCCAGCCTGTGTGGGGGAAGTTGTAGGGGTATGGAACGTGTAATCCTTGGAGCATTCCTGCGTGAACGCTCAGCGACAATACCATTGTGACGATCGCTCCGACAATGAGAATCGGCCATGAAACGCGCTTCAAAGGGGTCATCGCGGTCCTTTGACTACTGGTTTCTGGGCACTACGGTCGTTGGGAGTGAAGCTGGCCCCGGGGACGTTCCCTTGAAGTGGATAGGCTGGAAGTGGGGGGGGACCCTTGAGGATCTGAGGCGCCCTCAACGTCAGCTGCTCGAGTGCAGTTCTCACCGCGACCTCCAGTTCTAGGTCTCTGTGCGTCACAGCTTCGTCGGGTGGTGGCTCGACAGTAATGTCCGGCGCAACGCCCTCGTTTTCGATGACCCAGTGTCCGTCGAGAGAAGCCAGCGAATCTTTCGGGATAGTAAAGGGCGTCCCATCCATCAAAGTCCAATCGCGATTAATGCCTTGCACTCCGCCCCAGGTTCGCTCGCCAACCAGTTTCCCCAGGTTGAACTTGCGAAAGAAAAAGGGGAACTGGTCGCCGTCGGAGGCTGATCCGTAATTTGTAATCGTAACCATTACCCTGGGTGCCGTTGCTGTAGGTAGGGTGCTCAAAGCCTCTTCGCGGTTCACGAAAACACCGGCGAGCTCGCGCCGCAAAACATCCAGCACGGACTGGCTTGTGAACCCGCCGCCGTTCCAGCGAACGTCGAAAATCAAGCCCTCTTTATCCCGCTGCGGGTAGAACTGACGCACGAAGTCAGCTGCACCGTCTGCACTGAAGTTGGTGACGAAGATATAACCCAGGCGGTCATGGGAGAGCCGATCGACCTCGCTGCGGTTATGCTCGACCCAGTCGTGGCGTCGAAGTCTTGTATCGTCCGTCAACGGTTGCACTTTGATCTCGCGGGATGGGCCGGATGGACCAGAACCAATCGTCAAGGTCACCTCTGAGGTGAGTCCTGCGAGCAACTTGTCCGGATCATCCGGAAAGCTAAGCTCCCGTCCGTTCACTGCCAACAGGTAATCCCCTCCCTTTACGTCAAGTCCCGGCATGCCAAGAGGACCGCGCATTGTGGCCCGCGTCGCATCGCCGGTGTAGACCTTCGCAAAACGATAACGTCCGGATGCGCTGTCGAGCATGTAGTCCACTCCCAACAGTCCGGTGTGGACTGACGGGTGTCCATCGGCTTCGATTTCAGGTTCTATAAAAGTGTGAGAGCTGGCAATTTCGCCTTGCATTTGTCCAAGAAGATAGACAAAGTCCTCCGGCGAACTCAAGAAAGGTAAGAGTTTGGCATATGCGTCGTGTACGGCTTGCCAATCCGTGCCGTTCATAACCTTGCTGAAGAAGACGTCACGATCCAGCCGCCAGGCGTTCTCAAACATCTCTGCCCATTCCTGCCGAGGATCGACAATAGCGGTCAGAGCCGAAAGATTCAGTGGCGCCACATTCGGAGTTCCGGCAGTTGTACTCGCGATTCGCCATTCCCCATGGCGATGAAAGGCAACCGCGGACCCGTCGCCGGAGAGGCTGAAGTTTTCAAGGTTGTCCGTTACGATTCGATCGTTGAAAGTCGCAAGGTCCAGCGCATGCAATTCGCTCTTACCACCAGCGATGTCGCCGTCGATCAACTGTATGGGCTCGGTTTGATAAAAGAGGGCTGAAGGACGAGCCTGTAGCGAGACGATCGTCGCCGGAACAACCGGCAGAGCCACGGCTCGTAACATGAATCTGTCAAGATCGATGCGAACCGAGGGATCGCCTGCCGGGGCATTCTGCGCTGCTATTGGCGTCACCGCAGGTCTGTCATGGTCGAGAGCAACGGCATAGAGACCATCCGAGTTGACGGTAGAGATCAAATTCTCATCGTCGCGGTCCGAGACAAACGGCTGCTCGTTCCGTTGTGAGATAAAGACAAAATAACGGCCGTCCGGTGTAAAAACCGGATTTCGGTCGCTTTCCATCGGTGAGCTGATAATGGTGTCATGGCCGGTAGACAGATCATAGAAGTGGATCGCGCGGAGTTGCGTGGAACGCTCCGTGCTGTACGCAACCCAACGGCCGTCTGGAGAAAATGCCGCGTCTCGAATCTCCGCATAGGGATCAAAACCGATCTTCTGGGGAGAGCTGCCATCAAGATGGATCCACCACAGCGAGTGGTTGGCATCCGGGACGAGGAAGGTGTCACCGTGTGGGGACCAGAGCGGCGTGTAAAAGTAGCCGCTGGGAAAACGGGTCAATATCCGTTCAAAACCACCTTTCGCGGGGCGAATAGCGAGTTGTTGACTTCCGCTACGATCGGTTTCGTAAGCGATCAACTGACCGTTGGGAGACCAGGAAGGATGGTCTTCGTCTGCTCCGGGCGTGTTGGTCAGGTCTTCTCCTTGCGATGTTTTGGAGAGGGAAAACAAATCGCCGCGCGCAGAGAGAAGGATCGACTCTCCGTGAGGTGAAAGCGCGTAGTCGATGCGGCCCATCACGTCGGTCACCCGCGCAAATCTTCCTGCTGCCAGGGCTTGAGTCCGCAGAGGCTCACTGTCGTCCTTAAACTCGACTTTCACCTCGCGTAACGCCTCGGAGGGTAGGTCCATGGCGAAGAGGTGACCACCCTGCTGGAAGGTGATGGTCGACGCACTGAGCGAGGGCCAGTCCACGTCGTAGTCAGTAAAATCCGTAAGCTGTCGGAAGGCACGAGCGTCCAGATCATAACTCCAAATGTTCTGCCGGAAATTCTTGCCCCTGTCGGAGACAAAATAGATCTTCCGGCCAAACCACATGGGATCAGTGTCGGTTCCTTTCCACTCCGTCAGGCGCGTAAGCGCATGAGTGTCCAGATCGTAGGTGTAGATATCCTGCTCTTGGCCGCCGAGATAACGCTTCCGCAGCTCCAAGTTTCGGAAAATGCGGTTATAGGCAATCGCATGTCCCCCTGGAGCAAAGGACATTCTACCGGCACGGTCTAAAGGCAGTTGCTCCGGAAGGCCACCCGAGAGCGGTACAGAGAAAGCTCTCACGAGCTTGGTCACGGGGGCTGCGCGACGGGAAAGAAAGACCACCCGCGCGGAATCTGGTGTCCATGCGACAACCATGGCTCCATCAGCAAATCGGCTCGCCTCGTAGGTAAGCCGCTTTGGTTCGCCGCCGCTCGTCGGCACCACGTAGACATCACGGAGTCCACCATTTCGGCACGTATAGGCGATCCAGTGTCCGTCTGGAGAAAAGAGCGGGGTTGTCACGACACCAGCGTCGGAAGTCAAGTGCTGTGCCAAACCACCGCTCAGTGGTGCTTTCCATAGTCTTCCATAAGCGACAAACGCGATGTCGGTCTTACTGGCTGTTGGGTAACGCATCAGGGGCGTAGCATGCGCCAAAACCGTCCATCCAAAAGCGAGGGCCGCAGCAATCGAAGCCTTTTTCATTTTCCTCCATCCTAGGGACTCTACGACCGATACGGATGCAAATGTCTAGAACTGGTTGCATAAACGGGTGCGGCCTCAAGAGAGCGACTCATTGTTGAGGCGGGTTGAGTGGTGAGCTTGTCGTATGAAGAAGCGAGCGGTGTTGTTGAGCGAAAAGCAGTGGGCATTGTTGGCGCTATTGTTTCCTGAACCGAAGCGGCGTAAAGATGGACGAGGTCGAACGTGGGCTAGCAACCGCGCATGTTCGCTGGGGATTCTGTGGATGCTGCGCACTGGGGCGCGGTGGCGTGATCTGCCCGAAGAGTATCCCGACGGGTCTACCTGCTGGCGGCGGTTGCGGATGTGGAAGGAGCAAGGTGTCTGGCTACGAGCCTGGCGGAAGCTGAGCCAGATGGGCCAGCGCGGACTGCTGGATTGGCGGCATAGCGGACGGCGTCGCGATCACAGGCGGGATTCTTCGAGCTAGCCGCCAAGCGCAACAGGGTGTCCTCCGCTCCGAAGCGTCTCACCTTATGCATCCCGCTAGGCAAACCCATCTGATCCCTTTCGAGTGGCAGATTGATGGCTGGCCGACCACCAAAGTTATAGAAAGCGTTGACCGATGAAGAACTGCGCTTGGAATGCATGTTCCCGATGACCCCGCCAGGCCCAAATGCCAAAAGCAAACGATGAAGTTTCACGAGTTTGAGCCAATGAAACTACAGACGGCGGTGCCTCTGAAGGCAACCGCCGATGAGTTTCACCGGCGAGCCTTAGGCGCGCCGAGCTTCCTCGAGTGCCATCGTATCTAGATACTGACGGTGACGCCAGATTTTTCCTTCCCGAACGTCCCATACATGGGCGTAGGGAAGATCGGCGCGTTTGTGCGTCGCGCGGTGAACGCAAGCAAAACGGCCCAGAGAGACGACAGTAGAACCGTCTACAAGAAACTCGGACGGCGCCGGCGAAAAGCTTTCCCACTCCTGCATCAAGGGAGCGAACACCTTTTTCATGACCTCAGCGGGCCCCTTCTCCTGAACGTTGAAATCGACAACCGAGATCCATTCGATGTCGGGGGTCATTAGCTCGATCATTTTGCTGGTGTCACCTGCTGCAATTGCGGAATAGAACGTACGCACAGTTTCGACTGGGGTTATCATTTGATTTTCCTTTGCTTTACTTCAGAATGCCCTTCAACCAGTTGCGCTGGCCGGGGTTGTTGACTGCTCTCCGATAAGCTTCCTTATTGGAGCGAATTTTGGATGGGAGTGGGGAAATAGATGAAGTGCCTGACTCGCTTTATTCTGCAATCCTTCGCACGCTGGTGGATGTTTGCGCGATGTGCTCTCCTCCTTGAATCAATCTCTTGTTATCCAAGAACGATCTTGCTTGTCATGCATATCGCAGCGAGCTCTGATGGTGTAACCGCATACGGATAGGTCACTTCTGCAATGGCGTCACCTAATCCTCTGCTTTTACGTCGCTCCTGAAAGGGATAGTCGCTAGCCTTCAGAAATGTCGCTGAGCCTCTTGGGGTAGCCTTGCGCATCGTGTTCCCTGAGTTGATTGCAGAAAACTCAAAAGAATCGAAATCAAGAACGTCAAAGACCGACCTTGTCTTGAAAGAAAATACTATTTTCGGACGCCCAGCTGCTAGCGTTGCTCCGATGTGCTTCGCAAGCCGACCTTGGGTTGGCCAAAAGAAGACTCGACGGTTGAGAGATATGCACCATTGCTCAGTCGAAAGATCGATCAGGCATTTCGAAAGAGCCGCAGCATTCATGGGGGCCTGATCGTTGATCAGGAATTCCCCATGAACGCTGTGACTGATGGGTACCGAGCGAGGCCGCTGACAACTTTCGATGTTGAATCGTTGTTCGCCATTAACTTCGCACCGGTCCAACAAGGCCGATGTGCTGAGAAGTCCATGTCGCATCACCTGTTTCATGTCCTGCGCGAGCGTGATATGGAAAAGAGTCGGGTATGCATCTGTAAACTCATCTCGGCTTATTGGCACGACTAACCTTCCTTCAACGTGTGTTGTGCTCGAACGTGCGATTGCAACTGCCCATCAACCGTTGAGCATGATCTATCTGAATTCGTGGAGCTTACCTGCTCTGGGAAGTCGAGGCGTCTCTGAGCTAAATACCGATGGATATTCGATATGACCACAGAGCCCTCACCAACCGCAGATGCAACACGTTTAACCGATTCGGCTCTTACGTCGCCGACAGCATAGATACCGGGAACGCTCGTCGCGTAGGATGTGGCTTCAAATCCCGATTGAACACCGGTGAGAACAAATCCTTTGTCATCGAGCTTGACGGCGCCGTAGACCCAACCGGAGTTTGGCTCCGCGCCAATCATGACAAAGACATTGGAAATTGGCCTTCGCACTGATTCGCCAGTTTTCCGATTCGTCCACGTGACGAACTCAAGAGCGGCCTTACCTTCGAGCCCGTCGATTTCCGTGTCCGTGTAGAGAGTGATTTGCTGAGAACGTTCGATTCGCGAAATTAGATATTGCGACATGGTACTTTCCAAAGAAGCACCACGAATGATGTGATGTACGTGTCTCGCAATACTCGAGAGGAAGATCGAGGCTTGCCCAGCAGAATTTCCCCCTCCTACGACGATGATGTCCCGTTCACGGCACAACAGAGATTCCATCGCGGTTGCGGCATAGTGGAGTCCCCTGTTTTCGAAACCTTCATGGTTTTTCACATTAAGCCGTCTGTACCGCGCCCCGCTTGCGATCACGACAGAGCGTGCGCAAACAGCCGCTCCGCCAGCAAGAATCAACCGATGCACGCCGTCGACTTGCGCTGTGCTTACAACGTTCCGTGAGATGGCGAAGTAGACTCCAAATTTGAGCGCCTGGAGATGGCCACGGCTCGCCAATTGCGCACCCGAAACTCCGGTTGGAAATCCGAGATAGTTTTCGATTTTCGAGCTGGTGCCGGCCTGTCCCCCAGGGGCATTCCCTTCAATCACAATCGTGGATAGGCCTTCAGAAGCTGCGTAAACCGCTGCAGCGAGACCTGCTGGACCAGCTCCGACAACGGCAACGTCATAGATCGTATGAGGTTCAGGGAGCTCTGTGATACCCAGTTCGTCAGCGAGATCGCAGATAGTAGGTCGAACCAGGACGCGACCATCTAGCAGCTCGACCTGTGGCATCTTCGTCTCGGCTACACCCTTGCCAGTTTCATCATTTGTTGGCAACTCCTCTACCTTGTGCGGATAGTAATTGCGAACCATAAAGCGACGGAGGCTTAGTAGGTCCGGATCACCTTCGCATCCTCGAAGTATGACTCCCGTGGATGGATCGTCGATCATGCTGACGCGACGCCATATGCAAGCGGAAACAATAAGGTTCGCGATATCGCCCTCGGCGCGCATCAATAGCCGCAAGTTCTTCCGAGAGATTCGCAACAACCGACTCGCCGATGTCGTTCTTGCTTCGGCAACGGATCTCTGCGTGTTTAAGAGGTTCAGTTCGCCACTGAATTCGCCCGGACGCAAAGAGCGGAAAACTTTGAAGCCACCTCCTTTCACCAGGAGCCGGCTCTCAATCTCCCCTGCGAGAATGACGAGCATGTCTGTGTCCCGATCACCATACGTGTACAGACAGGCGTCCTTCGGGACGGACTCCTCTTGTCCGTAAGACCTGAGTCTTTGAAGCATTTCGCCGCTCAATTTGGGAAAAGCCAGATCATGGCGAAAATCAGCGTCTGGGTTCGACGAAGAGACAGGTTCAAGCGATACAGCCTGGGCTGCTGAAGTGAGTTCCTCTCGCGGCTCGCTCATCTTCCGTAGCCTCCGCAGATAGACGGGTGGCAGCAGCGGCTAGGGATGCTCATAGAAGTGTCTCCTGAAGGCAGCTGGCTCTGAGTTTGTCTCCTGGTCTCAGGAATTCGCCCGCAATACTGAGAAGGACGATCGCCGCCCTGATGATAGGCCCATCCTGCAGACGCTGCATCGAGCACGTCGCGATCACAAGGGTTGTCAACAACATTGCTGGCTGAGCCGCCATTAGGTTTAAACACCCTTGTTCTGACCACCATCGACATCGATGATGGTTCCATGAATCCATCTAGATTCTTCTGTTGCTAGAAAGGCGACGAGCTCCGCGACATCGCCTGGTTCGCCGAGACGAGAGATTCTCAAACGCCGGGTCGA
>Ga0302182_10001720_pt1 | contig 11141 bp, 14 predicted proteins | sample I_Palsa_N3_1_FD_198781 | JGI IMG/M metagenome (GOLD analysis project Ga0302182, IMG submission 198781) | Peat permafrost microbial communities from Stordalen Mire near Abisko, Sweden - I_Palsa_N3_1 | ecosystem: Environmental > Terrestrial > Soil > Palsa > Peat permafrost | place: Sweden...
GGCCATCATGATGGGCAGCTCTCAACTCATATCCGCTCAGAAGGACAGAGTGAATTCCTCCTTGGGCAGAGGGATAAGGAATGCGCGGAAGGACACTGCGATTTGCGCAACGCTCAATCTGTAGCTCCGAAGACAGCGCCAAATCGCGCTATCATTGCAGTAGGAATAGCACTTCTGCAGTGGTTGCGCAAATTGTCCAGAAATTCGGGGATTCTGAAGATACTTGCACTACTAGACTAAAGGGTGTAATATTTGAGGGTCGCGTCCCCCAGCAAGCTGAATTCGCGACCACGCTAGTCGCATCCAGCTAGCGGCTAATCACCTGACGTAGCCTCCCTCTTTGAACCACGGTTTTCTCGCACTTAACCATAACCTTTTGCATGTTACTGGAATGGTCCAGCCAATTAATCTTCGAATCACTTCCCATCTTTAGCCAGTAGTTATGGCTCATGAACCACATACCCTACACTAACTAACTTAAGTTACTCAGGCACAGCACTCGTGAATCACTTTTTCTCAAAAATGACTGAAGCAAGCACCACCCTCTCTCTCTCTCCTTCTTTTCCATTCAATATTCCTACAAATGTTTTAGGTTTGTTGCATTTTACACCCTCTTCTTGCTTGAAAGAGCATTCCAATATCTTTAAGAATACTCTCATTCATACCAAAAGTTAACATTAAAACGATGGATATCGACACCCCTCGACAGAAATACAACTGTGTTCGAGAAAAATGTCGAGTACACCAAGGAAAATGTCCAAATAATTGGATCATGGTTCCCGAAGTCCACGATTTTCTTCATCGGTTACCTGGAGAGTTGCAAAGAATGGTCATTGCCGAGACTGTGGTGCCTCAGCCACGATGCATCAAACATGTGTTTGGCCATTGCCACAATCCCTGGGAATGCAAATATGCACACCCAATTAATTCGGCTAGTCAAGCCGTCCTACCCTCATCTTGCTACACCTCGATATGCCGGCTCGTCCACAAGGAGGGATATAAAGCCTTCTTCCAAAACAACGTCTTTGTGTTCAAGTCGCTTCACCGCACCTACCCCAGGCTTCACTCAACAGACCCTGAGGAGATCCGGATCTGGTTTCGCTCTTTGGACTCGTTGAGTATCAGAGACCGAGACCCTCGAGCACTGCGCATTCTTGACTTCCTCGATGTGCCTATCGATTCGAACCTCCACATACAGTCAGGGGACGGCTCGTACGAACACATTGGCACATATCGTCGTATGATTCGCCACCTCGTTTTTACATTAGAGGATGACGCCGAACCTGTCTCTGACCTGGCCGTAAGGTACACTTGGGCTTGGGCTCTAACAGTGGATTGGTCTTCATTGCCAAACCTCGAGACCCTAGTCCTTGATTTACGAGGTTATTCATATCGACAACTTCAGGATCCGGAGATGCCGGAAGATCTTTACAATGAACAACTAGAAGCTGGCGCAAAGCGTTTGAAATGCTTAAGTCTGAAAAGTCTAGTTATTTATGGGCTCTGCAGCGGTCCACTGTATTGGGACAAAATCCAGCACAGGAAACGAATGGAGAAATTGTTCCAGCCTGCGCTAGGAAAATTGGGGAAGCTTGAGTTGCGGGATGAGGAACACTTCGTGGAATGGTGACTTGTATAGTCCTGGTATAATATTTGTCTAAGTGTACTTTTAATACCCCATCCTGTCGCTTCGCTGCTTCTTACACTGTTCCATCGCGCCAGTTATTCAATTACGTAACCCATCATCTCAGCTTCTACCATTTCTTTTGCTGAAGTCCAGCTTTCTTGAAGACTGCAATTTGCCTTCTTACAGAAGATTCGCCATACCACACTCTGCAAGCTCGCAAAAGCCATCGTGTAGCCTAACTCGAATGCGTTCATATCGTCAAGGCCTCGCCTTAGTTCTCCCCTGTTGACAGTTAGTGTCATATTCCTTATGTACAAGTCTCTGGCGGTCATCGGGCGCTGATGAACTCGTTGATCTTTCAGACTTCGATAGTACATTGGGCCATAGTGCAGTCTTCAGTGCACTGAATCTTGGTGGTATAGAATAGTACTTGCCTCGCCCAAGTGTCTGGTTCTTTTACTTTGTCCTTCGATCCGGCGAGGTAGGCCCAGGCAAAGTATGGTCTAGATCAAGTCGTCAGAACTGCTTGTCTATAAGTCTTTTAGTCGTACTCACCCATGTCTTTGGATCACTATATAACCTTGAGTCAGAATTTCTCTATTTTGCAAATACTCCATGATTCTTGACACAATGAAATAGCTGGGCATACGTACAATCCTCGAAGACGCACATGCATTCTCGAATCAAATTTTCGTTCATCGACTCATTGTACTGAGCAGTAGATGGAGCATTAAGGTACGAAAAGTCCGAAGTTGGCGGCAAAAGAGTTCCATTATTCTCGACTTCGGGAGACAAGGACCGTTTCGTCATAGTGAAGAATGCTTGGCCCATGACTTCGACCATTACGCCAAGAGTGGCCAAATCCCGATTGGAAAGTTTGTCAAGGAATACTGATTGTCGAAGCCGAATTTTGTCGGTTCCATCCAGTCCTACTGCACAATCTGCCTACCGAGGGATCATCAGCCATTGTTCCAGAGCGGTGGGACATTAACTGGGCAATTTTCAGGCTTTCCCTACTAGTTGAAACAACAGCAATAATGTCCTTCTCTTGAATACCCCAAGGCGCCGTTGCAGTTCTTCTTTTGGTACATCTAGTATCGGCCAGTCATTGGCGTAATCTTCCATATGGGTGATCTCGTGGTCTGCCAGATATTCGATGATGGTAGAACGGAATCGTAATTCGCTATACCAAGCATATGAAAATGCATTAAGAGGGTTATCTCTCGGAGGAACTTGGGACGAAAGGATTGTCTGTTGGGACAGATTCGTATACTCCAGCCGGCGGTCATTGTACGACAAGCGTTTCGTACAAGAAATTTCGTAGCTTTTGAGTAAGGAAAAGAAGGACTGCAAGGGTTAATATGAAAATAGCCATTGAATTTCGAATTGCCTCACCCTCGATAGAAGGAGTAAGTGTTTTACAGCGTGTGGATCGTCATCAATAGCACGCTCGGCAATGAGCAAGCATACCTCGCGGCACAATTCGATGCCGGCGTCGCTTCGAATCAGGTTCCAGGAGCTGGGCATTCTTGTCGTACTTGAAAACTATGGAACAACCGAAGCTTCGAAGTCCAAAAAGAAATAAATGTACTCGCTGGGTGAATGGAAATATAAAGATGCAAATGCTCCTGATGGGAATGATTCAGGAGCCTTTGGAGCAACAACAAAAGAGAAAGGAAATACTAAACATTATCAGGAAAATATCATTCACTCCACAAGGTATCAAGAAGGAAGGAACTATCGTGGCGGCCCACTTCTTGTTGTGGTTGTACGGATGGTGGAAGGCACGAGGTTGAGTTAGCCTCGCTGGGTTGGCCATCAAGGTATCGACACGTCTTTCACTAAGCACCCCTCGACCACCTCTGGTAATTAGAGTGCCTCCGAGAGCAGCTGAACAATTTTGGTGTCTGTAAGGAGAAATATTGAAATCTGGTTATGCTACTTACTCTGCAGTACATTAACTGAGTGTGTCGGTGGCATTTCATGAGCTTAGTGTGAACCGCTTTCATACGATTCGTGATTCGGAGTTGGATATTCTTGCTATCGTTCTCATACTCCAGGTCGGTTGAGTCAGTCAGAAAAATTGTAGCCAAAACCTTCATGGTCATTTTTATTAAAGTAGACTTTCCATGGATATTATTTTTACAACAAATTAATACTGGTTATGAATTTGACAACGCCATTTTCTAGTCCTCTATATTTATCCTCCAAATTCTAAAGCGCCATACTAATATCGTTCAATTCGTTCTGTGCCTTCTATTCTTAATTGTTTCTTACAAGTCATGTCTTGCCCTCTTGCTTGCCTTCCGGATCCTCTCTCCATAGATGTACAAAACAAATGGAATAGGAATAAATGCAATGGACAGGAACCCCAAAAGTGAACTAGCCCAACCAACTCCGAGATTGTTATACATTGCAGCAGAGAACAAGGGGAAGCCAGCACCGAAGCTCGATCTCATAAAGTCGTTCCCAGCATACACGGAGGCCGCATAATCAGGATATGCATCCCCCAAATAATTGAGCACCGAGTTGAAGAGCAAGAAGGCGCCGACTGAGAAGAAGCTTGATCCAATGATGGGCACAATCCAATGCACTGCTGGTCTGGACGTCCAGCCAAACCAGAAGAGACAGATCGGGATACAGAAGGCTCCAAAAAAGGCTGGCGGTAATCTCTTTTCGGGTTGTATCTCGCCATTTTCGTTGAATTGACGCTCTTGGACGAAATATAGGTAGAGGAAGAAAGGTGGGATGACGGCAAAAGAACCACACAGAATGCCGACGAATGACAATCCTTCCTCTCCTAAATTGAAGCCGTAGATCCCCACGAACACAATAGCGAAAGACTCGAACCAAACGTACAGCAGGCCGTAGATGAGAGCGATGTACAAGTTCAAAAGGAACAAGATCGGCTCCAAGAAATTCAGTGAGAATGGCCTGACTAGAGTCATGAGCACAATCTCTTTACAAGTCATCTGCTCGCTCAAAATTTCTGGTTCACACTTCAAATCGTCTCTCCCAGTAAGCTTGCGAAGACGGCGACTCCTCCGGTAAAGGATATTAGCAGAGGATGTTTCGGGAAGGAAGATAACCAAGACAATAAGAGCGAATCCAGAGAGCCAGAGAAGTTCCCAGATCGGCCCTTCAAGAAGTCAGGGTCAGCATAACTTTTCCACGGAGCTTAAACAGTAAAATGTCCGAGAACCTGTCTGAGATTGGCACAGATCTGGAACCATCGCCAAATAAAAGCAACACTGTGAGAAAATGAGACTTACATTGCCAGCCTTTGTGTTGAGCTGCAAATCCGCCGATAAGGGGCCCTAATACTGGCCCGCAAATAGCTGCAAGTCCCCAGATCCCAATAGCGTATGCTAGACAGCGAATTAGAACGGTAGTACACGACAACGAATTAGATAAAGATGCACTTACCGCGCTTTGAAGGCTTATACATATCCGACAAACTCGCACCGCCAGTGGCTAACACTGGAGATCCAAAAAGACCAGTCAAGAATCGGAATGCCAGGAGCATTCCAAAGTTCTTTGCATATATGACTGCAAACTGGAAGAATACAAACACCACGAGTGTACCTATGTATATTGGATTTCTTCCGATCTGAGGAATCTCGCTCATGGGCGCAAAAACCATAGGTCCTAACCCATATCCAGCGACGAAGAGTGTGAGACCAAGAGTGGCTGCGACTTGACTAACTCCGAATCGTTCCATTACACCCTGCGTGCCGGCCGAGTAAATGGCCGAGCCGATGTAGACTGAGAATGTCAAGTGACATATTAGGAACGTAACGAGGAATTTCTTCGGCGTTGACCAGTTCATAGGATTCTGCGGGAAGTTGAGCAAATAGTACAGGAAGAGCGAGCTGAAGATGAACATACCTCTGGATCATCGTCTCCAAACCAAGTGACAATTGACACGTCACGACCCTTTTCTGGATCGATTGGATGCCCGCTCACTTCATTTCGTTGAACCTCGCCGCTTCCAACTTCAGTATCTGAGCTATCGCGAGTGTTGGTTGTTGTATTGCCTTCCACACCGCTTGCTCTTTGCTGCTGCTGTGTGCTGTCGGCTTCCTCCTCATCTTCCTCTTCTTCTTCGGTGTGTCCATGATGTGCCATTCGTCCACTCTTCTCTACGTCGATATATCGTTTCCATAATGAGGGGTCTCTGTCCTCTTCGTACGGAAGCACTCTCCCTCCAGTTAGTAGACGGAGGAAATGACCAAGTACAGTATCCCTAACGAGTTCCTTCATCTTGACGGACTTTGGAAATAGAGTATGAATACTAGGGAAGTATTCGGAATTGGTAAAGGAGCGCAGAATACCAAAGGGCTTTGTAGTAAGTACACTTACCTCCGAAAGATTTACATCAGTTTGAACGCGGTATAAAGAATCACTTGATATCGTCATTACATTTAAGTAGTAGTCTTGGCAGACCTTTGGCTTATCTCTTTCGGCCTTCGGACTTATTGGAATTCCATGGTGCCCTAGAATTGTGCACGGAAGTACCTAAGGAATTCGAGCATATGAGATCACTCCGATCAGCATGCGATATGAAGAGAAATGTCGATGTTTGAGGCTGGTTGATGTCCCGATCTCGACTAGCCTCCTTGACGTCGACTCGCTTGACACGACAAGGGTGGATGACGTCCAAGACTTTTTAGTCGGAGTTCGAGAGCCTTCGTTGCACATTGGCCGTTGTATACGAGATTGAATTTGGGAGTCTCCACACGGAAGTGGATTTAAGCTTAGACACCGCTTCTCCAGAAACGAATACTTGAGCAGGAAGGCAAAATAGCATAGCTCGCGCTCGATACTAAAAGCGCCTTTATATGTACCCAGTCTAAGTGAATATTTGAACTTGTGTCTTTCCAAATGTTCCCTTAATTCTTCATACAACTTTAAAAATTATCCTCTCAGGATCACAGAAATCGTACAGCAAGCAAACCCCCGCCCTAGAAAGACGATGACTGTTGAACACCGGCTAGGGAAATTGGGAGTTTTAGTGCCGCCTTTCATATTCACCAGGATCCTAGCTCGATGAAAATTACCAGAAGGAAGGCCGGTCCAATTATAAGCTCTTAGACTCCTTAGGTCCCATCTTGACGTCTTCGAAGAGAGAATGAAATCGCATGATCATCGCTGCCTTGGCTACTAGCGACTTAGTATGAACTTTTTATTGCTTGCAGAAACTTAAAAAGGGTATCTCGTTGCCTTAAAATTAGTGAAATACGACACTGAATCAGGAAGAACCATTCATATCCTTAACCCTTCCTCGTACTCTTTCTTCTTGCGTTCCAACCCCTTAGGCCTTCTTTACCACTCTGTTTCGCATTCGCCAACGCATTTCCACCCCGTTCTTTCACATGGTGCTTCTCAGCCTCATCCTTCATGTCGTCGACCTACCAATTATTGGATTTAGTTTACTCCTCTGGACTGGAATATTCCAAGAGCTTTTGAACATTGAGGGGAGAATGTTTCAGAAGCGGTTGGACACTGAGGACTTGTGACTTACCACATCTGCGCCAATACTCGTTCCATGGATCCAGTCTAAAAGTCCCCAAGGCGCAAAATTTCCCTTGCCTCCTCCTCTACTGTGTAGATCTTGTCTTCGGGTGATGCCCCCTAACATAATTCCTGGCATTGTCGCGTATCCAGAGAGGGTGAAAGTTTCCTCCAGAGTGATAATGGCGAGAAGGAGGAGGTAAGTCAAGAGGTGCACTCGGAAGATTATGGAGGGTAGGTAGGTTGGGAGGAATCGGAAAAAGATGTATGATGCTGGATGATCATAATGGGCCACGAAGGAGTATGGCGCAGTCACCGAATGAAACCAGGAGTTATGGAGTCTGCTCAGGACATTCGAGTTTTCGTGTAAAACAAATCGATGAATGTAGTATTGGATAACCTTTCATGATGAGTATTTGTCAAAAAACTTGAATGGAACAATATACTTCACGTAGGAGCAATCCTCGAATGACGTCCTTAGCGATTGACCACGGCAAAGGCAGAGTCGTTGTGACCTTCAAGGCACTTCGGATGTGAAAAACTTCCGTGAACAACATTTCAACTCCAGCTTGAAGAGCAACGGTCAGGAGAATATTAAGGAGGCTGACACCAATGACCTGATACCATTCCGGCCTGCTTCGACTTCGGCTTCGACCTCGCGTTGGCAAGCCATCCGCCCCTTGTGTTTTGAGTCCAACACTGAGACTGGGTATTATCGAATCGAAGAGGAGAAAGAATAGTGAAGGCACCAGGAAAAATAGCAGACGTATACCCAAGCTGCCAACGACTTCGACTTTGAGCGGCGGTTGGGAGAGGACCTTCCTCAGTCAGGGACATTTTTGATGTGAAACGTTCAGGAGACATACAAGAGTGCTCCAGGTCTGCAGTTGATTAGCTCTTTCATACTTTTTGTATCTTAAGCTCATACCATGTAGAAGAACAGTAGGTTGAGACTCGTTGAATATGTGGTCAAGCCGGGCATGACTAAGTAGCCCAGGAGGGGTAGAGAGAGCAAGGCGTCCATGTTTACAATGATATAAGAAGTCTTAAAATATACTGTTCGAGATATGCAAATTGAATGAGGGAGTAGACGTTGAAATTGAGAAATCCTTGAAGCCCGTTGGGACTTCCCCTTGCTGTTGTCGCAAGGCTCTTCTGCTCCAAGCGTGATGACATAGTTCAGCCTTGCATGGTTGGCAGCAGGTTTTCGGTGCAGATTATTGCTAAGCGAGGGCGAGGCAGAAGACTTCCGCTGACCAGGTTTCGGCTGAGAGAGTGACAGCTACAGGGGGGAAAGAATGCGAGAGATCTGTGCGCTGATGGAGTCGAGATCGGAGATAAAAGATCAATTATGCCGAACGATCCCGTAAACTTCGGCAAGGAGCACAGGCAGGAAAGGAAAGTTTAATTTGATCAAAAAGTGACTCCATAATTGGCTGGCAAAGAACCAGCTCTAACTGCAGCTTCAATACCTGTATTAGGTATCTAAGGTACCCAGCATGCCGTTTATGGATGCTTAGCTCCAGCAGGGCCGGCCCGTAGCTTTCCTACCTTAGACTTAGGTAGAGGACCTACGATCTCTCCATCTCCAGTCTTTGAAGTTTCACTGGCCCCTTTTCCTTGAAACACACCACTCTCCACGTGCCGCACCCCACGTATACACAGTACGCATCTTTCGGCGGGGAATTCGATGCAGTCCGTGCTTTCCTATTCGTTTCCACTCCCAGGGGCGCGTCCGCCTGGTCCTATTCCTCGCTTTTTAATTAATTTGCGAGCAGGGGAAGATGCTCCTGCACCCACGCAGCCCAACTGCAAGACCTTTCTCTTCTCAACTCTCCGTCTCTGCATGAGTTGCTTCTTCGCGGGCCAAAAATATTTCCTGCATATTTGCCTCCGCAGCGACCGACTTGAACAGCCTCGTGTGTTGCATGATCCACTCAATTACCAACCCTCATTTCGAGAAACCGCTGCTGGGTCCCGTGGCACCCTTTTGGCCCTCCCGCTGCCGCAGACTAGTAGAGAACCCAAACCGGAGCCATTTCCTGCATCTTTTTGTTTGGCACTTCTTCCTCGGTCGAGCCAGGCGTTGCCATTCTCTTCATTACAGTACGATCCAGCTCTTTGATCGTCGACAAAGTCCCAATTGACTGAGACAATTCAATTAACGTTGGCTGTGCTGCAGCTCACCTGCATTAGCTTTGCTGAAAAGGTGTGCCGCTTCAGGAGAACCTCCGCAAGGCCCTCTGCAGTCTACATCGACAATCTCTCAGCGCAAGATCAGGACACTGACCCGATATTGCTTCAGTCTTCACACCTAGACACCGCCTGCATCTATCTCGTCCAATGGCCTGCGCAGCATAGCTATTGTCAAACGCTGTTCGGCTCGTACACAGGACGCGTTCACCGATCCGACTTCCTGAAACATTACTCCTCTTGCCTCCCGTTTTGAAAAGTCAATGCATCACCAAACACTTTCCTGATCCTGCAGAACCTCACTAGAGCCCGTGGGTTGGTCCGACCCGACCTGGAGTGGCCCTCACTTGCGCTATCAGCCTAAGAGACAATACCGTGGACACTATGGACGTCAACACTACCCCTCCTCCAATACCAAGTCGTGCGCGCCAACATGGTCGTCGAAAGTCGCTGCAAGGTCCCTCGGCGCATTCCTCCAACCGTGTACACGTGCAGCCAGCCTCACCAGAGGTCATCTCGTCACTAATTACTTCCCTCTCAATCATCTCCTCCCCAGCGAACCAGCTCTTCGATAATCCTGCCCAACCTTTATCAGCGTCCCCTACTTCTACAAACGCAACCCTTCAAACTTTCGGCCACTTGAACGGAAGCAATGGGTCTCGGTCATCGGGTGGAAGTTTTGGTATAGATTACGGCGCATATGAGCAACCGTCACTGCGAGAGTTGATTGAAGAGGAGTCGTTGGATGAGCTGGCAGCCAGTCCTCCTGTTATACGTACAGCCAAACCACCATCCGGGTTTTCACCGCTTACCGCGCCACGATCGCCCCAATCGAGTCCCTTAAAAACCTTCCTGCGAGGAAGCTCGAGACCGTCTTCGAAGGGGTCTACGGGATCGAAAGACAAGGACGATGCGAGCAGTATTGGCAACGTCTCCATCGAGCCGGGAATAGTACCAGGTCCTGAATTACGAAGAAAGACATCGAGTGATAGCTGGGGCAAGAAACAAGCAAGAAATCAACGGGGGTTGATGTACATGAGTTCCAAGGAAAGGTTGCGGGAAAAGGAGCAGGAGCGGAAGAGAGCTAGTGTCGGAGCTGTGGGAGGAAATACCAAAGGACTTGGCCTAGACCGTATTCCTTTGCCGCAATTCGAACCGGACTCGTTCATGGCAGAGAACGCAATTGGAGAGGAGCCCGAGGAGTCCTCGCCAACCAAGCGGAATGCCAACGCTGCAACACAGGATCAGGAAAGTGTGAGTCCAGCGCTCAGCACTGGTAGTCAGGGCGGTATTGGTTCTGGGAGGTTTATTCCGACCCGGGATTCTTCCCTACGAAAGCCTGCAACAACGCTCAAGAACCGGACTTCTCAAAAACCAAACCGGCAGAGTGAAAAAGAGAAAGGAAATGACGAAGCCGATGACACCATTCAGGAGATTGATGAGCAACATCAAGATCGTAAACGCGAACGGAGCAAGAGAGATCGCAAACCCAGTGAGGCCACTTCTAGGATGATGGAACCATTGGATAACTTGGAGATGCCCACAGCAAAGACGACGGCGTTGGCATCCAAACGTGTCTCTGAAAATGCCAAGATTGACCAGTTGCGTGTTGTGCAGGATACTGAAGAAGGTGCTCCTTCGCCAACTGTCACTCAACGCAAAGCAAGACCAAGTCCAGATCGTGGCAATCGGTCCTCGAGCCAGAAGAGAAGATCCGGCAAAGCTACCCCTGAACCGCTTGAGACCCTCCAACCCAAACGAGCCGGGTCACGACTGAAGCGCTTATCTGCTCCATTAAGCCCTGGGG
>Ga0302182_10001727_pt1 | contig 11109 bp, 9 predicted proteins | sample I_Palsa_N3_1_FD_198781 | JGI IMG/M metagenome (GOLD analysis project Ga0302182, IMG submission 198781) | Peat permafrost microbial communities from Stordalen Mire near Abisko, Sweden - I_Palsa_N3_1 | ecosystem: Environmental > Terrestrial > Soil > Palsa > Peat permafrost | place: Sweden: Abisko...
CCATCGCCATCCACTTCGGCACTCGATATGCTTAAACACTAGCTTTTCCGTATGGCTTTAACTCCAGCAGTCCTCGAGCAGTCTGGGCTCACGAGCCGACAGCAGACAGCTGAACGCCCACACGTTGTCGATAGTCCAGTGCCAAGTCTGGACCAAGGGAGATCTTGTGGAGAATTTTCGCTTGCTCTTCTATCGTTGTGTGTGAAGTCGTGACTTCAAACGATCTAGAGACCTGAATACCTTGGGGACATTGCCTCATTATGGGTTGCTGGACAAACGAAGGGAGGATAGCCAGACTCGGTATTTCGGAAGAAAGGGTGCTCATATGTTGGGATTTGACCAGAGCACGAAGTCGGTTCAGGATGGCGAACTCGAGCTTCAGTTTAATGCTGTAGAGCGTACTCTTGTACGTCGTCTCGATTGAGTATTCGTTTGCGTATTCTGTCCCCAAAAGAGTGATGTCCATAAGAATCATCAGGATGTTGACGAGTATGAGATGAATCATGACGCTGCGTGCTTCTTCTTTCTTGATGTTTGCTATTGATCGGAGCATCTTCCTCGCTTCCCAGATATATAAAGCGGAGATGATGAATTCTTGTACGGAGAATGCCGTGATTTGTATCTTCTCGCAAATTTCGAATGGGGAAAGGAACGCTTGAGGATTCGAGGAGTTCGAGCCAAAGAAAAGAACAGTGGTGGGGACATGGAAGAGGAAGAAGTCGAAGATAATCATTCTCAAAACCCATCTTATTCTCCTTCTATCAACGAGCAGATGGAGTCGGGAGTAGAGGACCACGGACTGCCCAGTAACCATTCCGTACCAGCCAATAATCACGAGGGTGGCACTGACGTAGTCGTTGCTGCAAAGATCGAAAAACTTCAACAAGAACCCAATCGCATGCATAGGTATGCCCCAAGAAGCAATAAGAAGGCTCCAAAAGTAAAGTCCTGTACGTCGCCGAAAGGTGGTGAAGATCCAAAACTGGATCTCAAGGACATTGAAAACTGCAATGGCGAAGAAGGCAGCGATAACCATCGCAATCGGAAGCGAAAGATCTTCTATTCCACCGCTGTAGCCCTGACCAGAGAGACCGTTCGCCATAATTTTCTATGTGCTTTGCCGACATCAGTGCATGTCGAGAAATATAGTCTTATAGAATCGGTAAGTGGTGGCGCTGAAGGTAGATTTAGATCTAGCAAGGGAAATGACCCATGGACCCGGGAAACAGGAAAGCCCTTCAGACACTTAATCTTGATCTATGATTGAGATATAGCATGAACCTAATCTGAATGACGATCAAGTGGTGTCCAATGCTCATTCAAAGTTCCTCATGCAAGGTTGCTTATTAGTCAACCCGGGCTCCTGCGGATTGCGGACAAAGCAACATCGATCCAATGCCCTCGCCAAATCAAATAATGAAAGAACGTAAAATCTTACAACCTACAAAGCCCGCTTGATTTGATTTTCAGCTTGAAGTAAGACAGCTCAAGTAGAAATCTTGTGCCAAATTGGAGATCGGTCCGATAAGTGAAAATCCCCGATCTCAGTTGGCAACTTAACTTGTTCAACGCTAAGTCGAACTAGTCTGTCGTGGCACCCTAAAGAGAGATCAGGAATATGGTCTGGTCGCTGAATCTGTGGGTAGGTGGATATCCCGGAGCTATCCTGACTTGGAGTAAGGAGAATGCAAACTTTGATATGATAGACCAAAAACGGTCGTCTCGACATGTTAGCCACATATCAGCTTGGATTTCCAGACGTAGACTTCTTTGTCGGTGCTCCCCAATACCCCATACCATAACGGTAACAACATGCTTCCTTCTGATTTTTCGGTGATGCCCTTGGGCCTCTTGGATGCACCAAGCGTGGCAGGTAACCCCTGGCAGCTGTTCCGAGGTGAAAGCTTTCCTCAAACTCACAGGGGCAGCAGCGAGCACTTCTGCAGGATTGACATCGTTGGCTCTGTTTGGAACAGAAAGAAAGATAAGATTGCGAATGCTGCTTGTGCAGCCTAAGTTCAGAAGCCGCCTCTGATTAAATGAGACGAGCAGCATCGTGGAGACTGAGGAGAGGTCAGATATCTTGACTGAGGCTTGAGCACCGATCATGGGGACTTGAAATATGAGACCAAGACCAATTTCAATGATCATTGGTAAAAATTCTGTTCTCTTGTTGGACTGTTGACTTCATATAAGCGTGATAAGTTGTTTCGCCTTACTTTCAAAGACGCTCTCGGTATAGTATCGTGAGCCATCACCAATACGAGTGTCACCCAGACCAATCCTTTTGAAAGCGCCACCAGCGGGAACGAGCACCAAAAAGACTTCGTCCCAAATCGAACCGAAGTCCAATAGCTTTAGACATGTAACCGATATCACAAGTACATCCTCCTTGGTGTCAGGATGAAAGTTCCCGAGTGGTGTTCCTTCGTGGTAGAGAGGGATATCCCACCGGGTGATTGGTCCGAGGCATATTGCTTCGAGCAGAAAGCCAGACAACTTCAGGAATCCATGGCGAACTTGGCCAAACGGATTATGACCCATGGGTACCACCTTACCTTCCAGAATATCAAAAGCCGCGGTGACATGTCCTGATTCTGCGTTCTCAAGGCAGTACTTGTGTTCAATTGGGCCATCAATAGACGCCCATGACCAAGACGGAGCTCGATAATCTGAAGGCTTCATGATTTTCACACCACCGTCATCCCATTTCCCTCGTTCAGTTCGCCATGTTAAGTCAAACAGCAGAGAATTCTTCCACAGGCCAGCCAGGTAGACATCTCCTTCTCTGACTGCAGAAATTGCATTGGCGATTCCCGAGAGCGCCGGAAGCTTGTCACTGTGTTGCGTAAGTTGTCTTCTGGAATACGCCTCGACGACCTGGCGCCAGTAATTGTCATCGCTCGATGCTTTCTTCAGTGCATTGTGCGCCCCGGTAAGCCATTCTCGTCTTCCGTTAGTGACCATACCGTCCTCTTGATCCACAGTCGCCCTGCATTCCCAGCAGGTTTGCTCACTCTCAAAATGTAAGATCCGCCTGGACATGAGCCGCTCTTGGAGAACCCAGCCGCGTTCACTTAAAATCGATTTCTCAACTGTGTGGTTGAAGTCATGTGCTGAATACGATAACATGGCAGGAGTTCTGATCAGGACCGGAAGGGTTTTGTCATGCCCAGGCTGAATTCTGAGGCTCAAGGTCAAGGGTTCGTTATCTTGAAACGTGCGAGGTCCAAGAAATCCTTCCTCGTCGTCTCGAGCTCTATCAGCAAATAGAGTAATGTAAGCCTCGGAGTAGACATTGACCATTTTGGATGACTCAATATCCCAATCCACCGCTGAATCCTGCAAAATACAAAGTGAGTCAACCCATAAATATTGCAGAGTCAACTTCCTTGTGACTTTGATTGCGTCTTGTATTGACTTGGGCAAATCTTTAACATCTAGTCCTTTACATCGTTCCTTGACGTTGCTGGTCGTCGTAACCCAATTTGGCGTCTTTCCCGCCGTCCAACGGTGGCTGAGTGCCGCAAATTTGCCAAATAAACCGTAAGTTAGAGAAATTTTGACCTCCTTATCCCCATTTGAGCCTACTTCAATGAGACGAGTGGGTAGTGTTGGTCTTTCCTCCTCTCCGGGGCGGGAGCCTATGATTCGACATTCGGGATGATTGTTGTGGCATCTCTCCAGCCATTTCCGCATAATGTATGTCGATTGATCAGAGATCGGGTCAGACATAAGATGACCCCCTAGTTGTACAGCCTGTTGAAGATCATCTGTGTCTATTATCGTCAACCAGACCTGAATTGAGCATGATTGTCCATCATACCTTCAAGGGTCATGATTCTCGTCGCTTCGCGATAATCGACTTCACAATTACCTTTGCACTTTATGAAGTGCGGGTCTATTTCTTTCTTACCGTTACACTTTCTAGGGCAACCTTCTGAAAGACCGAGAACGAGAACACGGAGAGGGCTTCCTGGCGAACTCCCCCCACCCGTCGTCGCTCGAAGGACAAGTTGAGGCTTTTCTGGATCTTGGATGCGAATGATTTTAGAAATTGCAGCGCAAAAGGAACATGACTTGGCGCTCTCTTGGATGTGCTCCCACCTATGTGGAATTATCACCCCGCGAGCGGTTGCAAGTTGTTTAAGAGTGATGTCAGAGCATGTCTTGCAAAGCGTCTTCTTGCTCTTCCTAGCTCTGGCACTCAGGAATCCTTTCATGCTGGGCCTGCACGATACCCCCTAAGTGCTCTGGTCGATGCTTGTATGGACTTTGTCGCGGGTGATGAGAATCTGCATTTTAGAGAAGAGTCATTGGTTGACGTTCAAGTGCTGATACGTGAAGTAATTGAAGGAGCCGTTGGGCTTCAGCTGAATTGCTAGCGCATTGGAAGTTCCCAGTCCCATCGTGTACCACTCAGATGACCCTTCTGCAGCATTCCGCAACATGAGAATAAGTAGGTGGTGGAGACTTATGATCATCGCAATTCGGGATATACCGCATGATACCGAGATAAACGGCTTTTTGCGAAGAGCGTTTCTTGCAAGGGCAAGCATGAGAAGTAGATATTCCATCTGACGATGCCTAGCGAACTGTCTTGATCGTGCACGGGCCACAGTAGGAAATCCCCTACTGTGGCCCGTGCACATCCATACTGGTAGAAAGGGCCAAGAATCAAGCTCCTCCGCAACTCCAAAATTAAAATATTATTCAGTATGGAAATTACCTAGTCATGCTGTCGATTTTCGAAGAGGCAGCTCCTAAGATGCCTTACTATCACGTGACTCTGAGAGCCCCTCCAAGAATATCTCACCACAGAGCGATTCTGTGGCATAGCACTGGTAGTTTGAGCAGTTTCTACCTGGCTTTCAAGGCTTTTCAAAAGCTAGCCAATGTCGAAATCCCAAACCTGTCGACTTTTGCTTGCAGCAGCGTAGGGCAAGGCTTCTTAATCGCGTGAAGTTCTCTTCGCACTTCGCATGACAACACATTGGCGAACTCGAAGTTGTATGTGTCTAAGAGGCTTAGCAATCTTCAAAATCGATGCCATCGACCCTCAATGTGATATAAAGAAGTTCTAGAAAGGGGTTGGTTGATCGACTCTGCGAGTTCGGTAATCTCCTTTCTGCCCCTTTTCAGCTAAGCGAGACTGACGTACAAGGCTCGACAGTCTGTCCTTCCTTCGTATCCCTAGGGCCAGCCTTATAGGATTTATACTATACAAATATAAGTTGGATATTAAGACATGCAAAGTCGCAAACGGTCCCATGCGCCACCAAAGTGTCTGATCTAACGGCCAATACGAGTTATCACATCTGCCTGTTTACTCACGTAAGCTGCTGTGTTTGTACAAAGTGATATAGAGATTGTAGCAAGCTTCAACTATCTGTGAACCCCACTTAATGACAGACATTATAACCTGAAATCTGAAGAAGCAAACGTTACAAACAGTGTAACCACTCGTCCAACTGTAATTATCGTGCTCAGACAGAAAACAAAACAAGAAAGAGAGCAAATTTATGCGCCAACCTTCATCTCCAAGCTCTCAACCAAACCCCAAATTCCCTTTCAAAGACGGAATCAACCTCCAAAATGCTACTTACCACAATCGGCAGGCCAACCACCGTCTCCGCCCTCATCTCCACTTCTAACGCCCTCCCACGACCTGCAGCGAACCCCGGTGGCATCATAGACTGTCCCGTCACCAGAATTGTCATAGACTGCTCTCCAGGTGGCTGCACCTACAGCTTCAACATCAGCGGCAACTCCACGGCCGACGTCGGTCCCGCTTTCTCAACTTACTGTTCAGGAACTGACGTCCAGCAAAAGATAGTTCTTGCGAAGACCAGAATGTAAAAGCCAATTCGGCGCAAACACAAGGTGAGAGCTTGGTGTTGGTTGTGGATAGATATCGTGGGGGATGCGATGGGAATAATGGGTTTATGCCCGGAAACGCGACGGCGGCGCTGACTGGAGAGCTTGCTCTTGCTAGCTTTGTGACCTGGCTAAGTTCTATGGGGATGTTTCTGGAATATTGGAAGGTAGATGCTGTGAGGATCACATGCTCGTAAGACGCTATAACCTTCCATCTTAGTAGATGGAATTATATGTCTTAGCTCTTTCAAATAGCTGAAGAACAGTTACCGGTGCCCCACTAGTAACAGAGCCTCCATCCTACCTCCAAATAATCATTCATGCGCCAAGGAAATGTACGAAATATTTGTTGCAAGAGGGACTACTCCTGTGGCGACCTTTGTCTCTCTACCGCTGGACTCCGCCCATTGAAGACGAAGGCTTGGTATTAACATCTACTGCATAGACCAGCTCACCATTCCTCAACCGTGTCCTTAAGGCAGCAGTGATCACAAGTCCCGATGGCAAGGTTATGGTAGCCGAATCAGAGGGTGGATTCCAGGTGGACTCGTGATCATTGTAAAACACTTCCTTCAAAGATTTGCCATTGGGTAGTAGCAGAATGAGACTAACAGGTTGCAACTCGTGATCGTGCCGGTAGATCTGCACAATAAAAGCATCCTGCACTTCAACAGGACTGCTCATGCTTTTGAACTCTACGAGCGCCATCCATGGTTCCAAGTTGATTCCAAATTTGAGAACAAGTGTGCGCTCGTGAGCATTGTTATCGTAGGGAAGCCACTTTTCGATACGAGGACATTGATTTGAGGAAAAGAAGAGCGTGTCAATAGACCCAGCAATCCAGGATATGACAAATTCATTGCTTAAGTGGTAATTGGCACTTATTGCCAATTTTGAGATCTCTCGCCGCGGTGCCATCTTGCGTTGTAGTGGTTGAGGTACGAGAATCTGCTCCATCTTCCCCTGTTTCGGAATATCGGTTGATAAAAGCTGATGCAGTTTGTTACTCCACAATCGGCGATAAAATTTGGGCTCGTTGAGTATTCTTCCTATGCGAAGTAGTACGTTATGTATTTTGTATCCTTGCTCCTTGCCTAAAAGCTTGGACACACTGTAACAGCCCAAACGCGCAAAAAAATGATTTCCTTCATGTTCATCGGGCGAGGTCGCCATTTCGAGAACTTGAGCTGGTATCAGCATAAGCGAGATTTCCAAGCCTTGGTTCGTCATTGAATACGGAGAAGTCCGATCGCCTGACCAGATATTGCCCGACTGATGGAAGGCCGACGGAGAATACGCAAGAAGGCCTAAATTTGTAGAGTAATCACGAGGTGATTCATGGACCCAGGCAAATATCGAATCATCATCCGAGACTTTTATTATTTCAAGCTGGAGTCGCATGAATGCCTTGCCGCCTTCGCCGTAGAGCAGAGGCATGTTTACGCCGAAAAGACCCATCAGGCAATATGCCGTATCCTCGATCCTCAAGGTTTGCCTTCTCGAAGCCCATGAAAACTTTTGTGCTGTACTGGGTATGTGGGACCCCTTGTTGAGATGATTTTCACCAATATTTGTAATCGCCGATATCAGCGGGCCAAGGGAAGTCCTGGTTCCAATTTCGAACCATCCGTGGCTAAAGAAAACAACAGTCTGTGGCGCAAGAAGCTCCTGAAGAGTCCAGCCCCTGGTGAACCATTTGCTGTTCCGAAATGCAGAGTTTTCCCTCTCATGGTCCTCTCCCACGGGGACATCATTGAGGTAGGTGTAACAAACTTGAGAGTTCTCGTACCATTTAAACATGGAGTTGATGGCCTCGGAAAGCTCTGCACTGCTTGATTTGTCAATGCAGCAGGAGTCGATCCACTGCCACACTGTCAGTAAGGAGCTAAAGTTGCCAGACTCATTATATATAGACAGCAGAAAACCTTACGGCGTACTCCCAGCCTCCTTTCAACGCCTGAGCGCAGCAGCCCACAATCTTTGCCCATCCAGCCATCTCGGGCCCTCGGCCCTGTTGCATGTCCTGGAAAGTGACTTCGTCGATGCCCCATCGATGCGAAAGAATGGCATAATACGGGACGTCGGTACCATGGAACTCATGGAGCTTGATCGTTGTTGTGTTGAGCAGGCGCATGATTGACGTTGCCAGTGCCGAAATGCTGATGATGAAAGAAAGATAAAGTTGCTTGGGTTGAGAGATGTATGGTAGCCTCGTCAGTGGTGGTGGCGGGGCAAGCCACCTGAAAAAGAAAAGAAGGATCGCTGAAAGCTAATTGGTACAGCGACACTTGCAGCCTAGTTCAATGGCAGCAAGGAAAGAATAAATGTATATCCCACTTCGAAACGTTAGATAGCCACCTTTCATGTATATGAAATGTGGACACATTGGCGTAAGTCAAATAGACTGGAAGCACCAAAATATTCGTGTCTGCGGTTAAACCTATTGATCCAAAGGACTGGCGGGACTTCATGCACCAGGCCTCGAATATATCAGGTGTCAGCTCGCTGGGTGGAAGGGGCGGTTCCGGTCACAGAGCCTTGGTCGCATCAATACCATCCCTATCAATGCCTTCACGCTCTCACTCGATGGACAATATTGATATCAGCCGGGTACGAATCATTTGCTCACACCGGTCTATCAATAAGCTTGACCAGATGATATTTGTGGCATCCCACTAGGGATTTATTGAATCACAAAAGAGTGGGTATTCAAAAGCAGCAGAATCTCATGAATGCATCATCATATTTGCGCCTCATCTACATGCAGTTGGGGTATTTCCATCCATCCGTAGAACGCCATGTCATAATATCCGCCAATTTTCTGAATCAAATGCAGCACGTGTAAACGCCGAGTATCATGAACGCCACCATGGCGATACAATGCCGCTGAAAAGAAAAATATGAGAAAACTAAGAAACATCACTGCACAATCGAGCTAGGTTATCTCAATGAACCCCATCATGTAAGCATGATAGGTTCGAATGAAACACCACTGCTCGAAATCGTTGGATAGTTTCAATCAATAACGCCATGCCCATTCCATGTCATAAAAGGAGAGGCACCACTGCTCAAAAGAGCTGGATGGTCTCGTTTTCAGCATAATATCCTTTGGTAGCCTCGCGAAGCTCAGCATCCTCAATGATCTCCTTTTCAGCTTCGACCAGCTTCTTCATTTCGTCCTTGAGGTTTTGTTGCATGGTGACGAAGTCCGCGCCGTGGATGCTAAGCCAGTTGAGGTGTCTACACTTTCGCTTTTGCTTGAGGCAGATATTGTCGAGAGCGTCGGAGACCTTGGGAGGGGTGGGTACAACTTGACCAGGATAAGGGACGCGAGCTCCGATCTCCTTGGTCTTCGCGGTACGAGGACCCAGCTTGCCAGTTGCAAATGCTTGCTTGCCCTCCTCAGAGTTGAACCATTCATCAAACTCTTCCTCATTCATGGCAAGGCGGTTGTCATAGCCACAAATATCCTTGACCTCCAAGTTGGGCTCCTTAGCAGCAATTTTGGAACGATCGTTGATCATAACCAGCAGCTTCTGCTGGTTTTGATAGCCCTTGATGCGATCCTCGAGGGTCTTCTTCTTTTCCTTGATCTCTTCGAGTTGCTTCTCCTCATCTTCATTGAGATAATCAAGTCCAACGGGACGATCTGCGACTCTGTTAGTGATGCCGGCAAAAAGATTGAGGTTGGTAAACATACTTGGGTCGGCTCCTTCCTTGACCGGAAGTCTTGGCTTTTGGCCCAGCTTATGGAATTCAGCGGCGGTCGGAGCTTCAGCCAAGAGCTGGCCCACTTCCTTGAAGTTCAAAGCTCCGCCAATGGACGGAGCATCATCCTTGCGCACCTTGCTTGCGACAAACTCCCAGAATTTATGCGCACACTCATCGCTGCAATACTTGCTTGGAGGATCCATTGCGACGCGAGCAGCCTTGCGACACTTGATGGTGGGGACATTATTGACACGGCACATCCGCTTCCAGGTGGTGAAAAGAACATCCTTCTGGCTGCACTTGGGGCAGATGAAACGATCAAGCAACTCATGGGCATCGTTCTCGTCAATATTGACGCAAGAGCAATGGTACCAGTCCTTGCAACCGCCTTCACAGTAAACCATCATACGATGATCATCCGGACCACGGCAGATACAGTATTCTCCGCCATCATCGCTACCGGAGTCGGAGGCAGCTGCATTGATTGGGTCGGATGTTTGGCTGGCACTCTTCGAGTTCGAAGCGGCGGCCTTAGCTGCTGAGACTGAATTAGCATAGTATAACCTCGTAGATCTTTGCGTGTCACGTACCATCAGCCTTGGCCTTCTTCGCGTGTTGTTTCTTGACGCTGGTTGCAGTGCCTTTCTTGGCTAGCTTTTGGACCTTTGCCGCCGGAGCAGAGCTGGCATTTTCAGAAGCGGGGCTGTTCATCTGCTGTCCGCCGGATGGTGTACCTTGCTTTGCAGTTGCGGACGGAGTGCCTTGCTTGGGTGCAGTAGAGGGCGCAGGGGTGCCTTGACTAGAGGATGGTGGTGGAGGAGGTGCCTTTCGGGCGCGACCCTCGCTCTTGATCTTTTCAGAGATACTCAGCATGCTCATTGGTATGTTATCACCGCCTGGAGTGCCGTCGCGAGAACTGGTAGATGCCTCCTTCTTGATCTCCTTCTTCTTCGGAGCCATGGTGGAAGATTTTGGTGTTGAACGAAGGGCGGATAGGGGAACGCCAGATGCTGCGGCTGCAGCAACGTTTTTAGCGTGTTTTTCTTTGTTCTCCTTAAGCATTCGTAACGCGAGCTCTCGAGTCTCGCCTGTTGACCGAAATTTGCGGGACTCGTTTGCGTTCTTATGGTGCTTGTTATACATGCGTGAATCGGCAGCCGTGTAGACTTTGTTCCAGACTACGTCATCCTCGCCAGGAGGCGTAGGCTTTGCTTCCGGATACTTGTACTTGAATCCTTCCTTATTGTTGGAGATGACGGCGAAGGGGTCTTCAACCTCGCTAGGCACAGGCTGCGGTATTTCGGTGGAGCCGGTAGCTTGAGCTGACTGCAAAAAAGAGACAATCCAGGTCAGCAATGAATGAGTTACACACAAGAGCTAGTGCAAAGACGGAGAACGAAGCATAGGTAGAGACTCAAAGAGCAACGAGACCAATTCGCAACCGCGTAGAACCGCGTGGAGTGGATTAATGTGAAAGCAGGCGCCGAGGCAGTGGAACACGCTACTTACCCCGTTTGGCCC
>Ga0302182_10001734_pt1 | contig 11073 bp, 8 predicted proteins | sample I_Palsa_N3_1_FD_198781 | JGI IMG/M metagenome (GOLD analysis project Ga0302182, IMG submission 198781) | Peat permafrost microbial communities from Stordalen Mire near Abisko, Sweden - I_Palsa_N3_1 | ecosystem: Environmental > Terrestrial > Soil > Palsa > Peat permafrost | place: Sweden: Abisko...
GGTAAGCAGATTGTCGTCGAACGCTCCGTATGGGAAACAAAAGAGCTTTACGTCCGAATGGGTAATCTCGCTCAATTGTCGACGCGATTCAGAAAGCTCGCGCCGGGCTTCTTGCTCTGATAGCTGCGTGAGGTTTCGATGCGTACGCGTATGCGATCCGATTTGAACGAGGTCGGAAGGCAGTTTCTCGATTTGTTCGGCGGTCATAATCGGTTCGAGCCTGGCCTGATCAGCAGAACGGCTTGGCCAGCTTGGTGTACTGCCCAGGGCCTCGGTAACGACAAAGAATGTTGCCGGAATCTTTCGTTGTGCCAATTCCGGTAGAGCATTGTCTATATTGTCTTGGTAACCATCGTCGAATGTTACCGCTGCATAACGAGCGCCAGCCAGCAGCGAACTCCGCATGTCCGCGGGCATGGGCCGGGAACGGCGAATCAGTTCGTCCATCTGTTTTGCAAACGCCAAGCGCTTTTCTTTGGGTATCGAATGGTAATAGAGAACTACAGCTGTAGCAGGTATTCTCTTGCCCATGCTGCGGCGCATCAGGCGCGCAAACCAATCGGTCAGGAAAACACCGCTGCTGATTACCAGGAATAGAAGACGCTTCATATAGGCAAAGAGGTGATGAATGTTATGGAAACTGTCTCATTCTGTCCCGAGGTCTCGCAGGATGTCGTCGGCGGTAGTGAAACCAGAAGGGATCTCAGGATGCGTAGGGAAGAACTCAAAGTCACCATAGAAGGTGTCAACGGCGACATCGGCGAGCACTTCTTTACTGCGAAGTGCCAGCCCAGTCGTGAGGGCCACGAACAGCAAGCACGAAAATCCACCGCGCGCTAAAAGCGTACTCTCAGTCACATTGTGCAGAAGAAAGAAGCAGAAATAGCTGATCGGCCACAAACCGAGAGAACCCGGTTCCAACTTGAGATAACCGATCCCATTTCTGAAGGACAATGCGAATATAAGGAAAAACAGGCCGACTCCCAGAAGACCCAGACTGAGGCCGAGGTCGAGAAAGCCGTTGTCTGCCTGATGAACTAACCAGCCAGCCCCAGCTCGGATTCCCAAAGCCTCCCCGCCCGAGTTGATCCAGAAAGTGTCATAACCATATCCGAGGATCGGGCGGTTCATAATTGCATGCCCGATTGCGGGCCACAATTGCGTTCGGCCGGTGAGAGTTGCGTTCCGCCCTAGCAGATGCAGCAACCGGTCAGAACTGGTGGCCATGAAGCACAACCCGGCGAACAGGAAAGATACGGCCATTGCGCAAAGCGCAAGTCGCTGCTTACCTCGCAGCTGAGCTGATCGCCACAACGGCATAGCCGCAATGAATACTGCGCAGCAAACCACCGACGCGGCGGATTGCGAGAGCAGAAGAAGCACGGTAGCGGCAACAAGGAAGACGTATCGCAGCCAACGAAATTGGCTAAATCTGACCAATAGCAGAAGCAGGACCGCTATTGCCATATATTCACCAAGGGAATTCTTGTGTGCTGACAGCCCCTTCCAAGCGCCTGGGTGGGAACCATGGTCGATGACGTAACCAGGGGCGAGAAAATACAAAATAAATATCGCCGAGATCATCAAGCAAAAGGTATGCGCCAGTAGCCTTGCTTGCTCTTCGATCGAATACCGTTCGCCCAGATAGATCGCAAGGACCGTCGTCAACACGAGTAAAGCACTTCTTCGGAAAGTGATATCCGGTTGCGCGCTCCATGCTGTCGACAGCGCTGCCAACCCCACGAGTCCCACCAACGGCCAAACTGCCCTCACAGCATGGAGCATGCGTCGCCAACGGAGCACGATAAGCAGAACGCCACAGAGATCCACACCTACTTCAAGTACGGCATGGAGCACATGAACTTGACCCACAGCGACCGTTGGATCGTCTTCGGTTTCGTCCGGCGAAGTCAGACCGACTGCGACCTGCATACTGAGAAGAAGAAAGGCGATGACAAATAGTCGTTCGAAAATGCGGAAGGCCACTGCTAATCCCTCTCCGATGCAAATACCGCCTCGGGTATCGGCGTCTCTGTGGCTGGCCGTTCGCGTCGCAGATGCCAGCGGATGATTAAGTACAAGACCACCACGAGCAGACCGTCGGTCATGAGGCTGGACCAGGCGGCTCCGCGCCAGGAGAACGCACGGATAATCCAGAAATTCACGAGCACATTAAAGATGCATATCGCAATTTGCGCTGAGGAGGTCTGCCATTGATAGTCTGCGCCAGTTAAAGTATCGGATAGGAATATGTGCACACCCTTGAACAGCGGGAGCAGGCACAGCCAGCGCAGCGCTTCGGAGCTGGCGTGGTACGCACGCCCCAGGATAAGTGGCACGAATCCTGCGCCAAGTAAGAGACCAACAGCAATCGCTAGTCCATAAGGCACAGAGCGGCGCAGGATTCGTCGGGCGAAAGCGAAGCCAGAGCTTACCCCGTGCGCGCCCTGCCGGAAGAATTCCGGATAACTCGCAAGTCCGACGGAACGGATGGGCAACGTGGTCGCGTCGATAAAGCGATACGCGACCGCATAGATCGCGGCGGCTTCGACCGAGCTCAAACGCGCCAGCATGGTCTTGTCAATGTCGTTGTAAATGGACTGCGACGCGAGCGCGGTTGCGAAGTGTACCCCCTCACGAATCGAGGGAACCACCAGGCTTGATCGAAATCGCGGTGCCGCGCAACTCCAACTCACCGCGATCACCCCGACAATGGTGGCGACCAAAGAAGATGCACAATACAGATAAGCCCATCGGCCAGGCGTCGGTCTGGTGAACACCAAGACCACCGCGGCCAGCAACCGGACTGCTGTGGAAAATGCCGCCATTTGAGAGAATCGGCGTGCTTGTTGCAGGCCCTGGAAAACCTGAAGGCAAATGACGCTCATCTCCATGCCCAAAAAATCGCCAAGGGCCACGGCGATCAGCATGGCCGTGGTCGCCGAAGCAGGCAAAACCGCGGTGCGAAGAAGGAGCGTCAGTACAGTTAATAGAATTCCGCCGAAGAGGGTTACGAGTAGGGCGTTGCCGAAATATGATGGCAGTACGCCGCGATCTCGCGCCACGTACTTGAGCATGACGTTCCCGGTGCCACAAGAGGCGAACGGCGTCATTGCGCCGACCAGCGCGACACAGGCTACGAAACTTCCGTAACCAGCGGGTCCAAGGGCGTGGGCGACGATGACGAAATAAGTCAGGCGGCCGAGCAATTGCAAGCCTTGACCGCTGAACATCCAGGTCGCGTTCTGAACGATTTGGGAGCGGAAACTCTGCTGTGCAAACTCCACTACCCGGAATCGCCAGGCTTGTTCGTGCGAACCATCCGCTCGATCAGTGGACGAGGGCATAAATCGAAGCAGATCCGACCGATGTAGCGATGCTCTCGGAGTTGTGGAGGGCGTCCTTCAGCCGGTCGTTGGGGACGAACACAATGTCGTTGGCATGCAGTTCGATATCTTGTTCCTGTCCTCGCGCGATTTTGCCAACGTGAAGCTTGGTGGTGACGTACTCGCTACCAACCTTCCGCAATAGCACGGTGTGATTGGTGGCGGCGTTTGAATTGGAGCTTCCCGCTTGCGCCATCGCTTGCAGCAGCGTGATCTTGCCGCTGTCCTGCATGACAAACCCACCTGGTCGAGCGACCGCTCCCAAGACGTAGACGATTCCAGCACGCGGCACGACCACCAAGTCTCCCGGATAGACCTGCACATCCATCGCCAGCGAGGTTTTCGCGTCCTCGTTCTTTAAGGTGATGGTGACGCTGTCTTCGTTCGCGGAACGGTGTTTGATGGTGATTTTGGTATCGGCGACGTTGGTGAGACCGCCGGCCATGGAGACTACGTCCAGTAGAGTGTGCGGACCGGAGATTTGATAAATGCCAGGATGCTGCACCTCGCCAACGACAGAGACACCCTGAGAGGTCGATTCCTTAATCAAAACGTTGACTTGTGGCCGGACCAGGAAATTGCGATCGTGCAATTCGCGGGCAATAGTTTCCGTGGCCTGTTGTCCGGTCAAACCCGCGAGCGGAGTGCTCCCCAGTAATGCCAATTGGGCCTTGCCGTCGGCTCCCACCCGCACTTGCTGGGTCATTTCGGGGATATCAAAAACGGAAATTTCCAGCAAATCACCAGGAGCGATTCGCACCGGCACGTCGACTGCTTTCGTAGCCGACGAGGAGCCATTGATTGACGTTGGTGCTTGGGTCGTTTGCGCCCGAGCTAGGTTTGGCCGTACAAACATGGTCATAAGCACGAGCAGGATGCAAATCAATGTTTTAAAAGGGTGGCGGATCATAGATTTCCTCCCGGGGATCTTAGTGGCGAAGACTGGGCGGCCAGCAGATGGGGGTCCCCGTACCGACCTCCGTCATACCCCTCCGCACCCCGGTACGGATAGTATTCCCGAGAGCGAGGATCCATAGCGTTTACCAGAATACTTATATACTTGACTTGCACTGCTCTCAGGAGACGAATAGCCCGGACGACAGACTGGGATTGGGTAAATCCGAAACGAGCCACCATGATCACGAGATCCACGTGGGGCGACAGAACAACGGCGTCGGTAACCGGAAGAAGAGCGGGAGTATCGATCACCACGTAGCTGAATCCTTCTCGCCACCCCTTGATCAGCCCGGCCATCTTGGGAGATCCCAGTAGCTCCGCGGGACTACTCAACAGAGCGCCAGCGGGCATAAACATGAGGCCCGGAACTTCCTCGAGCGGTCGGAGGGCGTCGTGGTCGGTGCTCCCCAACAATAATTCGCTTAAACCCACTGCGGAGTGCTGCTTCACAATACTGCTTAGCGTACCGCGTCGAAGATCGGCGTCCACTAGCAGCACCTTTCCCCCGTTTTGCGCGAGTGCCGCGGCAAGATTTAAGGAGGTGAAACTCTTTCCTTCCTGTGAGATGGGGCTGGCCATCATCAGAACCTTGGGAGGACGATCCGGCCAGGACAGCAGCAAAGAAGTACGTGCCTGGCGGAATGCCTCGGTAACCGTCCATTGATCTGGACTGAGAAACCCGGCAGCCTTTTCTTCTGCAACGCTGCGATTCTTAGGCCCGTATGCTTTGAGCCAATCCTTCGGTTCGAGTCCTGGAGGGATTTTGCCTTGGGGGATAATGCCCAGAATCGGTATCTGGGTTGAGTTTTCAATCTCTTCAGGACTGCGAACGGTACGGTCCATAGTTTCGCTTACAAAAGCGGCAATCACCCCAAGCATGAGTCCCGCCAAAGCGCCTACGGCGAGATAAAGCGGAACGCTGGGCTTGGCCGGGCGACCAGGAACCACCGCGGGGTCGACAATATTAAGTTCGCTCGATCGTATCCCCGCCCATACATCTGCTTCCTTGAGCTTTTGCGTTAAGCTGTCGTACAGGGAGTGAGCCGATTCGGCTTCTCGTTTCGCAATCGTATAGTTGATGGCCCGGTCATTCATTTTGCTGGCGACAGCTTTTTGCTCTTCGAAGATTTGTCTTGCAGCCGATTCCTGCGAAGCTGCCACCTCATATTCATTTCCAGCGGTTTGCGCCACTTTCCGGAGCTCGGTGTCGATGGATGACTGCAGCGCCGTTTGCCGCTCCTTGATCTCCATCAACCGTGGATAAGCGGTTCCGTATTTGGTTGCAGCATCCGCGTACTGCGCGTTCAGTTCGGTTTCCTGCTGTCGGAGCTGGTGGATAAGCGATAACGAGTTGGTCGCTTGAGAAGGCCCACCAGCGGCGGTGCTCCCGAGCAGACCAGCGATCAACTCAGGGTTTCCTTTGCGAGCGAGATTGTAAACGGCTTCCTTAACGATTCGGTTTGCTTGTGCCGTGGTCAATTGGGTGTTGAGTTCCTCCAGCCTGGTCAGGATTATGTTGTTATGGTCTTCCCCTGTGCCGAAGATCCCTGAAGCCTTCTGCAGCTCCGTGGCACGTTCTTGGGACCTCTCCGCTTCAGACTTGAGATCCACCAATTGCCGGCCGAGGAAGTCGGTAGCTTTGGTAGTGGCTTGGTAACCCACTTGAAAGTTGTATTCGACGAAGTCGGAGACCAGTTGGTTGACAATCTTTGCGGCCATTTCCGGGTCGGGATCCTCGTAGCTGACGGCAAGCAGGCGCGTGCCGGACACGGAATCGACATAGAGATTGGTTTTGAACTTTTTAAGAATGGCAGAACGTTTAAGCGGAGCCTGATCCAATGGAGCGGCCATTTCACGGCGTATCTGATCGGTCTTAATCAACGGGTCATAGCGGAACTCGGTGGTATTGGCTAGATTCAATTCCTTGATGACTTGCAAAGCCAAAGTGTCCGACTGCAGTACGGACACATGGGTCTGCAGAGTCACCGGCAGAGCCGTTGAGGCATCGTACCCGGGAGCTCCTTCGGCACTGTCTTTCAGCGACAATCGTCCCATCTGCTGATTGAGAACTTGGACGCGCGAAGTCGCCAGGTATTGCGGGGTCATGACCATGCACACCAGCGCAGCGACAGCCAGCATCGCTACAGTGCAAAGGCCGATCAAAACTCTCCGCCTCCGGAGAATTTGTAGCAACGCAGATACATCTGGAGTCGAATCGTCGGTTGGTTCCGGTGCCGTTACCCTGACCAATCGGGTCGACGGCGCAACTCCCGCGATCTTAAACTGACGGTTCTCGAGTTCGTAGTTTTTACTCATCTTTTGTACTCTTTCTCGGATGAGCCCTTACAGACTCGGATCCGCGGTGCTGGGCCGGCGATAACGATTGATCAATCGGTGTAACGTCCGGCTCGATAGGCCGAAGCTTGCGAATGAAATCCTTTAGGGTGGTGTTCCAGTTTAGGGGCACACCGCATTTGGCAATCGCTTTCGCCGGATTTCCCTGAACAACGGTCATAGCAGGAACCGAGCGGGTCACGACGCTACCGGCATTCACGACTGCTCCCCGGCCGATGGTCACATTCGGCAGGATCATGACCCCCGCTCCAATGTTGGCCTCATCTTCGATGTGGACTGAGACATATCCTTTCCACTCATCTCGCTTTGGAGGCAAGCCGTGCATGTGGGCCAGGACCGTTGTTCGGATTCCGATTTGAACGCCGTTTCCGATGGAAATCCATTGGGGATAGGCGGTTTCCAGGATTACATCTGCGCCGATCTGAACGTCGCTACCAATGGTTACGCCTCGCCAACGATGTAAGGTAATCCGCAATGAGCGGACCCCCGGCGCATAGAGAGCCACTAGCGCAAGAATCCGATTTCTCACTGCTCGCCAGATCGGCTCTGGCGGAAGTCCCCTGTCAGCGTCAGATACCTGCCGCACTGGGCTGGCGCCATTTGTTCCGGATCGGATATCCATCGGGTGAGATAGGCCTGTCTAAGTTCTTTCCGACAACTCTTCGTGATCAGCGAGGCTGATCAATGTGCCATTCTGTTCTTCAATCTTTTTTTCGATATACCGGCTAAGCGGACCAATGATGGTCAAGCTTTCCGCGTCCAAGTCTTCAAAGTCCAAGCGAGCGTCGAACCTCACCTCCATAGCGGCAATGAGTTCGATAATACCCATCGAATCGATCATGCCGGCAGTAAACAGATCGTAGTCGTCCGGAACACCCGAGGGAGATAAGCCTTTGGTTTCTAATTCATCCCGTAAACGATCCAAGATAAACGTTCGAATCTGGTCAGCACTAACTCGCCTCACGCGGTCGCCTCCATGAGGGAACGCAACGCGTTGCGATCAATTTTGCCGTTTGCGTTTAGGGGCAGTTGGGGCATGACCCGGATCTCCCGGGGTACTGCGTAGAAGGGCAGTTTGGTCTGCAGGCTGTTCCGGATCACCTCTGGTTTTACGTCGCAGCCGGTCACGAACGCGACCACCCCGCCCGCACCGCTGGTTGTAAGCGGCCAACCAATTGCTGCGGCCGAATCGACTCCGGGCTGGCGCCTCAGGACGCCCTCAACCTCCCCAAGCTCGAGCCGATGCCCAAGCACCTTGACCTGCTGGTCGGTGCGTCCCAAATACACAATCGGGGCTGTTTCCGTTACCGGCCGGCGAACCCGATCCCCGGTTCGGTAATACGTTTCCGTCTTTCCGGGCGGAGTGACGAATGCGGCTTCGGTTTTTTCCTGGTCCTGCCAATATCCAAGACTCAATTGCGGCCCGGTGAGCAGCAGTTCGCCCGCCTCTTGAGGTTCCACTTCTTCCAACTGTTCGTCGACGACAATTGCATGCATTCCAGGTAGAGGCTGGCCGACCGGCACCAAACCAAGATGGCATTCGCTCGGAGATTTTTCCGGATCCCATCGATACATCGTGCATGCAATGGTTAGTTCGGTCGGCCCGTAGAGATTCTCGACGATGGAACCGGAAGCTGCCGCTGCCCAGTCTTGAGCGAGATCGGCGGGCAACGCTTCTCCGCAGAACAAACTCCATCGCAAGTTGGGGTATTGGTCGGGCTTTAGCGAGCCCAGCCGCTTCATAAATGCAGCCACGGAGGGCACGGAAAACCAAACCGTGAGCGCGGCCTCCCGAATGAAGCGCCCGGGGCTGATCAGAGACTTATCACTGGGACAACAAATGCAGGCACCTCGTTCCCAAGCGACAAACATATCGAATGCAGACAAGTCGAAAGTCATGTCGAAGTTCTGTGAGAACCGGTCTCGCTCGGTGATTTGATAGCGGTCCACGGTCACGTTAACAAACGAGGTAACATTCGCGTGGGACACCATGACGCCTTTGGGGATCCCGGTGCTACCAGACGTAAACAACAAATACCCAATGGAATTTGGCGGCACAGAAACCGACTCCAACGCTTCAGCGCTCTCAAGATCGTTTGCGCCTACAAAGGTGTGTTGAGGCCATCTTTCGCGGAATCGACCGATCTCAGCTTGGTCGGGCATCACGACCAGCATCTCCACACTCATTCCCTGGAGAATCTGGTCCAATTGCTTGGACGATTCCGAATCAACGATCACCGTCTGGCATCGGGAACGCAAAAGCATGGTTCGCGTGCGATCAGCAGGAAACCTGCGGTTCAGCGGGACGTATCCATGCCCGCGAAATAACGCAGCAAGCACCCCAGCAAAAGCGGTTATGGAGCGGTGTGCGAAGACCGCTGTCAAAGGCACTTCTGTTATTGGCGCTCGCTTTTGTAGGGTTGCGGCGATGGAGGCGCTCTTGGCGTAGAGCTTTCCATAGCTGTAGGTCCGCCCCTCCACCTCGATCGCCGGCCGATCCGGAAACAACTCTGCCGAGCGCACGAAACCAGAATGTAGAAGTTGATGCATGCTTAGGTGCAGTTCACTGCTTGGACTTGTCGTTGAGCAGATGCCGAGGGTAAAGCAGCGGGCGGCGGATCGATGCGGTAGGCGAGCTTACCGTCCTGAAGGTAGGCATAGGCAATGCGAGCACGCTCGCTTCCTTCCCCCTCGATGCTCCAACCGGATCCCTTGCGTTTCAGCCGCATCTTGCTCCGCTGCCGCCACCACTGATTCACTTCTCCGGGAAGCGCAAACCACACCGTCCCATCACCTCGCAGGACCTGCAAGTGTTCCAGCAACGTCTTGAACCAAGCGCGATGCTGCGCGTCGATCACGTAATCAGGATGAACGATGAAGCTCATCATCCCGTGCTGGCTCCTTATCATCTCGATCTGCTGCTTCCACAAGTCAATCGAATTGTGGTGCAAAACGTAAAAAAGGAAGTAGTCCTGCACGGTGGTAAGCGGGAGTTCCAGAATGTCGCCAATGAAATACGGCATTACCGTGCAGCATCCGCCATGCTGCGGATCGAGATGAGCAACATTGGGAACCGACATGTCGTACTCGAATTCAAAAGCGTCGTACCAGTCCGAGTTGCGGTACATTGCACCACTTCGGTATCCCTTGGCTCCAAATCCTCGGGCGTACGCATTGATCTTTTTGGCGCGGCTCAGGAATTCTTGGCGGTTGTCGAACAGCCGACCGTCATGATTCAAATCATGAACGTTGACCTCAAAGCCTCGACTGCGGATCTCGCAAAGAAGCGTTTCAGTGACCACATAGCGTTCCTCAGGAACCAGCTGGACAGAGGCCCTAATTCCCACCGACTCGTCCATTTCCATAACGGTGTTAAGGAAGTCCAGCCCGGCACTAGTCTCTACGTCGTGGGTCATGATTGCAGAGCTCTCAAATCCATCGGGCCAAAACCAAATGAAAGCAATATCGGTCTTTTGCTGCGCCTTTAATGACAGTTCCAGCAAGCGTTCCAACAACAGGTCAGCGGTCCTATCCACCGGCCAGCGCGGAAAGGTCTTCTTTTCCCAGCCGGCGATGTAGGCCTTCTTGACGCGGGCTCGCAAGGAAAGAGGCATGAAGGGGCGCAGTCGATAGTACAAACCACGGCAGGCTTGCATGAAACCAGAGCTCAAATCATCCGAGTGTGCGGCTGCGACGTACCGCTCGCGCCGGAGGTTGTCGACCACTTCACCTGGATCAAACGGGAAAGTAGGGCTCTGTCTATTTGCCGTCATTACACCCAACACGTCCGGTAGATTCCCGCCCAAACACGAGGATGGACTGACAAAAGAGCAACGACCGTAGCAGACCAGATCGTCGCCGACCTTGAAAAAGCCTTTTGCAGCATCACTGGTGCTATGAACCTCGGGTCCCGCAAAATCTTCCGGGTATAAATAGCGTTCGGCAACCGGGTTAACACTCATTGACGTCATGGTTTGCGTGGCGATCTGAAAAAACGTCGGAGCTTATGGCGCTATCTTGCTAACTTCGTGGGTCTTGCTTCATGGCAATGCAGCCGAGAATCGGAATCGAGACCAAGAAGGCGTGTTTAGCCCATGTGCCGGTATAAAACTCTGCCTGCGGTCGACAAGAGCGCGTCTGGCAGCATGGCGAAGAGCTGCTTGATCGCTGACGTTTCCCACTTAGAACTTGCTTCTCGACCTAAGTATTTCGCGTAGCGGTAATAGGTGAGGGTGCTTTTCGTTGCGCGGAACTTGTCCTTGAAGGCGATCAGGCCAGAGTTATCCATGTCCGAGCGTCCAAAATCCATCGTCTGGGCTCCAGACGCTTTGCTGTCTGCGATGATGCGCCAGAACAGAAAGGGCATGCCACCTAG
>Ga0302182_10001738_pt1 | contig 11057 bp, 12 predicted proteins | sample I_Palsa_N3_1_FD_198781 | JGI IMG/M metagenome (GOLD analysis project Ga0302182, IMG submission 198781) | Peat permafrost microbial communities from Stordalen Mire near Abisko, Sweden - I_Palsa_N3_1 | ecosystem: Environmental > Terrestrial > Soil > Palsa > Peat permafrost | place: Sweden...
GGCGGATGCGGCGCTGCTGCATGATGGCGCCGATTTCGTCGATATCAGTGGTCGGCCCAACACAAATCACGTCGCTGGTCATCACTTGGGCCACGGTTGCGGTTGAAGGATCGCGCTGTTCACCGACCACGCGCCGCAGCACATCCCGCTCGGTAAACATCCCGACGATCCGCCCCTCGTGCTTTACCACCAGCGCGCCCAGCTTGTGCTGATTCATCTTGTTCGTGGCCGCCAATACCGTCGCATGCGGTTCGATGGAATGAATCGTCGATTCCTTGTTACTCAAGATATCCAGAGCTGTGGGCATAGTAGGCTCCTTTTAAAAACGCGCCGTCCGAGAGAGCAAATCACGGCAGAAATGGAACGTCTAATTCAGAGTCTACAAATGCAAGAACAGAAATTGCAACATTGTGAATTTAATTGCAAAGAATTTCGTGCCTCGAATTTCGATTTTGTCCGCCAGATTTGACATCTCTCCCACTCCCACTGACAACTTCCCTATGCCCTCCCTCCCCGTCATTGCGATCGTCGGCCGGCCCAATGTGGGTAAGAGCAGCCTTCTCAACGCCCTCATGCACAAACGCATCAGCATTGTGCAGGATATGCCGGGTGTGACGCGCGATCGTGTCGCCATTCCCATCCAGATCGATGGCCACTGGGTCGAGCTCATGGATACCGGCGGTTACGGTTATGTCGATGCTGACGACTTGACCGACCACATCAAACACCAAATCGAAATCGCCATGAGCCGGGCGGCGTTGGTGCTGTTTGTCGTCGATTGCCAGGACGGCCTTACCGCAGCCGACAATGAAATCGCGTTGCTTCTCCGCACCCGGTCGATCAAAACGGTATTGATTGCCAACAAAGCCGATGGCGAAAAAGCCGATATTTCGCTTGGCGAGTTCGCACGGCTGGGATTCGGCACGCCCGTGGGTGTGTCCGCGCTGAATAATCGGAACCTCGATTTGGTTTTCGAGGCGATTGGCAGGAACATCAATCTGAACGATGCTCCCACCGAGCTTCCAACGCCACAGATGCTCGTCGCCATCGTCGGCAAGCGCAACGCCGGCAAAAGCACGCTGGTGAATGCGATCGCCGAAATGTATGGGCAAGAGGGCGACCGCGTCATCGTCAGCGAAGTCCCCGGCACCACGCGCGACAGCATCGACGTGCGGATCGAAAAAGAAGGCAAGACATTGATCGTGATCGACACCGCCGGCGTGCGCAAAAAGCGGCACATGGTCACCAACGACATCGAGTTCTACAGTTATCACCGAGCCCAGCGTTCGATTCGCCGGGCCGATGTGGTGTTGCTATTGCTCGATGCCGCCGAGCCGGTCAGCGAGCCGGACAAGAAACTGGCCCAGTACATCGCCGAGCAGTTTAAGCCGGTGGTGCTCGTGGTGAACAAATGGGATTTAGCCCGTGCCAAGATGCGTGAGCAAAACGATGCCGATGCACCCGCCGTCCATGATTCGCAGCTCATGGAAAAGTACCGTGAATATCTCGACGAAGAATTGCGGCACTTGGATTTCGCCCCGATCGCATTCGTCACCGCCAAGCAATCCCGCAATGTCGCCGAGGTGATCGACCTGTGCCAGCATCTGTTCAAGCAGGCGAATGTCCGCATCACCACGGCCAAATTAAACGAAGCCATCGAGGAAATTCTTTCCGAGCGGATGCCCGGTTCTCCCAAAGGCCGCCGGCCCAAGATTTTCTACGCCACCCAAACCAGCGTCGCCCCGCCGACGATCGTGCTGTTCGTTAATAAAGCGGAAAACTTCGATCAATCCTTTCGGCGATTCGTCGTCAATCGCTTCCGTGAAAAGCTGCCGTTTGACGAAGTGCCGATCCGCTTAGAATTCCGCGGCAAAGGCGAAGCCGGCGAAAGGGCTGCCAACAAAACCGAGCACTCCTCGGATCGCATCACCACCCTGCAACAGGAAAAGCGCGGCAAACTTGGCCGGGCGAAGAAACGCGCGGCGACGGGGCGGAGGAAGTGATTTCTCTTTGCCAACAGATGACTCGGCGCGGGTGGCGTGCTTTCCTCGCCATCGGTCGGTAGAATAGCACCGTCGGTCATCGATAAATCTTTCTGGAGGTGTCCCATGCGTAACAACGACTTCGATCAACCCTGCTTTCGAGCGCATCAGTAAACGCCGTCGAGGCTATCCATCCGAAACGCACGTCAAGCGCGGTGTTCGGATCGTCCATGGCGACAAGGAGCTTCTCGAAAAGCTGGGTCGGAATGATCCATGCCCGTGCGGCTCCGGCAAATGCTTTCAAGAAATGCTGCATGTTATCAGGCCGCTTTTGACGGCGTAAACCGTCACCATTATTCCAGGTAAGCGGATGCCAGCCGCAGAAATGGGGCTGGCATCTTTTACAGACAATTGACATCGCAACATGACTGAGACTGAATATTTCGGCCATCTTGGGATGAGAGTATCGCACGAGCTATCTGGCATGGGCAAGCGCGAACTTCGCCGCTGGTGGTGCGACGGTTTCATCCCCGAAAAGTTCGTTACCACGACCAAGGGATGCCATATCTCGGGGCGTGTCTGGATGGACAACGGGAAAAGCCAAACTCTTTGGAATTTCGTGGTGCTGCTCGGGCCACCGTCGCGGAGCCGTGATGAAGTCAAATGGGCAGAACTCTTGCCTGCGGTGGATGGCACGGGATGGCTGTCGATGGATTTCGAGAATCAGTTCTTGAAAGTGAAGCCGCTCGCCGCACTTCCGGCGCGCAGCGCTGCCCGCAATGATCGAGAATGAAGTTTTGTAGGGTGGGTTGTACTCAGCCCACCGTTGCCTTTGCCGCGCGCCGTCCCAGCCAGGTAGGGTGGGCCAGAGTACCGGCCCACCCTACGGCGCTTTTTTTGTGAACCACGGACATTCGGCAAAATAGTAGCGGAGGTATTGTTCCAAGGTGTAGATCGCCGGATCGGCCGAGCCGTCGTCATGGGCGATGGATTGAATGCAGACGGCGCCGCTCGGGGCGGGGAAGAAGCCGTAGGGATTGCCGCCGATGTCGGTGCCGATGACGACGAAGGTATCGTGGGAAACGCCGGCATCGTCTCGCCAAAGCTTGCGCTGCAAGAGAGTGTATTGTTCGACGGAATAGTTGTGAGCGGGAAACGGGGCGGGCTTGGCGACTCCGCGGCCGTCGACAAAAGGAGCGGAGCGGAATGCGGAGAGCGTCAGCACCGGGCCATAGCCATCGTCGAGGATGCCGTTGGTTTGAAGGAAAAGTTCCCGCAGGTCGGAAGGAAACGCAGTGCCGACGACTTTCTCAACCCGTGATAACTCGGCGTCAGTGGCGGGGCCGGTCGTCGCGGCTCGTGGCTCAAGCGTTGAAATGAAAGCGGGCCAGTTCGTGGGCATCACAGCTCCGGTCTGAGGTTTAAAGGTCTTTTAGTCCCAAAGCTAGATTGTAAGACCTGGTGGTTCTCGTGAAAGTGTTGAGCACGCTTCGGCAACTCGCAGCTTACGGTTAATCTAATTACTTTGCAGAGGGTCGTATGCCGTGCAAACAAGGCTGGTTGTTTCAAGCTCTGGCTTGTCGCAGCGAATGGACGGAATTGCGTGGCATTTGAGACAACGGCTACGATCACTACCCGCTGCCTTCCGTAACCGCTCGGCTGGCAGCGGCCAATTCGAGTCACACAAGGAGTCGCACCCATGCCATCCGCTGCTCAATGCTATGCCGATTACAAGAAATGCCTCGGCACCAACCCATCGCAGTCGCAGCAGGTTGCCTGCACATTTAAATATATTCAATGCGTTCTCGGGACCGCTGAAGCGATTGCGATGAAAGAATTGAAGCGATTCGAGCAAGGGAGTGGTGTCAAGAAGCCCAAGACCACCCGCAATCGCAGCCAATCCGCTCATCGCAAGTGATCGCGACAAAACGGGGAAGAGCCGACATGCCGCGGATCACGCAGCGGAGTACCCATGCGTAATCCACTCTTCCCACATAAATCGGAACGCAGTTTCCATTCCGCGGGCAAACTTGCTGGCATCCATCAGCGGCGACAATGCCATGCGCTCCCGCAGTGTGCGGCGGATTTCGGCTAAACCGGACAAATCTTCCGCCCAGCGCTGGCCGAGGGAAATGAATTGCTCTTCGTCCTCGGCGGCAAAATCGGGCAGTTGCAGATTCATCAATTGGCCCAATCCCGCGCGGCCGACAAGCGTGCGACCAACTTGCGTCAGCACCGGAACACCCATCCAAAAAGAATCGAAGCTGGTGGTGTGCCCATTGTACGGAAGCGGGTCCAGGCACAAGTCAATGCGGCGAAATTCAGCCAGGTAAACCGGCCGGGGTTGAAAAGCGATGAATTCCACCCGATGGGCGGTGATGCCACATGTTTCGAGTTGTGCCAGCAAGCCTTCCCTGCACTTGCCTTGAGGCGCAAGCATGTGCAAACGAGAGCCAGCAACCCGCTGCATCAGCCGACCCCAGCGCCGGACGGTCGGACCATTTACTTTGAAAAAGCCGTTGAGGCAGCCGAAGGTGACAAAGCCGTTTTTGCTCGCCGGCAATTCGCCGGGATCGGGGTATATCTCCGGGACATCGCCGCACATGCCAAAGGGCTCGTAACACCAGAAGGTTTCCGGCAGACGAACCGACTTCTCGGTGTATCGATCGTCAAAACCCGGCGGGTCAAGATGCGGATCGGTCAAACGGTAATCTATCGTCGAAAGGCCGGTGGTGCCGGGATAGGCGAGCCACGTCGCTTGCACCGGAGCCGGCTTGCGCGCAAAAGCCAGCAGCCGCGATAGATTCGTGTGCATGGTCAGATCCATGAGGATGTCAATGCCATCGGCACGAATTTGTTCCGCAACAACGTGGTCGGATAGAGAAGTGATCGGACGCCAGACATCAGCGTGCGCCTGATGCCGCGCCGTCACCGCATCCGGCTGCGATGCTCCGGAATAACAGTAAATTTCAAATTGCTCGTGATCGTGATGCGGCAGCAGAGCCATCGTGAAAAGCGCATTGACGCTCCTGCGGAAGTCGTTGGACACGTAGCCAATCCGCAGGCGGCGATGGGGGCTGCGATCATTGGTAAACGGACGAATCTCCTGTTTCAGCGGGGCGGCGTATCGTGCATCCCACTTGCGATGCTCCTCCAGTAGCACCATCGGATCGTCACAGTGGAATTGCAATGCGAACAGGTAATTGCTGGCCGCCCGGATATTCGCGGGGCAAACTTCGGCAGCGCGATGAAAGTTGGCCAGCGCCTCCTGGGTCCGGCCGACATCGAAAAGGAGGTTGCCATAAATTTTCAGGGCCTCATCGTCGGTTGGCCGCTCGGATACCAACTGGGCGTAAATGTCTATAGCCTGATCGATATCGCCCTTGGAATTCAAAGCGCCCGCGAGGTTCTTGCGGGCCAGGTCAAACCCAGGACGTAGTCGAAGCGATTCCCGTGCGGCGGCGATCGCGCCATCGAAATCGCCCGCATCGCGGAGAGCCGTGCATAAATCGTTATAGGCTTCCGGCCAATTAGGATTCAGCGCAACCGCATGGCGATACGCCTTGGCCGCTTCGGCATATCTGCCTTGCCTGCCCAGAACATGGCCGAGACCGTGATGCAGCACCGGGGCGCGCGGATCAATCGCAATCGCCCGGCGGAAAAGTTCGGCTGCCTCTTCCAGCCGGTTCATGTCGGCCAATATTTTCCCAAGATTGAATAGTGCCTGCGGCAGGTTCGGTTTGATTTCCAGCGCCCGTCGAACCTTCGCCTCTGCTTCGGGCAACTTCCCCATGGTATGCAGCGAGCCCCCCAGATTGTTCAGTGCGGCCACATGATTGGGATCGATTCGCAAAACCGCTTCAAAAGCTGTCACCGCTTGGTCGTGTATTCCGACGGCTTTCAAAGCATTGCCTAGATTTAGGTAATATTCCGCGATCGGCCGCTCGGCCACGGCTTTGCTGAACCACTCGGCGGCTTCCCCCGGTCGGCCTGTCTGCATCGCAATCATGCCGAGCAAATGCAGCGCATCCGGCTGAGTCGGCTGCTCGGCCACAATCGCCCGGCAAATCTGCTCCCCCCGCGCCAGCTCCCCCCGGCGGCAATGATCCACCGCACTGCGAAATTGCTGTTGAACATCCATCACCAAGCCACGGTTATGCGGGGCAAATTGCCCTCATGCGCTTATCGCACAACCGATAAAACCTCGCAAGCTATCTTCGTTGCCTGCGAGCGCATCCTTTCACCGTGTAGCCGCGAGCTTGCTCGCGGCGGGCCTTTCATCCGTCCACATGCCGAAGAACGATGATCTTTCTCTTCAGCGGCAGATTATTTTTCGTGCGAAGAACCGCCTCCTGCGTGCTCACTTCCTTGAATCCGCAGCCGGATGCCAGCCGCTGGATATAGTTAACTGAATGAGCATAGCGGCGCGAGCTTCGCAAAACATAGTCGCCCGTCTCCGCGCTTTCGATCGAAAACGCCAGCAATCCATCCGGTCGTAAAGCGGTGGTGGCGGCTTGGAAAACGAGCCCGAGATCTCCCACATAAACGAACACGTCAGCGGCGACGATCAGATCAAACTGCCCCGGACTTTCCTGCAGCGCGACGGTGATATCCTGTACCTTTAGCTCGTCGTAGATTCCGCGCTGCCGCGCCTTGGCGATTATTTTTGGCGACAGATCGACGCCGCCGAGCCGACGGGCCATCGGACGAAAGAGCTCGCCGCAGATTCCCGTGCCGCAGCCTAGATCGATGATGTCCATTGGTTGCTGTGGATTCACGGCACGGATGGCGTCAAACAGCAGTTGCGGCGCCATGTAATGCAATTGCCGCAGATGCTCGTCAAAATTCTCCGCATACGCATCAAATAGACTACTGACAAATTTGGGTGGTGGAGCGGGTGGAGTATCACCGACACCCAAAGCGCCAAGCTCGAAGTCATGATTGGCCGGATCGGCTGCCACGGCCCGCGCTGCCTCGAAAGCCGCCGCAGCCGCCGGAATATCGCCCTGTAACTCCAGCGCTTTGGCCAATCCCCGATGGGCCATCATGTAATTCGCATCCCGCGCAATCGCCTGGCGGTAAATATCCGCCGCCTCTTTTAGCATCCCCTTTTTTATCAAGACGTTCCCCAAGCCGCAGTAGCATTCCACCGCCTGGGGATGCACCGCGATGGCCCGCTGATAAACCCTCATCGCATCATCCAGCCTGCCCACCATCCGCAGCGCCAGACCAAGTTTGCTGTACGCGGCCAACATGCCCGGATCGAGCGCCAAAGCCTGACGAAGAGCGGCGATCGCCTCGTCAAAAAGCCCCTTTGCCCCCAAGGCATCGCCAAGATTGAAATATGTATAGGCGTTTGTCGGCATTCGAGCGCTAGCCGCACGGAGCAGCTCCAACGCTACATCGGGCTCGCCCCTTTGCAGTGCCAAGATACCCAGCATGTGCAACGCATCGCCATGGCCCGGCTGCCGCTGAAGAATTTGACGGCAAAGCCGCTCCGCCTCCAGCAATCGGCCCGACTGGTGGCACCCAACCGCCTGCTCAAAGAGTTGTTGCACCGAAGGCTCAGCCATGACGGTGTTTTATTTCTACAGCGGCAAGGTGGCCAACTATTATGTGCATCGGCCCACTCGTGTAGGATGTTCCGTGTTCTTCCGGTGTTGGCCGCGTGCGTTGCGTCGCCTGGCAAGGGATCGTTCCCAATCCGATGAATGAAAACCCCGTCATCACCGAGCCACCATCGGACTTTGGCATCCGCCTAATGGACGGCGAGCACGTCATCGTATCGCTTCGGCCATATCGGTTTGTGACGTACGCCGTCGTCGCCTCGGCAATCACCATCATCGGCATTATTTTCATTCCCTTCGCGTTCCTCTGGGCCGTGATTGCCCAGCGCCGATATCACTACTGGCTTACCAACAAGCGAGTCATCTGGTGTCACGGCTTCATCGGCTACCGCGTGAGAAGTGTGCCGCTTGAACGGATCACCGATGTCGTCATCAGCCGAACCCTCGCGGAAATGCTCGCCGGAATCAGCTCGATCGAGATTCGCGACATGACGGGCCAGTCCCAGGCGTCCAGCGGCTTCGGCGCCAAATGGATCGGCGTGCAGGATGCGCCCGAAATTCAGCGGCGCGTCTTGCAGCAAATCCGAGACGTGAACGAATCGAGGAAGGGTCTGTAGCTGCATCACGCGGGCCGGCCGTTCTGCATAACCAACCCTGTTTGGGATAAGTGGATCGAGGCCGGCTGATTATGCGACACGCCCGCGACGGCTCAGTTTCCAGACCAGCGCTCGGCCAGATCCCTTCACGCGCATCAGCCCGATCTCCTGCTCCAACTGCTTGGTCCATGCTGGACACGGCCGGTCATACGGCAAATCCAACTTGGACTGCAGCTCGGCCCAGGTCCGGCCAGCAGCACTGCGTGCGAGCTCCTGCCGAATCGAGTCACGGTACTCGGTATATCTCATCAAAAGGCTCCGCTGTTTCGCATATCCATAAATTTATCCATTACGATGTCGCTGGATAGCAATTCCATCCGCCAGAACGTGGATTTAACACAAAGACATTTTAATACAGCGCCTGCGGGGATCGCAAAGGATATGTTGGCTTCGGCGCTACAGCGGATTGGACGTTGACCAACATTCGGCTCGCCTCGACCTCCAGCACGTTCACAAAGGCTCCGCGCTGCAGGATCTATTCGGCTAATTTAACGTACACGTCTATTTTAACCGTTGCCCATTTCCGCTTGGTATTCATAACATACAAGTGTGCTCCGTCGCCGAATCCTACTCAACGTGCGGTAGGGCTAGAAACGCAGCATTGAATAACGAACATTCTGTTTCCAGCGTGCAAACCTATTGTGAACGAAACCTGACTCTCAACCAACGAGGCCGCCATGCATGAATCACTGCTCTCAACGATTTTCTCAACTATGCCGATTCTTTCCAGTGTCATTTGGATCGGCGGCGGCGGGCTAGGCCTCGTCCTGCTCATCGTCATCATCGTCTTGATTCTCCGCTAAATGACCTTTGGGCAGGGCTGGCAAGCGCCGAAATGCGCGGCCTTTCGCTCAGCAGCCAAATCACGCTGCCAATCCCCCGACATGTCGCTTACTTCGTCGCCGAACCTGCCTGCGGCGATGGCAAAGAAAATGTCGGCCTCGGCATTTCCACCGGCTGCACAGGGCGACTTTGATGAAGGAAAAGAATTACCGTTATCACCGCCACAACGCACACAGCCAAGATAACCGTGATTCCTACAGGTGTCTTCCACCATTTGAAAGGCGGCTGGCCCTCTGCGCTGCTCATCTCCTGCTTTTTCCTTGCCAGGACTGTAATGACACCACAAGCGACAAAACACGCTGAAGCACCGGACGACCAATCGCGTACCGAATCGTCGATGTCCACTTGCCCGTTAAGTTGCCGATGAATCTGAATCGCTCGCAACGAGCAATAGGCTCCCAAATAACCAAAAACGACAATGCAAATGCCGCTAAGTACTTGCTTTATTGGCTTCATGGGGCTGTCTTTCTCGGCTCGATCAAAAGACCCGCAAAAGGGCCCTCCCCTGATACCTGGTTTTCGCCCGCTGACGCTGCATAGCCATTCCACCCGCCGCCGTTACTTACTGTCGGCGGACGTGATCTCAGCGTCCGCAACGATTTTGTGCAGTTCATCGTGCAGGCCGTCATAGGCCTTCTCGGTGCCGACAAACTGAAAGAAGGTGAATTGCCGGCCGCGGCGGAAAAGATACATGTCCATGCGAAAGGGAATTCCGCTGGTCAGAAAACTGTAGGAGATGCACAGGGCGGGGAGTTTGTCAGTGCCGACGGTGACTTTGGTGACTCCGAGCGACTTCCAGTCGGCTGGAAAACTTTTGATCATCCCGTCTTTGAATTGTTCGACGGTCGCGTCTTCATCGATGACGACGTGGCCGATCTTCAGGACGTAGTAGTCGTCGGACTTCTCGGGGACGCCCTTTTGGAGCGTGAGCTTCATGACGGCCTCGGTCTCCTTTTCCTCAGATTTTTTCCAACCATCGGGGGCGTGGATGGTGATCTTGCTGTTGTCTTCCTTAAAGTCGCCAGCCCGGGTGGGGGAGGCGATGAAGATCGCGAGCAAAATGGCGATGGACGACATGAGGCGTTTGCATGAAGGCATGTTTTTGCTCCTGATAGGAGTCGGTGGCGCTGCGCCCGAAAAGCGGCCACCATTGATAGCTAGCTTTCAGACGACGATGCTGGATAGCCGTTCCATCCGCCAGCATGTGGATTGAACGCAAAGACATTGTAATCCAATGCGTGCGGCGATCGCAAAGGAAATGTTAGCTCGGGCATTTCACCGTTGAACCGGCGCTGGTCATGTGGCCGCCGGTAAGGCCGCGCTGAGCTGCTCCCATTGGTCATGGAACGGCAACGGTTTTTACAACAGCACCGAATATCTTGGCGTTACCCACATATGTCTCGGCGAGGGACATGCAAGTGATTGTATAAACCTGATCCTTATCCACGATCCATATCTGTGAGGCGCGCATGGGCAGTACGTCGGAAACCATGAAACTGAAATCGATGCGACCCACGCCCTTACCAGGTATGTTGGGCAGTGACGAATCCGACGCTTCGTCTTTATATCCGGAAAAGAGCTTGGCGTACTGCTTTCGTTTGCCGTCAATGATGGCATCTACGTCGGATGGCTTGATCCCAGGCGCAGCATCTTTCTTTAGGACAATGTTGGGAGCGAGCCCGCCGGCTTTTATTCGATCTTTTGCCGGGGCTTCGAATCCCGTATCGTCGATGCCTTTCTTGCGCACCCAGCCCTTTGGAAGGTGAAGCTCAATGCCGCTCTTGGGATCTTTGAAAGCATTTTCCTGTATAAGATCTCCGTCTTTCGCTGCAGAGGTTGTCGGCTCCGCGGCGAAAGATCGAGAACCGCCCAACATGGAGGCCGTGACCGTGCTGGCGAGACCCGACACCACGATCATTAGGAAGACTGTTTGTCGCAAGGGTTCCTCCGGATCAGCCAGACCGCATACGCATAACTACCAATCTATTGCGGCAGTGCTGAATTGCCAT
>Ga0302182_10001747_pt1 | contig 11018 bp, 12 predicted proteins | sample I_Palsa_N3_1_FD_198781 | JGI IMG/M metagenome (GOLD analysis project Ga0302182, IMG submission 198781) | Peat permafrost microbial communities from Stordalen Mire near Abisko, Sweden - I_Palsa_N3_1 | ecosystem: Environmental > Terrestrial > Soil > Palsa > Peat permafrost | place: Sweden...
AGTGAATCTCTAATGTATTGAAATATAGACCGTTACCATTATTTTCGTGCGGGGCAACGTGGCGTCACCCATCTGGACTCCCACTTGCAAGATACACAGCGGCTCTTCCAGCAGGTTGGGGGACGCTCGTTCACGCACGTATTTCAACTCCAGGCGGGGGCCATGACCAGGGATCAGAGAGGGTTTTCACTTATCGAGCTTTTGATCGTCGTTGCGATCATTCTGATTGTCGCAGCTATCGCGATTCCCAACCTTTTACGCGCGCGCATCGCGGCCAACGAGGCATCGGCGGTGGGTTCGATTCGCACGATAAACACGTCCTCGGTTGAATACGCGGCGACGTATGAGAATGGCTTTCCAGCAGGTCTCTCGAAGATGGGCACTGCAGCGGCCGGCGACACCACGGCAAGCTGCGGCGAAGGGCTGTTGATTGACAACCTACTGACGGCTGGCGTTAAGAGCGGCTACAGCTTCACGTACAAGGACGGCACCGGCGATACCCCAAATGCGGCGCCGACGGGCGGCTGTATCGGTTGGAATCTGTACACGGTCACCGCTCAGCCGGTAACGCCGGGCACGACCGGGCAACGCTACTTCTATTCCGATCAGACAGGTGTGATCCGCTACAACGCGACCGGTGCGGCAACGGCTACCTCTGCGCCGCTGCAGTAACCAGGAGTTCGCGCGGCGAAACGGAGAAGCCACTCGCGCTCTTCGGGATTCCAGCTTCAGGCGATGGCCGCGAGGCCGGACAATAATGGCAAACCCAGATCTCAGCGGTCCGTCCGTAGTTTGCGTGCGCCGAGAAAATTCCTTTTGAAAAAGCGGTGGTCGCAGTTTTCACACCGGTAGGGAAGGAAACCCAGAGCTGAGGAGAGTCGCTCGAATAGTCCCCGGCGCTTCGAGCGGCGAGTCTCCGAGCTTCCACAGTGCGGGCAATGCAACGATTCTTGATCGCTTGACGCCACGCTGCCTAATTTCCAGCCATGCCGTTCCAGGTTATTTCCAGCATTCCGGCACGGAGATCATGGCTTCAACACGTTCGAAAAAAGTCTAACACTCGCGATGCGCAGAAAAACAGGCTGGCAGAATTAATTTCCAGTGAACGACGGCTCTCGAAATTCAGAAATACGTAAATGTTGCGGCAATACACCTGAGGATACGTGCCGAGTACTTTATTTGCGACTATGGGGAATAATCGTGCGGCGCATGTTTCAGCGCCACGCGGCTGTCCGCGGCCTGCCAAGCAGCGCTAGCAGCGCGAGCTTGGTAGCGAGTCTTTTCGCCCATTTCATCGAGGTGGCGTGTGATTGCTGCCTCGCCCCGAACACCAGGGGCCCCAATTACTTGCCGGCGATCGCCTTCACCGATTCCTTAATGCTGTCGCACAATGCCTTGAGCCGAATCTGCTGCCAGATGGCGTAGACGTTGAAGATCAGCACCATGCCAACGAGGCCGCGCACCGCAAGGTCAATATTTAGTTCGGCGAGAGGCTCAGTGCTCTGCACGAGAGAGGGCAGCGTGAGACAAATGATGGTGGCGGTCAGTAGCAGTACGACGCTGATCGTGTTGAAAAGTGACCACCAGTTGCGGTTCTGTACGCTGCGAATTCCGTTCTGAATTTCGATGGTACGGGCTTCGATGGACACCGCAACGGGCGTCGAGTGCCCGGTTGCCTCGCTTGATTCCGGAAAGGCCGCGATTGTCGCCATAAATTCTTTTCTCCTAGTCAGTTCGTCATTCCATTCGAGCTTTGAGGCCCGCTTTCAATCTATCGTACACATTTTGAGAGTGATAGGACGCCCAGTGTGGACAGGATATGCGTAAAGCATAGCTGTACTTTCGTACAGGCGGATTTGCTCTCGAGATGCGGTTGAAACCAATCGCGCGGATTGCTATCCTGAAATTGCGGCTCCCCAAATGACTTTTCGGGATTCAACCCGAGCCCCGTCAATCCAATCAAGGTATTCCCATGAAAACATCCTTCAGTCACATTCGCGCGGATCTGCGTCAAGCCATCGAGCATGTGGCCTCGCGTCACCTTCAAAAACTCGAGAAACTGCTCAAACGCTATGCGCCTGATTTGGTGCAATTGCATGGCGGCCTGCAGGAACGGCCGCGCAAAGCGGATTTCAGCTTTTCACTGAACCTGGCGCTGCCGACTGGCACGCTTCACGCCACAGGAATCGCGCCGGATGCACCTTCGAGCGTGCGAGTTGCATTCGCAGAGTTGGAGACCCAGCTCAAGAAACATAAAGAAAAGCTGCGCAAGGACTACGAATGGAAGCGGAAGAGGCCGCGCGAGCTGCCTGGTACTGATCGGACTTAAGTTTTAGCGTGGTTTAGACGGGGGGTGCCCCGGCGCAGCCGACGTTTCGGCCCCGAATCAGCTACTTAGAAGCGATATGGCGAGCCGGGTACCGGTGCCGCCACGCTCATTTGTTGAGAGATTCAGTACTCCCATAGATGCTAGAGGGAAAGTCACAATCTACGTCTCGCCGGAATTTATACATTGCCCGCTGCCTCGACCTGCGATATGACTTATAATATCGAATTCTTGTGGGCTGCCGTCCCCTCGGCCACTCGCGAACGTTCGAATGCGACGAGCCCATCGCAACCGAAGAGGAAATTTGTCCCGGAGCGGGGAGCCCCCTTCACCTCACCGCGAGCCGGAAGCTGAGTATTTGTCGATGGTCACTGAACGACGCCAATCGCCGCGCTGCAAGCCTTTCGGGTTGGTTTACCTGAACCTCGCTTCGGACAACGGTGGCATCGTTCTCGACGCTTCCGAGGACGGGCTTCAATTTCAAGCTGTCGCCCCTGTGGAGCACGATGACGGCCCCATGCCGGTGTGGTTTACGCTGAATCCCGCCAATCGAATTGAAACCGTCGGCGAAGTCGTCTGGACCGACGAAACCAAAAAAACCGGCGGCCTGCGATTCACGAATCTTGAGGGAGAATCGCGGCTGCAGATTCGCAAATGGCTGGAGCTCAACGGAAGCCCTCTGCCGGTTCGCGTGTACACCTCACCGATTGATCTCTCCTTGAGTGAATCCTCGGTCGTTGAAGAGCCGGAGCACAAGCAAAGGACCGCGCCGATTCGAACGCCGGGGGCCGCTGAGATTGAAGAAGTGCTGAACCGCGTTGAATCCGAAAACATGCCCTCTGCGACGGCAACTCCAACGCTCGTTCCGCGGTATCCCCAGCGAATACCGCTCTACCCCGAGCCGAGGCCAGAAATCACGGAAAGCGAACCACCAGCGATTTCTATCCTTGAAGCGGCTCACCCTGTGGAGCCGGCTCCCGTGATTCCGCTGCGCGTCCCGCGCGGTTCCGAGCCAGCATCAACGGTCAACACACGCGAGGCAGCAAGCGAGGCACCGGCGATATTCACCCGTGAAATGATTCATCCAGTGGAATCCGCTCCCGTGATTCCGCAACGAGTTCCTCCCCCGCCGTTTTCGACGATCAAGGAGGAGCCGGTCGTATCGAGGTCGCTATCGTATGAGAATGCCGCGCCGGCTCCGATTTACTCGGGATACGAATCGGAGGAAGTATTGCGCGAAGTTGCCTCGGCGGCAAAGCATCGGCTTGATGACGATCCGCCTGTGCAATTTTACAGTCAGTCTTTCGGGAACTTTCCTCAGCCGAAATCGTATCCAAGCGTGCCCGAGCGTACTTCCCAAGATCAGTCGCGCGCCGGAATTTCGGTTCGAACTTCGGACTATGCGACGCCGTGGCGGTCTACATTTGCATCCGGTCCGTCGGCAATCAGGCGCGAGAGAGTCAGCCTCCTGGCAGGACTTCTGTACCGCGCAGGCGTTCCGAGCGATATCGTGCGTGATGTTGAAATTATGATCGTGGTGTTTGGTCTGGTCGTGGCCGCTGGGGCCGCGCTCCTGATTTTCCACCGGCAGGTGGGCGAGGGTGTTCAGTGGGTCGGGCAAAACATGTCGAGCAAAAACACCGAAGTTATTGAGAAGCCCGTCGCCACCGACCCTGTGCCGCCGCCAGACTCGACGCTAAGTCCCTTGCTCCAGCCTCCGCCGGGTACTCAAACGTCGGCGCCCGTCGTTGAGAAGCGCAAGCCGAAGCCCGTCGTTGAAGTGGGAGGAATGCAGCGGCCGACCATTTACGCCGCCGATCCCAATCCGCCATCGAATGCACCTGCGCTGCCGGATGACACGGGCGAAGCGGAACTGGCGAGCGCGTTGCAATATCTTCGCGGCGACAGCGGCTCGACTGAAACAAACGTCGGGGTGAAATGGCTCTGGGCTTCCGTCGAGAAGGGAAATACGAAGGCTGCGATAATTCTCGCCGATCTCTACGTCTGGGGACGCGGAGTACCGCAAAATTGCGATCAAGCGCGCGTGCTGCTAACTGCAGCCGCGAAGCGAGCAAGTGTCGAGGCGGCGCAACGGCTCCAGGATATGGAAGCGGACGGCTGTGTCAGCGGCACGAAAGCTCCCTCGCATTAATTCCCCGAAGACTCTCACTCGTTACGATCTGGCTCATCCCGTATTATGCAGCCCCGCGGCAATCCCGTTGATGGTTGCGCCCAAAGCGTCGTCCGGAGCATTAGCCTGCCCGCCGAAGCGTTTGCGACGCAACAGCTCGACCTGAATCAAGCTCATCGGGTCCACATACGGATTTCGCAATCGGATTGATCGAGAAAGAACCGAGTTGCCTTCAAGTAGATCGTTCTGCCCAGTCACCGCCAGCAGCATCCGCCGCGTTCGGCTGAACTCTTCGGCGAGAATGCCGAACACCGTACTGCCCAGGCCGCTATCCGCTACCAGCGTTGTGGCGTAGAGACGTGCAATCTGCATGTCCGCCTTTGCCATCGCGGTCTCCACGTTGCGCACCAAATCTGAAAACAGGGTAAATGACTGCATCATTTCTCGCAGTTGAGATTGGTGCGCCGGGCTTTTCGCTGCGAATCGTTCGAGCGCGTAACCCACCCCAAACCAAGCCGGGACTGCGTGGCGGCTTTGCATCCAGCCAAATACCCAGGGGATCGCCCGCAAGCGCGAGAACTCGCGGCTTGGCGACCTCCGGGCTGGCCGCGACCCAATTCGCGCGTGCACCAGCTCATTCACCGGGGTCGCTCGCTCAAAATAATCCAGCGCGTCGGAACTTTCCGCGATGCACTGACGGTAAAATGTAAACGCATCGCGGGAAATCTCGTTCATCGCGTTATCCCATTTTCGATCGTCTTGCGGGGTGCGCCCGCTCGGCCGCGTCAGCGCCTCGAGCGACGCCGCAACCATCAGCTCCAGATTCCATTCCGCAAGCACCGGATCCGAATACTTCCAGTTCAGGACTTCGCCTTGCTCGGTGATTCGGATTTCACCGGAGAAATCTCCGACGGGTTGCGCCAGAATCGCGCGATGCGTGGGACCACCTCCACGGCCCACTGTGCCGCCGCGCCCGTGAAATAGCCGCAGCTTCACGCCGCATTCTCTGGCTGCCTGATGAAGCTCGCGATGCGCTTTCTGCAATTCCCACGTGCTGGTGATCATTCCGCCGTCTTTGTTCGAATCGGAATAGCCGAGCATCACTTCCTGCTCGCGATCCCACGAATCGAGCAGAGGCAGATACTCCTGCGACGTCCATACGCGGCGCATGATTTTTCCGGCATCGCGCAATGACTCTATTGATTCGAAAAGCGGCACTGGCATCAATCCCGGATCGCCGGCGGATAGAGCCGGTTGAACGCCGGACATTGTTGCGAGCTTCAGCCAGTCGAAGACGTCGTTTTCCGATTCCGTTCCGCTGATCACGAAATAGCGAATCGCTTCGGGCGGGTAGCGTTTCTTGAGCGTGGCTATCATCTGAAACGTCTCGATCACGTCGTTGGCACGCCCGGATATCGCGGAGGGGCCGGTTCCAATGCTGGCCCTGCCCGCAATGGCAATTTCCGCCAGCGCTTCCGAAATCTCCTTCGTGTGCTGCCGGATGTCGAGACTATGAAGGTGAAATCCGAATGTCCGCACGGTGCGCGTGAACGGATCGACCAGCAACTCGGCCAGCCGCTCGCCGCCATTTGCCGCGAGACTCGCGCGGACCAATTCGAGATCGCGCACAAGCTCGCTCGGCGACTGATACGCGCGCGCATTTCGCGAATCATCTTGGCTGGACTGCGCGCGGCTGTATTGCAGGCGAATTCGCGCGAAATCCAAAAACCGACGGGTCAGTTCCGATTCGGAGATCCACTTTCCCACCGACGCGTCGTCTCCCATCGTCGATTCGTAGGCGGCCAGCGCGCTCCGTAATTCTTCCGAGCACCCCGTTTGCCGGAGCGATGAGCTCAATTGGTCAACCAGGCGTGTAATCTCTTGCAGATAAAAATCGAGAACCACGTGGCGCGCCAACTCCAGGGCATCCGCAGTGGACTGTGGTGTTATCGATGGGTTTCCGTCGCGGTCTCCGCCAATCCACGAACCGAAGTGGATTACCTCGCCGAGTTCGTTATGCCGCAGCTTCTTTCCGTATACGTCTTGAAACGATTCCGCGAACTCCACGTAGAGCTTCGGCAGCGTCTGGAACAGAGTCATCGGGTAGTAATCGAGGCCCATCCGCACTTCATCAATCACGCCCGGCTTTTTCAAGCGGACCTCGTCGGTCTGCCACAGGGAGGCGATTTCCGCCAAGATCAACGCTTCAAGCTCGTCCGCGTCCGCTTCTGGCAAGGGTAGCCGGTCCAGATTTTCCAGGTGCTGCGCAATGCGGCGGCGCGTCATCAGCACGGTCCGCCGCGCCACTTCGGTCGGATGCGCGGTGAATACCGGCGTGATCTTTACTTTTTGAAGCGCAGCGAGAGCTTCCGCCGCCGAAATTCCCGCATCGCGCATGCGAATCAAAGTGCCGCGGAACGATCCAGCCAGCGGCGGTTGCTCGGCGTGAAGCTTTGCCGCGCGGCGCCGGCGTTTGCGGTGATTCGTTTCGGCCAGATTCGTCAATTCAAAATAGATTGCGAACGCCTTCGTCACCTTGTGCGCGTCTTTCACGTCCATTTTCCCGATGATGTCCCGCGCCTGAGTCATCAGCTCGTCTTGCGCCGCGGAGCCAGGCGGCTCTTCACGCCGTTGGATTAGCAAATGCCTGAGTTGCTCGACGATTTCCAGCAGCTCTTCGCCGCCTTGCTCGACCAGAACTCTGCCAAGCAGCACGCCGAGCGAGCGAACGTCGCGGCGCAATGGCGTCTCCTTTTCAGGATCGGCCGTGCCCGCGGTTAGCTCAGCCAGGCGCTGTGCCTGATCGCTCGCAATCCACAACGGTTCCATGCCATTCATAATGAATGCAGAGCGGCGAATCTCGCAAGCGGGAGCCGAAGCAATTGCTCGCCTTCGATATTTCCGGGCGAAGCTTCCGCAGCGTTGCTGATTTTGATTTTGCCGCTCGCTTAGACTTTCAGGTTTGTGCGAGGGCACGAATTCGCCAGGATGTAGCCAACACGACAGGGAATCACGCGATGAGGAAACAGCGCGATCGCTTCACGTGTAGCCTTTGTTCACGCAGCCGAGGTGCGTCAAATCATTTTCGGGTATCATGGTTCACACCATTTTAGGGGCGTAGCTCAGTGGTAGAGCAGCGGCCTTTTAAGCCGTTGGTCGTGGGTTCGATCCCCACCGCCCCTACCAAAGTTTCCTGTTTTCAATCTCTTATATCGTTAAGGAGCCTTCAATCGGAACAAACGCTTTTACCAAGGTCAAGTTTCGGGTCAGCGAAGCCTTGTGATTTCGATGATTTGCGCAGTCTGAAAGACGCAGAGTTGAACGGGAATCCCCACCGCCTCCGGGAGTACCGCGTGGATTGAAACTCAGGACCGGACTGAGAGTGATTTGGTCGGTCACCGCGAGGTGCCAGCTGATGTGTTATTCGACGAGCCGCAAACTCGCGCCAGAGTCCATATTGGTTCCGCAGCACCTCGTCTCTGGGCAACTTCCGGCTTGCCGACCATTCTGGAGTTGGCATCGCCAATCACCACATGCGCGTTTATGAGGACCAATCCTGAAAACGAAGCACAACCCAAGGTCAATGAGTGCATTGTCCGCAAAATAAGTCATCTCGATGGGCCATCAGGCTGCCCATTCATCGAATCGGCGCATAATCTCCATGAGCTTGCATCCCATCAGAATGACAGAGCCCCACAATATGAAGGGGACGCCATAGAGTAGGAGATGCTTGCGCGAACGGGCTAACTCAAACACCCGCATCTTCACGATGGCGTATACGTTCGCTGAGAGATAAGCAATCGCCAAACAGCTCACTACCAAGTTATGCATCTTGTTCCTCCTCCTTTTACCGTGGGAGTTCCGTGCCGGTCGCGATGGTCGCGCCGAACACGATGCTTTCCCTTGGACGGAGCGCGCAGTGGCGACGACCGAGCCGCCGCCACTGCGTTCGCTATCGGTCACCGGCAACGGCGGGCCGGGGTGAACTGTGATAGGAAGTGACGAGTTTTTCGAATGCTGGCTGCATATCGTGAAATAACGACTCCGCGCACCAGGCGGTGACTTTTGTGAAATTGTTGTCCGAGAGGCTGATGAATGCGGTGACAAATTCGACGGATGTGTTGGGCGGTACTGGAATGTTTCCACGATAGTGGGCGAGGATCGCTCTCTTTCCGTCGATGGTAACGCTGGACTGCGAGCGTTCCTCGAAATTGCTCAAAGTGATCCTCACGGCTGCAATGCTCAACTCTTTGTAGCTTGCGAGTGAACCCGGGTATTCCCTTTGCTCCACGATGGCGAAGCGCGTCTTGTCGCTAGAGCTCAGCCCTGCCAATGTAACCGGCCTGCGACGCAGGTCGGCATTGATGATCCACTCCGGGGGCAGCGTCAGCGAGAATTTACCAGTGCGATTCACATACTCCGTTCCATGCAGACTCTCGTCGATTTTTGGGAGTCCGCCTTGACGATGTTCGCTTCGGTGGCAGCCTTCTCTGCCCCCTGCTGCGCTTCCACTACTGGTGCCATAGCGGAGATGACGACCAAACTTACCGCTACCACAATCCGCTTCATCGCTTTCATTGTTTCCTCCTGGGCGGAGCGCACAGTAGCGACGACCGAGCCGCCGCCACTGCGTTCGCTATTGCATCAATTGCGCCAGGGTATGCGAGTCACTTAAGACCGTTCTCGATGCCGGCTTACCCTCCCGGATCGTCCACACGTTAGAGTTGAGACCATCCTCCGTCGACAGGAAGTTCGGCGCCGTTCGTGTAGGTCGCGTCGAACCCAAGGAACAGGACGGCCTTCGCGACTTCCTCCGACGTCCCGAAGCGTTTCATCGGGACAATACCGGACATCTTCTCCTTGATCTGGGCAACCGCGTTTTTATCGGCAAACACTTTGCCGAGGATCGGCGTGTCGATGGGACCGGGCGTCACCGCGTTGACGCGAATTTCCCGAGGAAGCAACTCGACGGCGAGCGTCCGAGCGAATGATCGCAGCGCAGCTTTGGCGGCTCCATATGTGGCCTGGCCCGGCAATCCCTTGACGTTAGCGACGGAGGTCGTGAGGACGACAGCGCCGCCCCGGTTGATCAGTGGCGCGAGCTTCTGGACCGCGAAAAACGGTCCCTTGGCGTTCAGGTTGAACATCTCGTCGTAGATGGCCGAGGTCACGTTCTCGAGAGGCGTTGGAATGCTGAAGCCGGCGCTGACGGAGAGCAGGTCGAAGGTGTCGAATTCGGACTTCACCCGGGAGGCGAGGGCGTCGATGTCCGTCAACGAACGCGCGTCGCTCGCAAGCACGATGGCGTGCTTGCCAATCTCCTTCTCCGCCGAATCCAGCCCGGCCTTCGAGAGACCCGTCACCAGTACACGCGCGCCCCTATCGATGAGCATCTTCGCCGTCGCAAGCCCCATGCCGCTCGTGCCGCCGATAATCACCACCTTTTTACCTTCGTACCGTTCCATGTGTGTTCTCCTCGCGAGGTTCCGGTTGCTTTGCTATTTTGAACTGTTTGGTACGATAATAGACGCGGTGGCAGTGGTCAAGGACTTTTTGAACTATTTATTTCAAAATACCGTAAGACCCGTGGACGAGCACGCAGCGCCGCAATCGCATGCGGATTCTGGTCGCCGCAACCATTTCGCCGCAACCGGCGCTCTTTCAGGGCACCGCGCTAAAGGATGCTGGGGAAGAGAAATCGACGCCAGACACCTTGACGACGGCCTGCCACGCGGCTTCTTGTCTGGCGCGATCGTGGAGGTGTGGGTGACGCTGCGCCTCAACTGGGCCTGTGAACTTCCCTTGAGCCGAGGCGAAGAATTGCCCTGAGACGTCGGTTCCGAGCGCCTAATTTATGAAACGGTGAATTGCCTCGTTGGCGTTATCTTGAAATGAAGTATTTTTCAAATCAGTAAAAAAAGTGCTCTGGTCCACCATGTCCCCTGATAACTTACCCTCTTTACTGGCATAAAAAACGCCGCTTTTATACCGCTCATCCGAAATGGCATCTACAAAGCGTTTTGCACCGACGTCCAGCGTATGCACCATGCCGCCCATCAATGGGAACACAATAGGCATCATCACGTACTTCAACATGAACCGCATTGGCGGGGGAAGACTATCTGGCGCCTGAGTTCCTTTTGTATTTCCTGGGCTCACAACAACAAACTTGAGCTTAGGATATTTTCTTGCCATTGATAACGTCCACATGGTTTCCGCATACTTGACATATGCGTATGCTTGCAACGCATTGAACTTCTTACCAAAATATGATCCATCAAGAACAGCAGCAAACTCATCTGCAGAAGAAGTCTTCATTGAAACTGTTTTTACTCCGAGCATCTTTACGCCTGGAACAGCTTCCGCACTGACTGCTAGAACTGTTTTCCTTAACTTGTCCCGTTTGATCAATTCCTCCACTAGAATTACATGCCCTAAAATATTCGTAGCAGCTAATTGATTTGTAGCTGCTAATAGACATCCCGGACAGGTGGGTTATTCTCACAGCTCACCGCAGGAGGTTCGGGATGAAGAATCCAGCTTACGAGCAGATCCAGGCAA
>Ga0302182_10001748_pt1 | contig 11017 bp, 12 predicted proteins | sample I_Palsa_N3_1_FD_198781 | JGI IMG/M metagenome (GOLD analysis project Ga0302182, IMG submission 198781) | Peat permafrost microbial communities from Stordalen Mire near Abisko, Sweden - I_Palsa_N3_1 | ecosystem: Environmental > Terrestrial > Soil > Palsa > Peat permafrost | place: Sweden...
GAAACCGCCATCCAGCGCCTCGGCCTTTCCGCCCGCGCCCACGACCGCATCCTAAAAGTCGCCCGCACCATCGCCGACCTCGAAGCCGCCGACGCCATCGCCCCAAAACATTTGAGCGAGGCCATTCAATACCGCACGCTGGATCGTACTTACTGGGCCTAAGGGGGTTTGAACTGTGAAATCGTCCGTGAATGATTTCATTCGAACTTCGGTGATTTTGATTTGCGCGCTGGCCTTCTGTTCGCCGCTTTTGGCCCAGGAGCCACAGTTCGACGATTTGGCGAAGGATATGACGGATGTGCTCGTCAAATCGAGACGGTACAAGGTTGTGGTCGTGGATTTTTTCGCGGTGGACGCCTACAAGGGCCCCGGCGAAATCAATGACGTCGGGCGCAAGCTGGCCGACGATTTCCGCGCAGCGTTGCTTCGGCGAAACCACGAGATTATTACGGAAGATCGCGCGACGATGATGGATCGACTTCGCGCGCATGATCTCGTAGTCGCCAACCTGACCAGCCCGGCGACGGTCACCTGGATGCTCGGGGATTCAGGCCTCGATGCCTGGGTTTCGGGCGAGATTTCCAATGACCCTGCTGGACTAAAAGTGAAGGTTAGTGCCTACAGGGTGGGCGCGTACTTTCCAGAATTCGAAGGCGAGATTTCCATCCCGTTCACGACGGAGTTGAAAGCGCTGGTTCGCGAGAAGCCACTGCGCAAATTTCCATCCATCGCGCGCGCAGGAGAGAATGGAATCTCGTATCCGGCGTGCATCTACTGCCCGCAAGCCCACTATACCGGTGAGGCGGTCAAAGAAAAGGTCGAAGGCACCGTTGAACTGGAAGCCACGATCGATGAGGCAGGTAAGGCCAAAGATATAGAGGTCAAAGTGGGATTGCCCGGTGGATTAACCGAGTCGGCGGTGGAAGCGGTTACGAATTGGAGATTCAAACCCGCCACCGGCCCGGAGGGAAAGCCCGTGGCCATCAGACAGGTGGTCCAGGTGTGGTTTAGATTTGGTTGATCAGTACGGAAGCTTCTGCTGTGAACGATCTTCCCTTGCCGCTTCAGCGAGCGCGTTTTCGTGCTGCAGCAGCCAGCGTTTGCGTTCCATGCCGCCACCATATCCGGTCAGCGAACCATCCGCCCCGATCACGCGATGGCACGGCACCACCACGCCGATCGGATTTGAGCCATTCGCCAAGCCCACCGCCCGCACCGCCGCCGGCCGCCCGATGCGTTTGGCCAATTCTCCATACGAAATCGTTTTGCCGCAGGGAATCTGGCGCAACGCCTTCCACACTTCGCGCTGAAACTGCGTTCCACCCGTTTTCACCGGCAATTTGTCGATCGCCTTCAAATCTCCCGCGAAATATTTCGTAATCGCCGCCGACAACCCATTCGGGTTGCGAGCTTCCGTCAGCCGGAAACCGTTTTTCCCATAGTGCCGGCTCAGCGAACGATGCAAACCATCCTCGTAGTCCGCGAAATACAAAGCCCGCAAATTTCCTTCGCCGTCCGCCACCACGAACATCTTCCCAATGGGCGTATCGATTCGATCCAGCAACAATTCCAGAACGTCACTCATGCGTCCCTCCCCACACCTCGCAATACCTGAACGGGCGCGCCACCGGCAGCCCACAGATGCTGCGCGGCATAAGCGCGCCACGGCCGCCAGGACTCCGCGCGCGTCAGCAAGCTCGCCGTAGTCGGACGCGTCCCATCAAATTGCTCCGCGCTGCGCAATAATCCAATATCCGAAGCCGGAAAAGCGTCCGTCTCCCGCAAAGCGCGCAGCGCGATATATTGCGCGGTCCACTCCCCCACGCCGCGAATCGTGCGCAGTCGAGCGATCGCTTCCTCGATCGTTCCAAATGGCCGAAATAAATTCGGCTCTGCCACCACCGCTTCGGCCAATGCCTTCAACGACGCTTGTCGCGCGCCCGGCATTCCCAGCCCAATCCATTTCGCCGCCGCCAAACGCTTCGCGGTAGGGAACACGTGCGTCAACCCGGGATGAACGCGTTCGTTCGCCGGTACAACCCGGCCATGCCACGCGACCAACTGTCCCGCCAGCCCTCGCGCCGCAACCACCGTGATCTGCTGCCCCAGAATCGCGCGCACCGCCAATTCAAAACCGTCCCAACCGCCTGGCGCCCGCAATCCCGGACGTTGCGCCACCAACGGCGCCAGCACTGGATCGCGCGAGAGATGCTCGTCAATCGTCTGAATGTCTGCGCCCAGGTCAAACAGCCGCCGCACCCGCGTCACGATCGCCGGCAGCGATTGCACGTTGGGAAAACGAATCGTCACGCTCAAGCTTTGCCGTTTCGGCAAATGCGCGACCTCGACGCTTCCGACGAATCCGCCAATCTCCACCGTCCGCAGATAGCGTCCGTTCTCAACCGCTTCCACGCCGGGAATCGCCCGCGCCCGCAGATGACCAAGTATGGAATCCCAATCGTAAGGTGGCCGGTAACGCAGTCGCAGCGTAACGCCGGCGTCGGCGCCAGCCGCCGAACCGCCAGAATTTTTTCGTCGCAAGGTGCGGGGGGGCCGGTGGAAAAGATCGCGGAATATCTCGTTGAAGCGCCGCACGCTGCCGAACCCCGCGGCCAAAGCCACTTCGGTCATCGGCATTTGCGTTTCATGAATCAGATGTTTGGCAAAAAGCACCCGCCGCGTTTGCGCTACGGCAACCGGCGAAGCTCCCAGATGCTGCAAAAATAATCGACGCAGTTGCCGTTCGCCCAGTCCCAGGCGTTCCGCCAGAATTTCTACGCTGGCACCGTCGCCATCGAGCGCGCCATCGCTGATCAAAGCCAACGCCCGCGAAACCGTGTTGGAAGTCCCCCGCCATGAAGCCATTTCCGGCGCTGTCTCCGGACGACAGATCAGGCACGGACGAAATCCCGCCTCTTGCGCTGCAGCCGCGGAACCGAAAAATCGGCAGTTCTCAAATTTCGGCGAACGCGCCGAACATACCGGCCGGCAATACACGCCGGTCGACGTTACGCCGACGAAGATCAGGCCATCGAATCGCGCATCGCGGCTCCGTAAAGCCCGGTAACAAATCTCTCGCTCAGGCAATTCCATAAACACATTTTCTCACGCCCGGGCCAGCCAAACTCGCGGTTTTCGGACCTGCTCATTTTTGGGCCTGATTCTGCCGGTCGTTTAAGGCTGCGCCTGCGAGTAATATCCCTGCCGCGTCCTCGCCGTCAGTCCCGATTTCCCAACCTTAATTTCGATCTGATGATATTCATCCGCCTTCGCACTCGGCGGCGCACTAAACCCAATCTCGTAGTACGGCACCGTATCCGCCAGGCATTCCTGCAGCGAGCCCGCCACGTCGTTGGTCAAATCGATTGCCTTGCCCCCGCTCTGAATCGCCAGCACCGGAAGCCCCAAATTCGCCACGTTCACTTGTGACGGCTTGCTCACTCCCTTCAGAAATTCCTGATAATACGAAGCCCGTCCCACCGATTCCGCGGTTCCCAGCGGATTCACGCTATACAGCGTCACTCGCCCCTGCTGCAGTCGGTTCGTGACGCTCACCACGTTGCCAAATATTTCTTGCTGCTGCTTGGAATCCAAGGTTGTATTCGGCCCCGACAGCAAAGGCCAACCCGGAGAAACCCACAACATGATCTTCCGTCCCGGCCGCGCCGCTTCGCTCGTAATCAACTGCGTCAACCCACCCAGCGAATACTGCAACCGTTCCGTCGCCCCGTAGTAGCCGGCCGAGCCAGTAATAGTCCGCAGCCCAACCTCATCTTTATCCAAGGCCGCGCTCAGCGCGTTGCCGTCCGTCGAAAAATTGTCGAGCATCTGAACGCCCTTATCCGTGACGATCGCGATCGTCGTCGGGTACGTCAAGTGCCCGCCCTCCACCCGCAGAAACTTGTCAATTTCGATCCGCGCCACGCTGATGATCTGCGGGTCGGCGTTCACTGCATCAATCACTACCGTGACTTCGAGCTTCGCCTCGCGTCCCGTCACGGCCTTAAACGAAGTAATCGTCTGGGGAGCCTTGTTGTCCAATACCGTGAAATCCTGCTGCTGCAAATCCGCCACCGGGCGCCCGGACTTCGGCGCAGCTACCACATCGAGCACCATTTGTCCGCCGCCGGCGCTCGGGCCTGCTTGAACCGGCTGCTGCGCCGGCGACCCCGCCGCGCACAGCCCGGCCAGAATAAATGCCAAACCAATTCTCGTTTTTAAGGACATTTTCGCTACTCCTCAAATTATTCTATGGACGCTTTGAACCTGCGTTCCCCGTCCTGAATTGGATGATCCCCGCAGCCAATTGGGTAGACGCGGTTTAGCGTCACCCAGTTTCCGAATCGCCGCATCCGGCCGCCAGTCGCGTCAGCCAGAGACCTCCGTCTCATTGACTTGCCCTCTGCCGCTGTGATACGCATACACGTCCTTGCAGCGAAGGATTTCCCCCAATTCGGATGGCGGCCAACACACAACGAATCGAAGTGACGCTGGAAACGCTGCTGGAGAGCGTCGACCTCGCGGAAAGCATCACCATGCGGATCGCCGAAGCCGCCGGCTTTCCCGACGAGGAAATTCACAAAATCGGCATGGCCGTGCGCGAAGGCGTCATCAACGCGTATAATTACGGCAACCAGCAGGACCGGCAGAAGAAGATCCTGATGACCGTGGAACTGGCGCCGGAAGATATGACCGTCCGCATCATCGACCAGGGCCAGGGCTTCGAGCTTACCGAGATTCCCGACCCGCTGGCCGAAGAAAACCTGCTGCGCACCTCCGGCCGCGGCCTGTTCCTGATGCGCGCCTTCATGGACGAATTCAAGGTCGAACGCGGCCCCGAAGGCGGCGCCCAACTCGTGATGATCAAGAAACTGCCGCACGTACATTCCGGGAACGGCAAACACCAATCGGAGTAGAATGAATCAGTGAGGTTCCCGTGGCTCTCCAAGGCACCTGCAGGCAAATCGGCGAAGTAGCGATTATCGACTTCAGCGGCAAAATTACGCTCGGCGAAGGCAGCGCCACCCTGCGCAAAACCATCCGCGAGATGGCCGATGGCGGCCAGAAAAAAATTGTCCTCAATCTCGCCGACGTCGACTACATCGATAGCTCCGGCATCGGCGAACTGGTCAGCGGATTCACCACCGTGCGCAGCGCCGGCGGCGAACTCAAGCTGCTGCATCTCACCAAGCGCGTTCACGACATCCTGCAGATCACGCGCCTCTTCACCGTCTTCGACGTCCAATCCGACGAAGCCAACGCCGTCCGCAGCTTCAAGTAACGCCGCATTCAACCAGCGACGTACAGCTCCCCAACCCCCGTCTTTATGCTATTATTTCGTGTCCTAATCCCTTTTGAGGTGCACCGTTGTCTGACCATCTTTCCCGCAAAGACCTGAAGACGGACGAAGTTCGCGAAACCCTGGCGCAGGGCGCCGGCGCGATCCTCTCCCACCAGAAGCTCACCATCTATATTCTCGCCGTGGCGCTGGCCATCGCTCTTGCCGTTTTCGGCTTCAAGACCTACACCGAACACCAGACCGTCAAAGCAGCCGCCGCCTACGATGACGCTATGAAAGTCTTCAGTGCGCGCATCACCGCCCCCGGCGAACCCGCGCAGCCCGGCGAAACCACCTACAACGACGAAAAGACCAAGTACACCCTGGCCGCTCAGAAATTTTCCGATGTAGCCAAAAAGTTCCCGCGCACCCGCCCCGGCCAGCTCGCCGGATATTACGCCGGCCTCAGCGACGAAAAACTCGACAAGAATGACGAAGCCAAAAAATGGCTGCAAGGCCTCGCCGATGGTGGCGACTACGATCTGGCCGCCATGGCTCGTTTTGAACTGGCCCAGATGCACGACCGCGCCGGACAAAGCGACGAAGCCGTCAAACTCTACCAAGATCTGATCGCCAAGCCTTCCGTGCTGGTTCCCAAGCCGGTGGTCATGCTCACTCTCGCCGAGCACTACAGCGCGAAAAACAATGCCGCCGAAGCGACGCGCCTCTATTCGCAGATCAAATCCGAATATCCCGATACGCCCATCGCCCAGCAAGCCGACCAGGAATTGAACCTGTTGCCCGGCAAGTCGTAATCAACCTGCCTTCCGTTTTCTAGCTCGTCGCCGGCTATCGATTTTTGGTGGCGGAGCTACCCAGGCATCTGCGGCGGAAATCAGAAATTAATCCTGCCTCCGCTGCATTCGCACTAAGATGTACCGGAACCATGCTCGCTGAATACGCCATGGACGTGCGCCACTCGCGCGGCCGCCGCTATCCGGAACCACCACATCCTTATCGCAATGCCTACGCGCGCGACCGCGATCGCGTGATCCATTCGCGAGCCTTCCGCCGGCTCGAAGCCAAAACGCAAGTTTTCACTACTCGCTTCTCCGACCATTTTCGCAACCGCCTCACTCACACCCTCGAAGTTGCGCAGATCGCCCGCACCGTCGCCGCCACTCTCGGCCTCAACACCGATCTCACCGAAGCGCTCGCGCTCGTCCACGACATCGGCCATCCGCCCTTCGGCCACGCCGGCGAAAAGCAGCTCGACCTGCGCATGCGCGAATTCGGCGAGCGCTTCAATCACAATCTGCACGCGCTCTACATCGTCGAACATTTTGAGCAGCGCTACCTGGATTTTCCGGGGCTCAATCTCACTTTCGAAGTCCGCGAAGGAATCATCAAACATTCCCGCGACTATACCGCCGCGGAACATCCCGAGCTCGCCGAATATCTCCTCGACCAGCGCCCTCCGCTCGAGGCTCAGCTCATCGACCTCGTCGATGAAATCGCCTACAACACCGCCGACCTCGACGACGGCTACGAAGCGCATTTGATCCAGCTCGAACAGCTCCGCGCCGACGTACCCCTCTTCGGCCACGCCTACGCCGAAATCGACCGGCGTTATCCAGCCGGCAAAGAAAAACTAAAATTCAACGAGGCTCTCAAGCAGGTCCTCGACAAACTTGCCACGGACTTGATCGAAAATACCCGGCTGCAAATCAATGAAGCGGGACTGAAGTCCGTCGAAGATGTCCGCCATCACCCCCAACGACTCGTCACTTTCTCCCCCGAAGCCGCCAAACAAAATGGCGCCCTTAAACGCTTCCTTTTTTCCCGCCTCTATTCCGAACCCGCCATCGCCGAAGACCGCGACCGCTCCATCACCGCCCTCGACGAGTTGTTTACTTTCTTCCTCGATCATCCGGACCAGATGCCGGCCCAATACGCCGAGCAAGCCCGCCACGCGCCGCGCCACCGCATCGTCTGCGACTACATCGCCGGCATGACCGACCATTTTCTTCTGCGCCAGCGCCGCGAACTCCTCGGCGCCGGCGGGTGACCAGCAAATATATTAAATATAGATGTCACGAAGCTTTCGGCAGCGTTTCCGGGACCGCAAACCAAAGTAGCGCGACCGCTCCAAGTGCGACGGCCGCCAAGCCCAGGAAGGAAGCGCGAAAGCTGAAGTGCTGAATCAGCGTGCCTCCCAGCGCGTTACTAAGGGCTGCCCCGATTCCGACCATCGTGGCTAGTGCGCCGGCGGCAAGGTTGAACCGTCCCGTTCCTTCCGTGCGATCTTTGATCACCAGGATCGAAACAATCACAAAAATCGCGTTGGCCACTCCATCCAGCAATTGAATTGCGATCAACGCCGGCGCGGCATGCGTCAGCGTGTAAAGAACGCCCCGTACCGGCAGTACCCCGAATCCGATGAGCAGCAGCGGTTTTCGTCCCTGCGTCGCCGCGCGCTTGCCAATCCATGCCGCAGAAATGGAAATCACAACTTGAGTCACGATAATGCACGCCGACATAAACGGCGCGGCCGCACGCGGATTGCCCTTAGCCAGCATCTCGCCCAATTGTGGCAACATCGCGGCGTTAGCCAGGTGAAACAAGAACGCGGCGGCTAAAAAGTAGAGCAGTACATGATCTTTTCGCAGCGCTGATAGTCCTTCGACGCTGGCCTTTTCATTTCCATCACTCGCGCCGCGCGCCCGCGCATAGTCAATTCGTGTCGCGTCGATTGAGAAGAGAGACCACGCGGCCGGAATGGCCATCGCGATGGCCACCACAAAAATCGCGCGATATCCAAATCGGTAGCTGACGTATGCGATCAGCAGCGCGGTAAAAACATTACCCGCGGAGTTGAACGCCTGGTTCCTTCCAAATTGCGCGTCGAATGCTTTCGCCCCGACGATGCCAAGCGTGATGGCCGCCACGGTTGGCCCCAGGAAAGGCGCTGATCCTCCAATTAAAAACTGCGCGGCATAGACCGAGAACGGGGTCAAACGGGTCATCAGGATAAATGCGCCGCACACCAGCACCCCCAGGCTAGCCGCGATCAGCAGCCGCTTGCGGCGCATCGCGTCGACCACCGCGCCCGCCGGCGTTTGCATCGCGACGGTAACCAGGCCGCCGAAAGTCAGCACGTATCCCACCCGCCCTGGATTCCATCCGCTCGCAGCCAGATACGCGGCGAGGAACGGGCCCAACCCCGTCTGCACGTCAGCGAGGAAAAAGTTCAGCCATTCGAGTGGCCTCAGGCCGCTTGTGCCATTTGACGTAGACTTCGCCAATGAGTCCTCGCAATTTCGCGCGAGGAATTATTTCGTAATCGTGTGCGCTGTTACATCAGGTAGAACGCCTAGTTCGGGACCCAGTCAGCCGTATTCGTTGGGCTGCTCGCGCTCACGAAACAGTTTGCGATCACATCGCCGGCTTGACCGATCACTTTCTACTGCGCCAGCTTCGCGAACTTCTTGGGGTCGACGCCTAGTCTCTGGAATGCTCAACGCGCGCCGCGAACCGGTCGATAGATGACGCGGAAAATCTTGATCGCGAAATAGCTGAGGACGAAATACGAGCAATAGCTGACCAACAATATGAAGAGCAGGGCCGTAATCGGCCCGAGCCTTAGTAAGCCTCCCATGCTTAAAAGGAATGCCAGCCAGACGCCGGGCAGGAGCGCGAACAGGAATCCGGCCTCAAAACCGCCTACCAACTGGATTACAAAAGCGAGTAGGGCAGCAGTCGCCAGGAGCCCGGCGGCAACGAGGCCTGCACCTTTAAGGTCCGACATGGCCAGAGTTATAGCACGTGGCCCAGATTCCGTTTGTCGACCAGCGTAAATTTGTCATTGCTCATTTGGTGTCAGCTAGGCAAGCTGCTCCGCGCGTTCCTTGACAACGCCCAACCCGGACCTATAATTGAAATTGATTCAGAAAAACGGGGACGCAAATGTTTTTGGACGTAAACGAACTCGCCGTCCGAAAAGCCCGCATCCGGAAGAGTTATCTTCCCGGTACGCTCGATTTTCATTCGGGAGAATTCCATCAGGTTGAACCGCTCGAGGTCCGCGCGACCGCCGAGCTCGTCGAAGGCCAGATCCGCATCTATGGCAACCTGCACACCCGCGTCGAAATGGTCTGCGCCCGCTGCCTGGACACTGTCGTCGAAGAAATCAGCCGCGATTTCGATCTGTACTACAAGCCGATGACTTCCGTCGCCGCCGACGACGAATATCACCTGAATCTTGACGACACCGAAGTGGCCTTTTTTGAAGGCGATGGCCTTTTCCTCGCCGACATCCTGGCCGAGCAGGTTTTGCTCGCCCTGCCCATGAAAGTCATCTGCCGCAGCGATTGCCGCGGCCTTTGCGCCCACTGTGGCGCCAATCTGAATAACGAAGAGTGTCGTTGCGAGAAGCACGCATCCGACCCTCGGCTGGCCCCATTAGCCCGCTTGAAGCAGGACTGGTTCAAAAAGCAATAAAACGGTACACTTATCCCTTACCTGTAACTGCATTTCGACCGCTCACGGTAGCGGTATGTTAATTAGGAGCTTGTAATGCCCAATCCAAAACGACGTCACTCGCATGCGCGCAAGAACAAGCGTCGTGCACACGATTTCCTTACGCCTCTCTCCCTGGCCACCTGCTCCAACTGCCACGAGAAGAAGCTGCCCCACAATGCGTGCCCTCACTGCGGCTTCTATAACGGCCGCGAAGTGATTGACGTTTCACGCAAGACAGCCTAGATTTCCTTCGCTTACATTTCCCGAACTGGTGACCGTTTGGTTCCTAGTGGTGTATAGATGACCACCATCGCTTTGGATGCCATGGGTGGCGACCATGCGCCGCGCGCCGAAGTCGAAGGCGCGATTCTCGCGGCGCGTGAGCTGGGCGTCCGCATCCTGCTCGTCGGCATCGAAGCCACCGTCAAGCAGGAGCTGGCGCGTCATCGCCTGCGCGGCCTGCCCATCGAGGTGGTCCACGCCGCCGAAGTGATCACCATGACCGATTCTCCTTCCCACGCCTTCCGGCGCAAGAAGGAAAGTTCGGCGCATGTCGCGGCCCGCTTGGTCAAAGAGGGCCACGCCGAAGCGTTGGTCAGCATGGGCAACACTGGAGCGGTCATGACCGTCGCGCGCTTTGTGCTGGGCACGCTCGCCGCCGTCGATCGCCCGGCGCTGGCTGCGACTTTTCCCAACATGAAGGAAAAGGTCACCGTCATTCTGGACGTCGGCGCCAACGTCGATTCCAAGCCCGAGCAGATCGAGCAGTTCGCCATTATGGGCGAAATTTATTACCGCACCATCTGGGGAGCGAAGCGCCCTCGCGTCGCGTTGCTTTCCATCGGCGAAGAAGAAATGAAGGGCAATGATCTGGTGCGTGAAGCCGCCGCCCGCATCAAGCCGCTGCACATTAATTTTGTCGGCAACGTGGAAGGCCGCGACGTTTTTCGCGGCGACGTGGACGTCATCGTCTGCGACGGCTTCATCGGCAACATCGCCCTGAAGATCAGCGAAGGCCTGGTCGAGCACATCGGCGGTATGTTGAAGAAAGCCATCAACAGCAGCCTGCGCTCGCAAGTCGGCTACGTCTTGTCCAAGGAAGCCTTCGACAGCTTCCGCAAGCGCACCGATTCATCCGAATACGGCGGCGCGCCCCTGCTGGGCGTGAATGGCATCACCATCATCGGTCACGGCCGTTCGAATTCCACCGGCGTCAAG
>Ga0302182_10001752_pt1 | contig 10996 bp, 11 predicted proteins | sample I_Palsa_N3_1_FD_198781 | JGI IMG/M metagenome (GOLD analysis project Ga0302182, IMG submission 198781) | Peat permafrost microbial communities from Stordalen Mire near Abisko, Sweden - I_Palsa_N3_1 | ecosystem: Environmental > Terrestrial > Soil > Palsa > Peat permafrost | place: Sweden...
TGCCAGCCTCAGCACTGCGCCCAGCCGCTTGTTGTCTACGATGGCACCCTGGTCAACGCAGGCCAGCTTGTCGAACGCCTGATACGAGAGTGTTCTATGGGCATATTTGAACGCCAATGTGCCGTCTGGATAATCAAATACTTCAATTTTTTGACCGGCGATACGCGTGTTTTCTTCAGTAGGGTCAAGAAGATAAAGGATTTTATCGTACTGAAATGTCAGTGATTTTGAGAGCGTCCTCAGTTCATGCCACGCGAAGATATCGGCCAGTTCCGCAGGCGTTTCCTGTACAGGCCGGTGGAGATCTTTGGGGTATTTGGCTGGTCTGGCAAAGCGCCGGTTGAAGTCGCTGACGAATGTCTCAACCCAATGATTAGCAGATTCAATTGAGCTGATATTTTCCAGCCGCATTTCCTTCACTAACCGATCCTGCAGTGTTTTATTGGCCCGTTCGACGCGACCTTTGGCCTGAGAGCTGTTGGCACAAATCAGCTCGATGGCCATGTCATGTAAAACCCGGCCAAACTGGGTAACACCTGTCTGACGGGTTTCTGCCTGACTGACGCGGAATACGGCGTGTTTATCGCTGTAATATGCGACCGGTTTTCCATGCTTTTCAATATATTGACGTGTCGCGTTCATGTAATCGAAGGCTGATTCAGTCTCGCAAAAATGCAAATGCATCAGACGGCCGGTGGCATCATCAATGAAGACCAGCAGGCAGCATTTATCTGCGCGGCCTTCGAACCAGTCATGGTGAGAACCATCAATCTGGACCAGTTCACCCAGACAGTCGCGTTGATAACGAGGCTGATAAACCCGGGGCTTACGCCGCGAGTGTGGTACCCAGAGACCATCAGCGGTCATCCAGTTGCGCAGCGTCTCAGTGGAGATCCTGATGCAATGACGTTCGAGAAGCTTCTCGGCGGCTAATGTAGGGCCGAAATCGCTATATTTTTCACGTAACAGCGTCAGAATTTTAAACCGGAGTTCATCAGGGGCACGATTGTTTGCGGGCTTGCCGCGCTTTCGGGATGACAGTTGCGTATTCTGGTGAAGATGAACGGTCGTTCCGGCTGAACGTGAACGCGTTATTTCCTAACGCGCCCTAACTTCTTTTTATTACACCGACCGTTCACTTTCAGTCAACCTGTGCCAGTCGTTTTCTCATCGATTCACCTTTCATTTCCAGACGGTGCGAGTTATGCATCAGACGATCAAGGATTGCGTCCGCCAGTGTGTTATCGCCAACGCAACCGTACCACTCATCCGTTGGCAGCTGGCTTATCATGACCGTGGCGTTCTTACCATACCTGTCGTCCATCAGTTCCAGCAGATCGTTACGTTGCGCTGGTAGTAACGGTTCAAGGCCCCAGTCATCCAGGATAAGCAGCTGTGTTTTTGATAACTGAGCAAGCTGTTTCCGGTAACTGCCGTCTGCCCGGCTGTGTGTCAGTTCAACCAGCAACCGGCTCAGTCGCCAGTACTGTACGCTGTAACCCTGCTGACAGGCGTTGTTGCCCAGTGCACAACCTACATAGGTTTTACCACAGCCGCAGGGACCCGTTATCAGCAGGTTCTGCCCCCTGACCACCCACTCGTTCTGGCTTAACTGGGCGATCCGCGAACGCTCCAGGTTTCTCGCCGGCTGATAGTCGATGTCGTGGACCGAGGCTTCAAGCCTCAGCCGGGCCTTTTGCAACAGGCGTTTCTGTTTGCGCTGATCCCTTTCCAGAGATTCACGCGTCACCAACAACGCCAGCCTTTCCCTGAAGGAGAGATCTTCGTAAGTGCCGGGTTGTTCCATCTGTGAGGATAGCGCGGCTGCCATTCCCGTCAGTTTCATTTCAGTCAGCTGTTTCATCAGCGTATGTGGCATTTTCGGGTTCCCTGTTTCAGTGGAAGTGGCGTGGGCCACGGATGTTTTCATGTTCCTGAGGAAGTTCCTGAGACGGATGCAGATCGCCGTCCGCCGGAACAAGGTCGCGGTTATTTTTCAGTATCGATTTTATCTGTTTCAGTCGGGTTAGCCCCTCAGCATTAGCCAGCCGGCAGCTCTTGTTGACGCGCTCAGAAGGATATTCCCGCGTCAGGCTCAGCAACCCCAGGCACAGGCGGTAGGCCTGCTCCGGATGCGCTTTTTCCACCAGACGCTCGCTGATCCACTTGAGGGTGTCGGAGCCCACGCCTGCCGCCCAGTTTTTCAACCGCTCGGGCGTCCACTGCTGATGGTGGCGATGACGTTCTGGCATATGCTCTGCTGCGGTGCTGTTGCCCGGATGAAGACGCCGCGGGTGACTGGCGATCATCCGCCCCTCACCCCAGATCTCCAGCAGGTTGTCGAAGGCATGAAGTTCCACCGTTTTCCCGACGTACTGATGCGGCACAGAGTAATGGTGCTGTTCATATTCAACGTGATAATCGATATTCACTTTCGCTTTTTTGATGTGCCGGTAGCGCCACGGCTGTACCGGTAACGGTCTGAGCGCAGGTTTTTCCAGCCTGTCGAAGGCTTCCCGCCGGTTGCCGGGTAGTTTTTTAAAGGGACGTTCGTTGAGATCCGTAACCAGCGTACGGATACAGTGGTTCAGTTCTGCCAGAGAGAAGAAGACCTGATGCCGCAGTCGGGCCAGGATCCAGCGCTCAACGATCTGAACGCCAACTTCCACTTTCGGCTTGTCTCTGGGTTTCCGGGGCCCGGCCGGTATCACCGCGACCTGATAGTGCTCCGCCAGTTGCTGGTAGGAAGGATTCAGTTCGGGATCGTAGCGACAGGCTTTGTTAACTCCGCTTTTGAGGTTGTCAGGGACCAGGATTTCTGGGACACCGCCGAAGAACTCCAGCATCCTGACGTGGCTGAGAAGCCAGTCCGGTAGCGCCTGTGTATACGTGGCCTCCGCGAAGGTATAGTTTGATGCCCCCAACACCGCCACGAAGATCTGAGCCTGCCGGCACTCGCCGGTTTCTGGTGAGATAACCGCCACCGTGGGTCCACAGTAGTCGATAAAGCATTTTTCACCCGCGAGATGCTGTTGCCGCATGGAGCGCTTCTGCGACTGGCTCCAGGTCTGGTAGCGGCAGCAGAACTGTGAGTAGCTGTACGCCCGGATCGGCATCCGCTGACAGTACTCTTCCCACAGAAGGTGACGGGTGACGCCTTTCTTACGCAACTCCATATGGATTTCAGCCCAGTCAGGATCTTCCAGCGCGCCGGGACGACTGTCAGAGTCCGGATACAGCATGCTGGCAAGCCGGGGCTCTGACATCCCCTCTGGTAACGGCCAGGAGATCCCGGAGGCCTCAAGGCGTTTGAGCATTTTCTGGATGGCACCAGTGCTGACATCGGCGCACTGGCTTATCTGACGGAATGACAGGCCGACCTCAAAACGCAGCCTTAAAATTTCATGGATTTTACGCATTGCGATTCTCTTGTTTGGCATATATCACCCCATGGAATGAAAGGGATAGATATAGCAGCAAAAATCAATGCGTTAAGAATGATTCTGGAAACGTGAACAGCAATTCCGGTCAGGTGAACACCGATTCTGGCAAAATGAACAGTGATTCTGATCATGGTGCAAAATCGTGGTATTTTCCGTCGGAATACGCGTTCACGCGAAACCAGAAACTGCGTTCACGTTCCGCCAGAATGAGTGTTCACGATCGGCCAGAATATGCAACAGTCCGGCAGCGCCTTCAATCTGATAGAGGTTGAGAAGACGTTGCACCTGACGAACGCTGAGGTTCAGGAGTTTGGCGGCGCGCGACTGCGTCAGACGTTTATCGCATAGCTGCTGTAAAACAGGGATTCGATCGAGTTCTTTCTGACTCATGGTGACCAACATAATAGTGATACTCCTGGCTGCCTGAATAAGAACAGGCTAACCGGAGTACGACATTTTAACTTTGCTAGAACACGACATTATCGCTTTGCGCTGACAAACTAAGTGCGCATAATGATATTTATGTTAAATAGCAATTATTATATTGCCTATCTTTCAGATGTTTATCTGTTCTACCTAAAACCACTGTTTCACTAAAACCGTTCAGCGTTAAACTCTTACATATCACCATAAAGTAAGACCTACCGGATTGTGATTTTGTTGGTGGCTATCCAATTCGGTAATTTGTTATTGCACGTGTATAATGCCGTGTAATGCACACGTATTGCCAAATCAGATTAAGGAGAGTTTTCATGTCAGTCAAACAACGTAATACACAGAGCGTCACCATGACTGTGGAGCGAGGTTTGCTAAACCGAGCACGTGAGGCCGGCATCAACCTTAGTGCCACACTTACTACGGCTCTGGATGCAGAACTGCGCCATCATGCCGCAAAAAAGTGGCAAGAGGAAAATATGGAAGCTCTTGAGTCCCTAAACCGATTCCATGATGAAAATGGTTGCTTTAGTGATGAATATAGGACGTTTTAAGTATGCAATTCACTGTGTATCACAATACTGGAAAAAGTGTCGCGTATCCCCTTTTGCTTGATGTGACGAGCGATATTATAGGTCAGTTAAATCGTAGAATTGTAATACCATTATTGCCCATTCAAAAATATCCGAGCGGGCATCGACCGGAACGTATGATTCCGCTGCTAAGGCTTTCAGATGGCATAGAATACGCAGTTATGACCCACGAACTAGCGAGCATACCCTGTCGAGTCCTTGGTGCTGAGTTTTGTAGCGCGATTCAATACCGTACGCAGATAAAAGCTGCGATCGATTTCCTTTTCGATGGAATCTAATTATTTCTAGTTTTAAATAAGATTGGAGACATAAATGATAACACTTGAAAGTGCAATCGAACTAGCAAGACCTTGGGCTACGAAACTCATTGAAGAAAAAGTATTTCCTTTTTTATTTCGAAAGGGATATGACTTTTATCAAAAAGAAAAAAATATTTTCAGATTAAAATATCAGATGTCTGATTTTTTAGCCAAAACGCGAGCGCAATGCTCTACAATAAATTCATTGGCGTTTCCTAATATCCTGAAAAAAGTAAGTGATATATATGAGCCCCTAACCCTGTCAAATTTGGATTCAAGAGAAGAAAGTGAGCACCTAGTTCAACGTGGTGATGTTTTTCTAGAAGAGTTCAATAATGTTTTAATAATTGATAATGCAGGGATGGGGAAATCGACTCTTTTAAAAAAAATTGTAATTGATATAATCGATCACTCTGAATATATACCGATATATGTTGAGTTGCGAACGTTGACCGATCAACCTATAACAGAGCAACTTAATAAATTAATTGGGTTAGATAATGTTAGCAGTGAAGGTTATTTAGGGAACATCCCTTTTATATACTTTTTTGATGGAGTGGATGAGATACCGTTTGACATTAAAAATGATGTCATCAAAAGGATAAAAACTTTCACTGACGAGGTTCCCTATTCGAAGGTTATTATTACATCACGGCCAGACCAGTCACTTTTAGAATTGAAAAGTTATGTTCGGTTTAAGATAAAACCTCTCGATTTGAACCAATCTTTTAATCTTATTCGACTTTATGATGCAAATTCAACAAAACTAGGGAATAGTTTAATTCTTTCAAACAAACTCATATCTGAAATAAAATCAATGAGAGAAAAGGATAATGGTGCTATTCTTGAGTTCTTGACAACTCCATTATATGTCTCACTTCTATTTTGCTCGTACAAGTTTAAACCTGTAATACCGCGCAGGAAAGATTTATTTTATAGCCAGGTTTTTGAAGCTCTTTTTGAAACGCATGATTTAAGTAAAGAAACTGGCTATGTTAGACGAAAACAATCAGGTTTAGATATCACTGAGTTTAGCATTATCTTAAGAAGATTAGCATTTTGGTGTTTGAAAAATAATGGAAAGCTCGAGTTTAGTCGCTCTGAGCTCGAAGTGGTACTAGATGAAATTACTGGTAAGTTAAAAGGGATTAATGTTAAGCCAATTAAATTCATTGATGATTTAATATACGCGGTTCCGTTGTTTATAAAGGAAGCATCCGTTTATAGATGGGCCCATAAATCGTTGATGGAGTATTTTTCGGCTGAATTTATATGTATAGAAGTGAAAGATAAAAGAGATGAGTTACTTTTGAAAATATATGAAAGTAATAGCTCTGTGAAATATAAAAATATCATCGAGCTCTGTTCGGATATAGATTATGCAACGTTCAGGAAATCCATACTACATAATTGCCTCAATGAGTACTTTGACCACTGGAATAAAATTAATAATTTTGTATACTTAAATGAGTGTGATAAAGAAATATGGGCAAGCATTAGTTTTTTTTCAGAGTTGAGTCTGCTTTTAACACCATATAGTAATGCGAATCTTGGCGACTTCGAATCATTAGGTGGCAATATATCTCCCCATAATGTTTTCGAGAATAATTTTATTGGATTCAGGGAATTCATAACGCATATCACTTATCCTGTGACATTAAAAAGTACAGTTTTCGAAATACTTAGATTGAAACATCCAGAATACTTTTTTAAGGAAAAAGATTATTTCAATAGATTGTCTATTGATATTTTAAAAATTCCTGAAAATGTTACTATTACCTCTATAGATGGTCGGTTGAGTAATTTCAGTAACGAAATTATTCCTGACGTCATAGGAGTACTACTTCAATTTAGGCATACATTGATGATCCCTGTAATTTATAACTCTTCTGCAAAGAAAGTCTTTGAAGATATAGTTTCAGATCAATCAAATGGAGTTGATGCTTTATTGGAAGGTTTTGATTGAAAATATGACTTCATTATTCACTTGATTTAGTTGTTTAAAAATTTTTGTGATTCAAACCAGCCCATTAGCAGTCATTTTGACCTAATGGGTATAGCTACACTTCGTTTCCTCTACCCTAAGTATCGGTAATTTTTCTAACTACCAACTTTATATAATGGGACTTATATAATGTTAGCAATCTACTTAACGTGCAGGTAATCTATCCAGTAGTTATAGTTGCAGCTGATATTTCGTTTCAGATCGTGCAGGTTTCGCTACGTGAAATCTGCAAGGTAAATCCCCTGCATCTTCCTCAGAATCTGCGTAGCGTCGTCAGTGACCGGGAGTTCGCTTTTTAAGCTATATATGGGAAAATTAACACCAACCCACCAGGCGCTACCGGCTATCAAGGCTGAAGAGGATGTTCTGGCCAGGCTTAAGGAATTTGTACAGGATAAGGAAGCATTTTCACCCAATACCTGGCGACAACTAATGAGCGTGATGCGTATTTGCCATAAATGGTCGGCAGAGTATGGGCGTTCTTTTTTGCCTATGCTTCCTGATGATCTTCGCGACTATTTGAACTGGTTGCAAATGAATGGACGTGCTTCCTCGACGATTGCCACGCACGGTTCTTTGATTTCGATGTTACACCGTAACGCTGGTCTTACCCCCCCTAACACCTCACCGCTGGTGTTCCGGGCCGTTAAGAAGATAAATCGTGTTGCGGTTGTAACCGGTGAACGTACTGGTCAGGCGGTTCCCTTCCGTCTTGAAGATTTGCTGAAACTGGATGCACTGTGGTCTGACTCAATATCGCTTCGGCACAAACGGGATCTGGCATTCCTGCATGTCGCTTACAGCACGCTGCTGCGTATCAGTGAATTAGCTCGTCTCCGTGTTCGAGACATCTCCCGGGCACCGGATGGCAGGATGATCCTCAATGTGAGCTATACCAAAACTATTGTTCAAACTGGTGGCCTTATAAAATCACTAAGCTCGCAGTCCTCCCGCCGGTTGTCGGAATGGTTATTGTTGGCGGGTATAAGTGCCGAGCCCGATGCCTTTCTCTTTTGTCCGGTGCACCGCTCTGGGAGTGCAACTCTTTCTTTCACCCTCCCGCTGAGCACGCCAGCGATGGAATCCATTTTTGCAAATGCCTGGCATACGGTTGGTGCAGCAGAAGCCCTCAGCACAAATAAGGGGCGCTATAAACAGTGGACCGGTCACAGTGCCCGCGTAGGAGCTGCACAGGATATGGCTGGGCGGGGTTATGCTGTCGCTCAGATTATGCAGGAAGGAACATGGAAAAAGCCTGAGACATTAATGCGTTATATACGGAATCTTCAGGCTCATGAAGGGGCGATGGCGGATCTTATGGAAAATAGCGCTCTAAATCATAAAAATATAAAATAGCATAAATCACAATTCATCATTATGAAGTATTACTTATTGTTTGGTGTTTTCGATCTCTTATTTGCTATGTTTCACGGTCGCTGGAAATCCTAAAGGCGTAGCATCAATGTCATCGGGTTAATTGGCGATGATGTAAAACCGTAGTGTTCATAAAATTGTTTAGCCGGTTCATGAAGTGCATGTACGAGCAATGCTCTGACCCCTGTGTTTTCAGAAATTGAGTGAACTCGAAGAACGGCATCCTGTAGCAATGACGCACCTACCTTTAGCCCCTGAGTGCGAAGGTCGACCGCCAATCTGCCCAATACAATCACTGGAACTGGATCGGGCATATTACGCCGAACAGACCCTGTTGCGTCCCTGTGCGACACAGCACCGGCTGCAAGCGCATAATAACCGACAACACTATTATCGTCAGTCGTGACAACAAAAGTACGACTTGCACCGTTTAAATGGTTTGTCAGAGCACGCCGTTTTAACCATTCATCTAACGTCGATTCCCCACAACCAAAAGCATCAAGGATATGCTCATTTGTAAGTGGCTTCGGTGCAGACAATTGTAAACTCATGCCCAAGGTGCTTTTACTGCCATCAGACGCTCAAGACCCTTATTTGCCTTTTGAGGTGCATCAAGCATCGCTGTGAATTCGTGGAATTTTTCAGTATCTAGCTGGAAAAAGACTTGGTCGAGCAGAATAGCCTGTGCGCGCTCACACGCGACTTCCAGCATAAAGTCAGATCGGTTTTTACCTAACAGAGTGGCAGCCTGATCGATAAGATCACGCTGTTCTGGTAAGGCACGCAAATTAATCGTAGCGTCACGCATTTCATTATCTCCTGTATTGACAACGGATATACATTAAAGTGTTGTATATCCGTTGTCAACACAGTCCCTGAGTAACCTTCGTAACAACGAACTGTCAGGTTTTGAGAGTCCGTTTGCTTAGAGGAACCTCTTCTTTGCCAAGTCAACAGGAGCAAGAAATTTAGGTACAACACCCGATACTGCAGCTTTTGCATAACGCCTTACCGAAGCTGCAAAGTGGTCGGCTGTATTATTGCCTTTATCCTGATCTGCTACCCGTAGCGGAACATAGGCTGATGTTAGCAACTTCCGCTGTTGGCACGCAGCGGACATTGCTGACTGAGCTGAAGGTCCGCTGTGAGCGAATTGCGGACATTGGACTTTCCAAACTTACAAGGTGATCTAATTTGCAAGGTTATGGCGGGATAAATGGACAGAATTGGCAGATTTTACAGGAGTTATGCATCAAGGAATAATTTCCGTGTGCCCCAGGCAATACCGCGCTTTGAGCAGGTTTTGAAATTCAGTTGTACTCTCGACCTTCTGTAAGTCCTTCCGCTTCTAAGCCAAATGGAGACTTTAGTTTATCTTGATAAACCCCGCCAATTAGTTTGAAAATGGTGCAATTTCTCAACACAGGGTTTACCCAGATGGCTATGTCACCACCTCCAATTTTTGAAGGCGACGACTATTACAGCGTCTCTGAAGAATTTTTTAGCAAATTACCAGCTGATCTAAGAGCGCCTTTTGAACAAATAATGAAGAAAGGGGCGGAGATTATTAGCGGTTGCGATAAAGAGATTGAAAGTCTGATTAGACTTATAAAGGTAATACCTACTACAACAAGCCTTAGTTACATTTATCGTCGGCTTCGTACGACCAAGTTTGAAATCACTACTGAATCGATGATGGAACAGGAGATGTTAACGGGGTCAGTTTGGATATCGAAAATTATTGTACGTTAAGGTTGTGTTTTGACCTTTCTACGTTAGCTGGCCTCAGCCGACGAAACTTACCGGAAGCCGGTATCAGGTTGTTTTTCCAGATATAATCGCCGGTCAGATTGATATGCTCCCAGCCTAACGGCGACAAATATGCGACAGCAGTTGCTCGTTGATCTTCAGACCTTTACGCTTCAGGACATCGACTGCTCTTTCTAATATACAGTATTCCACAGTGAGATTGCCGCAGTCAGCAACGTCAGACCGCTGGCTTGATAGCTCTTATTCTCCAGCTCCCGATCTATGATTTCTCCCAACCGGAACATAAAGACCGCTCGGGCAAGGGCATTGCGAGCCTCACCTTTATTCAGCCACATCTGTACGCGTCGACGTAGTGAAGGGGCCAGCATATACAATGATCTTTTGATACGCCTAATATCTCTCATTCAGCGCCTTTGCCAGACCATTCTGTTTCGGATAGCTTGCCAGCTGTAAGGGATTTTTGTAATGAGAGTATGAAAAAGGATCCTTACAGGATCCTTTTTCATACTACTACGTGCAGTTTAGCTCAAAACTGTCTGTCAGCCCTGGTTTGCTTAAAACCAAATCTTTACATGGATTGATTTCCGCTTTCCAGGCGAATCCCGAGGAGAACTAGCCCCAGTTGTCCAGGACTTTATTATTTTAGCGATTAAAATCAAAATTCCTGCGAGGTAGGTCTGAGCGTTATTTCATTAATGGATACGTCATCGGGCTGTTCTACTGCAAAGGCTATTGCTCTTGCCACAGAATCTGCCGAGATTTCATAGTTTTCATAGAAAGATTTCATTGCAGAGCTGGCTTCGGCATCACTGCTACCATTGACCAACTCACTTGCTACTGCGCCAGGATAAAGCGTCGTCACTCTGATTCCAGAAGGACCTACTTCCGCTCGCAACCCTTCGCTGATGGCTTTAACAGCAAATTTAGTTGCACTGTAAACTGTACCTACACCTGCTGCGTATTCTGGTGAAGATGAACGGTCGTTCCGGCTGAACGTGAACGCGTTATTTCCTAACGCGCCCTAACTTCTTTTTATTACACCGACCGTTCACTTTCAGTCAACCTGTGCCAGTCGTT
>Ga0302182_10001762_pt1 | contig 10925 bp, 8 predicted proteins | sample I_Palsa_N3_1_FD_198781 | JGI IMG/M metagenome (GOLD analysis project Ga0302182, IMG submission 198781) | Peat permafrost microbial communities from Stordalen Mire near Abisko, Sweden - I_Palsa_N3_1 | ecosystem: Environmental > Terrestrial > Soil > Palsa > Peat permafrost | place: Sweden: Abisko...
TTTTATGCATCTTTATGGGCTTTGTTCTTACACTCTATTTCTGGCCTAAGGACACGAGCACACATACATTCTGGTTCTGGATGTGCGCATTAGTTATTCCATCCGCCATCGGTGCTATCAGTTATGCGCTCAGATTACGGCATTACGAGCAGCAATGGGAACGAGTTTCCTATTGGAATCATCTGCATCAGGAAAAACGGCAAGAAATGGTGGAACAAGGACAACTGGCTTTGGGTTTGCTGGGAATGGCCTATGTAACTCCTGCTGCAAATAATAAACTGGCTTCGGCTTTATTGCAGGGCGTTGCTCCGCTACGGGCAATTTACCCCCCTGGCAGTACATCCATTTTAATGATGGCGACACTTCCTCTCAAGGCTATAACCGATAGTGAAGCCGAATATTCTCTGCGGCTGGAAACTCATCTTCAATCGGTACTCCAGGGGCTTAAGCCTGAGCTGGAACAATATGCAACGAATGAATCACTTATTGTGAGAATTCGTCATGATCAAACCCTGCAAGATAGGCAGTTCTCAAGTATATGCCAGCGCATATTTCCTGAATACTTCACAGCATCACAGATTATTTTCGGACAGCAAGATAATGGCCTGATGTGGCTGGATAACTGGTTGGATGACCAAAATTCGGCCCTGGTACTCTCTCTGGAGGTGAATTTGTTTCGAGAGGGTCGCGATCATCAGGCAGAGTCCGTTTCTGCACTATTACTGGCTTCACCTGCTTGGTTGACTCATCACAGTTTCATACCAATTGCACGAATACATCGCCCAGTTGCTATAACAGCCACTCAAGAAGCTTTGGAGGATGTCATTCGCTGGGGGATGCTTTCTGCTGAGGAATACTATTTTGTCTGGCGTAGCCAACTACCATCTCAACCACAAACTGAGATGCTTCAGGCAATGGATGCTTTGAAGTACCACATCCATAAAGATCGCGAATGTCAGATAGATGGTTCCCTGGGTAAACCTGCTGCTGCCGTCGGGCACATTACCCTGATTTGTGCCTGTGAACATGCTGCCTCCACGCAACAACCTCAGTGGATTATGTTGCAGGATAAAACCCCTCAATGGGCAATTGTGCGCCCAGCGTAGTTCCGCGTTAAGGAAATCTGAAGTGATTAAGAAGAAACGTCTCAGTACATGGATAATCCTGATTGTGCTGCTAATTATTGGTAGCAGCCTTATCTGGTTTGATAACCCTTTCATTCATTTAGCGACCAAAGAAAAAAGACTGGTTGCCTCAGTTATATTACTCGGCTTTTGTCTTGGGATATTGCTTTTTGATGATTTCTTGACACGGGCATGGAAGGCGATTGTTTCTTCAGAATTTGCCCAGTTACTAAAAGTAAGTTTCACCGGCCAAAAAAATAAAACACAATCCAATATAGTGAGTGAAAACAGTAATGTTCTACGGGTCAAAAGTCTACAATACGCCCTGCGTCAAACCTACGGCCGCTGCTGGCCCCGCAAAGTCCGCATTCTGCTATTAACTGGCAGCGCCGCGGATGTGGAACAACTCGCACCCGGCCTCACTGCCCAATACTGGCAGGAAGACGCGGGAGCCGTTCTGCTTTGGGGCGGCGATCTTGGTGCTCAGGCAGACAGCGCGTGGTTAGGTGCTTTGCGTAAGCTACGCCGCCGCCCGCTGGATGGTGTCGTATGGGTGACGTCGGCGTTAGCTCAGCGCTCAACGTTGGGCCTGAAAGAGGGCCCTTCTCCCCTTTCCGTCGATATGATGGACAGCGTAGCGCAGGCATTTGCTGAGCGCTTTGAGCTGATTGGATGGCGGCTGCCGCTGTATGTCTGGTCACTGCACGACTCCGGTGGGACTCAGGCCGACCGTATTACTCAATCTGTCGGCTGCCTGCTGCCTGCTGGCTGTAAACCTGATGAGCTGAGTTCACAACTTGCCGGGCTGGTGCCTGACCTGATTGAACAGGGTACGCAGCAGGTAAGCCACAGCACACATCATCAGTTCCTGTTGCAACTGGCCGATCAGTTAGCCCGTCGCCCTGATTCGGTTGCAGAACCGCTTGCCACATTGCTTAACCCGTACCGCCCGACCCCGCTGGCTGGAGTGATATTCAGCCCTGCATCGGTAGATGCAAAACGCACTGTAAAACACCATTGGGGCAAAGATAACCGCTGGGACGCGTTGCTCCATTCGCTGCCGTCATTACCTGCCAGCCTTGCTGCGAAGAAGCTGGGTTTTGCCTGGCGTAAAGTGCTGGCAGCGGCAGTGGCCGTCGTCATGGTGCTGTGGGGTGCTGGGATGGTGATGTCATTCCTGGTGAACCGCGACCTCCTCAACACCAGTGAATCTCAGGTCAAGCTGGCCGCAAACGTGCAACAGCCCCTACCGGCACGTCTTCAGGCACAGCTCGATTTACAACACATTTTGGACAGACTTCAGTACCGCCAGCAACAGGGAGCGCCCTGGTACAGCCGGTTTGGACTGAGCCAGAACGATGCATTGCTGACCGCACTCTGGCCGCATTATCGTGCCAGCGCCACCCCTCTGCTGCGCGATGCAACCGCCCTTCATCTTGAAGAGCAACTTAATGCTATGGCGCAGCTTCCACCCGACTCTCCGCTTCGCGACAAGCTGGTAAAACCCGCTTATGACCAGTTAAAACTCTATCTGATGCTGGCACGCCCGGAAAAGATGGATGCCCCGTGGTTCAGCAAAACCTTGTTGAGCGACTGGCCGCAGCGCACTGGCGTACCGGATGGGATCTGGCAAGGCAGCGGCCCTGCCCTGCTGGAATTTTATGCCCGTAACCTTGCCCTCCACCCGGGCTGGCGGCTGACCCAGGATGAAAACCTGGTCAGTCAGGTGCGTACCATTCTGATAAGCCAGATGGGTGCGCGTAACAGTGAATCTTCGCTCTACCAAAAAATGCTGCGGCAGGTGGCGCATCAGTATGCGGATATGCGCCTGTCTGACATGACCGGCGATACCGATCCAGAACGTATTTTTACTACTGATGCCGTTGTACCTGGCATGTTCACCGTAAATCCCGGGAGGAAGCGGTAAAACCGGCCATTGAGAAAGTCGTCAGCGGGCGCAGGGAGGAGATGGACTGGGTACTGAGCGACAGCAAAACAGCCGTTGTGCAGCAGGATACCCCGGAAGCCCTTCAGGCCCGTCTGAAAGAGCGCTATTTTGCTGATTTCTCCGCCAGCTGGCTGGACTTCCTCAACAGTCTTCACTGGCAGCAGGCACAGACCTTATCTGATTCCATCGACCAGCTCACCCTGATGGCAGACGTGCGTCAGTCTCCTCTGGTGGCATTAATGAATACCCTGAGTATTCAGGGGAAAACCGGCCAAACCAACGAGGCATTGTCAGACTCACTGGTGAAGTCTGCCAAAAATCTGTTGAACCGTGATGAACAGCCCGCTATTGATCAGCAGGCAGGGGCACAGGGGCCGCTGGATGCCACCTTTGGCCCGGTTATCGCATTGATGGATGGTAAAGCCGGCGGGCAAGGCAGTACCAGTCTCAGTCTGCAAACCTTCCTGACCCGCGTTACGCAGGTTCGTCTCAAACTCCAGCAGGTGGTCAACGCCGCCGACCCTCAGGCTATGACCCAAACGCTGGCTCAGACGGTATTTCAGGGCAAAGCGGTCGATCTGACCGAAACCCGTGATTACGGCAGTCTGGTGGCCGCCAGTCTGGGACAGGAGTGGAGCGGATTTGGACAGACAGTCTTTGTCCAGCCCATGGAGCAGGCATGGCAGCAGGTCTTAACCCCCGCAGCACAAAGCCTGAACGCCCAGTGGCAGGCATCAATTGTCGATGACTGGAACAGTACCTTCGGCGGACGATATCCCTTAAAAGACACCAGCAGTGAAGTCTCGCTTCCATTGCTGGCCCGTTACCTCAACAGCGACAGTGGGCGAATTACCCGCTTCCTGCAGACCCGCCTGAATGGCGTGCTACACAAAGAGGGGAGTCACTGGGTGCCGGACAGCATCAACGCACAAGGGCTGACCTTCAATCCGGCATTTCTTAAAGCCGTGGACCAGCTGAGTTATCTGTCCGATGTAGTATTTGCCGACGGTGAAGCGGGAATACGCTTTGAGCTGCGACCGGGTACGGCAAAAGACGTCATGCAAACTGATTTGATTATCGACAGCCAAAAGCTCAGCTATTACAACCAGTTACCTGTCTGGAAGCGGTTCAAATGGCCTAATGATACCGAAGCACCGGGTGCCAGCCTGAGCTGGGTAAGCACTCAGGCCGGAACTCGTCAGTTTGCCGATCTTCCCGGTGCCTGGGGGCTCATCCGTTTACTGGATAAAGCCGATGTCTCACCGTATCAGGGCGTAAACAGCAGTTTTAATATTACCTGGAAAGCCCCTGACGGCAGGCCGCTGAACTACACCCTGCGCACCGAAGCCGGAGAAGGCCCGCTGGCCTTGCTGAAACTGCGCAACTTTGCCCTGCCTGCGCAAATATTCAGTGTTGACGCCGCAGGTTCTGCCATGGGAGAGGGAAACTGATGGCTACGTTACAAACATTGCTGAGCGCCTGCCATGCTGACCAACAGAAGCTGGCGCAGCAGGCACAACAACAAATCCACCTCTGGGATAAGTGGCTGGCACCCGTATCAGCCAGCTCTGCGGTGGGTGATGACCCCGGTTATGACGACGATTTCCAACAGATGCGCGAAGAGGTCAATAAACTCTCCGGCGCGGATACCGGTTTAGTCTGTGTACTGGCAGAGAAGCTGCTGACTTCATCGTGCAAAGATGTGCGCGTCGCGACCTACTATATCTGGGCACGACTGCACATCGATGGTGAAACCGGTCTGGCCGACGGCCTCGCTCTGCTGGCGGGGCTGCTTCAGCGCTATGGCGACGAACTGCATCCGCAGCGAGGCAACAGCCGCAAACTGGCGCTGGAATGGCTGGCGGGGAGCCGCGTACTGGACAGCCTGTCACTCTATCCGGAAGTGACTAAAGCTGACTTTGAACGCATTGCCGGGGCACTGACGTCAATTGACGAGAGCATTGCAGGTTGGGAGGAGTCCGCACTGCCTCAGCTCGGTAGCCTCTATGCCGCGCTGGAAAACCGGCTGGCACAGTCTGGCGGCCCTGATGCCGTTATCCCACAAAACAGCAGCACCACCAGCCACTCAGCACCGGATGCGCCAGCACTGAAACCGGTCGCCTCAGGGCGTGATTTACTTGATCAGGCAAAACTGCTGGCGAAGTATCTGCGCGACCAGCCGGACGGCTGGCTCTCCGGCCATCATCTGATGAAAAGTATTCGTCTGGACACGCTGCACGAACTGCCGCCGCTGGCCGCCGATGGGAGAACCCGCCTGGCACCGCCGAAACCGGAGAACCGCGCGCTGCTTAAACGCCTCTATCTGCAACAAAGCTGGCTGGAGTTACTGGAGCAAGCCGACAGCCTGTTCGCGCAAGGCGTTAATCATCTGTGGCTGGATCTTCAGTGGTACACCCACCAGGCATTGATGAAAACGGGTGCGCCCTATGACCGCTGGGCCGACATCATTGTGCAGGATCTCAACGGCCTGTTAACGCGCTTACCGGGGCTCGAAGTGCTGGCCTTTAACGATGGCACCCCCTTCGCCGATGAAGTTACCCTGAACTGGATAAACCAGCAGGTCACTGCGTCAAACGACGGATGGGGGCATGAGCCAGCCGCCTCAGCGAACACCGCCGGTGATGACGACATTCTGCAACTGGAGCCGGAAGCGCTGGCGCAGGCCGACAGCGGTGGCGTTGAAGCTGCGCTGAACTGGCTGCAAAACCGTCCAGGCACCCATACACCACGCCATCAGTGGCTGGTGCGCCTTCTGATGGCCCGCGTCGCCGAGCAGTACGGCAAAAATGACATGGCGCTGCATCTGCTGGGTGAACTGGACGGCAACGCTATCCGCATGACACTCACACAATGGGAGCCGGAACTGCTGTTTGAGGTAAAAGCCCGCCGCCTGAAACTTCTGCGCATGAAAGCCACCCGGGCCGAGTCTGACAAACCCCGCCTGCACAGTGAAATGGAATCCCTGCTCGCCGGACTCATCGCCCTCGACCCGGCACGGGCTGCGGTGTTGTGTGGTTAATCAATGATCTTATCCTGATAAAAAGAAAATGATGAAAGACCAAACCCTGCGTTATTACGACGCCGAAATGCGCTATTTGCGCGATGCGGCGAAAGAGTTTGCACAAACTCACCCGGACCGGGCAGCCATGCTCGATCTGGATAAACCCGGCACGCCTGATCCTTATGTGGAACGCCTGTTTGAAGGCTTTGCTTTCTCTATGGGGCGGTTGCGCGAAAAAATTGATGACGACCTGCCGGAATTCACCGAAGGGCTGGTGAGCATGTTATGGCCGCACTATTTGCGCACCATTCCTTCGCTCTCCATTGTCGCGCTGACACCCGATGTCCCGTCGATGAAAATGGCCGAAACCGTACCCGCCGGAATGGAGGTCTACTCCCGCCCGGTAGGCCCGAAAAATACCGTTTGCCAGTACCGCACCACGCGCGATATGGCGCTCAACCCGCTCGCGGTCTCAAAAGTGGTGATGGCAACAGAACCCGATGGCCGTTCCGTGTTGCGCGTGCGCCTGGCATGCAGTCCGCAGACTGACTGGTCGCAGGTGGACTTGCAGCGCCTCTGTTTTTATCTGGCGGGTGAAGCCCCGGTCAGCAGCGCGCTGCATCTGGCACTGACACGCCGTCAGGCTGCGCTTTATTTGCGTCTGCCAAATCAGGCTGACCGGGTAAAGCTGGACGGCTGGTTCTCGCCCGGCGGTTTTGCCGATGAGGATTTGCTGTGGCTTAAAGGAGAAAGCGCCTTCAGCGGTTATCAGCTGTTACTGGAATACTTCACCTTCCGCGAGAAGTTTATGTTCGTGCATCTGAACGGACTGGAAACGGTGACGCTGCCTGCGGGCATTGCCTGGTTTGATATTGAAGTGGTGTTTGACAACCAGTGGCAGAGTGATTTGCCGGTGACGGATGATGCGCTGCATCTGCACTGTGTGCCGGTGATCAATCTGTTCTCACTGGAAGCTGACCCGCTGGTCGTCAACGGTCTGGAAAGTGAGTACATGCTGCGTCCGCGCCGTCTGCAGGATGGGCATACCGAAATTTACTCCGTGGACTCCGTGACCGGATCGCAGCGTACATCCGATGCCACCTATGTGCCGTTTACCAGTTTTCGCCATCGCGGCGGAATGCAGCGACGCCACGCGCCGGAACGCTATTTCCATACGCGCGTGAAACGAGGCGTGACAGGCCTGCATGATACGTGGCTGATCCTCGGTGGTGAGCAGTGGGAGGCTGACAGGTTGTTCTCGCGTGAAGCGGTATCATTGAAGATCACCGGCACCAACGGCCAGTTGCCGCGCAAAGCCTTACAGAGCACGTTGCTGGACCGCTGCGAGGCGGTATTACAGACCCCCCTGAAAGTGCGTAATCTGTGTAAACCTACCCTGCCCGCTTATCCTCCCGCGGAAGATCACTTCCAGTGGCGGGTGCTGAGCCACCTCGGTTCCAGCTACCTCAATCTGATGAGCAGTGCAGAGGTACTGCGCGGAACGCTCGAGCTTTACAACTGGCAGAGTGATGAACTGAATAACCGGCGTCTGGATGCCATTCAACATGTCCAGCACCACCAGATACAGCGTTTTGAAAAAGGCTTCCTGCTGCGGGGTATCGACATTGAAGTGACGCTCGACGGCAACGGGTTTACCGGCGAAGGCGATATCCATCTGTTCGGCGAAATGCTCAACCGCTTCTTTGCTCTCTATGCTGATATCCATCTGTTCAATCAGCTTACCCTTATCGTTCAGCCTGCCGGGAAATGTATTCGATGGAAAGAGAATCACAATCAGCGTCTGCCCGGCTAATTGAACAGCTGCGCGATAAACTGCCTTACACCCAGTTTTATCGCTTCTGTCAGTTACTCGAGCAAAGTCAGCCGGATGCCCCCGCGCTCGGCAGCCACTGGCAGGTCAGGCATGACCCGGTCCGATTTCGGCCGCATCCGGGCATGGGGTTTCCCGCCAGTGAATTTAAGCGGGTGGAAATGCCGGAGCATCCGCACCTTCCCCCAACCATCCGCACCACTTTTATGGGGCTGTATGGGGTGGAGTCACCGCTGCCCACGTCTTATATCGACGATATTACCCAGCGCCGTGATGGGCATGAGGCGGTCAGCGATTTTCTGGATATCTTCAACCACCGGATGATCACTCAGTACTACCGCATCTGGCGTAAGTACTCCTATCCGGCCACCTTTGCGCCGGGCGGTACGGACAGAACATCCCGATATCTGCTGAGCCTGTGTGGTCTGGGCATTGAAGGCTGTGCGCAGAACATTGCCACACCGGTCTCCCGCTTTCTGGCGCTGACCAGCATGATGCGCCTGCCCACGCGCACCAGCGAGGGCATTATTGCGCTGGTTCAGCTGCTGGCACCGGAGACAGAAGCCCGCGTTGTTGCCCATGACCGTTGCCGAATTCCTCTGCGTAACCCGCTGGCGATGAGTGCGCGGCATCCCGTCAGCATGAGCAACAGTCCAGTGATGGGCAGCCATGCAACAGACGTTAATAGCCAGGTCTTGCTGCAACTGAAAACGGGTAATACCAACGAAGCCAGAGAGTGGTTGCCCGGTGGGCAGTTGCATACAGATTTACTGGCCTTATTGCAGGTGTATCTGGGGTCGCGACTACATGTGCGTTTGCAACTGACAGTATTGCGGTCACTGCTGCCGGATGCGCAACTTTCCTGCCAGCCGAAAGGCACAGGCATTCTGCTGGGCAGAACAGCGGTGATGCGGACACAGCGCACCACCCACACCACACAAAATATAACTGAAATGATCACTATTAATCTGGGCCGCTATCAGCGCGTTCAGGAAAATCTTCACCGAAGGGAGACCGATGAACATGGCGATTACCGCTGGTAAAACCCGTTTTACGTTACTGATGTTGGCTATGGTAACCACCTTAAGCGGATGTGGGCTGACCCAAACGGTCAGTGACGGCACCGTTGCCGTGACAAAATCCATCTTTTATAAGCAGGTGAAAACGCTGCATCTGGATATCAAAGCGCGGGATGCGATAAACAACAATGCAACGGGTGCCCCTCTGGCGACCGTCGTGCGTGTCTATCAGCTAAAAGATCGTAAAGCCTTTGATGGGACGGATTATCCCTCTTTATTTGCTGAAGACAGCCAGGCCATTAAAGCCGATCTGTTGGCAGAGAAAGATGTCCGAATCCGTCCTGGTGCAGCCGTAAGTATTGATGTGCCGATGGAGAAAGATGCGCAGTATGTGGCGGTCGCCGGAATGTTTCTTTCTCCGGATATCACCAACAATACCTGGCGGGTGGTGCTGAGCCGGGACGATCTCGATCCGGACAAGGCACGTCAGATTGAATTGAACACCCAGGGGATGATGCTGTTACCCCTGAAGGATAAATGATATGCCGCAGCCCTCACTCTACGAAATGCTGCTCGGCAACTTCGCCGGGGGCCTCAATCTTCATCAGGTCAGCGAAGACCATCAGGTGATTTTGTCGGTGCTCGACAACATGCAGCGCATTCTCAACTGCCGCGCCGGTACGCTCAGCCATCTGCCGGATTACGGCCTGCCGGATATGAGCAAAATCTTGCAGGGGATGCCCGGCACCGCGCACTCGCTGCTGACCACGCTCTCCGACACCTTGCTGAAATATGAGCCGCGCCTGAAAAGCCTGAATGTAGTGCTGTTGCCACAATCTACGCCGGGGCATCTGGAATACGGTATTGACGCCGAACTGAAAGAGTTCGGGTTGGTGCGCTTTGGCACCGCGTTTATGCCGGAAGGTCGGGTGCTGATCCGGCACATGAAGCAGCAACATTATCTTGATGGTCAGACCCGGTTCTGAGTGTCACCTGCCATCGTCAATGACAGAGGAAGTATGTCAGCAAAAGCGCGTTTTTTAAAAAAACTACAGGACAAGCAGCCAGGCCGTGGCGCATTTGAAAATAGAGGCCAGGCCGATATCGCAGAGTTCCAGCAGCAGATGAATCAGCTGCTGGAGAGCATGGAGACCTGGCTCACCGGCACCGGCATCGAGACGGCAAGCACCACAGTGTCATTGGTGGAGTTTTTGCTGGGCGGGACAGTATTCAGCATTTCCGGTATCCAGCTTCGTTATGAAAACAGAATGGTGAAATTCACGCCCGTATTTTTATATGGTCAGGGCGTGACGGGCTGCGTGGAAGCCACACTCTGCGCTGAAGGCAGCACGACGCACCTTTGCCGATTGTTCATGCGATGCGCAGAACACAATCACTGGACATGGCGTCCAGCGGGTTGGTCCACCCGGCCCGGAGAGCCGTTCAATGAGGAGGTCTTTTTCAACATGGTTGAAGGTTTATTGTCCTGACCGGCCCCTTTGTCATTCTGAGTATTTTAATACCCCCGTCTTCTGAATTAACCAAAGATGTCTGAACAGATACCTTTGAAAGGAATCAATCATGTCTATTGACCGCCAGTTGCGCACCGGGGGCGACCCGCGTGCGCTTGCCGACTACGGCGCTTTGCGCGAAGAACTGAGTAAATTAACCCATCCGGCGCGCCCGGATGTGAACTGGAAAAAGGTAGAACAGCTGTGTCTCGGGCTATTCCAGCAAAATGGCATCGAGCTGCAAACAGCATCGTGGTACACACAGGCAAGAACGCAGCTAGCGGGCCTGTCCGGGCTGAATGAAGGACTGGCGATCATCGACGCGCTGGTCTCGCGGCAGTGGGCCGGGCTCTGGCCACAGCCGGTGCATGCGCGTATGGAGATCCTCTCCGGATTGAGCCAGAGGTTGCAGCAGGCGCTGCGCAGCATCACGCTGGAATATCACGACCTGCCGCAAATCTATCAGGCGG
>Ga0302182_10001770_pt1 | contig 10912 bp, 7 predicted proteins | sample I_Palsa_N3_1_FD_198781 | JGI IMG/M metagenome (GOLD analysis project Ga0302182, IMG submission 198781) | Peat permafrost microbial communities from Stordalen Mire near Abisko, Sweden - I_Palsa_N3_1 | ecosystem: Environmental > Terrestrial > Soil > Palsa > Peat permafrost | place: Sweden: Abisko...
AAGATGGCGGTGAAATGACCACGCCCGTGGGCGCGGCATCCGGGCGTATGCGGATCGTACTCAAGGAAGTGCCGTTCATTCTACTGTGGGTGGGATGTGCCTTTGCGGTGTACGCGTGGGTCGCCTCATGGTTTATCAAATGACGCCCCGCAAAAAGAGCAATGCCTTGCACGTCGATGGATGGGTTTATTCAACCGCGACAATCGACCTGCGCTATTACCCGGATCAGGCGAGTCGACTTGATTTTGTTATTCCCGAGAGCAAAGCAGCGACGCAAGTTAAGCGAGGCTTCGTGCCAGAACGTTCTCTGATAGCAGGGTTTTAAGGCCGCCATGAATACCACGGAAGTGAGAAAAATGGGTTGGTGGGCGCGCCGTGTTCGAAAGGTCAGTGCTTATGGTCCACTAGACCGTGCGGTCAGGCAGTGGCGCAGTCTCGGATCGGTACGTAATGGCACGGGAACGGTGCCGAATGGGGATGCACTTGTCTACCGGATGAACGGGACAACATTGGAGATCGGGCAAGGCGCGAATACGTTCAAGGGAATGATGGGGCTGGTGGGTCTTTGCGGATTATGCGCAATGCTGTTCGTGCTGCTTGTGATAACACCGACGTACTTCGATGCCAAACCTCCATATTCTGGACCGGTCGAGAAAGGCGTTGTTTTTCTGGCAGATCTATTGATCGCACTCCCCTTGAGCGTAGCGTTTCTCACGGTCTTCCTAACCGACTTCTTCGGCTACACGGACGCACTGCTTCGTTTCGACCGTGTTCGCCGTAAGCTATGGATGTTTGTCGGCACGCGTTCGCCGATCGAACTTAACTGGGATCGCTTGACGCCAGTCTCTCAAGGCATCACGCCGGCCAACAGCGACATCAATACGTTCCGCTCGGTATTGCTCGTTGATCTCGATGCAGAGGGTGACGTGAAGTTCGACGGCAAATACCCGCGCATCGCGAGCCTCGGACAAACATCGCTGAATGAACAGCAGGCGATCAGCCAGTACGAATACGTGCGCCAGTTCATGGAGATGGGCCCAGCGCATCTTCCATCGTGCGCAACCTACCTCGAGCACCGGACGGTGTTTCGAGACATCGTGCGCTTCTTCGGTTTTCTCGATCTCGCTCGCAACATCGATTGGCGTCGCCCAGGTGAAACCGGCGGTTACGGCCTTGTGTTCGCGAGTCTTTTTTGCATGCTGCTCGGCTGGGGAATCCTGCCATTTAACTTGGCAAGCTATATCGCGTACCGGTGCAACCGGATACCAAAATGGCCCAAGGACATTGATGATTATGCGAAGGACGGTGGGGAGATGCGTCCACCGAAGGGGGCAGCATCGGAGCGCTTGCGGATCGTGCTCAAGGAAGTGCCGTTCATTCTGTTGTGGGTGGGATGTGCGTTTGCCGTGTACGCGTGTACCGCGTCTTGGTTCATCAAATAGAAAGTCAGGGGAAGAGAGAATGAGCAAAGGACTGATCTACGAAGGCGATCCGCTTAATCGTGACGGCTACGTCATGACCGCCACGTCAACGTTTTTCGAAAACGGCAAGCGCGCCATGCTGTTGGGCGACCTGGTGAATTGCAAAATCGACGGGCATGGTGTGAACCCAATCGTCGAAGCAGACGAAACCATGATGTGGGACGGCAAATATCTGGTCGTGCATTTATGCAAGGCGGCGTGCGGCTGTTGGGTGCTGTCCACGCAGTCCACGGCACAGGTTGGCTGACTTATGCCGTGGCCAATTCCCACACTGCGCGCCCGTCCCGCCGCTGTTCCGCTGCGTTGGCGAAACTGGATCACGATTTTCATCGTCATCATGGTCTGCGGGGCCGCGTTAGCGCTGTACTGTTGGCCACACGGAAAGACTGACCGCCAACTCGAACTGTGGCTGCTCGCCATTGGTGCTCCTGCGGTAGTCTTCCTTGCCATGCTGGGAGCGCGCCTCACGCACTATGGGCAAGCGAAGCTTCGGCACGACGTCTGGGAAAAAGCGCGTTTACGCGTCGCTGGCGAATGGAAGCAATGGACCCGGAAATCCAAAGTGGTCGCAAAAGCCAGCGTCTTCCTCCCACCCGGTCTCAACGTGTCCGTATGGCTAGACGAGAACCCGCGTTTACCCGTCAACCTAGACCGTTGCGTCTCGCTCGGGTGGTCATTCGCAAGCACTGCGGAGCAGTGGGTGACGCATTTGTTGGGCCTCGTCGCTGAACGATTTGTGCAGGACATCAGTACAACCAAAAGCCCGCTGGAAGTGCAGTTTTTGCTGGACGCACAAACCTACAGCGAATTGCAGGTTCGTGTTTTTGACGCAACAAGTGTCTTCGCATCTTTGCTGAAAATGGCCGGAGTCGAGATCGAAGTCACGGTCGTAACAAAGATGGCGGTGGCGATCGATCATATAAGCGACTGGATGGACAAGACGCGAACCAATCCGGTCCTCCTGATCGCCGGACAACGTTCATCCATTGAAGACCCCGCGTTGTACAGCGAAGGCGCTTGTGCTTTGTTGTTCTGTCCAGATGACGCATCAGTTCTGTCACGCGGTCCCGCCGCAACGGGCATTTTTCGCCCGATGGTGTCAAATGTGAAAGCACTAAAAGTTGATGTTGCGCAGTTGCTTTTCGCGCAGTCGACGGCAGACTTGCCTATTGATGTTTGGCACACCGGCCTGGACGGGAACGCCAAAGGAGATGTCTTGACGGCATTGAGCATAGCAACGGGCGGCCTGGCTGCGAACGAACGAGACATGCGACAAAACCGGTTCGACGAAGCCGCAGGCATCCCTGGACCAGTTAGTAGCTGGATTGCAATGAGCCTCGCCATTCTTGCGTCGCCTCGCCGTTGCCGCTCGCAGCTTATCGTTTCGGCAAGTACCGGAAAATCGATGGCCATTTGCATGGTTAGCGAACTTAATGTGGATTGACGTGAAGAAACTTACACACCTGGGTCCGATCCTGCTCATTGGCGCGGCATTGCTCGCGCTTGGGGGAACGCTCTATTTTACGACCGATCACACGGCGATCTACCGTTGGGCAGACGCGAACCGCGTGATTCTCAGTGCACTGGTTTGCATGCTTGGAGCGCTGGCATATTGGGTTTATCCGAAGCGGGCATCCATTGAAAAAGAGGCCGAAAACCTGATCATTCGCGAGCAACTGGCCCCTGTCGCGCAGGCTGATATCGATGCCGCGCGCGCCCCGGCTGCGAGTGTTCTTGCCTTGGCTGGTATCGATGCGCTTGGCTCGGCCCTTCGATCCGAAGGCCGTGTCTGGTGGCGCTATCGTCGTCCTTTCTTTCTGCTTGTGGGCAATGCGGCGACGATCAACACGTTCTTGCCTGACATCGTTGGTAAGGGCTGGCTTGTCAGCGATGACGTGGCATTATTGTCAAGCAAGCCGGGTCCCGATGGTCGGCCCGACGAACACTGGCTCAGACAAATTTACTTGTTTCGCCGCCTTCGTCCGATCGATGCTGTCGTTCTTGTGCTCGATGAAACCGACGACCTTTCACCGCGACGTCGCGGCTCGAGCGCCTATAGCGTCAATCTTTCGCGTATTGCCCATGTGTTGCATTGGTCCGCGCCGGTGTATGTGCTGGACCTCGCTGAAACGGACGCCTTCAACAACGGTCGCACGGCCTTGCTCGGTTGTGAATTCGCCCCTGACGCCAACGAACGCGCGGTTGAGTCAACCTTGCTAGAGTTGCGCAGCCGTATCGGGCATATGAGTATCGGGCAGTTGATTCGAAGCTATAAAGACCAATACTCCGCGCAGTTGTCCCAGCGACTTGACGCACGTAGCGCCCCGCTTGCCGCAATGATTGCGTCCTTGGCAAATCGCAAGGCGCGGCATCAGTCGGTGAGCGGCGCATTCTTCGCGCCGTTTCCGGTTGCTACCGATGCTGACCATCAAGCAGCCGATCCGATCGCATTAGATGGCGCTGACTTGCCGATATGGAATCATCTTGCGACAGTTGCTCGCAAGCAGCGCGGCGCTCGCATGGGCTGGCACCCGGTCACAGTGTGTTCGACCATCGCGCTAGGCGTGATTGGCGTATGGATCGCGGGTATGGCGGTCTCAGGCATGACGGATGGACGTGACCTGATCGAAGCACGGCAGACGATTCAAGCGCTGAAGACCGCGCCCGACCCGGCAGCGCGGTTGCAAGCCTTACTCGGGTTGCAGCAGCAGATTGATCGCTATGAACCCCGTGTCGCCCATCAGCCGCCATTATGGAGTCGCTTTGGCCTGAATCAGGACGCCACGGTTCTCGCCGCGCTCTGGACGTCTTACACCAATGCGAGCCGATCGGTCCTGATCACACCCATCCAGCAAAACCTCGAAGCCGCACTGGTCGACCTGAGCCAGATGCCCACCAATTCGCTTGATGACCAGGCGAACGCCGCCGCGCTCGATGGTCACAAGGCGCTTAAAACTTACCTGATGCTGGCGGAGCCGAGCCGTGTCGATGCAGGGTTCATCACGCCGCAACTCATGCATTATTGGAGCACGAACGCAAACGTTTCCGTCGGCGCGAAACTGGATATGTCGGAACGGCTGCTTGGGTTTTATGCGACCCACCTGAAGGCCCACGATGCATGGCGCATCCAGCCCCGACCGGAATTGGTGAACGCGTCCCGTCAGACGTTGTTGTCGGTGATCGGCACGCGTAACTCTGAAGATACCGTCTATCAAAGCATCCTTTCCGGTGTCGGCAACAAGTATCCAGACCAGACGCTGGCATCGCTCACAACAGGAACGGATACGCGTGGCCTGATTCGCACAAGCGTCACCGTTCCAGGCGTCTATACGCGGCAAGCGTATGAGGGCTACGTCGCAGCGGCAATCAGTGAAGCGGCCAAGAGCCGTGACGTCACGCGTGACTGGGTGCTGGCTAACACGACCGATCAAACGCTGCCCGCCACATCGACGGACGCCTTTGAACAATCACTCACCACGCAGTATTTCAACGACTACGCCGAGCATTGGCAAGGGTTCATGAATGCGTTGCAATGGCAGGCCGCGCCGAACATTCCCACTGCTATCGAGCAGATGAAACTGCTTGCCGATGCGCGTCAGTCACCCGTTATAGCGTTGATGAAATCGCTCGACTATCAGGGTACGGCGGGGGTGCATCTTGCGTCGTTATCGGACACCTTGGTCGCTAAGGCGCAGAACATCTTCGGTAAAAAAGACGATCCACAAGCAGCGGCGCTCGCCAACGACGCGGGACCGCTTTCGGCCTCGTTCGGCCCAGTGCTTCGCCTGATCGGACAGGTCAGCGACACTGCGTCAGCTAAGGGCAACGCGCCACCAAGCGATGTCAGCCTTCAACGCTATCTCGAACGCGTGACAGCGCTTCGCTTGAAGCTTCAACAAATCAGCAACGGCACAGACGCCGATGCCGACGCGCAAGCCCGTCAACTCGCTCAAGCGCTCTTCCAGGGCAAGGGCTCAGAACTCGCCGATACTCAAGCCTACGCGCAACTGATCGCGGCGAGCCTTGGCGCCCAGTGGTCGGGCATGGGCGACGCGCTCTTCGTGCGTCCCGTCGCACAGGCTACGCAGATCGTCCTTCAACCGGCACAGGCGAGTCTGAACGATGCATGGCGACAATCGATCGTCGCCAACTGGAACAAGTCGTTCACGGGCCGTTATCCATTCGACAACACTGATAACGACGCATCCATTCCCGAGCTCGCTCGCTTCATCCGGCCCCAAGGCGGACTGGTGACGACGTTCCTGAGCACGCAGCTCGCCGGCGTACTGGAACTGCAAGGCGATCAATGGGTGGAAGTCAACACGCGTGGCGGCGCGTTGCAGTTCGATCCAGCGTTTTTGAAAGCGGTGAATACGCTGCAACGGGTTGCGGGACATTTAATGGCACAGGGCGAGCCGCAGTATCGCTTTGACTTCAAACCGATTCCGACGCCGGGCATTACCGACACGGTCTTGACCATTGATGCGCAGAAGCTGCACTACTACAACCAGCGCGAACGATGGCAAGCGTTGATATGGCCGTCAAACGATACCCTGAGCATCGGCACGCGTTTGCAATGGCAGACCGAACAGGCGGGCACGAGCAAAAACTTCGAGTTCGCCGGCCGCTGGGCGCTGATCCGAATGCTGGAGCGCGCGAAGGTCGAGCCTATTGATAACGCTACATTTCAGCTGACGTGGCAGGCGGAGCCCGATACGCGGATGGTGCGTGTAGCGACAGCACCGGCTCCTGCAGCGTCGATCGTACAGAAACCTTCGCATCACACCACCGACGAATGGAGCGGTTCCGGGCAAGACGACGGCGGATCGAGCGAGCACGCTGCGCTCGATAGTCTCGTAACCCAACAGCCGCTCACGCCGGCCTCTGCGAATCTGGTGTACCCGCTGAGCTACGTGATGCGCACCGACGTCGGCAAAGGCCCGCTCGAATTGCTCGCGTTGAAGGGTTTTACGCTACCGAACCGCATGTTCATCGACAAGCCAGCACATGTGGCGAACATCCGTACATCCGCTAGTCCGCCGCCGCTACCTAAAGCTGCGCGTGACGCTGCGAAACACGCCGTCACGCCGCTGCCTGATGCTGCTCAGGATGCGGCTCAGGAAGCTGCGCTATGAATTGCCTCGTATCACCACAGGCCGCTATCCCGGTCGCCCTACCGCAAGGAGCACGCACCGCATGATCACTTTCTCAAAGCTCCTCAACGCGCTGTTCGGCACACGCACGCCGTCCGAGCTCGCCCGCTCTTCGCAATCGCAATGGGATGCATGGCTGCAGCCGATCATCGAACTGCATCCGGGTGATGTCGCGACCGAAGCAGCACATGTCGGCGAAGACCCGGGATACGACGACGGCTTCCTCGCGATCAAAGAGCAAGTGGCAAAACTGTCGGACGTCAATGACACGCTGATCATCGAGACCGCTGAACGGCTTCTGAAGCATTCGGCGAAGGACGCTCGCGTGGCTGTGTATTACGTCTACGGCCGTATGCGCCGCGATGGCGCGCAAGGTGTGGCTGAAGGCTTTGAACTGTTGTCGGCGCTGATTGACCGTTTCGATATGGACCTGCTCCCGACACGCGCGGAAACACGCAAGTCCGCGCTCGAATGGCTCGCCGGCGCGACCTTCGCCGACCGGCTCGACCGTGTTCAGGGACTGACGGGCGATCTGCTGGAGCGCGCGTTGTCGGCGCTAGCGCTGATCACCGAGCGCACCGCCGAGTGGCCGGACAACGCACGGCCACACCTCAGCGGTTTGTATCGACGCTTCGAGGGGCATATCGAATCGCCCAACGCATCGGACAGCGCATCGAACAGCACGCGGCAAGACTCTTTATCCGGCATGAGTGCACCTGCGTCGCTGCCCTCACCGACTGAAGTGTCTTCAACGCGCGGCCTGCTCGACCGTGCGCGTCAGATGGCAACATTCCTACGCGAACAACCGCGAGGGTATCTCGCCGCGTATCGCCTGATGCGCTGCATTCGATGGGACACGCTCACCGAAGTCCCTCCGTGCGATCCAACCAGCAAGACGCGACTCGTGCCCCCACGTGCCGAGCTTCGCGCGCAACTCAAGCGCTTGCTGATGCAAAAGCAATGGCTCGAACTCCTCGATCGCGTTGAACTCGCCTTCGCTGAAGGCGCAAATCACTTCTGGCTCGACCTGCAATATTACGCGTTCGTCGCCCAGGAACAGGCGGGCAGAGAATATGCGCCTGTGCGTGATCTGGCCGCAACCGATTGCGCGCTGATGCTCGAACGCCTGCCCGGTTTCCACCTGCTGTCTTTCTCCGATGGTTCGCCTTTCGCAGACGATTCCACACTCGAATGGATCGCTCGCTACGCGACTGTCAGAGACATAGACCGCGGCGAAACCGTGGTCCCAGTCGCTGCGCAATCGGCAAGCACAGACTGGGCGGACACCGAAGCCAAGGCCAACAGTCTCGCCTCTCAGGAAGGACTGGATTCCGCGTTCTCATTTCTGCAACGCCTGCCCGCGCAGGACGGCGATCGCGACCGTTTTGTCAGGCAGTTGGTCATGGCGCGCGTCGCCGAGCGGGCCGAACGTCCAGACACGGCGCTGCACCTCTTATCGAACGTCGATACCGCAGCGCGCCGTTTCGAGTTGGCGTTATGGGAACCATTGCTCGCGTTCGAAGCCAAGCAGCACCTGATGCGCCTGCTCAAAGTGCGCATGACACGTAAGGATGCCGATAAGCCCGCGCTTGCTCAACGCATCGAGACGTTGATTGGCGAGCTGACCGCCATTGACGCCGCCCGCGCCGTTGCGCTCGACTAGCCTTTCAAAGACCAGACCCGTGACCCAATCCTCGAACAGTCCCAACGACAACGATGTCCTGCGCTATTACGAAGCCGAAATGCGCTATCTGCGCGAAGCTGGAAAGGAATTCGCGCAGGCGTTTCCTGATAGGGCGAAGATGCTCAACATCGACCGCATCGGGGACCGCGATCCGCACGTTGAGCGCCTGTTCGAAGGCTTCGCGTTTCTTGTCGGCCGCTTGCGCCAGAAACTCGACGACGAACTCCCGGAGTTGACTGAAGGTCTCGTCAGCATGCTCTGGCCGCACTATCTTCGGATGATTCCGTCCGTCTCGATTCTTGAAGTCACGCCCGCGAACGGCGCGCTGCAAGCACATGACACGCTCGCCGCCGGACTTGAAGTGTTCTCAGATCCGATTGGCGAAGACAAAATTGAATGCGTGTATCGGACGACACAGCCGGTTGAGTTGTATCCGCTCAAGCTAACCGAAGCGCACGCGTATTCACGCGAAGATGGCCGCTCCGTCATTCGCCTGCGTCTCGCACTGCAACCCCAGGCGCGACGTGAACATCTGAGCGTGCCTCGTTTGCGTTTTTATCTGAACGCCGATCGACCCGTTGCCTTGACGCTATACACGGCGCTCACTGCCAAACCCATCGCGGTGCATGTGCGCGTGCCAGGTTATCCACAAGACCGTCCCGGCATGCCGCAATCGATGCCCGGCTTGCATCTCGAAGCAGCGGGGTTTGCGGCAAACGAACGCCTATGGCCGAAAGCCGACAACGCGTTCGGTGGCTATCAACTGCTGCTCGAATACTTCACGTTCCCTGAGAAATTCATGTTCGTGGACCTCGTCGGCCTCGATATGCAATCGATCCCGTCCGACGCAACATCGTTCGATGTCGAGGTCGTGCTCGCCGAACCGTATCCGGACGATATGCGCTTCACCGCCGAGAATGTACGCCTGTTTTGCACGCCGATCATCAATCTCTTCGCGCTCGAAGCCGAGCCGATCACGGCGACTCAGTTCGAGACCGAGTATCGCGTGCGCACCGCCGAGAGGCGCAGCAAGTTTGTCGAAACCTATTCGGTCGATACGGTCGTGGGACGCGAAGCGTCCACCGGCAAGCGCTTCGAATATGCGCCGTTTGCAGCCTTCCGGCATCGCGGTGGCATGTTGCGCCATGAGATGCCCGAGCGATATTTTCATACGCGGCTGCAGCGTGGCGCGTCCGGACGCTTCAATACATGGATCGTACTCGGCGGCCATGCTTGGGAACATCAGACAACGTTGCCACAAGAGGTTTTGTCGATATCGGTGACAGGCACGAATGGCATGTTGCCGCGCAAGGGGCTGCGTGAATCCAGCATCCGCCACATGCGTGATGGCTTTACACATGTAGGGGCTGTGCGCAATCTGAGCGCACCAACCTTGCCGGTGTACCCGCCCACTGGTGACCGATTTCATTGGCGCGTGTTATCGCATCTGGCGCCTAATTATCTCTCGCTGCTCGATGCAGAAATCCTGCGCGGCAGTCTTGCGCTCTACGACTGGACTGATGGCGAACTGAACCGGCGGCGTATCGAAGCGATTATCGATGTCAAACATCGGCTGCTCCAAAAGCTCGTCAAGGGCGGCTTGCTGCGGGGTGTGGAAATCGAAGTCACGCTTAACAGCGACAAGTTTGCAGGCGACGGCGATCTCGCGTTGTTTGGCGAGATGCTGAATCGCTTCCTCGCGCTGTACGCGACGATGAATATCTATACGAAGCTTGTTGTCGTCTCGTTGCCGAGTGGACGCCGGATAACGTGGCCCGATAACAAAGCTGAGGGAGCTCCGTTTTGAACGTGCCTCATCGAGAGTTTCCGGTGCTGAGTGAACGTGTGGAGCGTCAACTGCTGCCCGCTTTGCTGCACGACGCGACACGCATGAACTTCATGCGCTTTTGTGAACTGATTGAACTCGCCGCGCCGAATCTGCCATCGCTTGGCTCGACTGACTCACTAGCAAACGAACCGGTGCGCTTTCGCTCGCACGCTCGGCTTGGGTTTCCAAGCAAAGAGATTGATGCGGTTGAAATCGACTACGACGACACATCGAAACCACCGGCGATCCGCACGACTTTCCTCGGCCTCTACGGCGTCGATGCCCGCATGCCTTCGTATTTCATCGACGAGGTCGCGCAGAACCGCGACGGCGCCGAACCGTTGTCGGGCTTTCTCGACATGTTCCATCACAGGATCGCGACGCAGTTTTATCGAGCGTGGCGCAAGTATCGATTCCCGGCAGGCTTTGCAAAGGGCGGTACGGATGACGTCTCGCGCTACCTGCTCAGTCTTGTCGGATTGGGGATTGGACATCCGGCGATCGAGCAGACCGTTGGCACCCGCAAGCTTCTCTCAATGCTCGGGCTCGCCAGTCAGCGCACGCGCACAGCAGAAGGTCTCGCGGGCGTGCTGCAACACGCGGTCCCCGACGCAACAATCACGGTCACCGAATTCCATCCGGTATGGATTCAGCTAAACGAATTCGAGCCGACAGCGCTGGGTGAGAACTGCGTCCTGGGGCGCGGCTTCTACGACCGAGGTAATTGCGCGCGCGTAGTGATCGCGCCAACGACAGCCGAATCGGT
>Ga0302182_10001782_pt1 | contig 10853 bp, 10 predicted proteins | sample I_Palsa_N3_1_FD_198781 | JGI IMG/M metagenome (GOLD analysis project Ga0302182, IMG submission 198781) | Peat permafrost microbial communities from Stordalen Mire near Abisko, Sweden - I_Palsa_N3_1 | ecosystem: Environmental > Terrestrial > Soil > Palsa > Peat permafrost | place: Sweden...
GTGTTGAAAACCGGCGCTTACGGTCTGCTGCGCTTTTCGGTGCCGATGTTTCCCGACGCAATGTGGAAATTTCGTTCGCTGCTGGTCGGTTTGTCGCTGATCGCGGTCGTCTACGGCGCGCTGATTTGCGTCGCACAGAAAGATCTGGCGCGGTTGGTCGCGTATTCGTCGATCAGCCAGATGGGATTGTGCACGCTGGGAATCTTTGCGCTGACGCCCATGGGGCTGTACGGCAGCGTGATTTTACAGGTGAGCCACGGTCTCGCCACCGGAGCACTGTTGCTGGTCACCGGAATTCTTTACGAGCGTCGCGGCACGGGCTTGATTTCCGAATTCGGCCGCGTGGCCAAGCGGATGCCCAAACTCGCGGCGATTTACGCCGCGGTGACTCTCGCGTCTCTGGGCTTGCCGTTATTCGGCGCGTTCATCGGCGAACTCACGATTTTGCATGGCGCGTATGAAGTGCGCTGGTATTGGGCGGCGTGGGGCCTGCTCGGCGTGATTCTGCTTGCGGGTTCGCTGTTGTGGCTCTACCAGCGGATCATGTTCGGCGCCGAAGCGAATCCAGCGAATACGGATTGGCTGGATTTAAATCGACACGAGTTAGCTCTGCTGCTCTCACTGATTTTGCTTTCACTCTGGATCGGCCTCTATCCGACGCCGTTATTTCGTGCATTGCAGCGGCCGGTCGAGAACATCGTTAGCGCAGTTCATCCGGAATTGCGCAGTTCGGCGCACCTTCGGCTCGGCAGCAACGGCTATGAAACAGCGGCGAGAACGCCTGCGCCGACGTTGCCGACAGGCGAGGTCAAGTAATGGACTGGCATTCGATTTTCGATCAGGCCCGCGCCGACGTCATATTCCTGTTTCCCGAAGCGATGCTGGTTTTTTTCGGGCTGGCCACCCTGCTGACCGATTTCCTGCTGACCAAGCCGCAAAAATCCTGGAACGCGCTGACCGCGATGCTTGGCGTGCTGCTCAGCGGCGCATCCCTGTGGTTATTGGTTCGCCCGGCGGCCGAACACCTGACCGCGTTTTCGAATTCGATCGTCATCGATCCGTTTTTTATTTTCTTCGGAAGCATTTTGCTGGCGGCGACGGCCCTCGCAATTCTGCTTTCGGTGCGCTACCTGGAAGTGGAAGACGAGCAGAGCGGCGAATACTACGGGCTGGTATTGTTTGCGGCGGCGGGCATGATGTTTTTGGCCTGCGGCAACGATCTGGTCGTGTTGTTCGTGGCGCTGCAAACCGTGGCAATAAGCTTTTACGTTCTCACCGGATACTTGACCCGCGAGCGGCGCGCGAATGAAGCTGCCCTGAAATTCATGCTGCAGGGCGCGTTCAGCTCCGCCATTTTGGCGTACGGGTTTTCGATTCTGTACGGCATTGCCGGTTCGACCAATCTGGAATTGATCCAGCGAGCGGTGCAGCAACGCCACGCCGACTTTCCCGGCGCGGACTTGCTGACGTTTCTGGCGCTGGGCACGGTCACCGCGGGGCTGCTGTTCAAAATTGCGGCGGTGCCGTTTCATCATTGGGCGCCCGACGCGGATCAAAGTGCGCTGGCGCCCGCGACGGCCTTCATCAGCGTGGGATCAAGAGTGGCTGGATTCGCGCTGCTACTGCGATTGTTCCTGACCGTTTTTTGGCCGGTGAACCTGGATTGGGCCGCGGTACTGGCGGTCGCGGTGGTGCTGTCGCTGACCCTGGGCACGTTTGCGGCGATCACCCAAACCAGCCTGAAGCGGTTGCTCGCGTATTCGTCCATCGCCCAGGCCGGATACATTCTGCTTGGTCTGGTGGCCGGCGTGAATCGCGACGGCACTTTGCACGAACGCGGATTGCAGGCCACGGCGTTCTACATTTTCACCTACGCGTTTTTCAGCGCCGGAGCCTTCGGCGTGATTGTCCTGCTGAGGCAAAAAGGCGTAATCGGCGACGAGATTGACGATCTAAATGGTTTGATTCACCGCCAACCCGTCGCCGCAGTATTCATGCTGATTTTTGTGCTGTCGCTGGCCGGCGTGCCGCCGACCGCCGGATTCGTGGCCAAGCTGCTGATTTTCTGGTCGTTGCTCGAAACCGGCCACCCGTATCTCGCGCTCCTGGGCGCGCTCTACATTTTGCCGGCAGTGTATTACTATTTCCGAATCGTCGCGGCCATGTGGACGACTGACGGAAGCGACGCAGCGCAGTCGCCACTGGTCATTGGCGTCACTCAGAAATTCGCGCTGACGGCCGCAGCCACCATTACGTTGGCCGCTGGAATTTTCCCGGAGCAATTCTTGCGATTCGCGAAATATTCGATCCTCGGATCCTTCGGCCTGTGACCGCACCCCGCGCATGAGCGAACAAAGTCCGCTCCCACGCAAGCCGTCCGGCGGCACCATGCGCCAACTGGCGCTGGCTACGGAACTGCCATTTTTGGTCGCGGGCGGCGCGCTGGTCGGCGGACTTATCGGATATTTTCTGGATCACTGGCTGCACACCAAGCCCTACCTGATGATCATCGTGGGCGCGCTGGGTTTTTTTGCCGCCGTTCGCGACATGCTCCGGCGGCTGCAAAAAAATAGCCCTACCGTGCCGCCAACGCAGTGACGCTATCTCCCAACAACAACGACGCCGCCCACAGGCGATTCTCCAAACGAGTGCAATGGCTGACCATCGTGCTCGGCTTCGCCGCCGCGTTGGCCGTCGGCCTGCGGAAATCGCACGGCGCGGGCTACGGCATCGCGCTGGGCGCGGTGCTGGCCTGGCTCAATTACCGCTGGCTGGACCAGGGCCTGAGCGCGTTTGTGACCGGTTCGGCGGCGCAGGAAGGCCTGCCCAAGCCGCAGGTTCCGCTCTCCACTTACTTCAAGTTTGGAGGGCGTTACTTGTTGATAGGACTAGCTTTATATGGTATTGTTGTGTTCCTTGCAGTCCCTGCCTTGTGGCTTATTGTGGGCCTGATGGCCCTGGGTTTAGCCGTCACAGTGGAAGGTCTGTACGAAGTCATCTCCGGGTCCAGGTAACGAATGAACGAGCAACTCAACTGGTTCACTATTCTTCTGAATAATTGGTTCGGCGGCGCGGCCAATGCGCTGCTACAAGCGGTGCACGTCGCTCCGGCCGACGCCGCGCATCCCATCCCGAATTTTGTCGCGGCCTCCATCGCTTGCGCGCTACTGACCTCACTTTTCTTTTTATGGGTCCGCCCGCGCATTTCGGCGGATAAACCCGGCGCCACCCAGCAAGTGCTGGAAATGATGCTGACCAACCCCATGGGCATCGGCATCCGCGATCTGCTCGATCAGAACATTCAGCACGGCGCGCGCGAATATCTGCCGCTGGTCGGCTCCATTTCCATCTTCATCCTCTTTTCCAATCTGATCGGCGTGATCCCGGCGTTTGAATCGCCCACCAATCATCCCAGTGTGCCGCTGGCCTGCGCCATGCTCACCTTCGTCTATTACAACTGGACCGGCCTGCATCACCACGGGACCGTGGGTTACCTGAAGCATTTTGCCGGTCCGGTCTGGCAACTGTCCTGGCTGATTTTCCCGGTGGAAATTATCAGCCACACCGCGCGCTTGCTGTCCTTGACCGTGCGTCTGTGGGCCAACATTTTCGCCAGCGAATTGATTTATGTGATCTTTTTGGGCTTGTGCCTGGCGCCGGCCCAAGCGTTGCGGCATTCGCATCCCACCTGGGGGCTCGCTCTGGATATTTTCCCCCTGTTGATCCCGGTGGCGTTTATCGCCCTGCATATGTTCGTGGCCATCGTGCAGGCTTTCGTCTTCACCATTCTTCCCGCGCTGTACATCGGGATGGCCACGGCGGACGAACACTAAACCTTTCGAGAATTTTTATATGAGTAGCGCGGCATGATCGCCGACCAGTGTGAGACCGGCTGCACGAGGATGACGGGAACCACCTCCTGGCGGCACTTTTATAAAGGGAGAAACAGATGAAGAAGCTAGCAGGGCTTTTCGCGTTGGTGATGGTCGCGGGTATGTCGGCCATGCCGGCGTTCGCGCAGGAAGCAGCGGCCGGCAAGCCGCCCGAGCACGTGGCGACGGCGATTGCCGTCGCAGCCGGTTTGTCCATGGCCATTGCCGCGGCGTTCTGCGGACTCGGTCAGGGACGCGTGGCGGCGGCTGCCTGTGAAGGCATCGCGCGCAATCCGGGAGCAGCGGGAGAAATTCGCACGGCCATGATTCTGGGCCTGGTATTCATCGAGACCTTGGCGTTGTTCACGCTGGCCATCGTTTTCGCGAAAGTCGGGTACTAAGAAACAGTTTTGGATTTTTGGCCCGGAGGCTCGGAAGTTCGAGCTTCCGGGCCTTTTTGTTTTTGTGGTGATTTTGTTTTGGGGCGCGGCGGTGTGAAGGAAATCTGCCGCTACAGGTGGCGGCGGGCGCTCTGGGCGTCCATTTTGCGTGTCGGAATGGGCGGAAATCGCGGGCGGGCGCTCTCGGCGTTCGTTTAATTTTCGCGGCGCGGTGGAAGCGGGCGGCGGGTTAGCGGGCAATCAGCGAGGTGGCGGCGGCGAAGGCGGCGTGCAGGACATCGCGGGGCAGGATGCCGAGATACAACGTGCCGATGGCGGCTATGGCCAGCGCGGTACCGACCGCGAGAGGAACTTTCGAGGGCGTGTAATCCTTCGACGGCTCCCAGAAATACATGGCGATGATGATGCGCAGATAATAGTAAGCGCCGATCACGCTGTTGATCGCCGCGATGATTACCAGCCAGACGATGGCTGGGCCGAACGCGGCGTGCGAATCGAGTGCGGCCTGAAACGCGAAGAATTTGCCGAGGAAACCGCCGGTCGCGGGCAGGCCCAGCAACGAAAACAAGAACAGCGAGAAACAAACCGCGAGCGCCGGCTGCCGCGTGCCGAGGCCGGCGTAGTCCGTGATTTCGAGATGTCTTTCATCCTGCTGGCCGAGGTGCGTGACGACCAGGAAGGCCCCGACTTTCATGAACGTATACGCCGCCAGATAGAACAATACGGCCGAGACGCCGTAAACCGTAGCCGCCGCGAACGCGACCAGGATGTATCCCGCATGGGCGATCGAAGAATACGCGAGCATGCGCTTCACGTTGGACTGCACGATGGCCGCCAGATTTCCGACGAACATGGTCAGGATGGCCGAGCCCCAGATGGCCCAGAACCAGAAATGCACTTCGCCGGGGAACGCCACGTAGAAAATCCGAAGCATCAGGGCGAAGGTCGCGGCCTTGGGCCCCGAAGCGAGCAGGGCCGTGACCGGAGTCGGCGCGCCTTCGTATACGTCCGGCCCATAAATGTGAAACGGCGCGGCGACCACCTTGAATCCGAGGCCGACGAAAATCAGCGCGAGCCCGAGGATCGAAAGCGCGGGCACCTGACCGGTTGCGCTGATGATCTGATCGAGCGCCGGCTGCACCTGGTCGATGCGGGTGGTTCCGGTGACGCCGTAGACCATGGCGATGCCGTACAGGAAAAACGCGGTGGCAAACGAGCCCAGAATAAAATATTTCAGCGACGATTCGTTGGATTTTGTAGCGCGCTTGCGGAACCCGGCCAGGATGTAGCTCGAAATCGAGCTCATTTCCAGGCCGACGAATGCGGTCAGCAATTCGTTGGCGCCGGCCAGGATTCCCATGCCCGCCGTGGCGAACAGCACCAGCGCGTAGAATTCGCCGCGCTGCAGGTTTTCGTCGTCGAGGTAATTGATGGCGCCGAGCACGCACAGCGCGGCCGCGCCAATGACGACGGCGTGCCCGAAAATGCTGAAAAGATCGGCGCGAATCAGCTCGTTGTAGGCGTAACCCTGGTCCAGATACATGAGCCGCAGGGAAGCGGCCGCCGCAAGTGTGCCGATGAAGGCCACCCAGCCCAGCGCGCGCTGCCGGGCGCGGCCCAGGAACGGATCGAGCAGCATGATCACGATGCCGAACAGGCACAGGATAATTTCCGGCGCGAGCCGGTGCAAATTGGAAACCTGCTCGGCGGAGAAGTGCATTACGGATTCACCTGCGCTGCCGTCGTCGCATTGACCAGCCGCGCCTGCGCGGGAGCCGCGGGCGTAAGCCGATTCCCGGCGCTATGGGCGGCTCCGAACCCGGTCGGGGCTGGCGGCGCAATGCGGGTTGGCGGTGGCGCCTTGGCGTCCTGCCGCGCGCCCTCAATCTGCGTCTGGCGCACCAGATTATCGGTGGTGGCTTCCATGCGGCGCGTGAACAGCGGCGAAGCGATACCCATAAACAAAATAGCAAGTGCAATGGTGACCAGAATCACGCGTTCGCGGCCGGAGGCGTCGGTCAAGCTGCGGTTTTTCTCCACGGTCACTTCGCCCAGCGCCACCCGCTGGTAGGACCACAGCAAATAAATCGCGGAAAGCACTGCGCCACTCGAAGCGAACGCGGCCCAGACGTGATGGTATTGAAACACGCCGATCAGAATCAGAAATTCTCCGATGAAGCCGTTCAACGGCGGCAAGGCCAGCGACGACAGTGCAATGAACAGATAGAACGCCATGATGATCGGCATGGGATTCACCAGGCCGCCGAATTCCTTGATTTCGTAAGTGTGGCGGCGGTCGTAAATCATCCCCAGGCCCAGGAACAGCCCGCCGGTGGAAACGCCGTGGCTGATCATCTGGAAGATGGCGCCCTGAAACGAAATGGTCGTGAACGAAAAAATTCCGAGGATCACGAATCCCAAGTGGCTGACCGAAGTGTAGGCGACCAGGCGTTTGAAATTCGGCTGGATGGTCGCGACCAGCGCGCCGTAAATAATGCCGATGAGCGCCAGCACGCCGATGATGTGCGCCAGGCGGTGCGCCGCGTAGGGGAACAGCGGCAGACAAAAACGCATGATGCCGTAGGTGCCCAGCTTCAGCATGACGCCGGCCAGAATCACCGAACCGGCGGTGGGCGCTTCGGTGTGCGCGTCAGGCAGCCAGGTATGGAACGGGAACAGCGGAACCTTAATCGCGAAGGCCAGGAAAAACGCGCAGAACAGCAATAGTTCGGTGGTCGGCGGCAGCGAAATTATACCGTGCTGCAATTGCGCCTGCAGAGTGGGCAGGTCAAACGTGCCGGTCCCGTGCGCGTTGCTCAGGTTGTAGAGCCACAGGATCGCCACCAGCATCAGGATCGAGCCGAACATGGTGTACAGAATAAATTTGACCGCGGCGTAGATCCGGCGGTCGTGGCCCCAGATCCCGATCATGAAGTACATCGGAATCAAGGTCAGTTCCCAGAAAAGAAAGAAGAGGAACAGGTCGAGTGAGACGAACACGCCGATCATCGCCGTTTCGATCACCAGAATCGCGATGAAGAAGCCTTTCACGTTTTCGTGAATCGAAGTCCAGGAGCAGAGAATCGCCAGCGGCGTTAAGAACGTGGTCAGCAGCACCAGGAACAGGCTGAGACCGTCGATGCCGATGTGGTAGTGAATGGCGTTGCCGATCCAGTTGGCGTATTCCACGAATTGATAATCGGGCTGGCCCATGCGGAAGCCGGGCAGCAGGAACAGCGAAATCACAAATTCCACCAGCGAAACCACCAGCGCGACGCGGCGAATCCAAACGTGATCTTCATCGCGCAGGCAGAGCAGCGCCGGCACGCCCAGCAAGGGCAGAAAAACGATAAACGAAAGCCAGTGAGAGGCCGTAGCCACTTAGCGCACCATTTCCCAGATTCCGAGCATTAATACCGTGACGCCCACCGCGCCGATCACCACCCAGGTGGCGTAACTGCGCGCGTTACCGGATTGAATCTGGCGCATATGGGCCCCCGATTCGCGCATGCCGCGCCCGATGCCATTCACCGTGCCATCGATCGCGCCTTCGTCGATCACACGCCACAGCACGTTGGTGGAAATCCACAGCAGCGGCTGGACGATGACCGTATTGTACAGTTCGTCGATGTAATATTTGTGGAGTACCAGCGTGTACAGCCCGCGTACGCTCTGCGCCAGCTTCTTTGGCGTTTCCGGGCTCTTGATGTAGAACCACCAGGCGATCAACAGCCCAAGCAGGGCGATGATCACCGGCATGCCCGTCAACGCATGGACCAGATCCATCATCGGACTTCCTGCGACTTCGCTCGCTGCTTCGTTCGCTGCGGTAGGAGTTACGGCGTACGCGTCAAAAACCGGATGCAGAAACTTGGCGAAGTAGTCGGTGCCGCCCACCAGGTGCGGAGCGGCGACCCAGCCGCCCACGGTGGAAAGAATCGCCAGGCAAATCAGCGGAACGGTCATGTTGTACGGCGATTCATGCACGTGGACTTTATGTTCGTCGTAGCGTGGCGCCCCGAAGAACGTCAGGAAAATTAGCCTGAACATATAGAACGAAGTGAACCCCGCGCCGATCAGGCCCAGCCAGTAGAACCACACGTTGGCGTGGGGGCCGGAAGCGGCGGCTTCGAGTATCTCGTCCTTGCTGAAGAAACCGGCGAAACCCGGAATACCCGCAATCGCCAGCGTGGCGATGAACATGCACCAGAACGTGATCGGAATTTTAGTGCGCAGGCCGCCCATGTGCGGCATTTCCTGGTCGCCGCCCATGGCGTGAATCACGCTACCGGCCGCGAGAAACAGCAGGCCCTTGAAGAACGCGTGAGTCATCAAGTGGAACACGCCCGAAGCGTAAGCGCCGACGCCGAGGCCCAGGAACATATAGCCGAGCTGGGAAACCGTGGAATACGCCAATACTTTCTTGATGTCGGTCTGCACCAGGCCGATGGTCGCGGCAAAGAACGCGGTGAGCGCGCCGATCATGGCGACAATAAACATGGCGAACGGCGCACGGGAGAACAGCGGATTCATGCGCGCCACCATGTACACGCCGGCGGTAACCATGGTCGCCGCGTGAATCAGCGCGCTGACCGGCGTGGGGCCTTCCATCGCGTCCGGCAGCCAGACGTACAGCGGAATCTGCGCGGACTTGCCAACGGCGCCAATAAAGAGCAGCAAACTGATTCCGGTCAAAACGCCTGCGGGGCCAAAGGCTTCGACCGGCATCCCAGCGGCTTGCTTAAAAACCGTGACGAAATCCACGGAATGAAAAGTCCAGAACAGGAACAGAATGCCGATGGTGAATCCCAGGTCGCCGATGCGCGTGGTGATAAAAGCTTTCTTGCCGGCGCTGATGGCGGACTGCTTCAGGAACCAGAAACCGACCAGCAGGTAGCTGCACAGGCCCACGCCTTCCCAGCCCACGAACATCAGCACCACGTTCGAGGCCAGCACCAGCGTCAGCATGAAAAATACGAACAAGTTCAGGTAGGAGAAGAAGCGGTAGTAGCCCTCTTCATGCGCCATGTAGCCGGTGGAATAAATGTGCACCAGCAGGCTGACGAAAGTGACCACGAACAGCATGACCACGGTGAGCTGATCGACCTGCAGCGAGAAGTCGACTTTGAAAATTCCCGCGGTAATCCAGGTGAAGTAGTTGCGTATCCAGGGAATCTGCTCCGGCGAAAGCTGCGCGAATTCGCGAACCGCTTCCATGGCGGTGAGGAAGGCGAGCGCGATGGATCCGATGCCGATGGAGTTGACCACCGGCTTGGACCAGTTTTTGCCCAGCAGGCCATTCAGGGCCGCGCCCAGCAAGGGCAGGGCGATGATGATCCAGAGATGATCGAGTATCGGCATTAGAATTTGAGCAAGTTGATGCGGTCGATGTTCAGCGTCTGGCGGTTCTGATACACGGTGATGACGATCGCGAGGCCCACCGCCGCTTCCGCCGCCGCCACCACGATCACGAAAAACACAAAGACCAGGCCGTCCAGCTGATTGTGCGCGCGGGCAAAAGCCACGAACGCCAGGTTTACCGCGTTGAGCATCAATTCAATCGCCATGAAAATGGTGATGATGTTGCGTTTGAAGACGAACGCGATGACGCCCAGGCCGAAGAGAATCGCGCTGAGCACCAGATAGTAGGAGACCGGAACCACGCTCATCATTGGGGGTCGTCCCTCTTGGCCAGGACCAGCGCGCCGAGAATCGCAATCAGAATCAAAATCGAAGTGGCCTCAAAAGGGAACACGTACTGATTGAAAAGCATCCGCGACATTTCTTCGGTGGAAACGGAGGTCGCCGATGCCAGCGAACCATTGGCGATTTCCCGGCCGATCGCTGAACGGAACATCCAGTGCCCGAATTCCAGCAGCAGGAAGATGCCCAGCGGCATGCCCGCGTATTTCGCGATTTTGCTCCAATCCGTGCGTTCTTCGGAGCCGGCGTTCAGCAGCATGATCACAAAGACGAACAGCACCATGATCGCGCCGGCGTAGACGATAACCTGCACTGCGGCGATGAATTCCGCGCCGAGCATCAGGTACAGCACCGCCAGCGAAATCATGACCAGCACCAGCGCCAGCGCGCTATGAATCGGTTCCCTGGCGACGATCAGCATCAGCGCGCCCAGCACGGCGATGAAGGCGAAAACGAAAAAGACGATGAAGGGCAGGCTCATCCGTGACCTACCAACAGCGGCCACACTTTGATCAGGGCCGTGATCACCAGGTTCGCCAGCGCCACAGGCAACAAAAATTTCCAGCCAAAAGCCATGAGCTGGTCATAGCGGAAGCGAGGCAGCGTGGCGCGCATCCAGACGTAAAAAAACATGATCGCGCCGATTTTCACGCAGAACCAGAAAGGACCCTGAATCGCGTCGCGCACCACCGGTATGAAGCAACCCAAGGTAATGGCCAGAGCGCCGGCGGTGATGACGATCAGCTGAATCTTGGCGATACCGCGCGCCAGCACAAACGTGTCGTAGATCAGGTAAATCGCCAACAACGCCAGTAACACGGCGGGCAAATAGGCCATGAACGTCCAGCTATCGGGGAACGGAGAGAGCCAGCCGCCC
>Ga0302182_10001784_pt1 | contig 10840 bp, 10 predicted proteins | sample I_Palsa_N3_1_FD_198781 | JGI IMG/M metagenome (GOLD analysis project Ga0302182, IMG submission 198781) | Peat permafrost microbial communities from Stordalen Mire near Abisko, Sweden - I_Palsa_N3_1 | ecosystem: Environmental > Terrestrial > Soil > Palsa > Peat permafrost | place: Sweden...
GTATGACGATCCAGGCAGCCTTGGCCAGTGGTGTGGAAGGTGAGCCCATCCGCAGAAAGCTTATCGCCCTAAGAGTCAAGGAGCAAGACGCCTTGGACCGTCGGTTTGAACGAGCCAAATCAGAAGGTGACCTTCCGAACGATGCGGATGCCGCAGGTCTCGCCCGATTTGTCACTGCCCTATTTCAGGGCATGACCGTGCAGGCGATCAACGGCGCAAGCCGCGAGGATCTGCTTCGCCTTTCTGACACGGCATTGCGGATATGGCCAAAGTTGGAGTAAACCGACACATTTTTGTAATTGACTCGATTGATCGCCCGACAGTTCGCGTTCAATCGCGGTTATTCAAGCTGAGAATGACCCTTCCTTTCGGCGAGACTTTCGGCGCGTTTACCGATCTTCTTCAGCACCGCTTCAAGTTGCTGCAGCTCTTCCGGAGAGACGTCCTTAAACACCCCTTTGATGAGTGCGGCGTGACGGCGAAAGAGAGGGACAAACATCTGCCGTCCCTTTTCCGTCAGCGACACCGTTCTGACACGCCGATCGGAACTGCTCTCCACACGGCTGACAAACCCCTTCTTGTACAGGCGATCCACTGCGACGCTGACTGATCCTGGATTGAGGTCAACCTTTGGGCCAATGGCGTTTACCGGCATCGGTCCCTTATGGAGCAGTACTTCGAGGACCCGAAAGTCAGACCCCCCTACCCCCCCTCCGAGTAGTGTCGGAAGGACGCAACGGGACATCGATTGCCAGGCTTTCAGCATGATTAGCCAGGCATGAAGGGCTTCCGAGGGTTTTTTACGCTCTTCCATAAAAATGTGAATCTTTGACATTATAATCGATATCAGATATATCGATATCGATACAACTGATATCGATGGAATAAAAGGAGACTACCATGAGCACTACGACCACCGCGGTTCCACCGCAAACCTCAACCACCACTTGGAACATCGACCCGGCTCATACCGTGGCTGAGTTCAAGGTCAAGCACATGATGATTGCCAATATGAAAGGACATTTCTCCAAAGTTTCGGGCGTGCTGATCCGGGATGAATCTGACCCGGCGAACGATCGCGTAGAGGCGAGGATAGAAGCCGCTTCGATTCATACCCGCGATGAACAGCGCGATGCTCACCTAAAGAGCAGCGACTTCTTTCATGTGGAAAAGTTCCCGACGTTGCACTTCAAATCAACGGGCGTCAAGGTCGTGGGCGAGGGAGAATTGTCGTTGGAAGGCGACCTGACGATCCGTGGCGTTACCCGCAAGGTGCACTTTGCGGTTGAAGGGCCAACTCCACCTGCGAAGGACCCCTGGGGCAACACCCGAGTTGCGATCTCTGCGAGCACAAAGATTAACCGCAAAGACTTCGGCCTAACGTGGAACGCTGCCCTCGAGACTGGTGGCATTCTGGTCGGTGACGAGGTTACCATCACCCTCGATGTCGAATTCGTGAAGGCCCAACAGTCAGCCTGACTTCATCCGCGGTAGAGTAGTTCCGGATCGAGGTATCGAAAGACGCACTCGCTGCCGCGAGCTAAGCGTAGATTTGCACCGTCTTGACGGACAGATGCGACTTTGGACGTGAGTAGTCGCGTCCATTTGTTTTCTAATGGACACGACTCGTAACAGGCGGTGGTATTTGTTTCGCTAAGCGACAGGTTGGGAAACTTGAACACTTGCCGGGGGCGTCGAGGTGTTACCGCCAGCGGCAAGCTTTCGAGCCATGTGCGGTTCCGGGTGCCATAAGCCATCGGAGACGAATTGAACCGCGGAAATGGAGGCCTATGAGACTTGCGGGGCTGGTGTTGGGAATTCTGGCAACAGTTGTCTGCCTCGGACCAAACAAGCACTACGCTCAAGCTCAAGCGATCGATGTGAACAAATTCAGTTTGAAGATTCGTGTCTTCAAGTCCGGCGCGTTCTCCGCGTTTGCACACGATCACGAAATACAAGCTCCAATTGATGAAGGTAAGATCGATTCTTTTGCCAGTCCAAGCGTTCAGCTGCGCGTGGATTCGCGCAAGATGCGTGTGCTCGACCCCGAGATCTCCGTCGACAAGCGTGTCGAAATCCAACAAACGATGGAAGGGAATGCAGTTCTCGACGTCGAGCATTTTCCAGAGATTTCATATCGTTCTAGCGCTATAACTAAAATCGCAGACGCTCGTTGGGAGATACGTTGTGGTGGTTTCCTTAGAGGGAGGCCACTACCGCGGTTCCGCATCTTTCAAGCAGAGCAACTTCGGCATAAGTCCCATACGCATCGCGGGAGGAACCGTTAAGGTCAAAGACGAAGTTAAAATAGAATTCGATATCGTTCCGGTTCAATGACGAATACATCGTAGATATCCCAACTGTGGAGAATATTCCTACCTGCTGTTTATTGCTTCATGTCACGAACGAGTACCAGCAGACGCCATCGTAGACCAAGCACTTGGCACAGGACAAATTGGTCGACGCGATTTTGCCGACCGGTAAAAGGAGATGAAAATGCCGCACGTCACGGGAATTCGTGGAGTGTTCTTTAAGTCGAAAGGCGATCACAAACAATAGCGGGCTGGAATCAAAAAAACATCTCGGAATAAAGCCCGAACCTCTTGGAGCCGCGGCCTTCAGGCGGCCCGAGGACACAGCCGAAGACAAAGGCTTGACTGTTTGGCATGTCGCCGAGAAGGACACAGACAATAACGAGTCACTGCTCAGGGAGCAACCTATGATCGACGGAATTGGCGGCGCTTTTCTGTTTTCTAACGATACGAAGAGATTGGCAACTTGGGATCGCAATTGCCTCGGAATAGTTGCTGCGGGCGAAGATAATGAGTTTAATTTAAAAGGATAAGCCACGAACGGGTCAGACTAATTCGGGTGAAGGACTTGAGAGAAGTCCTGAGCCATCTTAAGAGTAATGGCGTGGCAATCGAACGGATCGCGGAATATCCGTACGGGGACTTTGCGTGGGTTAGGGATCCAGATGGCAATCAGATCGAGCTTTGGGAGCCATCCGAGAGTGTATAGAAATCCCTAATTTGTGGAGTCCCAAGCGCCGTCATCGACGCACAACTGACGAACACACGAGTTCTGGCACTCGTCGCCTTCTGTCGATGTCAGGCATGGGATATGGTCGGCCGGGCCCAAGTGAACATTTGACCCGACTCATTCGAGGAGCTGACCTCATAGCCAAAAGTGGGGAAAAGGCGCTTCAGCGATTTGTAAGTGTATTCGTTGTCCACCAGATGATTCGTTTCCATCGCGAAATGAATCGGATGTAACTTCAAGAAATCTGCTGCCTCCCGAATTGCTGCTAACTCTGCACCTTCAATATCCATCTTGATGTAGACAGGAACGACACCGAACTCGCTGCAGGCGTCAGCGATGGTTAACGTCAGCACCGGCTTGAGGTGGCGTGCATCCGCGTATACAAGGTAGTCGCCTATACCGGAACACATGTTACCCTCCATATCGAACATGACAGTTCCTGTTTTGCCAGAGAGCGCCTTCTTGACTGGGACGACATTCGCGAGATGATGCATCTCAATGTTCCGCAGCAGGTACTCGAAATTAATGTCGTCCGGCTCGAATGCGTACACCCTACCGGAGGGTCCGACCATCTGTGCCAGGAAGTACGAGGTTGCACCTCCGTGCGCTCCCGCATCCCAGACGATGTCCCCTGCGCGCGGTGAATACCAGTGGGTATATTCATCCATGACGTCGTCTTCCGGAACCGAAGGGAAGTGAAATGCAACACCTCTTCTCTTATAGCGGTGCAGACGAGGGACGGAAAAATCGAGAATCTCGAGGCCATTGGAGTCACTCGCTGCGATGGTATCGAAGAAAAGCTCATAGGACTCCATCATGAGAGGAACCTGCACGTAATAACTTTTCGATAGGATCATCTCGCGATCAAGTTTCCGAAGGAGGATCCGATCCCCCGAAAAGTTCACCTCGAATCCATGCAGGAGGCCATGGGCTTTCAGGGCGCCTTGCACGAGCGTGCTGTCCGGGCCGCGTCGTACGAGGTACTGTTTTATCGTTTTCATCGCCATCCCTTTTGAACTGGTAGGGTATCACTGCCAAAGGGTAAACGGGCACCTGGCGATCAGGTTCATAGACCCCACGCCAGCCAGAGAGGTCTCTGACCGCCATCTCTGAACCCAAAAATGCCGTACCGGATTCTCGGAGAGTACCTGAGATTCTGTCACCGAGAGGAAAGCGATTCAGTGCACGTCAGCTCAGAAATGAAAATGCATTATTGAAGGGTTGCCAGGCAGATTGCTTTTTCGAACACGACGCCCCACACCTTACCTTCGGCCTCAAGCACTCATCCCGGCGCCGTGTCCGAAAAAACATCAGCGCCACTCGGGAAGAACCGTGAGTGGTGGCCGCTTAACCAGGCATTCCTCACCGAGGCGGCGATACTACTTCTAAATATTGGTCGAACCATTCTGGCCAGACTCGGTATATGTCGTTGTTTTGTGGCGTGATTTGTCTGCTCGCGAATTTATTATTACCGGATGGTTTCGTGACCACTTCCCAATTCGAGCAGCCAGAGTGACGATCCGCCATTGTTCCGGCCATACGCAAGCCACTTGCCATCGGGTGAAAGTGTTGGCTCTTCAAGGAAGAGGCCCGCCTCAGAAAATTTGGTGACTTGTTGCTTGGGTCCGCCAGAAAAAGGCATGCGATAAACATTTAAATGGTTTGGCTGAAAATAGAGCCAATACCCATCTGGCGAAAATGAAAGGTGTCGTATGCGATCGAAACCATTTGTTAGCTGCTGCTCTTCACCGCCCCCGGCTGAGCTTTTCCAAATCTGACAACAAGGACCTCCTCGGTTGGAGGAGTAGACGGCCCATTTACCATCTGGCGACCAGATAGGATCGTATTTGTCTGCCGCAGAGAAGGTGAGCTGGCGCTCCTGTCAGTTCGTTACATCGATCGAGAAGACTTGAAAAGAACCATCCTTCCTATAGGTATAGAGGAGACTCCGTCCGTCAGGTGAGAAAGGACCGCCGCGCAGAATCGGTTTGACTGGTACCACCTCTTCGGCGCCGCTTCCATCAACAGCAGTGAGCCAGATTGAGTTGCTTTCATTCGCTTGAAATTGGGTAACCGCGACCCGGCGGCCGTCGCGTGACCAGGGGGGAGCCGCGGCCATGCCCCAGGCTTGGTTGAGTTGCAATCCCTGGACCAGTGTTTTCAAGAAGGTACCATTCTCCGTGAAGAGGTCGATGAAACCGCCGGCGCCGACGTTCGGAACAGCATACGCGACGTAGACCAAGCCATTGATGTCCTGGACGCCGAACACTGAGAAGTCTGATGGAATGTTCGGATCACCGAACGACTTTACCAGTGTGAAATTGCCGTCGTACATATCTATTACATTGTTCGTGTTATCCGCCGCGTAGAGGAAATTCCCCGAGGGCTTGCTGGTGATGGCCAAGCCCGTGTACATCGCTTTGTTGGCCGAATTGTCCACCGCGATCGTCGCAAGGTTGGCGTTCAGGCCCGGCGCCCATGCGCTGATTGTGCCGTCCAGCGTCGCGAAAATGAAAACTGATGACCAGCCCTGAATCTGGAAATCTGTTGACGATCCATTGAAAACGATTCCCGTCGGTTGCCAGGGCCGTTTAGGCCTGTGGGCGAGATCGGTCCGTTTCCGGCGGTGGGAATCAAAACCCTGAGTGGCACTTGTGTTCCATTTGCCTGATAGAGCGTCGACCATCCGGTGTCGTTATCACCGATCCACCAAGGCCCTGTGGCGCTCCGAGCTAATCCCCAGGCATTGGCCAGCAGTGGATCGATCGTCGGCGCTTGGTGGACTTGATTCGAAACTAGGTTTGTGAGGTGATATTGTGCTTGTGCCGGGGACGAAACCATGAAAAGAACCAGGCCCAGGCAAGGGGCAACTGCGGTCCTGTTAACCTGCATATTGATCCCTCCTTAGGAATCAGGAGCAGAAAGAGGTCGAAGCACCGCTGGGAGTGACTGGGTACGGAACCTTCCCTGCCCTGCTTAGCTTGTGATCGTAGGCTGAGTTGCGATGCGGAAATGTCACACGTCTGTCATAAGTTCGTCTGCAACTTGTAAATCTTTCTTGTCCTATTGAGCATGGGTGCGAGCGCTGGCCGACCGCAGGTTGAGATATCAATCCCCGAGCAAGCGTTTACTGCGCCGTGAGGACTATGCGCTTACCTTTCCGTAATTGCTCTTGTTGGCCTTGGAATCCACGCGATTTGGGGCATTCGGTGGGCCGACCCGATTGCTGCTCTCGCGATTGTTCCGCTCATCTTATTTATGGAAAGGATGGGAAGCCACGCGCGGCAAAGCTTGTGGTTGTTGCTGATTTGTAGAAATAGGGAATCTCCCGCGAGAGCAGAAATCTGGATCAATTCAAAAACCGACAAAAGCGTAGAAGGGCACCTTAGTCCCAGGAGCACTGTGTGAGCAAAGACGTTGGATCCCGTCGTAACTTTCTCAAGGCGACGGTTTCCGCAGCAGGGGCCGCGTTCCTCGGTCCAAGAACTTCGATCGGCCAGACGGTGCTTGCGACTGCATCCCGGTCGGAAACCGTTCCAGCGGACTATATCCTGCGCATCGCTTCAAGTCCGGTTGAGATCGCCCCCAAACACATCGTCTCGACGGTCACTTATAACGGTCACTTCCCAGGACCCTTATTGCGTTTCAAAGAAGATCAGCCAGCCACGGTCGAAGTCCACAACGACACAGACACTCCCGAGCAGTTGCACTGGCATGGCCAAATGGTCTCCACTGACGTGGATGGCGCTGCCGAAGAAGGAACGCCCTTCATTCCGGCGCACGGAATGCGCCGAATAGTTTTCGCTCCGCGACCATCAGGATTCCGTTTCTATCACACGCATAATCGGGCAGGCGCCGATCTCCACGCGGGACAGTACAGCGGGCAAGTCGGCCCCGTGTACATCCAACCCAAACGTGAGGCTGGGAGTTACGACCGGGAAGTCTTTCTGGTTCTGAAGGAGTTCGAACCGTCTTTCAGTCAAGGCGGCGATATGGCCCAAGATTTTCTCGCTCCTTCCACGCGAGCGAAGGAACTGGAGTCAAATGGCGAGTCCGCGATGAAAGCCTCGCTCGCAAAGGGGATGCCACACGGATACGAAGTGGGCTATCGATATTTCACTATCAATGGTCGGATGTTGGGGCATGGCGAGCCGGTGCGGGTAAAACAGGGCGAGCGCGTGCTCTTTCATGTTCTAAATGGCAGCGCCACCGAGATTCGAAGTTTGGCCTTGCCGGGACACGCTTTCAAAGTTGTAGCATTAGATGGCAATGCTGTTCCGACGCCCGCCGAGGTTCCGGTGCTCTGGCTGGGAACGGCAGAGCGCATTTCTGCCATCGTCGAAATGAATCATCCGGGTGTGTGGATTATGGGTGATCTTGCGGATGATGACCGGGGCCACGGCATGGGCATTGTCGTGGAATACGCGGGGCACAAAGAAAAGCCTGCTTGGATAGCGCCGAAGCCCTTTCATTGGGATTATTTGCGTTTTGCAAAAGGCGGTGCAACTGCACGTTTGCCGGACGAGACGTTCGAGATGATGTTCGCAAAGGACAACGCCGCCGAAGAAGGTTTTAACCGATGGACAATTAACGGGATCGCGTACCCGATGACCCAGGGGGTCGGCCCTGCCTCATTTCACTTGAAGCAAGACAGACGTTACCGCCTTCGCATGCGGAATGCCAGCGACGACATTCATCCAGTTCATCTCCATCGGCACAGTTTCGAACTGACGAAAGTTGCAGGCAAACCGACCGCAGGTGTAATGAAAGATGTCACCATGGTGGGCGGGTATCAAGAGATCGAGATTGACTTCACTGCTGACAACCCTGGCCTCACGCTGTTCCACTGCCATCAGCAACTGCACATGGACTTCGGCTTCATGACCCTTTTCAGTTACGTCTAAGTCAGTTTAACCTGATGCCCAAACGCTTGATTGTCGCGAGGAGATAGCAATGCCCGTAAAAGCGAACTCAACCTGGAAAGGTCGTGCGACGAAGGCCATCGTGCTGATTCGCGCTCTGGTGGGCTGGGTTTTTCTGTCGGAGGGTATACAAAAGTTTTTGTTCCCCGAGTCCCTCGGAGTCGGTCGCTTTGTGAAAATCGGCATTCCTTGGCCGCAGGTCATGGCCCCGTTTGTCGGAGTGGTCGAGATTATTTGCGGCTCTTTGCTGTTGATAGGTCTTTTTACACGGTTAGCGACCGTGCCGCTTCTCATTGATATCTCCGTCGCCCTATATTCGACCAAAATCATCACGCTTGCGAAGAACGGGTTTTGGGGAACGTTGCATGAAGCTCGCACGGATGTGAGCATGTTGCTCGGTCTCATTTTTCTGCTGCTGGTCGGTGGTGGTGCATGGTCTCTTGACGCTTGGCTGGCAAAAAGACGGGGCGCAACTTATGGCTGAACCGCCAGCCCTCGAATCCCAAAGATCCATTTCCGAAAACAGACAAGTTCCTCTCGATGAGCTTGCCTTGTTCTTCCTCCGGTTGGGCACGACAGCCTTCGGAGGGCCGGCAGCACACATCGCAATAATGGAAGACGAGCTCGTCCGCAGGCGAAAGTGGCTTTCTCGTAAAAAATTCCTTGACTTGCTCGGTGCAAGCAATCTCATCCCTGGACCCAGTTCCAGCGAAGTGGCCATCCATATTGGCTACTTGTGCGCAGGTTGGAGAGGTCTGCTGATCGCTGGCATCTGCTTCATCCTTCCGGCGGCCTTGATGGTCGCCGGTTTGGGATGGTTATACGTGCATTTTGGCAAGCTTCCCGCCATCGCGAGCGTTCTCTACGGAATCAAGCCGGTCGTTATCGCCATCGTTCTTCAGGCCCTCTGGAGTCTTGGACGAACAGCGGTAAAAACAACGTTTCTTGGACTCGTGGCGGTGCTTGCGCTCGTACTATCTGTTCTCGGTGTGCATCCACTGCTATTGCTCCTGCTGGCGGGTGGAGCAGTGTGCGTGCCTGGTCTAAGGCCCTCGCGTGTGTTCCTCTCGGTGATTCCTTTTCTGACGATTGGAGGCGGAATCTTAGCGACCACTGCATCGTTCAGCCTGGTTTCGCTGTTTCTGGTTTTCTTGAAGCTAGGGGCAACAGTATTCGGCAGCGGTTATGTGCTCTTGGCTTTCCTTCGAACAGATATGGTCACCCATCGGGGCTGGTTGACGGACGCACAGCTTGTCGATGCTGTTGCCGTGGGCCAAGTGACGCCAGGACCGGTTTTCACGACGGCTACGTTTATCGGCTTCATTCTGGGAGGAATTCGTGGCGCCGTCATTTCCACTATTGGCATCTTCCTTCCTGCATTTCTACTGGTAGCGATAAGCGGTCCGCTTGTGCCGCGTATTCGAAAGTCCAAGCCTGCAGGAGCTTTCCTTGATGGTGTAAACGTTGCATCGCTCGCGTTGATGGCTGCTGTCACTTGGGACCTCGGGCGAGCATCCCTGGTTGACATTCTTACTGTTGTTTTGGCCGCGGCCTCGTTGATCGCTCTGCTTCGGTTTCGCGTGAATTCGGCGTGGCTTGTCCTGGTCGGGGCCACCATTGGCCTGACAAAGAGTGCTGTTCACCTACGATAACGGTATCTGTCGTCCTCTGAAACATTGGAAGGCGCAGCTCGCACGAGCTCGCGTCAAGCTTGTTGGAATCGTGCGGGTACAGGCCTGGCAAGCTGCTCTCGACCCTTGCTTCCTAGTGAGGCGATACGACGAAGGAACTCCGAGACTTGGGATTGACAACCATTCTCGTCCGGCGCTGATCGTCCCCTAACATCCCCTGATTTACTGGATGTTAGGATTGCAAGTACCAGAAAAGAATGGCGGGGACGACGGGACTCGAACCCGCGGCCTCGCTGGCCGATGTAACTTATTGGAACTTAACGGTACTGACAGCCCGTTGTTAGTCCTCTATTGCCCGGCCAACTCGACGTCGCGCATCACGGTGCGGCTAAACGCCTGACGGGGTGAGAAGACGCGGAGGAACTCCTCTATCGCCTTGGGCATCAATTGCGGGGTTTCGGCAAGCCGGCGCCGTTGCTCGGGATTACGCGATAGCCAGACGAAGCTGGACCCCAAACAGGCCTGCGTCCCGTCCACGTTGCCGATCATCAGCCAGAGGTAGGCTTCGATTACCCAGCTATCGAGCTTGCGACCATCGACCTTAGCATCGAGCAGATAGGTGATCGCCCCTCCCACCATCGGGTGAGTGCGCTGCCGAGCCACCTCAGCCGTGACTCGTTCACGCAGCTCGCGTTCTGACAGGTTCTTCGTTCTGGGCTGAACACTGCTGAACCCCCCGCGCGACGATTGGACGAACCAGGCGTAGTCCGACCAGTCCTCCAGCGGGAGACCCAGAAACTTCATCGTGTATATGCTGGCCAGTGGCGTGCTGAGATCGCGGGAGAAATCGCCCTCGCCCTTGTCGATGATGTCGTCGATCAGCTGGTCGGTTAGCGCCAACAGCCACGGCGCCAGTTCGTTGACCGCATTGGGCGAGAACAGTGGGTCTAGGATTTTGCGGTATGGTCCGTGGAGCGGAGGATCGAGCTCAAGGGGGAGGACGCTGAGGTGCGGAGCCTCGCCATGCGGGCCGGGCGGGAAGGCGGCGAGAGGTCCGGTCCGCTCCGGCCCGGAACCTCCGGATTGGCATCTCCAGATTGGGGCTCGGAAAGACCCCGTATAGCGAGGAGAAGGCTTCGTCATCGCGGGCAACGCGCTCGATGTCAGGATATCGAGTCACGACCCAGAAGCCGCCAACCTCATCCGTGTGCGCAACCGGGCGGTGGACGCGCATGTGCCTATAGA
>Ga0302182_10001787_pt1 | contig 10830 bp, 8 predicted proteins | sample I_Palsa_N3_1_FD_198781 | JGI IMG/M metagenome (GOLD analysis project Ga0302182, IMG submission 198781) | Peat permafrost microbial communities from Stordalen Mire near Abisko, Sweden - I_Palsa_N3_1 | ecosystem: Environmental > Terrestrial > Soil > Palsa > Peat permafrost | place: Sweden: Abisko...
AAATCGTTTCGGTCGCTGGGAACCGCGAAGGTCACAAGATTCTGCGCCTGAAGGGCTCTCTGAATCTTCAAAGCGTGTTTGAGTTCCAGAATGTCGTACGCGCGGAGACCGCGCCGGTCGTGATTCTGGACTTCAGCGGCGTGAGTTACATTGACTCCGCCGGGCTGGGCGCCGTGGTCGGCGCCTACGTCGCCACGCAGAGGACCCAGCGCAAGATGGCGGTGGTGGCCATGAACGCGCAGGTGAAGACGCTGGTGGAGATGACCCACGTGGCGCACCTCATCAAGTCCTACGAAACCGTCGGAGACGCGGAAGAAGCGCTGTAGGCAAACGCGGGCTTAGGCTCCCGCTTTTTCGGTCGAGAGCCGGGACCCACCCCAGCGGAAGACCCCGCGCACGATAAACACATTCAGAAAAATGGAAATGAGCGACGCAGCGAGCGTCGCGGCGAAAACTTCTTCCCCTACGAGTCCCGACTTCCTCGCCACCTCCACCAGAACGAACGACAACTCCCCTATCTGCGTGAGTCCCGCAGCCACGGCGAGAGAAGTCCAGAACGAATAGCGGAAGAGCCGCATCACTCCCAGCCAGATCAGGAATTTCCCCACCACGATCAGCAGCAGGAACTCGCCAAGGAGCGGCAGGTTGTGAGCGATGACCTTGGGAATCACCAGAGTCCCGAGCGAGACGAAGAACAGGGCCACGAACGCGTCGCGCAGCGGAATCAGAGCGGTGTGCGCGGAATGCAAGTCCTTCGAGCCGCTGATGGAAAGCCCAGCCAAAAACGCGCCGAGCGCAACGGAAAACCCCATGGCCTGCGCGACGCCCGCGGACACCAGGCAGATCGCAATGGCCACGAGGAGAAAAAGCTCCTGGTCCTTGGTGCGCGCGGCCCGGCGAAGTACGCGAGGCACCACGGTCATGGCCAGCAGCGCCAGCGGAATCAGCAAGAGCACGGCTTTGCCCAGCGCCCACCCAGCACGCGTGAAGCGTCCTTCGCCCGGGCCGCTGAATATGGGGATGATGACGGTCATGAAAACGACGGCCACATCTTCCACCAGCGTGATACCGATCATAACGCGGCCGTAAGTGGTCGCCATCGCACCGCGGTCGGATAAGAGGCGAGCGAGGACCATCGTACTCGCCACGGAAACTGTCGCGCCGATCACAAACGATTGCGTGAAGCTCGCGCCCGCGATCCATCCGGTCAGAAGCGCGAGACACATAGAAAGGAGGATGCCGAGCGTGCCGCCGCCAAGCGCGATCCATTTCACGCGCAAAAGATCCGGGACGGAAAATTCCACGCCGATGGAGAACATCAGGAAGACCACGCCGGCTTCGGCGAAGACTTCGAAGGTGTGCAAATCGGAAAGTTGCGGGCCGGGAGTGAACGGGCTGATCACGATCCCGCCCACCACGAATCCAAGAATCAGCGGAAGCTTGAGCTTCCAGGCGACCAAGCCGCCCGCGACGGCGGCAAGGAAAATATAAGTCAGGTCGCGAAAGAGGATTGGATTCGCTTCCATGTGTCGTGGCCGCCCGGTTGCAAGAGCTGCTGAAAAGTGCCGCGCGCAATACTACCGCAGATTGATTTCGCGAAGATGAATTGTGTGGAAGGTCACACGCCCGGGCGGACTTCATTATCCCGGTCGTGCCAAACATTTTTATGCGTTGACAGTCTCGGAGTGCTTGAGTCTGGGGAGCGCCTTGATGGATTTTCCGGCCTTCCGTTGGGCCAGGCGAAGTTCGTAGAGGCTCTGCAAGTTGAGCCAAAATTGCGCGCTAGTACCAAAGAAATGGGCCAGGCGCAGCGCAGTATCGCCGGTGACGGCGCGCGTCCCGTTCAAGATTTGAGTGACGCGGTTGGTGGGTACCCTGATTTTTCGCGCGAGTTCGGCGGCGCTCATATCCAACGCTTCGAGTTCTTCTGCCAGGTGTTCACCTGGATGGATGGCCACAATTGGCATAGCAATACTCCTAGTGATAATCAACGATCTCGACATCGGATGGCCCCGGAGATCGGTCGGGCCAAACGAAGCAAATCCGCCATTGGTCGTTAACGCGGATACTGTACTGGCCCCTACGATCGCCAAGGAGCGATTCAAAACGATTGCCGGGCAAGGCGGCAAGGTCTTTGAGCGTTGTCGCCGATTCCAGGCGGTCTAGCTTCATGCGCGCGGAGCGTTCAAACCCCGCGAATGCCTTGACGCGCTTTCCGGCGGCAAAATCTCTGGTCCGCTTGTCCCGAAAGCTGACAATCACAAGCGCAGAGTATCATTAATTACGCGTTACGTCAAGCGTAACGACATGCGAAGGGCAATGGGCTCACTTCGATAGGTGGCGTTGCTGGCCGACCTGGTAGGCTTCACGGAGCCAGGCGAGGACTTCGCGGTCCAATTCCTTGCGTGAATGGAAGCAGAAGGAATGCACTTGGTTGCGCGGCGAGATGTATTCGATCTTGGTGAAGCGCGGATTTTCGAGGCGGCGGGCGAGGACGATGTGGCCGATGAGGCGATCGCGCCTAAGGCTCACGGCTGCGAAACTCATGCGCACCTGGAACGCGATGCGCGTCTTTTCGGGAAGGACGCGCACGGGGCCGCAGCGCTTCGCGAGCTTGGCGAATTCGCGAAACAATGCGATCGCCTGCGGAGTCTTTCCGGCTAGATGCTGGCGCAAGGTGAAGTGCGAACAGAAATGGGATTGATTGCGGTTGGCGAAGAGCCTGCCGCATTTCGGGCATTTCCAAAGTGGAGACTGAGCCATGGGAGATTGCCGAGACGAAATTTATGCCGTTTCAGCTGTGATTTTCAAGAGGGATGCGGCGCGAACGATTGGTTCGCACGGCGCGGGATTGGAAACATTGGGGAAAGGCGAAGGCCCGCGAGGGCCGTTCGGATGCGATAGAATGAAATGCGATGGACCGATTCTACCGCGCGACGATGAGGATTACGGGCGGGACGCTCTTTGGGCGGCTGGCGTTCACGTTTTTGCTGGTGTGCGCCATCGGGCTGGGCGCGGCGGCGGGGCTGCTTTTTGTGTATAGCAGCAACCTGCCGGAAATTCGCGCGCTGGAGGATTACCGGCCGGAAGTGGTGACGGAGCTGTATGCCGACGACGGGCAATCCATCGGAACGTTCGCGATTCAGCGGCGCATCCTGCTCGCCTACTCGCAAATTCCCAAGGTGCTGAAAGACGCCATTATCACCACCGAAGACCAGCACTTCGAAGAGCACTGGGGCGTGGACATCCCGCGCGTGCTGGGAGCGGCGTGGCGCGATGTGTCGCGGCGGCGCATGGCAGAAGGCGCCAGCACACTGACCATGCAGCTGGCCGGAGGGCTTTTCCTCAACCGTTCGGACCGCAGTCTGCGCCGCAAGGTTGAAGAAACGATTCTGGCCATCCAGATCGAGCGGCACTACACCAAAGACCAAATCTTCACCATGTATTGCAACCAGATCTATCTGGGCGCGGGCAATTACGGTTTTGAAGCCGCGTCTGAATATTATTTCGACCGGCCGGTGGGGCAATTGACTCTGGCGGAAGCGGCCACGCTCGCCGCGATCATACGAGGGCCGATTTACGCTCCGGTGAACCATCCGGAACGCGCGCTCGCGCGCCGCAATCTGGTGCTTTCGCTTCTGGAGCACGAGCACAAAATCACCGCAGCGCAAGCCGAGGCGGCGACGAGAGAGCCGCTGGGATTGCACATCTCTTCCGGCCGCAACGATCTGGCGCCCTATTTCGTGGAGGAAGTGCGCCAGTATCTGGAACACACCTACGGCACGGCGGCGGTTCACGAGCAGGGCTTGCGCGTGTACACGTCGCTCAATGTGGCCATGCAGAAGGCGGCGGACCTTGCGGTGCGCGACGGGCTGCACGCCTACGACCGCCGGCACGGCTGGCGCGGGAATTTGCCGAACATTTTGCAGAATAATCTGGGTACGCTCGAAAAATATCAGAACGAGGAGTGGCGCGGCGCGCCGCAGAAGGGCGATTACATTACGGGTCTGGTTACCTCGGTGCAGCCGACTTTCGCTTCGATCAAAATCGGCGCGTATCACGCCATGCTGACGCCCGCGGATTTTTCGTGGACCGGGCGCAAGTCGGTGGTGCAGCTGGTGAAGCCGGGCGATCTGGTGGTAGTGCTGATCAAGGAAGTTTCCGGAAGCACGGTGCGCGTGGAACTCGAACAGCGGCCCGCAGCGCAGGCGGCCTTGCTGGCGATCGACAATCCCACCGGCGAGATCAAAGCCATGGTGGGCGGGTACGACTTCGGCGAATCGAAATTCGACCGCGCCACGCAGGCGGTGCGGCAGACGGGCAGTTCGTTTAAGGTTTACGTTTATGCGGATGCGGTGGAGCAGGGAATTTCGCCGTTCGATACCGTGGTGGACGAGCCGGTTACCTTCCGCAGTGGGGGCCAGGATTATTCGCCGCACAATTACGACAACCGATTCGAAGGGCGCATCACCTATCGCCGGGCGCTGGCGGATTCGCGCAACGTGCCGGCGGTGCGGCTTCTGGACCACGTGGGAATCCAGAGCGTGATTCAGCTGGCGCGAAAATTCGGGATTACCAGCCCACTGCCGCCCTACCTTCCGCTCGCGCTGGGCGCCGCGGACCTGACGCTGATGGAGCACGTGTCCGCGTTCACCGTGTTCCCCGATGACGGCATCCATATCGAGCCGCACTATATCCGGCGCGTGACTTCTTACGACGGGGCAGTGCTGGAGGAGCCGCGGCCGAACGTGACGGACGTGGTGTCGCCGGATGTAGCCCGGATGATGGTGGCCATGCTCGAAGAAGTGGTGCAGTTCGGCACCGGCGTGCGCGCGAAGGAACTGGCACGGCCCTCGGCGGGGAAGACCGGGACGACGAATGACTTCACCGACGCGTGGTACATCGGCTTTACGCCGCAGCTTACAGCGGGAGTTTGGGTAGGCAACGACGACAAGCGCATCTCCCTCGGTAAAAAGGAAACCGGAGCGCGCGCGGCGCTTCCCATCTGGCTCGAGTTCATGGAGCAGGCGGTGCAGGGAACGCCCGCGGAGAATTTCCCGAACGTGGTGCCGCTCGAAAAGATCGCGCCGACGAGACCAGTGCAGGTGGATGTGCCGGACACCGCGCCTCCCGCGGATGCGGCCGAGCAAGGTTTGACCGAGACAAAAGCAGCAGAGCCTCCACCGGCAGCAAAACCGCCGCAGCAGGCGGCCGCTCCGGCGTCTCCTCCCGGAACTGCGCTGCAGCCGACACATGCAGGTTCGCCCGCGCCGCACTAGGGAGGCGGGTGCGTCCGCGCTGTCGTTATTTCCTTCCGAAAGGATCCCAGCCGCGGGATTTGAGAGGCGTTTCCCAGCCGGCGGCGTCCACCAGCACTAACTTTTTGTTGCGGGTGATTTCGCCGATGGGCGAAAGCGCAGAGAAACCGGGCGCGCGCCGGAGCTTGCGGAGATCTCGGGGTGAGACGGTGAAGAGTAGCTCGTAGTCCTCGCCTCCGTGCAGGGCGAGCGCGAGAGGATCGAGGTTGGCTGATTTCAGCTGCTTCGTTAGGCCTTGAGGCACGCTGACACCCGGGATCCGGCCGGTGTATAGCCTGGCCCCGGCGCGGCTCGCGGCGCAGAGTCGCGCGAGATCGGTCGAGAGGCCGTCCGAGATATCCATCATGGCAGAGGCAAGTTGGTGGCTCGCAAGCCAGGCTCCGAGTGCAAGCCTGATTTTGGGGTAGAGGTGAGCCTGCAGCAGGGGGCGGAATTGCTTCCTGGCGCGACTCCCGCCGCGAAGCATGAGTTGCAGACCAAGCTCGGCCCGGCCGAGCTTTCCGCTAACATATATAATGTCGCCGACGCGCGCGGTGGAGCGTTTGACGGCACGCCCGTGGGCCACTTCCCCCAAAACCGTGATGCTGATGGAGACGGCGGCGCTTTTTGTAGTGTCGCCGCCGATGAGGGTCATGTGCATGGAGCGGGCCGCCCGAGCCATCCCGCGAAGGAAGGCGTCGAGCCAAGTGCCAGCGAGGTTGTCGGGAATGGCGAGGGTCAACAGGAAGAATCGAGGCGTGGCGCCCATGGCGGCGAGATCGCTTGCCGCGCGCACGAGCGATTTATAGCCGACGGAATCCGGGGGGTAGGATTTGGCGAGGAAGTGCACGCCGTCGAGGGAAGCGTCGCAGCTGAGCACCCAGTCGCCGCGGCCAGCGGGTGCGATGATCGCAGCGTCGTCACCAATTCCGAGGAGCAATCCGCGGCCCGCAACTTTGCGCGCGCGCGAAGGGATTGCCCGACCTGCCCTTTCGACCAGTTGACGTTCTCTGTTCATCCTGAACTTTCGTACAGTTGTGGAACAGCCTCCTGATAAGGTAAGGTCTTCCGCAGAGAATCCAAAATTAAAAGTGCGTAGGGAATTGGCGGATGGGCTTGCGCCCGAGCGTGCGCCTATGCAAAATGGAAGATTGAGGTTGACCTGGGGCAGCTCAGGTCATTACAATCCACCCGGTTTCGAACCAGAGCTCCCGGTTCAAACCGAACACAGAACCGGCGGACCGCGAATGGGGACTCGCGATCTTCAATCGCCCGGACAAAACTAACTCTGGAAGAAACTGAGAGAATGAAAGGCAAATATTATACGTTTTTTATTGCTTCCAGCGCCTCGGGCGGCATGCGCCGCGTGCGCGTCCCTTTCTATATTCTTCATATGCTCGCAATTCTGGCGGCGGTCGGCGGCATCACCGTGATGGCGGGCATGGGCTCGTACTCACGGATGCTGTGGAAGGCGACCAACTACAATTCGCTGCGGCGCGACCAGGACACCCTGAAACAGCAATACCGGGAACTCCAGACCGAAGTGAAAGACACCAACCAGCGGCTGAACTCGCTGCAATCTCTGGCGAGCGAAGTGGCCGTGGCCTACGGAATCACGCGTTTCCGGCAGACTCCTTTTGGTTTTGCCGAAGGTCCGGACGAGCCCGAAGCGGAGTTTGAGGAATCGGTGGACGAATTCAGCTACCTCGAAAAGAATGCCACGGCGGTAGCCATGTCGAGCGGCGGAATGCGGCTTCTGCCTGCGGCGCAACTCAGCAGCCTGGGCATCGTGCCGACGCTTTGGCCGGTGGTGGGCGAGATTACGGGTCACTTCGGCGAGCGGCTCGATCCCTTCAGCGGAGAAGGCGCGTTTCACGCGGGGATGGACATTGCCTCGCATTATGGCGATAGCGTCCGAGCGACGGCCGATGGAGTCGTAATCGTGGTGGACCGGCGGGCAGGGTATGGCCGGTTGGTAGTGATTGACCACGGATTTGGCGTTACCACCTGGTATGGGCACCTCTCCGGGTTCAGCACGGAGGTAGGGATGCACGTCAAGCGCGGAGATGTGATTGGGCAAGAAGGAGCAAGCGGCCGCTCGACCGGGCCGCATCTGCATTACGAAGTTCGCATTTACAATACGCCGGTAAACCCCTGGCGTTACCTCAGCACGGCTTCCACCATCGCAGGCGCCGCAGATTAGTTAGCGGCGTTTCGTTTCGGCTGGGCGATTCATTCATATGTTAAGGATGCGACCGGAGAGGGATGCCTCGTTTCGCTCCGGATGACGAGCGTGCGTGAACCGGGCGAGGCCTCGAGAAGGGCGCCCGGGCCGAGAACCCACGCCCGCCTGAAGGCGGCCGCTACGAACGCAAAAACGCGTGAGCTAGTGCGCGGGGTGAGCGGCTGGGGCAGGAGCGGGAGTGGCGGGAGTGGAGGCGGAGCGGGAGCGCGGGGCGCCCAGCATGGCGGGTGTGATGTCGAGCGAGAGGCGGACCCATTTGTCCTGATGCGCGACTTTGAGTTGATTGATGATCGCGGAGAGGAAGGCGGCTTGCTCGCGGGTCATCTCGCGGCGCATCTTGGCGTCGGAGATGGCCATGGAGCCGACCATGCGGAAGGTGTCGAGCAGAGCGGAAATCTCGAGCGCGCTTTTCATGGAGTCGCACTCGGCGTCGAGGGCCATTTTGAGGTTGTCGCCTTCGGGCTGGCCGGCGAGAGTCAAGCCCCGAATGCTGCGCACCAGGCGTTCGAGCTGCGGCGAGTTCCGGAGTCCGGCGTAGAAGCTGGGCGGGAGTTTATCGGTACGCGCGACGGCAAAAATCGGGGCTCCGGCCACGCGCTGAATGCGCGATTGCATTTCGGGGTCGCGCGCGGCGGGCGCTCGCGAGCTGATATTTGCCACCAGATCCGTAGCGCCTTTGCCGCCGGCGATAGCGATGCGAGTGGCGGAGAGGAATTCGAGAGAAATGGGCGGGCTGCCGGGAACTTCGTAGATCGATTGCGACCCGCGGGTGATCTGCTTTCCGGTACGCAGGGCGTAAGCCTTGATTTTTTGCTGGTCGAAGCGGCCGTCGGCGATCGCGAGCATGCGGTCTTCGGCCAGAGGGTTGTCGGGCGGGCCGAAACTCGAGGGCCAGAACGCGAGCGCAGCGTGATCGAGATCGCGCGTGTAATCGAAGCCGGTGTCGCGCACAAAATCGGCGTATTCGCGGTCGGCTTCAGGGCCGGGCGAGGTCAGGCCCAGGACGGCAGCGAGCGGAGAATTCTGCAACTTACGCAGCGCGGAAGCGTCTAAATAGGCAACGACCGGCGCGTCCGGCGGAAGCTGGCTCAGAATATCAGGCGGCGGACCCGCGTGATTGGCGCTCGGAAGCGGTGGAAGAGGGCGGCGCTGGGTGAGGTAATGTACGCCGAGCCCCCCGAGGATGAGAAAGAGCAACCCGGCAATTACGATCCACGCGCGTTTCGTCGAAGAGATGGGCACCTTAAAATTATGTCCGTTTCAGGGGAAATAGTGTAACGTTTCTGTCCCCGCCCGCGTATAAGAATTCAGAGGGGCGGGTGCCTGGGGATTTTCGCACTACATACCGCTGGCAAGCTCCAATCGAACAAATGCGAACGTGGCGTCCGCGAAGGAAGGGCTTGAACATGAATCGGAATCTTCTCACCAAGTTTTCTCTGTTGGCCATCGCCAGTCTGGCGCTCGGTTTCTCTGCGCTGGCGCAAACCGCGGCAACGCCCGCGGCAGCTCCGGCGGCTTCGGCGGCGGCCACACCAAGCAGCGATCAAATTTTGGATAAGTATGTGAACGCAATCGGCGGGCAAGCTGCCTGGCAGAAACTGAATTCGCGCGTGTCCAAGGGCACGATCGATATTCCGGCCATGGGCGTTTCCGGGACGGTGGAAATCCACGAGAAGGCGCCCGATTCGATGATCGCGGTAGTGAACGTTGCCGGGAGCGTGTTCGAGCGCGGATTCGACGGCACGGTGGGCTGGTCGGACGATCCCATGAACGGGCAGCGCACATTGTCCGGCGCGGAACTGGAAGACTCCAAGCGGCAGGCGGATTTTTATCATCAACTGGATATCCGCAAGCATTATTCGAAACTAGTGGTGACCGGCACGGAGAAGGTCGGCGATCACGATGCGTATGTGATCGAAGCGACGTCTGCGAGCGGCGACGTGGATAAAATGTACTTCGACACGCAGAGCGGGCTTCTGGTGCGCGCGGTCACCAATATTCATTCGGCGCAGGGGCCTACGGTGGTGGAGGCCGAACTCACCGATTACCGGGACGTGGACGGGATCAAGCTGCCGTACTCGGTGCATCAGCAGACGGCGCAATCATCGTACACAATTACGTTCACGGAAGTGCATCACAACGTGCCGTTGGCCGATAGCCAATTCGCGAAGCCAGCGGCGGAAGCGCCGGCAGCTGCGCCTGCTGCACATTAGGACATGCGGAGCGTACTGGGACTCGGGTAAGTGCTGGGTTGGCAGCGGGTTTGCTGGGGGGCAGAGAAACCTGCTTGCAATTTGAATGCCGGTATGATAATTTTGCTCGGTTTGAGCAACGCTGGCGTAGCTCAGTTGGTAGAGCATCTGATTTGTAATCAGAGGGTCGGGGGTTCAAATCCCTCCGCCAGCTGACTTTGAGGCCAAGCGAAATTTTGGCAGGGTTGCGGACGGACTTCCTCGCGACATACGCGCTAGGGCTGGTGTCTTTAGACACGAGCCCTTTCTGCATTGCGGAGTGCACCGTACACCAGTGGAGTCAAGTTCTTGTTGGATGAGCGGGACAATGAACTTGTGTCCCGAGGGATTCACGGAACGCCGGGACAGCGTTCTGAACGGTTCTGCGGGACGGGTGGGTGAGTGGCTAAAACCAGCAGACTGTAAATCTGCCGCTCCTTGCGGGCTACGGAGGTTCGAATCCTCCCCCGTCCACCAGCGTCTCTGGCGACAGGAGTTTTGGTCGCGGTGCCTGGGTAGCTCAGTTGGTAGAGCGCGTCCTTGGTAAGGACGAGGTCACCGGTTCAATCCCGGTCCCAGGCTCCAGATTACGCAAGCGCCGGTGCTGGGGATAAGGGCACTGGGAAATTGAGCGGGGGTAACTCAGTGGTAGAGTCTCTGCCTTCCAAGCAGATGGTCGCGGGTTCGAGTCCCGTCCCCCGCTCCATTGTGCGGCCTGAGATGGTGGCGTAGAAAATTTTCGAGCGGTCCCAAGAGTAGTGAATAGTTGTCGCGCGGCGTCTCTGAACAAGAGCAAGGCCGCGAAGTCCTAATAAAGAGCGAGGCGAGATGGCGAAGGAGAAATTCGAGCGGAGTAAGCCGCACGTAAACGTGGGGACGATTGGGCACATCGACCACGGCAAGACGACGCTGACGGCGGCGATCACGAAGGTGCTGTCGAAGAACAACCCCAAGGTATCGTTCCGCGCGTTCGATTCGATTGACAACGCGCCGGAAGAGCGCGAGCGCGGCATCACCATCGCGGTGTCGCACGTGGAGTACGAGACGGCGAACCGTC
>Ga0302182_10001793_pt1 | contig 10800 bp, 7 predicted proteins | sample I_Palsa_N3_1_FD_198781 | JGI IMG/M metagenome (GOLD analysis project Ga0302182, IMG submission 198781) | Peat permafrost microbial communities from Stordalen Mire near Abisko, Sweden - I_Palsa_N3_1 | ecosystem: Environmental > Terrestrial > Soil > Palsa > Peat permafrost | place: Sweden: Abisko...
TTCGTTGCCGAAGCCATCGCGCCCTCCGCCCTGAATCTTCTGAATGCAGAAGCCGTGCCAAATCGCGGGCCCGGCGAGCGCTCGCACCAAAGGACTTACAACCCGGAAAACGCCTGTGCGCAGCGCGCAGGTGTACCTAACGACACATTTGTGCGTATCTGAAACAGAATCCGAGGGCTTAGAGCTAAGCAAACGCGGCGCCTAGCCCCAGTGCGAGCCGGGATAGAGCGCGGCGAGAGCAAAGCGAAAAATGGAACCGAAGATCTTGTCGTACGCGTACCAGGCGATCAGCAAGCCAATCATTCCGAAGCCCTGCGTTCGCGACCAGTGCAGAAAGCGCATCCCGGCGCTTTCGCTCATCAACAGGGTTACGCCGGTATTGCCGTCGAGCGGTGGCACGGGCAGCAAGTTAAACGTCCCGAGCAGCAGATTCAGCAGGAATAAGATACTGAGGAATGTCGCGGCAAAGCCTGAGAAGCCCGCCAAGCCCGGAGCGGCGGATTGCGTCACGTGCGTGAAATTGGCTGATTCCGGCATGCTGAAATATCCGAGAGACATCCCAATCCGAATCGCAATGCCCGCGAGAATCATGAGCGTGAAATTGGCCGCGGGTCCGGCGAGGGCCATCCATGCGGCGCGCCGAGGGTAGCGCTGCTGCCACAGCGGGTCGTAGGGAGCGCTGGCCCAGCCGATCATCCAGTGCGCGACAAAATACGAAATGATGGGCACCACCACAAGCCCAAACGGCTCGCGGCGAATGTGCGGGATGGGGTTGAGCGTCACCTGCCCGCCGGAAAACGCGGTGGTATCGCCACCTAATTTTGCGGCGAGTGCATGCGCTCCTTCATGGCAGGTGGTCGAGAAAAGAAAAACGATGTACCAGATGACTCCGAGAATCAGGAATTGCGGCGTGATGGCTTCGGATCCCATGCGCCGCTAAGACTAGATTGTCAGGGTGCTTTGCGCAAGATGCTTCGCGGCGCGGCGAGTTGCCTGCGGGTGCGAGATGGTTGGCTCCGGGGCCTGGACTCGAACCAGGATAACCAGCTCCAAAGGCTGGCGTGCTACCAATTGCACTACCCCGGAATTGTTGGGGTCACTTCGGAATTTAATTCTAGCTTACTTTCGGAATTTTCTCCTACCGATGTGGACGCGCGGAAGGGTCGGTGAATGCTCTCGCCACGCACTTTGCGAGCCCTTCGTCGCATGCGATAATCTCAGGAATCTGAATCGTCGGAGCTATGATGAAGAATCGATCTTGTGCGGCAGCTATCGCGATCACCGCAATCTGCGTAAGTTTTGGGCTTGGCGATTGCTCTTCGGCTCGTGCGCAGACCCAGTCGCCGACACCCGCTCCAGATGCAGCCGCAAAAGGAGCCCCCGTGACGCAACATGCCAACGGAACATTTGATGTGAAGGTGATTCCTCAGGGCGAGGCCGACAAAGCCGAAGGCTCAACGCTTGGCCGGATGAGTCTTGACAAGCAGTATCACGGCGACCTCGACGCCACTGCCAAAGGCGAAATGCTTACAGCGGGGACGGACGTCAAAGGCTCGGCCGGCTACGTCGCCATCGAGCGCGTCAGCGGAACGCTGCACGGCCGCAGCGGCAGCTTCGTCCTGCAACACACTGGGACCATGAACCGCGGCGCATTACAACTGAGCATCACCGTGGTGCCCGATTCCGGCACCGGCCAACTCGCGGGCCTCGCCGGCAAGCTCGCCATCGTCATCGAGAACGGGAAACATTCTTACCAGTTCGATTACACGCTTCCGGCTGCTCCGTGATTTCGCTCCCGTGGTAATTTGCGAGGTCTTATGCCAGATAAATTAGACAGGCTTCTGAGGGATGCCACGCAGGCGCGCAGAGAGGACCGGCAGGCGGATGCTGAGCGGATTCTGGTCGAGGCCGTTGAGATGTGCCGCAAAGGTGAAAGCCAAAGCGATCTGGCGAAGGCCCTAACGAGCCTGGGCCAGATAGAACGCGACCTGCAGCACAACCAAGCAGCACTTGCATATTATGAGGAAGCACTTGCAATCTATCGCGCCGAGGGCGACGCGCTTAAAGTGGCGCACACCGTTCGGCACGTCGGCGACATTCAACGGAACGAGGGACGCCGCGAACTCGCCGAGCCTTGTTACCGCGAAGCGTTGAAAATCTATCGCAGCCACGAGCAAACTTCACCGCTAGACTTGGCCAACGCCATTCGAGGTCTCGCGATTCTTATCTTCGACGCCGGCGAATCCGAAGAAGCGAAGTTACTTTGGCAGGAAGCGCGCGATCTTTACGCGGGTGTTGACGTCGCGGCGGGCGTGGCGGAAAGTAACCGGCGGCTTGCACTTCTCGAGCGCGGACGCGAAGGCTAGATCTCCCCGTGGTCCGTTCCCCGTACGTTGACTTGCCTCCGTGCGTCGCCTATCATCGAGCGCCATGGCGGATCCCCAGAGTCTGGCCGGCCAGATCATCTCCCATTACAAGATCATCGAAAAGCTAGGCGGCGGAGGCATGGGTGTGGTGTACGAGGCCGAAGACACCAGTCTCGGCCGCCACGTGGCACTGAAGTTCCTGCCCGACGAACTTGCGCGCGACCCCTACGCCCTAGAACGATTTCAGCGCGAGGCCCGCGCTGCTTCCGCGCTGAATCATCCGAACATCTGCACCATTCATGAGATCGGCCAGCAGGACGGGCGATACTTCATCGTGATGGAGCATCTCGAAGGCCAGACGCTCAAGCACCGCATCGCCGGCAAGCCGCTGCCCATGGATTTGCTGCTCGAACTCGGCGTGGAGATAGCGGAAGCGCTCGACGCCGCGCACGAAAAAGGCATCATCCACCGCGACATCAAGCCCGCCAACATTTTCGTCACCCAGCGCGGCCACGCCAAGATTTTGGATTTCGGCCTGGCCAAGCAATCCTTGCGCGTTCCGGGACGCTCGGGCGCGTTTGCCACGCAAGCCACGGACGCCACCGTGGACCAGGAAAATCTCACCAGCCCGGGCATGACGCTCGGCACGGTGGCCTATATGTCGCCGGAACAGGCGCGCGGCGAAGAGCTTGACGCGCGCAGCGACCTCTTCAGCTTCGGCGCCGTGCTCTATGAAATGGCCACCGGCGCGCTGCCCTTCCGTGGCGATACCACCGCGGTAATCTTCAACGCCATTCTGGAAAAAGCGCCGGTACCCGCGGTGCGTCTCAATCCCGACATTCCACCGCGCCTCGAAGACGTGATTTCAAAGGCGCTCGAGAAAGACCGCCGCATGCGCTATCAACACGCAGCGGAACTTCGCACCGATCTGGCGCGACTCCGGCGCGACACGGACTCGAGCCGCATTTCCGCCGCGGTGATGCCCACGTCGTCCTCCGGTGCGGTTCGCGACGCTGCGTTGCAACCAGCCACTCCGAGCGGGCCCATAGCAGTGGCGACCACGCCGATGAGCGGCACAGTTGCAGCGACGCTACCTGCGACAAGCGCAGTGAGCGCCGCGGTGGTCGCCGCTGTGGACACAACGAAGATTGCGCCTGTATCCGCACCGAGCCGGAAATGGCCGGTCTTGGCGGCCGCGATCGTAGTGATCGCGGTACTCGCCGCGGGCGGATACTTCTACTTCCATCGCGCGCCGAAGCTGACCGGGAAAGACTCCATCGTCCTCGCCGACTTCACCAACACCACCGGCGACTCGGTTTTCGATGACGCGCTGCGCCAGGGCCTGGCCGCGCAGCTCGCGCAGTCGCCTTTCCTCAATATTCTCTCCGACCAGCAGATCCGCCAGCAGCTGCGCTTCATGGGCCAGCAGCCTACCGCGCGTCTGACGACCGATCTGGCGCGGCAAGTGTGCCAGCGCACGCAGAGCGCCGCCGTTCTGGACGGCTCCATCGCGCAAATCGGCAACACCTACAATCTGATCCTCAATGCAGTGAACTGCGCGTCCGGCGAGACGCTGGCCACGGCCCAGACCGAAGCCACAGACAAAAATCAGGTGTTGGCTGCGCTCGGAAAAGTCGCGGAGGAAATCCGCGGCAAGCTCGGCGAATCCCTCGCTTCGATTCAGAAATACAACACGCCCATCGAAGAGGCCACTACCTCGTCGCTCGAAGCCTTGAAGGCCTACAGCCTGGGTATCCAAGCGCGCGGGAATAAAGGCGAGGACGTTGCGGCTCCTTTCCTCAAGCAGGCGGTCGCGCTTGATCCGAATTTCGCCATTGCCATTGCGGTCTTGGGGCAAGTCGAAACGAATCTCGGCGAACGCGGAATCGGCGCCGAATACACCAAGAAGGCTTACGATTTGCGCGAACGCGCGAGCGATCGCGAACGCTTCTACATCGATTCCCACTACTACGAAAATGTCACCGGGGAAATCGACAAGAGCATTCAGGTTTACGAGCTTTGGAGGCAGACCTATCCGCGCGACTCGATTCCGGCCGGCAACTTGTCGGTCGCCTATATAAGCCTGGGCCAAATTGAGAAAGCGTTGCCCCTCACGCTCGAAGGACTCCATCTCTCGCATGACGAGTCCCTCAATTACTTTCAGGTTGCTTACACTTATCTGGCTCTCGGCCGCGTCGATGAGGCCAAAGCCACGATCAATGAGGCCATGTCGCGGAAAGTGGACGTTGCGAACTTCCATCTGATTTTATATCACGCAGCGTTCATCCAGAATGACCCGGCCACCATGGCCCGCGAGCTCACCCTCCTCTCCAATTTTTCGCCGGAGAATGCCGCGAACGCGTCTTTCTCGGAAGCGCAATCCGATGCTTATTTCGGCCACCTCGAAAAGGCCCGAGCGTCGTATCAACGCGCCGTCAAGGCCCTGGAAATCATGGGTAATAAGGAGTCCGCTGCCTCTTTCGCTGCTGTTCAGGCCGGCACGGAAGCAAGCGTGGACGATGCGGCTTCCGCTCGGAAGGACGCAACTGCGGCTCTCGAGATCGATTCCGCTCTGAGCACGAGAGGTATCGCGGCTTACGCTTTTGCAGGCGCGGACGACGCCGCTCGTGCCGAATCACTCGCGGGCGAGATCGCCAAGGAACGTCCTGCGGCGTCATCCCTTGAGCAGATGTATGACCTTCCGACCATCCGCGCCCTTATCGAAATGGACCGCAACAATCCGGGCAAGGCAATCGAAATGCTCGACCCGGTTTTGCCCTACGATCTCTCCTATCCAAGGAGACTTCAAAGCGCGTACGAACGCGGGCGGGCCTACCTGCTGCTGCATAAGGGCAACGAAGCAGCCGCCGAGTTTCAAAAGGTTTTGGACCATCCGGGCATCGTGATTAACACGATTTTCGGCGCGCTGGCGCATTTGCAGCTCGGCCGGGCCTACGCGCTTCAGGCTGACTCGGCCAAAGCCCGCGCCGCCTATCAGGATTTCTTCGCACTGTGGAAAGACGCCGACCCCGATGTTCCCATCCTCAAAGAAGCCAAGGCCGAGTACGCCAAACTGAAGTAAGCGGGTCAGCAGCCGCCGGAACTCGCCGCACGACAAACATCCAACCAGGGCATCTCCCGCGACTGTGAGCTAAGACTTATACGTTAAATCAAGAATTTGCATTGGACTTGTCCGCGCGCGCTCCTTACATTGAGAGTCCCGCAACGGCTCGGACCCGGGCCGCGAACAGAATCAAGAAATATTTCCAAGAGCATCCGGCATGAAGAGAGCGGGAGCCAAATGGTAAGGCACGAAGAAGCCCTATGACTGCAGCGGCCATGCCATCATTCAGGTCTGCGCATCCTTTCGTAAACTACAGACTCAACTCCGCCTACGATGAAATGTTCGGCGCGCCCGGAATCCCTCGCGAGTTCTATCAAGCCCTGCACAGAACGCTCGTCGGTCTCCCGCCCGAGGAATTGCGCAAGAGCCAACAAGCCGCCGACCTCACCTTCCTGCACGAAGGAATCACCTTCACCGTGTACGGAAGCAAGGAGGGCACCGAGCGAATTTTCCCCAACGACCTGATACCTCGAATCATCCCGGCCGCGGAATGGGCCAAGATCGAACGAGGCCTGGCGCAGCGGCTCACCGCGCTCAATATGTTCTTGCGCGACATCTATCACGAAGGCCGCATTCTGAGCGAAGGTATTGTCCCGCGCGAACTGGTCTATAGCTGCAAGCATTTTCGCCGGGAGATGCGCGGCTTGAACGTTCCACGCGACGTTTACGTGAGCATTTGCGGAACGGATCTGGTCAGGCTGCCGGACGGAAATTTCGTGGTGCTCGAAGACAACCTGCGCGTTCCGAGCGGCGTGTCCTACATGCTCGCGAATCGCAAAGCGCTGAAGGCCGTGTTCCCCAAGATGTTCCGCGATTACGGCGTGTGCCCGATAGACCATTATCCGCAGGCCTTGCTCGCCACCTTGCGCAGCCTGATCCCGGAGAACTGCAAGTTTTCGCAGGACCCGGTCATCGTTCTGCTGACGCCGGGCGTCTCCAACTCCGCGCATTTCGAGCACACTTTTTTGGCCCAGCAGATGGGCATCGAACTGGTCGAGGGCCGCGATTTGCTGGTGCATGACAACGTGGTCTATATGCGCACGACGGCCGGGCCGCGCCGCGTGGACGTGATCTACCGCCGGGTGGATGACGATTTTATCGATCCGTTGTGCTTCCGCCCGGATTCGATCCTCGGCGTGCCGGGGCTGCTCAACGCCTACCGCGCCGGCAACGTCAATTTGGCTAACGCAATCGGCACCGGACTCGCCGACGACAAAGCCGTGTACGCGTACGTGCCGAAAATTATCCGGTTTTACCTGGACGAAGAACCCATTCTGCACAACGTGCCGACCTATTTGCTCACCGACGCGGCGCAGCGAAAACATGTGCTGGAGAATTTGGAGAACATGGTGGTGAAGGCGGTCGGGGAATCCGGCGGATACGAAATGCTCATCGGGCCGCAGAGCACGAAAATCCAGCGCGAGGATTTCCGCGCGCGGATTTTGGCTGATCCGCGCAACTACATCGCGCAGCCGACCCTGGCGCTTTCCTGCGCTCCCTGCCTGATCGACGGAGAGGTGGAATCGCGGCACATCGATTTGCGGCCGTACGTCCTGATGGGCGAGAAGGTGACGCTGGTGCCCGGCGGGCTCACCAGAGTGGCCCTGCGCAAAGGTTCGCTGGTTGTAAATTCTTCTCAGGGTGGCGGAAGCAAGGATACCTGGGTGCTGCGCGCAGCCCACGGAGAAGATCCACTCTCGCAAATCTCCGACGAGGTGTGGAACGGCCTGGCGCGCAAGAAGCCGGAATAAAAATGAGAGCCTCGAGAAATTATTTCGTCCAAACATTTCAGCGCGATACCGGCATGCTTTCGCGCGTGGCCGACAGCTTGTATTGGATGAGCCGCTATCTCGAGCGCGCGGACCATACCGCGCGATTGCTGGACGTTGAATTGCAACTCTGGCTGGACCAAACCCCGGAGGCGGGCGCGGCGCGTTGGAGGTTTCTGCTCGAAGCCTTGCGCCTTCCGGCAGCGGAAGCCGCGTCAGTTGAACCAACCAGGCTGCTCGATACGCTGGTGTTCAGCCGCGAGAATACCTCCTCCATCGTGTCCTGCATCGCCACGGCGCGCGAGAACCTTCGCCACGTGCGGGAACAGTGCAGTTCGGAAATGTGGGAGCAGTTGAATCGCTTGTACCTGCAAGTCATCGAGCCCTGGCCGGAAGAAACCTGGATGCAGAAGTCGCACGCATTCTTTCACGCGGTACAGGAGGGCGCGCATCTGTTTCAGGGCATTACCGACGGCACCATGAGCCACGGCGAGGGCTGGCAGTACATCCAGCTCGGGCGTTACGTGGAGCGCACGGACACGCTGGCGGCGTTGATGGAGACGCACTTCAGCCGCGTGTCGCATCCCGCGGATCAGACCGTCGAAAGCGCGGAATACCTCGAATGGGTCGGCCTTTTGCGCGCGTGCCTGGCATTTGAGTCCTATTGCAAGACCTACACCGCGGAAATTCGCCCGTTGCGCGTGGCCGAGTTCCTGCTGATGAATCCGGATTTTCCGCATGCCATGCGATTTTCCGTGGACCGCGTGAACGCCGCGTTGCACCTCATCGGGGAGTTGACCGAGCGACGGGAAGAATTGCCCACGCGCATTGCGGGCCGGCTGCGCGCGCAGCTCAGCTTCAGCCAGATTGAGGAAGTGATGGTCGAAGGCGTGCAGGCCTATCTGAAAAATATTCGAAGCGAATGCGCGCAGATTCATGCCGCCATCCATCAGATTTACTTTGATTATTCCATCGAATCGGAGCTGGCCTACGAATAGGCCCGAAGGCAGGGAAGATAGTGCGGAAAAGCGGCCGGCCCATATGATTTATTCCGTGCGGCATCTTACCAATTTTCGCTACGAGCCCGCCGTGCGCGAAAGCGTGATGGAAGTGCGCATGCAGCCGCGCACGGATTTCCGGCAGCGCTGCCTCAGTTTTTCCCTGAACCTGAATCCGCGGGCGACCATCATGCTTTACCGCGACTTCTACGGCAATTCCGTGCACCATTTCGATATTCCCCAGGCGCTCAAACTCATCGAAATCACGGCGCAGGCAATTGTGGATGTGCTTCCGGCGCGCGACTTGGACCCGGAGGCCAGCGGCAATTGGGAGGAGCTCGACGCGCGCATCGCGCAAACCGATTACTGGGAAATGCTGCTCCCGAGCCGCTATGCCGCTCCCACCGCTCTGCTCGAAAGCCTCGCCGCCGAGCTCGACGCCAAGCGCCGGGGAAAGCCGCTTGCGGTCCTTCAGGAAATCAACGCCCGGCTCTACGAACTTTTCGACTACGTCCCCAACTCCACCAAAGTTGATTCGCCGATTGACGATGCGCTGCGCGCGCGTCGCGGCGTATGCCAAGATTTCGCCCACATAATGATTGCGCTCGTGCGCCAGCTAAGGATTCCTTGCCGTTATGTCAGCGGCTATCTCTATCACGAGGACAAGGCGCGCGACCGTTCACCGGCTGGCGCCACGCACGCATGGGTGGAAGCGTACCTAGGCGATTTGGGTTGGGTGGCCTTCGATCCCACCAACAACTTGCTCGGTTGCGAGCGGCACCTTCGCGTGGCCGTGGGGCGCGACTATGCCGACGTGCCGCCGACCCGCGGAGTGTACAAAGGTGAAGCCGAGAGCGAGCTCAACGTAATGGTCTCCGTATCCCCGGTGGACGCCCCGGAACCCGAAGAGCTGCCCACTACCACCGTGATTCGCTCCAAGCCCACAATGGCAAGCACCAGAGAACAGTATAGGCAACAGCAGCAGTGACGCCTGCCCGAAGCCTTCCCTCAAAAAATGTAGCCCTGCTTCAGCTCTGCCTCTTTTCCAGGTCGGCCCAGCGGGCGTACAGGCCATCGATTGTTTTTTGCGCCGCGTCCATTTCGATGGAGACTGCGCGCAAACGCGCGCCGTCGGACAGGATTGTGGGGTCCAGCATGGCGTCGTGCTTCGACTGCAATTCTTTTTCGGCGTCGGCGATGCGCTGCTCAATGGTTTCGAGTTCGCGCGCTTCCTTGTAAGTGAGTTTCTTCTTCGTCAGGGATTCCTTCGGCACATCCGCGGCCCGCCTCGGCTGCTGCGTGTCCACCGAAGCATTGATTCTTCCGGCCGCCGCCTGCGCGCGCTGCCAGGATTCGTACTGCGAGTAGTCCGCAAAACGTTCGGCCCCGCCCAAGCCGTCAAGCCCCAGCACCACGGTCGAGACGCGATCGAGCATGTAGCGGTCGTGGGTGACCAGCACGAGCGCGCCGCGATATTCCAGCAAACTCTCCTCCAGAATTTCCAGCGTGGGAATGTCCAGATCGTTCGTGGGCTCGTCCAGCAGCAGGACGTCGGCCGGCTGAAGCATGAGTTGCGCGATCAGCACGCGCGCGCGTTCGCCGCCGGATAGACGCCCGACTCGCTGGCCCAGATTCTCCGCGGTGAAAAGAAATCGCGCGGCCCAGGCCCCCACGTGGATCACGCGATCCTGATAAATTACTGAATCGCTGTCGGGCGCCAGCGCGCGGCGCAGGGTGATGTCGGGATCGAGCTCGCGATTCTGATCGAAGTAAACAATGCGCAGCGCTTCCGCCTGGCGCACACTGCCGCTTGTGGGCTGCAACTCTCCTTTCAGCAGCCGGAGCAAAGTGGTTTTGCCGCTGCCGTTCGGGCCCACCAGCCCCACGCGCATGCCTGCGGCGACGATGAAATGCACGTCGTCGAAAAGGGCGCGATCGCCGATGGAATAGCCCGCGCGGTCGAGTGTAATCAGTTGTTTGGTTTGCCGCCCGGACTCCGAGAAATCGATTTTCGCGCTGGCGCTGCGCGTGCGCGCGCTCATCTCCGCGAGTTCGCCGATCATTTCGTGCGCTTTGTCGATGCGCGCTTTCGATTTGGTGGTGCGCGCCTTGGGACCGCGGCGCAGCCATTCGATCTCCGTGTGCACCAGATTTTCGAGCGCGTCCTGGCGGTTTCGCTGCGCGTGAAGGTATTGTTCCTTGGCCTCCAGAAACGTGCTGTAGTTTCCGCGCACGCGCAAAGTGCCATTCTCGTAGGCGGGATTCAGCTCGACCACTTCGTTCACCACGTTCTCAAGAAAATACCGGTCGTGGCTCACCACCACGCAGGCGCACGCCGCATTCCGCAAAAGTGTTTCCAGCCACTGGATACCCGCGAGGTCCAGATGGTTGGTCGGCTCGTCCAGAAGCAGGATGTCCGGCATCTGCACCAGCGCTTCGGCGATAGCCAGTCGCTTGCGCCAACCGCCGGAAAGCGTCGCGGCATCGGCGTCCAGATCGGTGAAACCGGCGCGTCCCAGGATTTCGGCCACGCGCGCGAGGCG
>Ga0302182_10001802_pt1 | contig 10787 bp, 8 predicted proteins | sample I_Palsa_N3_1_FD_198781 | JGI IMG/M metagenome (GOLD analysis project Ga0302182, IMG submission 198781) | Peat permafrost microbial communities from Stordalen Mire near Abisko, Sweden - I_Palsa_N3_1 | ecosystem: Environmental > Terrestrial > Soil > Palsa > Peat permafrost | place: Sweden: Abisko...
CAGCTCCCGGTTGGGTGACAATTCCGATTGGGCCTGGTTGGAGCTTCGAGGATTGGTGCTCACTCGGTTCTGAATGGGTTTTCGAATCACCAGACCCGACGGTTCGGCGTGTAGTGATCGTACCGGAGACCTTAAGTGCGGAGCGTAAGAGTTACGTCGAGGAAAGGCTCGACGAACCTCTGGAGTTGTTACACTCTGGCGAAGCATTCGCCTTCCATGGGATGCTCTTCATTCTCCCGGAAATTCCCCCCTTTGTTATGAATTCGTTCGTATTCCACCCGCAAGGCTATGAACCTCTCAACGTGTTTGTAGGCTATCGCGGGCACACCCGACCTTACTCTGAAGTAATTACCCCAGGAGTTTATCGGGCGCATAACCACCCGAATGACGAGTCGCAAGCTCGTTATCACAATAAAGCCCGAATCGCGCGGAACGTTGTGAAGCAGCTCGCGTTTGAGCGGGAGAATGTTTGTCTCAGTGAGGTCCAGGCAATGGGTGTCCTTCAGCACTACGGTTTGATTGGGCCGACCGATATCCTCGACCTGAGCTACGACCTGAATGTTGCCAAGTGGTTTTCATTGAACTCATGGGATCAAACTCGAACCTGCTGGCTCCCAAAAAAATTCGCTCACCACACAGATGAAGGCGAAGCGCATGATGAATCCTCGGTCGTGTATACAGTAATCGCGCGTCTGCTATCGACTCCTCTACCAGCCGGTAGCCTCTTGGAACTGGCCAACAGGAGCGGAGTGACCCTATTGCCATTGATCCCGCCATCCACCGGAGCCCCCGCTCTGACCGACGAATCCCTCCCGAGGAATATCTCGCCCTTATGGTCAGAACGTGCCTCACGTCAGTCCGGCTTTGGCCTTCGTGGGGTTGGTCCCGGAGAGTACGACAGCTGGGGAAGTGTGCTCGGGATCGTTGAACACAGATTCCATCCTACATTTTGGCCGAATGGCTGGGACCGCATTGGTGGCCCACAACTGTACCTTAACGGCGCTCAGTTCTCGTACAACGACGATATGTCGGCACTTGCAGATTTCATTCTTCCCAGGGAAACCCAATTGATAGCCCAAATTCGGCAAGGCATCGCTAGAGTTGTGAAGGTGGATCCCATCTGATGCCCTCGAACCTAATTCGCAATGCTACGGAACACACACTGTATGCTGACCATCTCAAAGCCACTCTCTGCCGGACAGGCACAGACTTATCACCAGAAGGAGTTCACCGCCAAGGAGCAGAACTATTGGTCGCAACGCGGCGAGATTGCAGGCGAATGGCAAGGACGACTGGCACAGCAGTTCGGTCTCGCGGGGGCGGTCTCTGCCGAGGACTTCGCGAAACTCAGTCAAGGCCAGCACCCGCAAACCGGCGAGCAGCTTGTTCGGCAACGAGCGTCTTACGAATACAAGGATGCCGACGGCAAGACCATCAAGACGATGGAACATCGGGCCGGTTGGGATGCGACATTTTCCGCGCCAAAATCTGTGTCCCTCACTGCGCTTGTTGGCGGCGATGAGCGGGTCCGCGAAGCGCACCGCGAGAGTGTTCGCGTTGCCTTCGACCAACTTGAACGCTATACGCAAGCCCGCATCGGCGGTAATCATTCGCCCGAGACCACGGGCAAGTTTATCGCTGCCAAGTTCGAGCACGACACGGCCCGTCCGGTTGATGGCTACGTAGCTCCCCAACTGCATACTCACGCAGTCGTTTTCAACGTAACCGAGCGCGACAGCGGCCAGTCTCGCGCCGTCCAGCCGCAGAGCCTTTTCGCGTCCCAACAGTTCGCCACGGCCATCTATCAATCCGAGTTGACCTACCGGCTACGTCAACTGGGATATGAGATTACAACGGGCCGGAGCGGCGCCCCGGAGATTAAGGGCTACACGCAGGAATACCTCGATGCATCCAGTCCTCGCAGCCAGCAGATTCGTGACTACCTTGAGCGTACCGGACGGTCAGGAAAAGAAGCTGCCGAAATCGCTGCCCATTCAACCCGCGACCGCAAGGAGATTCACTCGCCAGGAGACGTGATGGCAGCGCACCGGAAGCTGGCGGCAGAGTTTGGACACCAAGCCGAAGCGGTTGTGCGCACAGCCCACGAACGATCCCAACAGCAACGGAAGCCTTTCAAATCGTTTGAGCAGGTTCGAGAATCGGTCACCTTTTCGCGTGACAAGAACTTCGAGCGCGAGGCGGTGGTGGATGAGCGTGCCCTGATCCGCGACGGGCTCCGCCGCGGCATGGGGGGGATCACCCACGGCCAGGTTCGCGCCCACCTCGACGCCCGCTTGGCTTCTGGGGAATTTCAAATCGTCGAACGCTTTCAAGGCATTCCGGCCCGTCAGTTCACTACCGCCAAAACCATCGAAGCAGAACATGAAATCCTTGAACGGATGCGTGAGGGACAAAACCATGCCGATCCGGTTCTTTTACGTCCCGAGGCCATCGCCCTTGCCGACCAGCACGCGCATCTCAACCACGCACAGAAGACCGTCGTCGAAGATGTTCTCAGCTCGCCGGATCGCATCCAGGGAATCCAAGGTTATGCCGGAGCGGGCAAGACGACCACGCTTGCGGCCATCCGCAGCGCTGCCGAATCACAGGGCTATCAAGTCGAAGGCTTTGCTCCGACCTCGCGCGCCGCGCGGCAACTGAATGAGGCGGGAGTCCACGCCGCAACTTTGCAAAGCTTCCTTGCCCGCGGCTCGAACCCGGATGCACATGAGCAGAAACACTTCTACTTCATCGATGAATCAAGCCTTGCCAGCACCAACCAGATACGCGATTTCCTCGAACGCATTGGTGCCAATAATAATGACCGGGTGCTTCTGATCGGCGATATCCGCCAGCATCAAGGCGTCGAGGCGGGCCGCCCCTTCGAGCAATTGCAGGAAGCCGGAATGCGGACGGCCAAGCTAGATGAGATCGTTCGTCAGCAAGATCCGGCCCTCAAATCCGCCGTCGAACTGCTAGCGACAGGCCAAGTCCCCGCTGCGCTCGACGCCCTCCATCAGCAGGGGCGGGTGAAGGAAATTCCCAACCGAGAAGATCGCGTCCACACTATCGCCAGAAGTTACGTCGAAAATCCTGAGAACACTCTCATAGTCTCACCCGACAACGCTTCCCGCCGTGAGTTGAACATTGCCGTGCGCCAGGAGTTGAAGGCCAATGGAACCCTTGCCATGGAAGATCATAAATTCGGGGTGCTAGTTCAGCGTCAGGACATGACCGGAGCTGACCGATCATGGGCAAGCCACTACGAGATCAACGACATTGTTCGCTACGCCCGTGGCAGCAAAGCCATTGGAATCGAAGCCGCCGCCTATGCTTCGGTCGTTGCGATCGACCCAGCCGCAAACCTGCTCACGGTCGAGAAACCGAACCAAGAATTCGCCACTTACGATCCCCGCCGCCTCACAGGCGTCAGCATCTACCGGGAGATGGAACGTGAGTTCTCCGTAGGCGACCGTATTCAGTTCACCGCGCCAGACAAAGCGCTCGGTGTCGCCAATCGCGACCTCGCGGTAATTCAGTCAATTGCCCAGGATGGCCGAGTGACCGCCCGCCTCGACAACAACCGCCAGATCGAGTTCAACGCCAACGACCATCGCCATTTCGACCACGGCTATGCCGTCACCAGTCACAGCGCCCAGGGCCTCACCGCCGAACGAGTGCTCGTCCACGCCGATACTAACGTCCACCCGGACCTGCTCAACTCCCGCTTCGCCTACGTTTCCATCTCCCGCGCCAGCCATGAGGCCACGCTTTTCACGGACGATATGGCGAAACTCGGTCCCCAACTCGGAGCCGAAGTCTCGAAGGAGTCCGCATTGGAAATCAGTCCGTCTTCATCCGTCGCACAGGGGTTTGCGCTTGGGCTATGATGCCGACCGTTCGATTGCCCCAAAATGCGTTATTTTTCCGCAAAGAGCCGACGCAAAGATTCTCCAGACAATGTCTGGAGAATCCACGGCCGAGGAAGTCTCAAAACGTCATTAGATATGAGCAAGTAATAACGAATTGAGACATAAGGCATGGCGGTATAAAACTTCAATAGATGGTAAGTTATAGCCGCATAAAGTATTAGCCGATAGATTGCATGAACTGTTACTAACACTATTGACATTACGACTCATCAGAGATACCATAACCGTGGGGAATCAGGGCAATGAGGCCAAGCACATTAGAGCAGCTAAAGCGACATCTCCGCCCTGGACGTGTGTACCGCAGAGAAGAGCTTCTGCCCTGGTCCCATAGCGTCGATCGACACCTCAAAGAACTCACTGACGACGGCACCCTCCAGAAGCTTCGTACCGGCTTGTACTACAGCCCTCGTAAATTTGAATTTGGGGAGGCTCCGGCGGACGAGCACGAACTGGTGAAGGCTTTCTTGAAGACGGACCGTTTCGTCCTGACCTCCCCGAATGCCTACAACCAGTTGGGACTTGGGACAACGCAGCTCTACAACAAACGGGTTGTCTACAATCAGAAACGGCATGGGACATTTCCGCTCGGCAATCGAATGGTCACTTTCGAGCGCCGCATGAATGTTCCAAGGCAACTCTCTCCCGAGTTTCTGCTGGTCGATCTTGTTAATGAACTAGGCGACCTTGCGGAGGATCGGGACGCCATTCTTTCTCGCGTTCGCGAAAAAGCCAAAGAGATGGACCCGAGAAAACTCTCACGCGCAGTTTCTCTCTACGGCAAGTATTCGACTCAGAAGAAATTTCAGGAGATGCGCCGACATGCCTGACGCCTTTCTGCATGAGCGAAGCGATTTCAAGGCACTTATCGAGACTGTCGCGGAGAGCGAGAAGATCAATGATCCCGCTCTCGTGGAAAAAGACTACTGGATCATGCACGCCGTCTTTGGGCTCAAACAGCTTGGCCTAACGTTTGAGCTCAAGGGCGGCACTTCGCTCTCCAAAGGATTTGGCATCATTCAACGCTTTTCCGAAGACATCGACATTCGCATCGAGCCCTTCGATGGACTAAAGGTCGATACAAATCCCAATCACGAGAAGCCCCAACACGTCGAATCGAGACGAGTGTTTTACGAAAAGCTACGGGACAAGATGAAAATCCCTGGGATTACGGCCGTCGCAAGGGATACGACATACGACGACGAAGCGTTGAGGAACGCCGGCCTCAGGTTGAGCTACGAAACCCACTTCGGATCAATCCCCGGTCTCAAGGATGGAATTCTCCTGGAAGTCGGCTTCGACCAGACGACTCCGAACCGCGCGGTTACGATTTCTTCCTGGGTCGTCCAGTTCGCTGCGGCTAAGAAGCTGCAATTTGCTGACAACCGGGCCATCGCTATTCCCTGTTATAACCCCGAATACACATTTGTCGAAAAGGTCCAGGCTATCGTCAGAAAGTACGGGCAATTCAAAGGGACGGGAGAAGTCCCGACGAATTTCCTAAGACACTACTATGACATCCACCAACTTCTTGATGTCGAAGCCGTGCAGACATTTATCGGAACCCCGGAATACTTGGAGCACAAGAGGAAGCGGTTCAAGTCTTTGGACCAAAATGTCGCAAGGAGCGGAGCCTTCACTATCGAAGACGAGAACATCCGGAAACAATTCGAAGCGGAATATTCAAAGACAGCTCCACTTTACTATCGCGGCCAGATTCTTTTGGACACGATTCTCGCCCGCATCCAGCACGACCTCGCACGGCTTTAGTGGTTCAACAACTTTTCGCTTTCGCACGTCCTTCCGAAGTCCCGATTCCTCTCCCACACTGCGTTAAACTAAATGCCGCTGAGGACGCGTTCTGCCACCGCTATGCGGCGAGGCAATCGAGGATGCCAGTGGAGTAGGATTTTGTTGGACCACCAGGCCTTGTATCGTTTTGCCTCGCTCGTAGAAGAACAAACAATCAAGGAATCAATTGACCAGACCTGTTTCAAAACGTTCGAAGGAAATTCAAGGACCTAAAGACACGACAACAATATCCAAGGAATACTTTCGTCTCAGGGATTTTGAATACGCTCAGCCTCTATACGATCTGGCATTTCTGATCGAAGTCGATGCATTGGCTAAGGGCAATGAGGTGCCAAAATTCCGAACATTCTCGCTGTGGCGTGCCGGATATAGTCTCGATGGCTATGGATCGACGATTGACCACTGGCTCGAAGGTACTTTGCGGGACGAAGACCTCGACTACGTTCCCTCGGCGCGAATCCGACAGTATTTGACCAATAAGGATGGGCATGCAGGTGGAGTTACGCATTCCGGAAGTCGAGATGATTGGCCCACAGCCGCCACTTACTGTCGGGCCATTGCGAGCGATGCTCCTGACGTTGAGTGAAAACGTGATTGCCGGTGCTTTTGTGCGACGCAATCTTGGGTTTCAACCCGATGTCGTATTTCTGCTGGGCGACACGAAGTTTGATAGTCAGCAACTGTTTTGGCGGCTGAGTGGTGAAGATTGGGCAGGCTCGCTGAACATGGATGAACCCAGAACCGAGTCACACGCTTGGCGAAGTACTTGGACAGCCGGCTCTATGATCAGCGCGGCCCTCGCCGCGAATGAGGCATTCAAATTTGCAGTGCGCCGCCTGGAACTGCGCGACCCCAGAAGTCAAATATTCTTTGAAGCGTCTCAGAGTTCAAGTTTTGATTTCGGGAAAATCTCATGGTCTCAAAGAACCATCGATCTCGGCTGTATCGACGTGATCAGCGCTGGGGCTATCTCACAGTCTGCCTTGTATGCATTACTCCGCTTTCCACTTGTTCGCATGTCGGGACGAATCTTTGATGATGACATCACGAGTCGGTCCAATCTCAACCGCAATATGTTGACTCTCGCTGATGATATTGGGGCCACGAAAGTACAGTTGATCGCCGACGCCTGCGCCCCCAGATTTCAACTTGAGCCGATTAAGGTTCGGTTCCCTGATGCCGGTTCTGGAGAATTGGCTTCTCAGGTTCTGATTGGCGTCGACGATATCCCGAGCAGGTGGGCAGTCCAACGCCGAAGTCCCGGTTGGCTGGCAGTCGGCGGCACCAGCCATTTCAGCGTCTCATCTTCAGATCACTGTTCTACTAAACCGTGTTGTGGTTGTTTGCACCCAGTTGACGATGTTGATGGAGGCACCGTACCAACTATCTCCTTCGTTTCGTTCTGGGCTGGTTTGGCCACAGCAGTTCGTTTGTTGCGAAAGTGTATTGGCCAGGAGTATGGCCGAGACCGGCAGCACCTCTGGCTTACCCCTCTTCGCTTGGACCAGCCGCACGCAGCGATGTGGTTGCCAGTCGCACCTACACAAAATTGCCCGGTCCGCTGCCGAGCCTCACTAGCGCGGCCACCTTTATCATTAAATCCCTAAGCCCGAGACCGCGTTGTGATTCTCTAGGGCTCGTGGTCGCGCTACCTCCGATGCTTTCCGTCCTTCGGCCTGCCTGCGAATCCAACAACACTTCGGATTTTGATAGCTCTTGCCTCTTTCTTTTCACTGGGCCTCTATCGGAGCCGTTCGGACGCAGCTCGCAGAGGTGCGGAACGCGAGCGCCCATACGTGCACTGTCCGCGCGCACCAAGCAGGTAGTAAACTACTCTGCATCATCAAGTTATGGCCAAACAGCGCACTAATTCCGCGAAGTCTTCAAACGGAGCGAATCTCGGGTTCGAGGAAAAGTTGTGGGCCGCTGCGGACAAGTTGCGCGGCCACATGGACGCTTCCGAGTACAAACACGTCGTCCTTGGGCTGATCTTTCTCAAGTACATTTCTGACGCTTTTGAAGAGCGCCACGCAGAGTTGCAGAAGGAGAAACACGCCGATCCCGAAGACCGTGACGAGTACGCCGGAGCCAACGTCTTCTGGGTGCCCAAGAAAGCCCGCTGGCCACATCTTCAAGCCAATGCCAAGCAGGCCGAAATCGGCAAGATCATTGACGAAGCGATGCTGGCGATTGAGAAAGACAACCCACAGCTCAAGGGGGTGCTCTCCAAGGACTACGCCCGTCCCGCCCTGGACAAGCAGCGTCTCGGTGAGTTGATTGACCTAGTTGGAACCATCGGTCTCGGCGACAAAGAGAATCGGTCGAAGGACATTCTAGGCCGCGTCTATGAATACTTCCTTGGCCAGTTTGCCAGCGCTGAAGGCAAGAAGGGCGGCGAGTTTTATACCCTCGCGGGAGCGATACGGGCTTACCCTGTTTCACTTGGACGACCTAGCAGGGAGGGTCCTCTTTCTACGCCGGCAGCGTTGTTTGCCCATGACGGAGGAGTCAAAAGCCCCCGTGCCCGCTGCAATCAAGGCCGATTAGCATCTTCAGCCTTTTGGATGGCTCACGACGCTTACAAGAGTTCACATGTGTTGACCGCTCCTACTAAACCCTAGCGCCTTTCCACCTCGATGCTGGCAGTTCCACCGTCGCCTCACGGTCTCAGTGGCAACCTACCGGTTGCGGCTTACGTTATCAGAGGGCTTCGGACGGTTCGTTACCTCGCCGCCCTCGCCTCTTAGGGTACTGTCGATGGGACAACAGGTCTGATCAAGAGCGTCTCGTCAGACAGTCGTTCCAAGTAACTTCAGGTCGCACTTTGGCACTCGCCGCGCTTTCACTCACGCCCTGCCACCCTCCTTCCGGCCTCCGTTCTGTCCCTTCGCCCGTGTCGCCTTGTTTTTCCTCGCTGCCGCTTCAATGAAAGAAAAAACAAGCCGACACCGGCAGAAAGATGGGATGAGAAGGCGCCAGCTGCTGTGGTAGAACGCTGGCTAGGAGGATGTCCAATGGCACGGAATGGAACGTTGGCCAAAAGCCAGGAGCTGCAACCAAGTTTTCAAACAACGACTGAGCAAATCACGATTGGGATGGATCTCGGGGACCGTTTCAGCCACTGCTGTGTACTGGGACCCGATGGAAAGATACTCACCGAGGGCCGTCTGAGATCTACACCCGAGACGATGGCTCGCCATTTTAAAGATCTTCCACCTTCGCGCATCGCCATCGAGGTGGGAACTCACTCGCGCTGGCTGAGCCAACTGTTGGCGGAGTGGGGCCATGAGGTGATTGTGGCCAACCCGCGCAATCTTCGAATGATCGCCGACAGCATTCGCAAATCAGATCAAGTCGACGCCCACATGCTTGCCAGGCTAGCGCGTGTCGATCCGAAACTACTCTCTCCGATCGCACACCGCAAGCAGGAAATCTACCCCGACATCATCCAATTAAAAGCTCGCGATCTTTTGGTAAAGAACAGAACGCGATTAATGAATGCTGTCCGCGGCGTTCTCAAATCCGCAGGACTTCGGGTGCCCAACTGCGGGACTTCTTGCTTCCCCAGCAAGGCAGCACAGTGCATTCCTGACGAACTGAAGCCGGGTTTGACCCCCTTGCTGGAAACGATCTCACACCTGAACCAGCAAATCTATTCTTTCGACAAGGCAATCGAAAGCACCGCACAAAATCGCTATCCCGAGACAATTCGACTTCGCCAGATCAGCGGAGTGGGATCGATCACAGCCCTTCAGTATGTCCTTACTATAGGGGACCCTGGCCGCTTTGCTCATTCCAGAGATGTCCCTGCATATCTTGGTCTGACGCCACGTCGCCATCAATCGGGCTCGGTCGAGCAACAACTCAGGATCAGCAAGGCCGGCAACAAACAGCTCCGCTGCTTGCTGGTTCAGTGTGCTCAGTATCTATTGGGACGATTTGGCCCGGACAGTGACCTGAAACGCTGGGGCACTCGAATGTTCGAACGAGGTGGTAAGAACAGCAAGAAACGGGCCATCGTGGCGGTCGCCAGGAAACTGGCTGTTCTTCTGCACCGCCTGTGGGTTACAGGTGATACGTACCATCCTCTTTATAACGTCGCAACCAGTTCGGGTACACCCTGACGTTTTAAAGCGTCTTCAAGAGTTAACGATATGAGATCGTCCCAAAGAATTTGCATTTTCGCAATCAGACTCCGAACCAGGAGGAATTTGTAGAGATACCGCGTTCACGGTGACTGCGTGTTTTTTCCCGGGCCTTCGAGGCCGACAGAAAGATTGCAGCACCAACCTGATACTGAGAACCCCAATGTGCACCCGGCCTTGATGAGCCGACTAAGTGCGAATGGAAGCGCGGCGATCAGTTTAAGCAGTTAAGCGCGCAAAATCTCTCTCTATTTCGAATACAACCGCAAAGGCCAGATCTCTATCCGTCTTCCAAATGTAACGGACTCCAATGAGCTCGTAGCTTTGCCTTCGTTTTTCTGCTCACGATGCCGACGAGCGAGGAACCCGTCAAGGTTTCCCTTCGGCTCGCTTCGCTCGACCTTGACTGAACCCTCGCCCGTCGGCTGAGAACTCTCCGCTAGAAAACGAAGGCACACAATCGAAGCCAAACACCAAAAACTTCGGTTGACATCACAGCGCCTTCTCATGGAGGGAAAAAACATGAAATTAGAAGAAGTCAACCTCAAAGCCAAAGAAGCCGTGGATTATCTGGTGCAATCGCTGGAGTCCGGGCAGAGTGCAGTCCTCACGCAGTATCTCGGAGCAATGGCCAAATTCCGCAACTACAGCTTCGGCAACATCATGCTCATCGCGAGGCAGAAGCCAGACGCCACCCACGTTGCCGGATTCCGCACTTGGACTACGCTTGGCCGCTTCGTCCGGCGTGGCGAAAAAGGCATTTTCATTCTTGCTCCGATGGTCGGTAACAAGCGCAAGAAGGATGACACTGAGAGTGCGGAACAGAATACCGACGCCAAGGAGACTCTCCGAACCTTGTACGGTTTCCGGGGCGTGTATGTGTTCGACATCACGCAGACCG
>Ga0302182_10001809_pt1 | contig 10757 bp, 14 predicted proteins | sample I_Palsa_N3_1_FD_198781 | JGI IMG/M metagenome (GOLD analysis project Ga0302182, IMG submission 198781) | Peat permafrost microbial communities from Stordalen Mire near Abisko, Sweden - I_Palsa_N3_1 | ecosystem: Environmental > Terrestrial > Soil > Palsa > Peat permafrost | place: Sweden...
TTTGGCCATTGCCCTGGCAAGGTCGAAAAGTGGACATCGACGCGTCTGCACCTTCTCCTCCCTTTTCCCAGAGTCCATTGTGGCTCAAGTCAATCATGCACACTATTTAAGGAGATGTTCAAGTGCAATCGGCCAGGAAGCCTCAGAAGACCCAAGTTCCTGATGTCAAAGACAGGGCAACTGTTGGCCCTGAGCAGGTCCCTGGGTCACAGTGCCCGAGCAGGCGAGGCGTTGGAGTGTTGAGGAGATCAAACGGGGTTGACCCTCCGGCTTTTATTGTCATTGCTCTGAGAAGGGTCGATGGACATCGACGTGTCTATGCCTACTCTTTGTTGCTCTTGCGTGCTCTTCGCTGGGCCTTCGGCACTTCTTCCTTCATCGCCGACCCATCGTCATTCTCCTCCTCGTTCGCCTCTTCTTTAGGCTGATCCACCGACCGACGCTGCTTCTTTGCTCTTCGTCTGGACTCTAAAGTCTCGATAGCGCGCGCAGATGCCTCAATCTTCTTGAGCAGATCCTTGCTCTCATCTTCGTATCTTCGGCCTTTCTTTCGCGGAATTCTTCTCTGTCCGTCCTCCTCTTCCCCGTCCTCCTCTTTCTTCTTTTCTTCGGTGCGTTCTCGTGACTTCTGCAGAGTTGCCTCCTTTCTGCGTTCTCGGGCCTCAATCTTTTCCAACGCTCTCGAGATCTGGACAGAGACTGGGGGATGTTGCTCGCGTTTATGACGCAAGAGATCGTGGTTGCGCTTGTATCGCTTGACTTCAAAGACCTGTGGCGGCATGCCTGGTATCAACGGCGGGAGACTTTCTCTGGGGTGGATCCCATCCTCTGAACACTCATCGCACCAGAATGGCTTGTCCTCAAAGTGGGACACCAAGTGAGATTTGAGGAGACCTTGCGATGTAAAGGTCCGTGGGCAGGACGAGAACGTGCAAGGGATATCGCTATTGCTACCGCTGTGGTTGTTGTGGAGGCTATCGCTTTTGCTTTGCTGGCTTTCCGTGGACTGGTACTGACTTGCATGGTCGCCACTTGTCCCAGCAGGACTAACCTCAACATCATTGTCGCCCGAAGAGCTGACAGGGGTAAAGGTGCCTCTGACAAGCGCCTGGGCGCGAAGCACTTGGGTGTGCATTTCCCGAGTATACTCTTCGTGGAGATGCGGCATCGAACTGACGTCGAAACTTGATCCAGCCATTGCTTTCGTGGGCAAATGAAGGGTCCTGGAACTTTGGAGCGACTGCCCTTGTCCTCTCTGCTGATTCTGGCGGCGGCTCTGCTTCTTGTTTCCAGTCACAGTTCCCGATTGGATTCGAGCGACAGTCTTTCTCACGCGAAGACTGGAGGTCGCTCTGCTAGCTCTGGAAGCGCGCCTTCGGCGGACTTGGCGACGGCTACGACGAGGACTGGGGCCTTTCTCGCTGTAATCGGAGCCAGAATCGTCGGCTTCGCCGCCACTCTCGGTATCCTCCAATTCGTGTTCCTCAACCTTTTCGAGCTGTTCTCCATGGACTGAGTGTGCTTCGACGACACTCTCTATATCCACGTAGTCCTTCTCGGGATCATCGCTATAGCCAAGACTTCGTCGGCGTCCGTTCTCGTACAGCTCTGCGAGGGATCGCTTTGGTCGTCTGACCCTTACTGGTCCGCTGAAATCTTCGTAGTCTGCTCCCCGAGAGTAACTGGAGATTCTGGGTAATGTCTTGGAAGCTAAATTGAGGTACAAGAGTTGTAACGATGTTAGTGGATGTCCTGGCCAAAAAAAACGCGTCAAATGGTGACGTCCATGCCAAACCATACCATGACTGACAGCGTCCTCCTCCACCTTGATCTTTGGATCGGCATGGATAGGTTCAGGCGTGGCTGTGCGAGACTCGTCACCCAAAGACGAAGATGAAGACGAGTATGAATCGTGCGAATGAGACGAAGCTAAGGAGGTGTTCATATAAAAAGCGGGTTAAAGTTTGTAGCAGAACTGTAATAAATGCACATGCGGCATCCTTGTCAGATGTTTTATACCATGGCCTCGTCCAGTGCCTTCGATGTCATGAAGACTGACATGAAGATCATGATAAACGCGCTGAACCTCGTAATTTTCCTGCGTAAAAGAATCCTCCGTCGTGCTCCTACCCTCGTCTTCAGTTTCAGAGTCTCCTGACAGATCCTGGGTATCCCTGTGTCCACGCTCATTGCCAGTGCTATTCCAAGCATGAAGAGGGTTCAAAAGAGTCGCGCCACCTGTTGTCAAACATCTTTCCGTAGTACCGGACCGAGAGGTCGTGGAGGGCGAAGGGATCTGGGATCCTGAAAACTGGGGCGACAAGTCTGCCCCTTCAGCTGTGAACTTTGAGAGCGTCTGGAGGATGCAAGTCTGTGCTGCTAGCAAGGGTGAGTCGCAGAGTTTGATCGGAGTCAGGACCTGATCCAAGTCCTCTTCTGGCGTCTGCATCTGCTTTTGTGTCAGCTTCTGTGATCGTCTCTGCCTCTGTCTTAGCGCTAGCTTTGGTGGAGAGGATTTACACTTTTGCTCCCGAACATGCCTCAGACGCTCGGCGAGTTCTTCGGCTTTCATGGTCCCCACGTACTGAGTCGAAGATGCGGGTGTGTGGACCTCCAAATCTCCGTCTTGCTGCTCATCGCCTGTGGTCGCAGGAAGCCCTTCGTACGGGATGAACTGTGGATGATGAGGTTGATCACCCAGGGTGATGGCCGTGTGGGAGTTCGGATCGGAGATCTGTTTTGCACCCAGAGTAAGCCTGTTAGAATCAACATTCCGTAAAAAAGCCTCCTGATGATGAGGGATTGAATATATCACTTACCAAAACTCGAGGACCGACCATGCACTGATTGTGGTACTGGTATGGGTGTCCATGGAAAGGAGTTGCAAACCCAGGTGGAGGGGTGGCCGATGCTGGGGACGACAGTGAAGAGGCAACCGAACCCAGGAGGGTTGCTTGGAACTGTCGTTGTTGCTGCTGCTGCTGCTGTTGTTGTTGTTGCTGTTGCTGTTGCTGCATGGAACTTACCATCTGTGGATCTCGAAGTCCGTTGTCAGCAGAAGAGAGGGTGCCACCTAAATAGTCCATATGAGGCTGGCCCTGGTTGCTTTGAAAGACTTGTTGAGGCGGCAGTGGCGGCAGATACTGAGTCGCATTCAAGGCTAGGTTCGGAGCCATAGACTGAAACGATGCATCTGCAAGAGGGTGCGGATACGGGAATGGGGGCAAGTGTCGGGGCTGTTGCTGTTGCTGGTGGTAAGAGTGGTGGTGCTCTGCCTGTCGACCCCAGAACTCCTGGTGCTGAGCCATCTGGGAGGAAGGCTGATAGAAAACCTGCGAGGGAGGGTAGGGGTAATGGTTCGGAGATAGATGCGAATGCGAATGCGAATGCGAATTCGGGTACGGTTGCAGTGTAGGTGAAAGAGAAGGAAGAGAAGAAAGAGGGGCGCAAACCTGATGAGACTCTTGTTGAGGCAGCTGATGGGAGAGCAGTTGAGGGTGTCGCAGCTGCTGAGGCCTGTTTGCTGTGGTGTATCCGCTAAAGTCTGTGTGATGTGATGCCTCGTTTGCTCGGTCTCTTTGCTGCTGCTGCTGTTGCTGCAATCTCAAGATAGACAGAGGATGCAGCTGGGGATTCCGGCGGGACGGAGCTTGGACTTCAGGCTGGACTTGGGGCTGAACCTGAGGCAACATCAGGGTCTGCTGGATCGATTGTCTCCGCTGCATCTGCAACTGCTGTCCGTGCTGCTGCTGCGAGTATAAAAGACCGGCGGGCGAGTTGGACGGGAAACCTCCATGTGGATCACAATGGCCTCCTGGACCGTGACCAGCACAGAAAGGCGACGGTGGTGAGGGAAACAAAGACCCAGAAAGGGAGTGGATATCTGCATTCAACAGATCGGAAGTAGATGTCAACGATACTTGTCGAACAATTGTCTGAATTTCAGAAGAAGACAACGAGGCAACGACCATCGAGGCATTCGCTCTCTCTGGATGAGGGTTGCCTGGGATTGTGGCCGAGGGACGAAGGAATCCCAACGACTGACGTTGTTCTTGAGAAGTGAGCGACGGTGTCATAGTGCAGGAGGAAGGCAAAGCACCGATGCTAGAAAGGCTCGTCGAAACCTCCATGATAGGAGCAGTAGTGGGAAAAACTGTGGATGCAGTGGCTTCAGCTTTCGCGGGAGACAAGGTGGCTACGAAGGTGTCCACAGCACCTTGACTAGCTTGAAAAGTCATGTCGGCACTCTCGGAGGCGGAGAGGAAGGGGTCACTATTCATTGGTAGTCATTTATATGAAAGGTAGATAAAACGGAGGGTAAGTAACAAAGATGACGGGGAGCTTTGTGAACATGCTGCGTTCGTTATTTGATCCAAGAGATCGCGTCTTACGATGGTGATTCGATAGTGGAAGTTGAAATTGGCAGGCAGAGGGTGCTGAGGGTTGCATCGCAGGTGTCAAAGTCAACGGAATCCATGTTGTCCAAGTCGAATAGAGTCAAGTCAATTTGAGCAGGATCCATTGAGATCAATGGCACGTCGTAAAGCCAGTACGAAGTAAAAATGTTTGTGTGCGGAAGCAAGTGAGAGAGTCTGGTTAGAGGTCCGTCAGATCGATGATGGATTGAAGACGCAGTGAGTAATGAAATAGGGACGGTACGTCGAGGGTGGTGGGCAGGAAGAAGGAGGAAGAACCCTAGGTGCAAGCAGCGGTATACATTATATAGTCCATGCGCTATTTTGTCACCACAAGTCTCGTCTATTATTCTCGCATGGTCGGAATTGATTGCCGCACCAGGAACCAAGGTAGGGAGAACGAGAAGGGGAAAGGCAATAAAGTAAGACAAGCCAAAGTGGCAATGAACGACAATCGCTCCCATAACTGATGTTGAAAGAGCGATTATTGCCCTATTTTTCCTATCCCTTACGATTTAGTACCACAGGCAAAGGAAAAAAAGCCTTGGGCGGTTTGTGGATTGTTCCTGGAAGGGGATTTGACGCGTTGCAAACAAACGGCTTGTTTTGCATTCGGATCTTTACGCGTCTAGGCTTTTTTCCAAGGACATTCTCTCATATACTTTCTTTCTCCTTGTCACCCGCCGTTCACCGTTGTCCACCTCCTTCCATTGGGCAATATGTGCGCCCTGGCAGAAGTCAACCGCACGCAAATCAACCCAAATATACCAGACGGGATCGTGAAGTGAAAAAGGACCTTTCTTATAAGCCCTCTTGCCTTACCGTTACCGCTCTGGGTGAGATCTTTCTCGAGGGCACTTTGATCTTGAGAACACAGCGGTGGAGAAAGCGGGTGGTTTGATATCGAGCAAATGGGTGTATGTGGACGACGGTGGTACGGGAGGAGTTTCGCGGACACAAGGAAAGGTGCGGTGGACACAATGGAGCGAAGGAGAGAGCGAGAGAGGAAAGAGGGCGAGAGAAACCACGCGGATGCATTTATTTTCCAGTGGCTGAGAGAGTGGCGACAAGGATGAGAGACCCTGCGGCGCGACCCTTGTTGGCCCAGATACTATACAGGCCTCCACTTGGAGTAAAGCCGTATTTCAATATTTGAGTGTTCTTGTTCAGTTCATTGCTTCGTCAGCCAATGGCACACATCACGCCTACACTTCCATACTCACAACAAGCATCAGTGCACCACTGACTTGTGTTTTGAGGTTTGAATTTCATCACTTTATTTGCCATCCTTAATCTCTTTGCTAGCTGTTCAGTATCGTTCCTCCATTCAGTGTTCCTTTTCGACCTCTGTCTCAATCGTGAATCAACACTTGGTGCAATGGTTAGAAAGCTGTCGGAAACCATCAGACGCCAAAGTCAATGGCAATCGAAACGAATCAAGCTCATGTCTGTGATTTTCGGTTAGCCGCTGCTCTGATACTTGGAGAGTCGGGTCGGACTATTAAAACACCAGTTCGCTGCACTTTTTGCGGAGTTCGATAGCTAGTCGTAGTTCTGTCGCTAGGAGCGGAAAGACGAGGTGCCTCACATTGGCAGATGAGCGCTTCCAGTTCTATCCTCATGTTCATAGAACATCAACGGCAGTCCCAATAACTGCAAGATCATCCTTCGACCGAGGTACGTAAAAAACCGCGTACGTCTTCATAACGTACACACCTTTTGCGGCTAGCTCCATTGTATACACTGTCGCCTTCTCTCCTATCAGAAAGAGAACAGGAACAAAGAAGGACACAAAGAGACGAGTATTAAGAAACTAGCATGCACAACTGTCACTTATACCCAGGGATCGTTATACTTACCTACAAACACGATACCAAAGAGCTTGATCTTACTGACATCCACGGCTGCACGAGCCAAGTAGACAATGCTGTCCTTTAACAGGTTTGCGACCTTTTCCGTATCGGTTTGTGTTGGCGACGTCTGGCGAGATTTTTCAGCTTCCAACACAATCAAATAACAGGTGAGGCCTGCAAGAATCAACTCCATGAAGTAGTCCGGTCGCCGGCCTTTAGCAGTGGGATCGTTCATCTGGCGGCGGATTCTGGATGGCTCGAACGCGGCGTCCCTATCGATGAAATAAACATCGTCAATACTTCTTTCTCTTTTTAACTCTATTCTTACGTAGCATATTAATGGAATACATATATACCATCGTCCTTTGCAACCGGGCATTCCTCCGAAGAATGTCTTAAGAAAAGGGTTGAACATGTGCTGCATCAACTCCAATTCGTTGAAGTCGGTCTTGTCCCACAAGAAATCGTCTTCAAACAACGATGTCAAGAGTCGTCTGATTTCTTTGTTGCCAGCTGTGTTGTCAACGTGATCTTGGGCATCGTCGTGGATCATACGCGAGATCTCAATTGCCTTCATTCCAATCTCGAACAGTATGTCCTTGGTCACCCTGGTCCGCAAGGTACTCTTTGTGATCGCCGACCAATGCTTTGAGCCGAGTGCATGGAAAAAAAGACTGCTTTTGGAATCATCTTTTTCGAACAGATACATATTGCTGACAGCACTACATGAAATGAGAGTTAATAACCGCGTATATCTGCGTTGCATCATATTATCCAACACTTATCCATATGTATCGACTTACAGCCGTTCAACGGATCCAAGTGGCTTCATAAGTTCAGCCTGCCTCAAGATTTTCGAGCGATAATTCCAAATTATATCCGAGACATCGACTCTGTTAACCATATACGGCGACCAGCGCTCTCTTGAGCAGTCCGAATCTCCACCTCCGGCGAGGTAATAAATGGCGGGTACCGGCTTTAAAATCGCTGCTGCAGTCTCTGAGGATCGAATTATGGTCGTGGGTGCTGCCGCTGCAGGTTCGGAGAAAGCTCTTTCAAAGGTATCTACCTCCGCATATAGATCTTCGTCGGCGTCGTCCTTTCCTTCCATGACCTGCGATACGTCTGCTACTACATCATCGTTCATCGCTCCATTGGAGAATGACACAGTCTTTCCGACGTTCTCCTTATCCAGCAATTGTTTGTCATTGTCGTTCATGACTGTGCGCCCGGTCGCTGCCGCTTGGACTTTGACTCAGCATGATCATCGTCAAAGCTCATGCCTGTATTGTTTAAGAGGAAGGAAGTTTATGTTAATGGCGCATCACAAACCTTAAAATAATGAAAACACACTCCAGAGGCAATTGAAGATATGCTTACTTCTGTCTACAGCATTAAATGCCTTCAAGGTATTTGCCTGTACAGATCGAATAGCGCGTTTTTTCAATACGGATGCGGTCGACCGTATCTGATCCTGGTCTGACTCGTTTTCTTCTAAACGTTTCCAAAAGTTGCTCAGGCCCTTGGATGGTGTGCTCCATTCTGCCTTTAGCCGTTGGCCATTAGACTGATACCTGCGGACGCTACAACGCACGAGGATCTCCAGTGCCCTCCTCCAATAGCTATGCAAGACCTCCTTCTTTGAGCTATGGAGGTCCGTGAAGGTGTTGAAGTAATGAATCGGGCCGTACTGCTCAGGATTGTTGGAGGTGAAGTAGAACTTGTTCGGGATAGCCGCGTTGTGGAGAGGGTCCTTTCCCTGCTGCTCTCCTTTCTTTGGCATCTTCTAAATCTTGTAGATCTTGAAACCCGACTGACAAGGCTCTTATCAGTCTTCTAAATGTAGAGACGTGGTCGTTTTATTATAATGGTTTTTCTTAAATGTAGTTACTCTACCTGGATAGAAAGCTAGGCCAGCTAGCCCTTTATTTCGAAAGTCGCGGATACAGAGAACAGCAACAAACGCTGCAATGAAGCTGAAAAGAAGGTCTTGCTACCAGCTGGATGTGCTGAATCCGGTAACGACGGGAACCAATGTAATGTGTTGAGAAGGATGAAAGGGCGAATGATGAGAGCCAGCAGTGAATGGAAGGGAGCGAGTAACGAGACCAAGAAATCAAATGCCTCCATTGGAAACCGCGACTTCGAAGGCATCGTTGATGCTCCCGCTCACGTGCAGCCTGATTTCGAGAATAACCGAAAAACCCGATGTCTCGATCATGCTGATTGCGTTCCACATTATATTAACAGATTAAGATGTAGAGAGTGTGACCAAGGCTTGCTGAATCAGCGAGATTCGGCCACTAAACATTGCAACACAATCACCAACGAGAATGTCAGTCGGTCTTGCGCCTTACAATCCAAAAAAAGGTTGAAACGAAAACGTAAATTACACGGTTATCTCACCTTGTCTTCGTTGTTCACACATCCCGTGGCCATGCGCTGTCAAGTGTCCGTGATAACAGCGCCATGGGCTCTAGAGCGAAGCTCCTCCATGGCCAGAGAACATCATAATGCCGGAACGAAATAAGAAGAGAAACTGCGATCTCTCCAGTGGCCGTGAAGTCTATCTAGAGCCGCATATGTGGGAAGGCCAAGAAGCTGCCGTATCATGATGTCGCTCGATATCCTGAATGTCGAGTCAGGCTGCCTGATAGGCCGGAAAGAGGTTCGTCACTGTAGACGAAGAGGACTCTAAAAGAATAAAAGAGAAAATAATGAAGGCCAATGCTTTCAAATCTCAATTCGAAAGCAAGACAACAGCCACGTTGTGGTTCAACAAAAGAAGAGACAAGGTGCCTACTGGTTGAGAAGGCCCCGCTGGATTGAAATGTACTCCCTCTCAACAAACTAGCGCGCCGCATGCAGGCCTCTCACCAAAACGAGGGTCTCACAGCGAACCTAGGATTTGAACACATCAAGTGTATCCGTACGCATAGCCGCCTTCCCAGAAAACAGGTGTCGCTGGGACGTCCTGTCCGAGCCGGAAGAAGCACTCCAGTGCATCATCATTGCCTTTTTGACAGAGCATCATAAACCCTTGTCCAAATCAAGGTGCCTCCTGGTTGAGAAGGTCCCGCTGGATTGAAATGTGCTCCCATTCAACAAACTAGCGCGCCGCATGCAAGCCTCTCACCAAAACGAGGGTCCTACAGCGAACCTAGGATTTGAACACATCAAGTGTATCCGTACGCATAGTCGCCTTCCCAGAAAACAGGTGTCGCTGGGACGCCCTGCCCGAGCCGGTAGGAGCACTCCAGAACAATGTAGATGCATCTCAACTCTCATCACAGAACAGGCAGCAGGTACAAGTGCGACTTAACTAAAATACGATTGATCGTACACCTTGGTCAATCATTATGAGGCGACTTCCTGTACCGATCTTGACAAAGAGAGAACGTAGGGAATGCGAGGACAGAGGGTGGAGGAGATGAAGCGGCGATGGAAAATGATGTGAGAACAGCTCTCGTTAAGCATTGATGCCTATGCGTTCCGCACAATCCGGGCTATAATTACGTCACCGAGATGTATTGCCTGCACGTGTCGTGCTCGAGCAACGACATTGAGACCGTGTTACTTCCCTGCCATTTCACCAGAACAGTGGACGGACAAGGATAGCCTATGAATGTCCGCCGGGATGGCGACTTCGATGGGGAAGGCGGGAACAGAGGTCCTGATAGGTAGGGTCAAGAGATGATAACGATCTTACAAAGGATGGCAATAGTCGGGATGACTATAGGTGGTTAGGCATTGACGCGAAGGGACGTCTGTCAAAGCTCAGGGTGAGGAACTAATGGGTGTGGATATGGGGCCATAGGTCCGAGATCCTAGATGACCAAAGGTACTAGAGACGCATGCCAGGTCCGATTTGAGTTTGTGCGGTTCGTCACAGGTACCCAGACATATTTGTTGCTCCCCGGCGCATCGTGGCACATGTGGTAAAGAGCGTCTGGATATACAACACCCGCCGCGCCATGGGGTCTGACGAGCTTGTGGACCCCTTTGTGCAATCGTATTCCTCGTGCAAGCCGAATCAGTCGAAAACACCATGGGCATCGTCTAAGACGAAAGGTGCTCGTTGATCTTGCACACTGGCGAGATACACGTGCGCCTTTTGGGGATCTTGGTCCCACCCATCCTAACGTAACCCTTCAGTCTGGACCCCACTCCGGAACCTGCCGCCCAACAACGCGATCATAGGTGCGCGTTTCACCTGAGCCCCCCTCGTCTGCGACGGTTCTTCATGGTCCTCGAACTGTTCGAATCTTCTGGGCCTCTTCGTGGTATGTACGGTCCTTCTCGAATTTGTCACGAGCGAAGCCTGGCAGTTGGCGGCTTCTTTCTCGAAGATAGCGATCGACGGCGTTTTTCTGCATCCTTGGTAAGGTCTGTTGTTTGATGTGCCTTGGGGAATTTAATGTATTCCAGTGTCAATACCTTGCCGCTATCCGGGTCAATTGCCGTTCTTGATGGCTTGAAACAAGCATGG
>Ga0302182_10001814_pt1 | contig 10742 bp, 12 predicted proteins | sample I_Palsa_N3_1_FD_198781 | JGI IMG/M metagenome (GOLD analysis project Ga0302182, IMG submission 198781) | Peat permafrost microbial communities from Stordalen Mire near Abisko, Sweden - I_Palsa_N3_1 | ecosystem: Environmental > Terrestrial > Soil > Palsa > Peat permafrost | place: Sweden...
CAGGGCAGCGTTCTAACCAACTGAACTACGTCCCCGCGAATGTGCATCTGCTGGTGGGCGGTCACGGATTTGAACCGCGGACCTTCCCGGTGTAAGCGGGACGCTCTAACCGCTGAGCTAACCGCCCGATGACCGTTTGTCACGAACTCACTGCAACTCAAACATCTTACTGTGCTTTAGCTTCCACTGCAACTGAGTCCAAACTTAGCGAGTGAGTCCAACTAGGGGCTAAACCCTCGATTATTTCGCGCTGCTGGGCTTCGCTGAAGTGCGTGTAATCACTGGTCGTGCGCAGACTCGAATGGCCCACCTGCTTCTTGATGAATTCAGCAGGGACGCCCGTTTGTCTGCTGTGACTGACACGCCCGTGCCTGAACGCGTGCATCCCACCTTCGGGAATACCGAGTTTCCTGCACAGTGGTTTTAGATTCTGCCGCACAACGTTGTGGTCTGCGAGCGGCTTTCCGCCCTTCGTGTGAAAGACAAGACCCGAAGTTCTCTCACCGACATACTCCGACAGTGCCAGAACCGTGCCAGAATCGATTCGCACTTCTCTGGGCTTGCCGTTTTTCGGCGTGACTTCGATGCCGTGCCATATTGAGCGACGGACGCAAAGCAGATTCCGCTTCAATTTCAAGTCTTCAACGTGGAGGCCGAACAGTTCGCCAGCACGCAGCCCAGAAAAGGCGGCAAGCAAGAAGAGAATTTTGTATTGTCCCTTCGCTGCCTGCACGATTTGACGCACTTCATCTTGTGAGAACCAGCGTTGCTCTGCCATGTTTTCTTTTGGCAGCGTTGGATACCACTTGCGAGGTTGTGCATCGTTCTGCTGCGCGTGCCAGTTCATCATGCCGCGAAACATTTTCCACATGTTGTGAACTGTCTTCGGTTGAAGTCCCTTGCGATTAAGACCTGCAATCCAATCGTTCACGGTGCCAGTCTTTATTTCTTCGATTGGCAGCGCGCCGAAGAACGGACGCAGATGTTTCTTAATCAGCTTCGGTGCGGAATGCTGGGTGCTGAGTTTCAACGTGGCTAGATGTTTGTCTATCCATGAGTCAGCAACTTTGTTGAATGTCAGAGCAGGCGTCAGGGAACGTTCAAGGTGGGCTTCCGTGTTGACGCCTTCACCGTGAATTATTTCCAGCAGCTTGCGCCGTGCATCCTGCTTCGTCATTTTGTCTTTCAGTCCCAGCACAACAGCTTTACGCTTGCGATTCTCAACAACGTCCGTGCGGTATCTGCCTACGTACCGCCCGTTTCTCAAGAACACTTGCCCCACCTGAAACCGTTTCGACATGTCTTTTCTCCGATGTCGAATCGGCGTAGCACGCGGGACTGTAACACTGGGCGGCGGGGAAGTCATGCCGCATTCAGACCCCTCAAGTTCGGTTTTGTGGGCCATACACACGCCTCTGATTAAGGCGCGATTAGTCTTAAACCCTTGAAACAGTCGGGGCTTTGGCCAGAGGATCGGCCTGAAGTCGAATTTGCACTAAGATAGGGCACATGCTCAATCATCAATGTTTATGCGGGGCTCAAGACACTTAGACTTTTTGACTAATAATTAGGGGGGTGTATACGCCCTCAAAAAGGAGTTACCAAAATGAAGACTTTTATTCGGACGAACATTTACTTGAGTAGCCCACAGAGGGTAGCCCTAAAGAAAATCTCTCGTCGGCGCAAAGTTAGCGCGGCAACAGTGCTTCGGGAACTTATCGACAAGGCACTCAACCTGCCATCTAGCGTCACCGAGCACAGTCATGTTTGTGGGGCACGATTGGGAAAATGAGACTTTTTCTGCCATATACAGGGGCACTAATTTACATCGCGGGGGTAAGGGGCTATCGCTTCTGACTCGCTCGCGGGGCTCGGACGATGGACGCGGGCACCAGAATCGCGTATCCAATCGCAACCACCAAGCCGCCGTACATTAGAACGGTTGCCACAGGACCAAGCTCACCGATTTGCAGCAAGTCAAGCGGGTTCGTGTCGGAGGATTTATGCCTTTGATGTTGGAAACTCGAATTACCAGCTTTGATGCGGTTCCCGAAGATATGGCGGAACTTTCGATAATCGCCAAAATCCAGGGGCTTACTCGTTCCGCGCTATTGCGACAAATTATCGCAAAGTACGTTCGCCGAAATCGTTTGTCGGCCAAGAAGTAAGAGCGATTCAGTGGTAGGGAAACGCTGGGCAAGGTAGTCGATGACCCCACAAGCAATGTCTGTGGGTTAAAGGACATTCCAATGAACAGCAACTCGGTACGAGATGGTCAATCACAACGCAACAAGACTTCGAAGTCACCGTCATACGATCTCCAGGCTATCAAACGGCAAGTCGGGCTCAGCCCGTTCACACAACGTCTTCACCTTAGTCCTGATGGTTTTTGCGCTTGTCCGTTCCACAACGGCGACAGTGATAAAAGTTTCCACGTCGTCCAGAAAGAAGACGGCGCGTTCATCGGCACTTGTTTTTCAACTTGCGGCAAGAGTTTTGACGCCATCGATTTCGTCAAGAAATGCGACGACGTGCAGACTGGCGAAGCCATCCGCAAACTGGTGAACACGATCAGCGAGAATGGCGCGGCACCTCAAACCGTTCTGCACAAGCCCAAACCAGCCGAGCCCATGACGACGGAAGTTTGGATGAAATCAGGGCGAGAAGTTACCGATGCCGACGTTGCAACATTGTCTGCCAGCCGCCCGAACAGCGAAACACCGTCCGCTGAAACACTCAACAAGATGGGCTTCAAGATCGGGGAAAAGTACGGACAGGTTTTCCTAGCCGCGCCGTATCGCATGGGAGACACGTTCTACACCATCAAAGCCCGAAACCTCGCCACGAAGGAATTCATCCAGGAAAATTCGGTCTCCCAAAAAGGTCTGTTCAATATCGATGCTGTGACCGCAGGTTGTGACGTTTACATCGTCGAATCTGAATTAGATGCGGCAGTTCTTCACGAAAATGGGCTCGTCGCAGTCAGCGTGGTTAATGCCAAGCAGAGTCAAATTGAACTTGAAGTCTTGAAGAAATTGACATCAGCCCATCGGATTTTTCTCGTTGGAGACCAAGATGCTCCAGGGCAACTTTGCATGGATAACATCGCCAAACTGCTGCCCCCTGAAAAAGTCTACCGCGTCTCGTTCGGCGCGAAGGATGTGGGCGAGTGGACTTTAACAGCCAAGGAAGATGAATTCATTCTCGGCAGTCTCAAAAAACAATGGGACGAACTGAGGCAGGACGCGCTGTCATCTTGGGTGGCTCACAACATCCCGTTCGCTGCCGCAATCCAAGCCAAGCCGATGGAGTGGGTTGTTGATCGCATGTTGCCGTACGGTGGGCTCCTACTTTTCTCAGGCAAATATGGCGCGTACAAATCGCTGTGGGCTCTTTTCATGGCGATGGGAATCGAGTCAGGCACTTCAGTCTTCGGACGCAAGGTGCTGCGGAAGACTCCCGTGCTGTATGTTGACCGCGAAAACCATCAACAGACGGTTGGAGAACGCCGCATCGGCATAGGGCTGCCAGACTTTTCGGTTAGATATTGGGGCGATTGGATAGAAGGGGCGGAGACACCGAATCTTGACGACCCACGGCTCGCAGAGTTCGCCATCCGCGAGAAGGGCGTGATCATATTCGATTCCCTGACCGATTGGCTCGACGGTGCAAACGAAAACGACCCGTCAGCGATGACCGACATCATGCGCAAGTTCAGACGGCTGGCTCGTCTGGGCGCAGGCGTGGTTCTGCTTCACCATGCCGACAAATACCGTTCGGGCTATCGGGGTTCGACTGCAATCCCCGCGGGGGTGGATATGGCGATGAAGGCAGCAAAAACCGAAGACGGTGTGCTGCAGATTCGCGAAGAGAAATTCAGGATGTGCAAGTCATGGGAAATGGACGTGACCTTCGACTTCAAGGGTCAGTACACCTATCAGGTGGTGCGGGACCAGGGATCGGATGAGAGGCGCAAAACCGAGACCGCCGACGAGGTAGAGATCGTGCGCGGGGTCCTGTCCACCTTTCATGAAAACAACCACGGCGCGGGGTTCAATAAGACAAAATTGGTTGCGGCAATCCGCGAACATGGCATCACCAAACCAAGGGTGCTTGAAATTCTAGCGGCAGGGGTCAAGAACAAGCATTGGCGATTCGACACAGCCAAGGACAAGACCCACTCGATGCTCTATTTCCTCGTTGGTTGGACGCCTGAAATGGTCGTGTAAGTCCTGTGTTTGACCATTTTCGCTTTCCGTTTTGGAGCGGAAACCGAAGGTCGCTTTCCGTTAGCGACAACCGAGCGGAAAGCGAAGGTCAACGGAAACCGATAAGTCCTGTGTTCAGTGATCGCTTGTCGCTTTCCGTTAGTGCTTTTTCACTACTCTGGAAACACATCGCTTTTCGCTTTCCCCCACACTTAAGTGGGGAAACGAAAGCAGTGAGAGATCGAAAACCGAAAGCGAGACCGATTCTTCACCAGAAAACAGGCGTGCGCCGATTATCACATCTCGATACGGTCGCTTGGTGCACTCCATCATTACTATTGGGGTGGGATTGTTGGCTCGCTTGGTGTCAACAACCTGACGCGGAGGCGGCCACTCGGGATTGTTGGACGCGTAGAAGCCAGTTCGGGTGTCAAGCAATACCCAGTCGAAGCATGCTCGTGCGATTTTTCGTTTGAAAATTAGGAAGACGATGCTGAAATTACTTATCTCTAACATTCTCAAATTGGTACGCGGGAAAACCCGTGCGCTTTCTCCATTGAAAACTGGCCAACAGCCTAGTGAAATCCAATCAACAACGGTGCCACGGTCCAAAGGGGGCAGGCCACCTGTAGCGTTTGACGAAGCCAAGGGCATGCGCCTGCGGCAACAAGGCTGGAGCGACCAGAAAATTGCGCGGCACATGCATGTCGCACCGAGTACGGTAGGTTCACGGCTTCGTAACTGGAAGCCAACAGTCCTAACGCCGCCTCCACCACCCGTTCAGCAGGCTGCTGCGCCGACTCAGAGGCAGCCAGAACCGCCTGCCGTGGCACTCAAGCCACCAACAGTCTCTGTGGCGGTTCCGACCGTCCAGCAGGCTCCTGTGCCCATCCCACAGGTGCCAGCGTCACCGATAGACAATGCCGACGACCTCTTACACCGCCATGAGTGGTTGGCGGCGGAGTTGGCTTGGAGGGAGTGCTTTTTCTTGGTGAATGCCATCAACCCGCTGAATTTGGCGTTCTGCACAAACAATGGTCAGTATGGTGTCGCCATCGAGCGATGGCACGAGTCTTATCGTGGGCTGGAGGTATTCGAGACCGCCAGCAGGATTTGGGTTGTGCTCGATCCAGCGGACGACAATGCAGCCTTCCTGCAGTCACTGGTCGATGATATTTGGATTCGTGAGAAGTGTGTGGTCACAGTGGGCAACGTGCTCGACATCGCCAAGTACAAAACGGACGCCTGCGTGGGACACAAAATGACGGTGGAGACCTTCGAGGTAGCGCGCGGGTTCGGACCGATGCCCCAGCGGAATCATACGGAGCGTGTCAAGCAGTTGCTAGAAAAACCGACGCCGCCTGAGACACCACAGAGCCCGTGGGGCCATGGGAACAATGGCAGCGGATTTTGCTTCTGAGATCGATCCAGAAAGTGCGTAAATAACGTTCGGTTTAGACGCACCGCGTGACAAGAAAAAGCCTGCTAATCGAGAAGGACTTAGCAGGCACCCTTCATAGGGACTTTTTACGCAGCGGTGGAGATGAGGCGACGGACAGAGCCTTCGCTAATGCCTAGCGACCTTCCGATTGACCGCAGTGAGTGTCCAGCGGCACGCAGACGATGAACTTCTGTCGATTGGACTCCAAGTCTCGGGCGGCCAATGTGCTTGCCCCTGGACCGCGCAAACGCAACGCCAGCCCTTGTGCGCTCGCGGATAAGATCGCGCTCGAACTCAGCCATAGCAGCAATCACATGAAACATGAGTTTGCCCGCAGGTGTGCTCAGGTCGAGCGATTCCTTGAACGAGATGAAAGCTACACCGACCGCTTCGAGTTCCGCGATGGTGTTCACGAGGTGCTTGATTGAACGCCCGAAACGGTCGAGTTTCCAAACCAGGACGGCATCGAACCGCCGCTTGCGGGCATCAGCCATCAGCCGATTGAGTTCAGGCCGTGAATCCTTCGAGCCAGAGATGCCCTCGTCGATATAGGAATCAACGAGTTGGAACTCACGGCGTTTGCAGAACTCTTGAAGGTCTTCTGACTGCATTGCCGAGTGCTGGTCGATTGTAGAAACACGAGCGTAGATTGCGACTCTCATTGCTTTGTGCTCCCTTTTGGCCTGCCGCCGAGTTTGCCGTTCTTGCGAGCCGCCCGAGCCTTATCAAGCGATGTCACAGAGCCGCCCTTCGCGCCGATCTGCTTGAGATATTGACGGATGGCTTTGTTCACGTTGCCAGTATCCCAAGTGGCTTGGGTTATTTCAATGGTACTTCAGTACCGAATTTCGCTCTGTGATCCGCCCCCATTGAGGGCTTTGCGATCCCGATGGGACAAAGCAATTCAGCGTGGCTTGTCGGTGAGCGTGCGAGGCGCAGAGCCTGGGGAAAAAAATAAGGAGTGTCATTGGAATCGAAAACGAGAATTTTTCCGCCCCAACGTCCCTTGGTTGGCGGGCTTGCTTGATACCGAGTACGATCAACGTTTTTAACGAGTTTGTAAGTTCTCGCTCACACCATGATCAAAAAAACCCAGCGTACCTGTGCCGCTTTCTTAACCACAACGGGACGCGTAAAATCGGCACGTGCTTATGCGTAAGAGAGAAACGTGTGCCTTTTGCCCTGCGACGTTAGACATCACGCGAGAGCATATATGGGACAAGTGGCTCGTTGAAACACTCGGTCCTGGAAAATTTACGATGGTGCGCAAGGAAATTGACGGCCAAATCCTGAAGTGGCAGAAAGCAACACTAGATTGGGAAACGAAAGTGGTCTGCGGAAAATGCAATAGCGGCTGGATGAGCGATTTAGTGAACCAAAATAAATTAATCGCTAAAGATATGATTTTGACGGGACGCGAGACCGTCTTGGAACCGACGCATATTGACACTGTTGCTGCATATGCTTTTATGAAAGGCGTCGTCGCTGATCATTCGCATGAAAACCATGAATCATTTTTTACGCTTTCTGAACGCCACTCGTTTCGTCAAACGCTCGCTGTTCCCCACGGCGTGCAAATGTGGATTGCGAGTTTGCCCTTCCAACATGGGCTTTTTAAGAGCATGACTATCAAGACGCCCCTCAACACTCCTAATCGTTTTGAATTGAATGTATTTACTTATGGCGTCGGTCACCTTGTCATTCAGGTTGCCGCGAGCAGGTGGAAAAGGAAAGCCTTGAGGCGGCATGCAGACGCACCTAGTCTCACGCAAGGAAGTGAGTGGGACGCTCTCTCGATTCCCTTTTGGCCGAATCGGATGAGGTCTTTTTCGTGGCCCCCTGCTGCGCACATGAGCCTTGAAGTGTGTGAAAAGTTTATCAAACGCTGGACTAGCATGAAGATCGGGTGGCAATGACTTCCGTTTCGGACGGGTGGCGAACCATTTGGTCTCGACATTTTATTCCCATTTCGCCTTGAACATCCGCTCGATCACCTTGGCAACAAACATTCAAATCATCACGGCAAATGCCGTTCAGACGATTGCAAACGTCGTGAGTGATGAGTAAAAAGCAACGTTCAGAGACGGGCGGCACTTGCGGCATCTGCGAGTGTCATCGCGCCGAACACTGTAGCAGTTAAGGCAAATCTGCCTTAACAGGTGCGGGATATGCCGCCCACACTGATGGAGAGAATCAGCAAAGTATGGTGCCGCCCTTAAAGCAGCAATTACTGGACGCTTTTGGCGCATTTGATTGTCGCCAGCACACTTTTTTGTCTCTGAAGCCGCCGAGCCGTAATCGCCAAAAGCTTTTTATCGACGGGGCGTGATGCAGCGGGCAGAATGATTGGCGGTGGATCGTACTTTGCGATTCGGCGTGCAAGTTCTAGCCGCTCCGCGCCGAGAGCTTCTTGCCGTACTTTGTCGAGCGGTTTTTGCTTTGGATAGATCGTCACGGCTTTCTTCATTTGACACGCTCCTCAGAGCAAGAATGAAATCGTTCCTTATTCGCTCAACGCCTTCCGAACAATCTTATCGAACGCTGATTCTCGTTCTGTCCGACGCCTGGTTAACCACGCCAGCTTCTCCAAATGTGCAGTACGCTCCAGTTGCAAAAGTTGATCATCACTGATCCGCGCCATCAGTTCTGCGAATCCACTTTGTGCAGGATAACCATTGAGCAACGTTTTCCTAATTTGTTGTGCGCGCAGCTTCTCTGTCAGTGTGAGGGTCGTCATCGCGCCACCACCAACAGACCTTCCCCGCGCGCACCGAAAACGATGTCGGCCACGTATCGAGGTTCGCACACGACGGCGTCGCCGAAACGTTGGGTTTCGTCACGAATGACGTTTTCTTGAAGCCATGCTTGACCAACAGGGGAAACAGGGCGCAGGAGGAAAACAGAACCGCAATTTGCTACGAGGATATCGGGGGCGGGCAGATAGTTGGATTGCGGTGAAGAACCTGAATACTGGAATGCGTTTTTCATGACGCTCCTTTGATTGCGAGACGCCAGGATGTGGTAGGGATCGACGATTTACCGCAAGGTGGGTTTGCGCCCCCTACAATCGGGTTGCCGCATCTGCCACGACATCTGGCTAAAGCACCGTGACCCTTCGGGCTCGGTTGCCGACGCGCTACATCTGCGTCTCTTGATACGCTGCCATGCTACGACCCGAAGCGGGATTTCAGCAACGGTACGGACGTACTAGGTGTACTGTCGTCGAAACGCTGTTAGTGCAAGGACTTGGATTGCACGACTTTGTACGTTGCCTCTTCATCCTTGCCGCCTTTGACAAACTCCACGACGAAACCTTTGCTCGTATTCTCGAATGCGAACGTTTCGCCAGCCCGAAGAGATGAACACTTCGACCACCGCCACGCTGCGTCACACGCGATAATATAAGCGTTGCCGTCGGACGCCTCTACGAGCATCGCGTTCAGCGTATGTTTCCATCGGATTGTATTGTCTGACGAATTGCAATTCATCCGAAGGTTGGGAGTGCTCGTTGCCGTGCCTGAAATCGTTCCATTTGTCGTGTTCCCGTACGTCGATGAGTTGATCGAGCCATTTATCGAAGTGCTGGTTGAGCCCGAAATGCTGCACGAAGTCGAGACACCTCCGTTGGTTTCGATGGTATAAGGCGTTGACTGCGCCTGCAAAACTTTGAATACAGGTCTGATTGGTTGGCTGGGAGGTTGGAAAATGCCCGCGTCTAACGTTGAATTCACTTCGTAGTTGGTCACGGTTGTTTCCACCACACCGTCGCCGCTGGAGCGACGAGCAAACGGTGCGAAAATTCCACCCACGCTTCTCCAATCGGAATACTCAACGGTAATCGGACCCGTGGTTGATCTGACCAATCGATTCGTTGACGGATTGACATTCCAAAGTGACTCGTCACGCCCGTCGCTAATCTTGAGTCTCTCTGTGCGCAGGTTTCCGATTTGCTCCGAGTCTTGCAGAATACAACTGTACCCGCCTCTGTGCTGCGCGATATAGATTGGATCGAATTTCTGGGCCGTTTCACGCTCTAGGACATTCGCGAGGGGTACAGCACTCATCTTGTCGTTCACCGAGACATAGTTGAATTGGGGCGTGATCACCATCCTGATGTTGCGGTCGGCATTCTTGCGAGCAAAGTAGAAGTCGGACGGATAAACGGTAATCCGTTCCGATGTGTACGTATCGACTCGCGTTGTCGTAACAACCTCAGTTCCGTTCCACCGAATGGAGTGAATCGACAGAAGCGTTTCGCGGGGTCCAATTCCATCAAGGATCGAGTCGAGTGCCTTCGCGCAATCTTGTGGCGCACCAACAATTGCGGCTTTACTTGCGGTTATCATCGCGCTCATCACTGCACCAGCCACGCCATTTTTCTTTAGTTCAATAAGTCCATCTGGCGAAGTGTCGAAAGCACAATTCGATGACTTCTGGATCATTAAAATGATCGTATCGTCGGCGATGCCTGCCTTCGTCATGCCCACGATATCGGTGTTTGTCAAAGCATGTGCCGTTTGCGCCTGTTGGTGAACCGCGACCAACGACATTGCTAAAAGCAAAACAAGTATCTTCATCGTTTCATCCTATCGCCGCTCACACTACGAAACTCCTCAGATTGGCGGTGTTGTCATGTGGCGACACTAGCACAACAACGACTTACACGTGATAGAATCCGCGCGACTCACACCGAGCCTGCAATGCCCGAGCAACTCGCCCTGACCGCAACTGAGGAAGCGACCCCCGTCAAATCCGCTCGAAGGAAGCGAAAAGAGTGCTTCGATTAGCGAAGAATGATGACGAGGGTCTACAGGTCTTGCGGATCGGGCGTGATGGTCGTGGTCTGTGGAGCATCGCGGGCACGGGAATTACTTTTGGCCGTGCAGTTTCTTAAACTCGACTAGAACTTCGTCTCTTTTCTTTCCATCCTTGAACATCTTTTCTGCCTGATCGAGATTGTTGCAGAGGTTCTTCCAGTACGCTAGGTGCTTCTCGATGATGGGTGCCCTGAATTCAGGCTTCTTGGCAAACTCAATGCACGCCACAATCGTTGCAAACGACGCATGAGCACTGCTATTCAGCGTGTCGAATAT
>Ga0302182_10001815_pt1 | contig 10741 bp, 10 predicted proteins | sample I_Palsa_N3_1_FD_198781 | JGI IMG/M metagenome (GOLD analysis project Ga0302182, IMG submission 198781) | Peat permafrost microbial communities from Stordalen Mire near Abisko, Sweden - I_Palsa_N3_1 | ecosystem: Environmental > Terrestrial > Soil > Palsa > Peat permafrost | place: Sweden...
TGATTGATTGTTGTAAAATCAGATTCCATGCCTTCTCGGGAAACGCTTCGTATTGGCTGTTTTAGAATCCGTAGTGGACACTAAGTTTTGTCTGACTTTTTAACAAATCTCCAAAATCTTGGGAAGCCCCTACGGCTTGAGTAGTTATGATTCCTGCGGAATCGTGCATCTTTTTGTCTTTGACAATATAGTGGTTGCCAGAAAGAAGCAATCCCAACAGGTTTTAACAAACTCGCACTGCTCGGCTCTACGCTTCACTTCGAGCCTCTCGAAGGCTCGTTTGGAAAATTTTAAATCTACTACGCGTAGGGCGGAGTGCTTCTTTTTGGCAACTGCTATATTTAAAAAACGTAAACAAATTTATAACTTTGAACCATATTTCCTTCTTTAAAAAAAATGTACGGGTCGATGGATTTGAATAGGTCTATATCTATATTTTAAATCATCTTATTGAAATAACCTATGATAAAACTTGAAAGAAATGGAGACCCACACTTTACCGCTTGAATTTGATCATTAGCCGAAAATGGCTGAATCCCAATAACCATCGCACAAGATTCACGAGTTATAAATCTAACCGCGAACAAGTGCGGATTAGTAAGGTTGGAAACTCCAAAAGTTACATTAGGGTTAAATACTCCTTGTCCCCAATTACCGGATAAACAGGGGGTTTGTTGCGATTGAAACTCCCCAAAATCGCCGGTTATCGACCACATGCAAGTGAAGCTATTATAGTCCATTATTGCGCGATATGGATACGATGACGATGTCGGAGATGGGCTAGTCATAGTTAAATTCTTTGTTGGGGTTGTGAATACGATCCCACTTCTGGTCGTGTGGGAAATACTGTCGGTGGAGTGCACTGTTTTGGTTGAAGTTATAGTTGAGCTTTGGACATGAAAAGGTCCACAGATGGCACGACATCCTTTAAACCTTTTTTGAGGAGGAATTTTCAGCTTGATCAACTCGCTTTCACACCGTTGCACGCACGAGGCCTGAGCGAGTTGAAAGCACAATAAGAAAATAACCACAAATATACGAAGATTAAACATAATTAATTGGCTGCCGAAGTTGCACTATTCAATTATCGTGAATCTTTTGTAGGGATAGTAACTCGTTTTGACTCAACCTATCATTATCGAGGCTTCGGTCTCACAGCCAATTGGTCCAGTTAATTTGGGTTAGAATCCCTAATCTTTTGCAGAGATTTGCTTTCGTTAAATTCAGGTTTGACTGAAAAAAAGTAAAAATTTGTCAAAATTGATTTTTAGAAAGCTCTATAAAAATAAAACAATCATTATGATGAAGCCAATTTCTATTATTTTTGTCATTGCTTTCGTTGGAATTGCCGGTGTTTTGGGCTTCCCGCATATTGATAGAAATCAAGAATTCGAAGTTATTCCTGTCGGATATAAAAATTTGAGACTTAAGTGTCGTCCTGGCCCAATGTCGTCATCTTCTGTTTCGTGGGCCTGCGGTATTATTTAGTGTTTCTAACCCGCCCCCACGCGTAGTGGACTTTAAAATCTCAAACATAACCAATCCTGGGAGTGACCGATGCCTCGGTCTCAAATGCAATTGGATTAAAATGTCTTAAACCAAATCGGTTAGAATCACTACTGCAAACTGCGTACACAGCGTACACAACTATCGAGTCACGTGACCAGATGAGATTTTAAAAACGGACCCATGGCGAAAATTTTGTCCTAACGAAGGAACTCTATGTTAAAAGTAGTGTCCACTACCGACTCTGTATCGACCAATCATCTATTCTTTTTAGAAAAATACATCGCCACCACCTTGGTTCTAGCGAGCTCCGAAGGAGTGAGCGGTGCTAAGCAAGCCTGAAAGGCGCGCAACGAGCGTAGCGAGTGTAGGTGAGATGCGGAGCATCGAACGAAACAATCTTACTGCTTGGTATAGACTTGAGCCTTGTAAGTTGGGTATCTCGTTTTGCAGTCAACTTGGTATATTGGAGATGTCGTAGTATAGTGGATAACAGACGTTGTTGACGACCTGGTACTGATCATGAGCGGTCATGCGGAACGATCGCTTCTCCACCTTGTTCGAAATACAGAACCCGTTGCGTCGGATCGATTCGTACTTCCTGGACAGGTCTGGAGAGGGTTTTGCAAAGACTTTTAAAAATCGTTCGTTCACAGAAACTAACTCGCCTTCGAGAGCCCTGAAGCGTAGCGAAAGGGCGAGCAGTGCGTGTTTTATAAAAACGGTTACAAACAGGGCTTCTTCGAAGCATCCAAATCGAGTCCAAAGTCGATGATGTTTGTGGACATTTCCGGTGGCTTGGACTTTCGTAAGTCCACCAAATTTTCTTCTATTGATTGGCTGTTTTAAAAAGCCGTACTGGACACTACTTGTTCGGCTCTTTGGTCCGCACAATACGACCAACGGCCTGGGCTTCGTTAATATAAAGTTTGCCTTCGGCCGCTTGCTTTTGAACAACATGTCCTAGATCTTCAGTATGAAGTCTACAAAAGGACGTTCCTTTGACACGCTCATTCGGGCAAGGGGATTGAAAGCCAGCACAAGTTTCGGTGTTGTTCTGCATTTCTACAATATCCTAAGACTGTGTTTGTGGATTCTTGGGAAATCTTCATTCAATTTTAAAAACTATCACTTGTGCGCGCCACCAATTTTAAAAATCGGTTAGAATCACTAAACAGAATGCGAGTCTATAAAGTGTAGTTTTTTAAAAAAAAACGTCCCTATTTCGGTTCTCCGAGCTCTCTGTAACCTTGTGCATCCACGCACACAAACCTGCTGGAGAAGTTTTACACCACTTTCTCCCAGTGCAGGTTATTCAACATTCAAAAATCTCAGAGACGTCCTCTCCTAATTTAGAAGCAAGTAAAGCAAATCCACTTGTAATAGTCTGCTCGAAGAGTGCAAGACTAGAGCTATCTCTTCCAGTAGTAAGTTGCGTTCCACAATCTTGGAAGACTTTCTCGCTTCTATAGATCATTCCCCACTTGGAGTTGTTGAACGGAACTTGTCTGGAAATATAACGGAGTCTTAAGAACGCCAGCATTGTTTGGGGAGATGCAACTAAAACCACTTCTTCTGGGGCATCTCGATAATACGCAACCCACTGCTTCTCAGAGGGTTCCTGTACGCTTTTAGGTTCTAAATACACAGAACATGCGTGGATAATAAGTTTACGAAGTTCTGGTCCTATAGATTGAATTTCGAGAGTAGCTTGACCCTTTACAGAAACAGGCGTTAGCAAAGATAAGTTTTCCTTGGGAACATCTTCAGCCTTGTTCTCGACAGCTTTGTAAAGTCCTGTGGACGTACCTCTAAGAACGCGCAGTGCGTCGATAAACGCTTGTTTATTTCCAATTTCACACGACATTCCCAGAATATCCAGCACCAATCTTCTGATCGGAGGAATATGTTTAAATCCTACTATCCCCACCATTGCCACAACTGCTTCAAAGTCCATGTCGACAGCTCCCGCTACAGACAAAACCTGATATCTGGAGAGCTTCTCGACACACGACGTTTCTTCGATGTACCTTATTTCATGACATTTTCCGCTGTGCGATGCCTGGATATACGGGAGGTGCTTGGGATCTTTGGTGCTATCCATTTTGTACTTCTACAGCGAAAATACAATCAATTTTTAAATTCTTTTTCAAAAGGACCGCAGAGGTCTCTTTTTTTTTAAAAAAACGTCGCTAATTTGGCTCTCCAAGCTCTCTGTAGCCTGGAGCGTCTCGCCAGTTCTTCCATCCGTTACAGGTCGCTCCAGGTCCAAAAATCCTCTCTCGGAAACGGTTCCAGCCCGTGTGTTTTCCAATTAAGACCCCATGCCTCGGCAGCAAGTATTCGTCCTTCGACACCCAAATGCCCTCCATATACTCCTGAAAATTCTTTCGCTCGATCTGCGAGAGCGCGTCGTTAAACACCCAAACGCAGCGATCTCCGAGATCCAGTGTCCCAAGGATATAGTTGCTGTTTCGTGCACTCGGGCCTGTCGAGAACGTCTTATTGCGGATTACCCCAGCTTCGTCCATATAGAAATCCTCTGGAGAGAAGCGGTCGATGCTGCTCTTTTGCATCTAGTGATTCTAACCCGCCCCACGCGTAGTGGACTTTAAAATCTCATAACCAATCTTGGAAGAGACCGAGGCATCGGTCTCATATGCAATTGGATTAAAATGTCTTAAACCAAATCGGTTAGAATCACTAAATAAAAATGGAAAAAAATGTACGTCGTGTACGTCGCTTTTAGACAAACTTTTGAATTTGGTTTGTTTAAATAAAAATGGAAAAAAATGTACGTCGTGTACGTCGCTTTTAGACAAACTTTTGAATTTGTCAAAACTAAAATGATCAAACAATTTCTATATAATATAGATAAAGAATAATGAATGTTATTGCATTGGACTTCGTCAGACACGGATATGTGCCTATCGGGATACACATTTCTTGGAACGATTCCACAAACGAGAAGCAAATCGTATGGCCAAACAGATGGACATCTGCAACATTGGACACATCTGTGCAATATTTTTCTAAATATAATAATGGTATTGCAATTTTAACAGGCGACAAGAGTGATTTGATTGTTATAGATTGCGATGTGCTAAAAGCCAAAGATGCGTCCAATGGAATGTTGGACGGTGTTGAGATATTCAAAGCTCTTATCGACAAATACGGTCTCCCGGAATGCCCAGTAGCACGTTCCTCCAGTGGAGGAAGACATTATTTCTTTTCCCTTTCTAAGTCCCTCGAGAATGGACTGATACACACTAAAAATACCACAAAAATTTCAATCAAAAAAGGTTTGTTAGATAAGGAGCATGACTGCAAAAGCATTACAGTCGATACACGTGGGGATAATGGATGCATCATTGTCGCCCCAACTGCGTACAAAGCGGGCGATATTGACAAAACATATGAATGGATCTATCCACTCGTGGATTCCACCGATCTGCCATCAATGCCTAGCTGGTGTATTGAATTGGTCAATGAAAGTACACCGTTGACTCAGAGTGGTTCTTATTCGAGGGCAGATAAAATTAAAGATATTTCAATGGAAAAATTCACGTCAACTACACTTGTGTTTCATGATCATGCTCTATTTTTAAGACAAACTCAGTCACATATTGAAGAAAACCAGGGATCTCCAATGCAAAATATTTATCCGACCTCAAACGGATACAATTACAAACCACAAGATCGAAGCAAACCATGTCCAAGCTGCTTGGGTAGCCACACGAGTCAAAGTTTTAAAGTCCGCGAGATATGTGATGGCTGTTACAGGATGGCGAGCTTTTCTTCGGGTTGTCAGATGCGTGTGTTTAACTGGGAAACGCATCCTTTGCTGACAATGATCTTGGAAAGTCCTTCTACAGATGCTCCCTACGCGCGCATGTTAAAGGATAGATGCCGCAGACGAGGCTTTGAGATTGTTCATACACACAATGAACGGTTTCTGAAATTTAATGGCATCGTCTGGGAAGAACTTCCAAAACATGTTGTATCGCACGAAATCGAGGAGATTTGCTGTCCTATTCTCGATTACTTGATTTACTATATGAAGCCTCGAAAAGGAAGTCGCGCCGAAGAAGCAGAGAACCCCGAAGACGCTGAAATCATCACGCGTAATAATAAACATCGAAAATTTGTACAAGCCCGAATTTTTTTACGCAAAAGCACAAACATCAACAATATTATTAAGTACTTCTGCCAAATGTATACCGACCCCGATATCGAGAAAAAATTGGATACAAATCCAGATATATTAGCCGTCAAAAACGGGATTATTGATCTAAAAACTGGTTATATCAGAGAAGGCAGTCCTGAAGATTTCATTATTACACAGCTTGATACGCGATACAACCAAAATGGAGAAACCCGCCTAATTGCAGATTTCGTGAGGAGCATTTTTAGTGAAGATCAAGATACCATTGTTTATGTACAAAAGCTCCTTGGATATGGAATCACGGGACATACAAAAGAACAATGTTTTGCCATCTTCACTGGCGCAGGATCAAACGGTAAATCTCTTTTTATTAGTTTGATTGAGGCATTAATGGAGAAATTTTATGTGACAGCAGCATACGATGTTTTTTTCAAGAATGAACGTCGCGTCCAAGCAGGAGGCCCTTCTCCACATCTTGCAGCACTCAAAGGCGCCAGAATATGCGCAAAAGAAGAAACAGAGCCAAAAGACAAACTAAATGTGGAAATGCTGAAAATCATTACTGGACAAAGCACAGTCACCACAAGACAGTTATACGCAAAAGAATATGAAAGCTTTGTGCCAGTTGCGCTACCTATTCTTCTCTGTAATCATAAACCAGCTATTGATGTGGAAGATGATGCCATGTTGCGTCGCATTAAGGTTGTACCATTTAACAATATATATACAACGCCAGAGGACGTAAATCGCCCATATGACAAAGACAATCCAACTCATAGGCTTAAAGATCCCAATCTCCGAGCTAAATTGTTAACTGTTGAAGCACAGGAACAATTGTTAATATGGTTAGTACAAGGAGCAGTCAAGTGGTATAAAGAAGGATTAGGCCCGCAGCCTGCAAGTATGATCAATGCTTTTAAAGATTATCGCGCCGAAAACGATAAACTCCAGATGTTTCTTGACGAAAAATGTGAGCTGTCCCCTCCAGGGCTTCAGAAGAATGAAGCAAAAAAATACTTTGTCAATGCAGGGGAATTCCGAAAAGCATTGGAAACCCACGGTTTTAAATATTTACAAAAAGATCTTATTGAAATAATGTTAAAACGTGGGTTCAAATATGGAAAATCAAGAGAAGTTGCGACAAATGTATATTGGGGACTACGTTTTATTTCAATGAACCAGTGAATTTGTAGTGATTTGAACTCGGCAAGCGTTACCAAATTTTAAAAACCGAGTTGCACGGATCTCAATTAGGGTTTCTTAGAACCCCTAAAGTCGACTATTTTGTTCCTAGAAAAACCGTACTGACCTCTAGGATTAATCAATAATGATTCAGTCCTAATCACTAAGAATCACTAACCACGACTGATATTCAAAGTCCGACTTTTAATATTCGAAAAGTTTGTCCAAAAGCGACGTACACGACGTACATTTTTTAAAAAAAGAAAAAAGAAAAAATAAATATAGATCAATTCAAATTCATCGGTTTTTTAAAATTCTCTATAAAATAGGGAAATAAAAGGTAAATTGTTCAAAAATTTGGAATAACTTTCTTAAAAAAGAAGCGAATCTCTGGTTAAGTCAAATTCAAAAAGATATATAGTGGTTGCCAGAAAGATGCATTCCTCGGATTTGTGAGCCTTTTTTTAGTTTCTAGAATAGAAAAGCAGTGTTTCTGAAAAAAAAACACATTTCTTTGAATTTTTTAAAAAAATCAGATTTCCTTTGAATGAGAGACGAAGTCTCTTCGAGACTTCTGAACTGCGCGTTCAGCGCATCTTTCTGTCTTTGACTATATTCGACATTAAGCATGATTGATTGTTGTAAAATCAGATTCCATGCCTTCTCGGGAAACGCTTCGTATTGGCTGTTTTAGAATCCGTAGTGGACACTAAGTTTTGTCTGACTTTTTAACAAATCTCCAAAATCTTGGGAAGCAGTGAATTTGAATAGGTCTATAACAAAAAACAATTTTGTTTAAATTTTAAAATATAGAGCTATTCAAATTCACTGACCCGAATGGACTTGTGCGTTTAACAGACAATGCGTTGTTATTTAAAAAACGTAAACAAGTTTATAACTTTGGACCATATTTCCTTCTTTAAAAAAATGTACGGGTCGATGGATTTGAATAGGTCTATATCTTGGAAATTCGTTTTGACTCAACCCATCATTATCACAGCCAATTTGGATTAGAATTCTTATAAAACCCTCTCCACCACTACATGTGGCGGGAATTATACATTTTGTCAAATTGAGAATGGAGAAGGTCTAAATGTTGGCTTGCCGCTATCCGCGAGATGTTATCAAAATTCACATCTTTGAACAACTTTTCTGTTCCTTTTATGATCATACGCAAATTCTCTTCCTCACTATCGTTTATGCATCGATATTTTTCCAGCTGCTGTAACAAACCAAGAATCTCACACCCCAAATTTTTTGTTGGATTTTTGTTGTCCATTTTCTTTTCTTGGGATAAGAACCAAAAGTTTTTCAGTTTTATTTCGGAGGTCACGTGATCGTCGGATATTGAAAAAGCCACTTTGATCAACTTAACTTTCACGTATAGACCTATTCAAATCCATCGACCCGTACATTTTTTTAAAGAAGGAAATATGGTCCAAAGTTATAAACTTGTTTACGTTTTTTAAATATAGTAGTTGCCAGAAAGATGCACGATTCCGCAGGAATCGTAACTACTCAAGCCGTTGGGGCTTCCCAAGAGTTTTGAGATTTGTTAAAAAGTCTGACAAAACTCGCACTGCTCGGCTCTACGCGCAGCGTAGAGCCTCTCGTGGGCGGACACTCTTCGAGTGTCCTGTACTACGCGTACGGCGGGCTCGTTTGGAAAATTTTAAAAGAGTGCTTCTTTTTAGCAACTGCTATATTTTTCTTTAAGTTCATCGCTCAAGCCTTGGAATGTAGCGAGCCTGCAGGGCGAGCGAGTGCGAATGTGGGGGTGGCAAGGCGCCTAGCGCCGCGCAACGAGCGTAGCGAGTGTAGCGAGTGTAGGTGAGATGCGAAGCATCGAACGAAACAAATTTCCAGGTATTCGTGACTTCGCTCGTCTGCGACTCGCTGCGCGGCATTAGTGCCTTGCCTACACTCGCTACGCTCGTTGCGCACTACGCTGCGCTCCGTTTGCTTAGCACCGCTCACTCCTTCGGAGCTCGCTAGAACCAAGGGTTTAATTTGGGTTTTTTGAGGTGTTTTTGAATTAGAGATTTTTGAGAGACTTTTGAGATGGATGGATTTGAGACACTTTTTGACAGGGCTTGAGCAGTGTGTATTGTATGTTTTGAAGAGCTTAAGAGATTTTATGGACGGTTTTGACTTTTTGAAATGTCTGGAGAGAGTTTTGCAAAGGTTTAGCACCGCTCATTTCTTCGGAGCTCGCTAGAACCAAGGCGGTGTCATGGTGGGATTTTGACTTTTTGGAAAGGTCTCTCTCTAGGGCACATTGAAATATGGTGCTAAATAAGGTTTATTAAGGGGCGTTCTAATTTTAAGAAAAACCAAAATTTAAAAATATTATCAGACAGGTTATTTGAGAGTGCAAACCTCTAAATGCTTTTAATTTTGTCTGAATCTTCGATATTTTGATCGATTAGGGCTTACGAGGCCAAGTGCCTTTAACGTTTAGGACTCGAAGAGTCCTCCAAAGTTGGGCTTCTATTCGAATCGGAGCCTGCCAATCAGAGCTTTTAAAAACTCCACTACGCATGCGACCAACACCAAGAAATAGTTGCTCTGAGTGAGTGTTTTCTCTGATTTTTAAAAAATTACACGATCAGAGAAGTGCCTGACATCTTTTTGTCGTACCGCCAGTCATGCATTGTGGTGAATATTTTCCTCCTGTTGTGATGTTTGTCGGGAGCGCAGACACGATTGCTACACAAGTTAAGGCGATTACGAGGGCTGTGACTGAAAGCTTCATATGGCTGAAATTTGAATAATAAAAGTGTCGAGGAATCAAATCGAGCGTAAATTTAGTCCGGATTTTGCAAATCTCTGCCCGTGAAAGCGTGTTTGTAAAAGCGCGCTAACTGATGCTTCTGTTCCAGAATATAAAACAACATGGCGGAACTCCAGCCATTGTGCGATATGGATTCTTTGCGGCTCCAATCTGCAAGGACTGACAAGTTGATCGTGTTCTGCTTCACAGCCAGCTGGTGTGGACCTTGTAAAATCATCAAAGGGAAAATTCAAGGGGAAAAGCTTAAAGTGGATTTCAGCCGCGTCGAGTTCTTCGAAATAGATGTGGATAGTTGTGGAGAGCTGTCGACAAAATGTGCCATTCGAGAAATGCCAACCTTCCAGACCCGGAAGTTGGTCGGCGAAGAAAGCGTTCTAGAAAAACAGCTTCTGGGGGCCGACATCAAGAAGCTTGAGGAACTTATCACATCCGGCATTGAGGAAGTGCGCAAAAACAAGGTCAGAGCAGATTTTTGGGATGCTACACAGAAAATCAAGACACTTACGGCTTTCCCTTAAAACGCAGATTTGCTTGATCTTTATGGCCTGTTCAAACAAGCAACCAAAGGTCCATGTTTGGCTAAAACACCAAATCCAATGTATTTCAAAGCTGCGGGCAAACATAACGCCTGGATAAATATAAGGATTTGACAGAGGAAGAGGCCCAAACGGAATATTCAGACCTTGTCAGCACGCTTTTGGGTAGTGATCCATACGGATTTTAGATGGACCAATCACACTTAAGACCGAGGCGTCGGAAACGCTTCGTATTGGCTGTTTTAGAATCCGTAGTGACACTAATTCTAACCGATTTTTAAAAACTATTACTACATGGGTATTCTGCAGTGTCCATACGCTCGTTGCGCGGCGCTGTGCGCCTTGCCACCCCCACTTCGCACTCGCTCGCCTTTTAGGCGAGCTACCATTCCAAGGCTTGAGTGGTGTGTATTGTATGTTTTTGAAAGAGCGGTGTGTATTGTATGTTTTTGAAAGAGCGGTGTGTATTGTATGTTTTTGAAAGAGCGGTGTGTATTGTATGTTTTTGAAAGAGCGGTGTGTATTGTATGTTTTTGAAAGAGCGGTGTGTATTGTATG
>Ga0302182_10001816_pt1 | contig 10739 bp, 10 predicted proteins | sample I_Palsa_N3_1_FD_198781 | JGI IMG/M metagenome (GOLD analysis project Ga0302182, IMG submission 198781) | Peat permafrost microbial communities from Stordalen Mire near Abisko, Sweden - I_Palsa_N3_1 | ecosystem: Environmental > Terrestrial > Soil > Palsa > Peat permafrost | place: Sweden...
GCTTCGGGTCATGACTGCCTCGACAGTGACCGTGTGAGGCTTGTGGCGAACTCTTCGCCGAGGTCCTCCCTGACGAGAGCCAACGCGACCCGCATGCCATCGCTGACGCCGCGCGACGAGTAGAGGTTGCCATCCTTCACGCAACCTTGATGGCTCATGACGTGTACCAAGGGGCACTCGCTGGAGAGACGTTGGGCGTCGCGCCAATGCATGGTCAGCGAGCGACGGTCGGCAAGGCCGGCGCGTGCGATCAAAAACGCCCCGTTGGACACCGACGCGAGCCTTCGCACCCTACGGCCAGCGTCACTGAGCCAGTCCACCAGTTCGCGATGCTCGTTCCCCGGCCCCATAACCGGGGAACCTGGCACTACGACGATGTCGAATGGAGTTCGCACATCCGGGAGACATTCAGTGGTGCTCACCGCTACGCCACTCGAGCACACAACCGGACCCCGGGACGGTCCCACGAGGTGCTGTTCGTACACCGTTGCACCGCACAATTGGTTCGCTTCGTGGAAAACATCCATCGGGCCCGTCACTTCGAGCAGCCGAAATCCTGCGTAGAGCATCATTGCAACATGCATGCGCCGTCACTCCCTGTCCCTGGTTGTCGTCGCGCGTCAACCTAGACTGCGACGAAGAAGCGGCTATGGCCGTATCCATGGGATGAAGTCTAATCAGGCGGCATGGAAGAGGAAACACGTGGATGCCGCGATACCGGGCCAATCAGCGTGGGATTTGGGCCACGCACTGCTCGACTCCAGTTCGCTTGTTACACGGGCGCAAAAGTCAATTACCGGTTAGTGCGTCCCTCTTTTTGGGCCATTGCGGTAAGCTGCCATACCGCTCGTCAATACAGGCTAGCCGGCTTGGCCCAGTGGTCCGGGTGAAGCCAATCGGATCGCCGGTATCGTGAACGGGTCCATTCACTCCACGAAGGTCACGGTATGAAAGTCGCCATTGTCATATTCGATGGTGTGCAGGCGCTCGACGTTGCAGGCCCCCTCGACGTGTTCGCGGAAGCCAATACGATCCTTCCCGAACATCAGAAGTACGAAGTCTCGCTGCTGGGCTCGCGGGCCGGCACCGTGACCTGTTCGAACGGGATGGGACTTTCCGTGCCGTTCGGCTATGCGGATCTGGACACGCAGTGGGACCTGCTACTGGTCGCTGGCGGCCCGCAATTGCCCGACGCTCAACTGTCCGGTGACTTCATGACGTGGCTACAAAATCAGGCACGAAACGCGGCGCGGTTCGGCTCCGTATGCAATGGGGCATTCGTGCTGGCTCATGCGGGACTGCTCGACGGCAAGGAAGTGACGACTCATTGGTCGGATGCGGGCCGCCTCGCCCGCGAATTTCCGCACGCCTCTGTGCAGCCCGACAAGATCTTCGTTCGTGACGGACGCCTGATTACTTCGGCAGGTGTGACGGCTGGCATCGATCTGTGCCTTTCGCTTGTCGCCGAGGACTGGGGGCATGAGTTGGCGGTGCGTGTCGCAAAGCGTCTTGTCGTCTACATCCAACGGGAAGGTGGTCAGTCCCAGTACAGCCCGTATGTAGGAAGCGGAAGGGATGAAGATCCGATTATTGGCAAAGTGCACCGCTACGTGACCGAGCACATTACCGAGGCGCTGTCGATCGAACAGCTCGCAGGCGCAGTGGCAGTGAGCCGTCGAACCTTCTCGAGAGTGTTTTCGAAGTATGCCAAGGTGACGCCCTCCGCCTTTGTCGAGCAGGTTCGCGTCGACACCGCGAGGAAGTTGCTCGAAGACTCGGATGCGCCGCTGAAGACCGTCGCATTTAAATGCGGATTTCGGAGTGCCACACATATGCGCACGACCTTCTCGCGGCGGCTAGAGGTCACACCGAAACAATATCGGCAACGATTCCGCGGCGAGGCCGGCGCGCAACCATGGGCAAATCAAGGTACCGGCAAGCAGATTTCTCTTCAAGGATTGGCCCATCTGTGACTGACGGCGACTCCATTCAGCCGCTTCCTGACATCCTTGAAGCGGGCTTGTCGGTAGTCTTTTGCGGGATCAATCCAGGTCTGCGTGCGGCGTCGACAGGTCATCACTTTGCCGGCCGAGGCAATCGGTTCTGGCGGGTCCTGCATCTTGCCGGCTTTACGCCTGAACAGATTCTTCCCGAAGACGACCGCTCGCTTCTCCGATATGGTTGCGGTCTCACCGCGGTAGTCCCGCGAGCCACAGCGCAGGCCGCCGAGTTGTCGCGATCGGAGATTGAACTGGCTGGAAGTGCTTTTCGGCTCAAGATCGAGCAGTACGCCCCGCAGCACGTCGTTTTCCTCGGGAAGATGGCACTCTTGGCCCTCTCCGGCACGCGCGATATCGAATGGGGGCTGCAAGCAAAGCCCTTCGGCGGCGCGTGCGCGTGGGTAGTACCCAATCCGAGCGGACTGAACCGGGCGTTCGGCCTTGACGCTCTGGTGACAGCCTACCGGGAAGTTCGCGTTACCGTAGCGTCGACGTCCTGAAGGTGCGCGTTTTTGCGTAGCGTCTCGGTCACGAACTCCACGAAAGCGCGAATCTTGCCGCTGGTGCTTCGCCTTTCCACATGCAACAGGCTCACCGGGGTCGACTCTGGCTCGAATGACGTCAGCACAGGCTGGAGCTTGCCCTCGGCCACGTCAGGCGCCGCCTGATACGACAGAAACTGGGTTATCCCCACTCCATCGACGGCTGCGAGAAGAGCTGCGGGACCCAGGTCGACAATCATCCGCGGTTGGAGTCTCACAGGCAGCCTCGAACCGTTCTCATTGAACGCCCACTCGAGCGGAAGCGAGACGCCCGTGAAAGATACACAGTGGTGATCAGCGAGGTCCCTGGGATGAACGGGCTCTCCATGCGCGGCGAGATAGGAAGGCGCCGCGTACGTCCGACGCCGCACAAAACCCAATGGAACGGCGAATGTCGACGAGTCTCCAAGGTGGCCAATACGGATGGCAACGTCCACACCTTCTTCCAGAAGCCGCGTCGTTCGATCGGCGTACACCGCATTGATGTTGACGTCCGGATAGCGCAGCGCGAAGGCGTTGACCAGCGGGGCAACATATCGCTGGCCGAACAGGACCGGTGCGGAAATGGTCAATGTCCCTACCGGATTGAGTTGATCGGCGGCAAGGGTCGCCTCTGCATCCGTGATGGTGTCCAGCACCTTCCTGCAGGCTTCGAGGTATGACAGGCCGGCATCCGTCGGACGAACCGTTCGGGTCGTCCGGGCCAGCAGATGTGTGCCTAGACGCGATTCGAGCGAATTGACCGCCCGCGAGACCGCGGCGGCCGACATTCCGACCTTGTCGGCCGCACCCGTAAAGCTTCCCCGGTCGACGATGGCTACGAAAATCTCCATCTCACGCAATTTGTCCATTTCGCTCCCTACCCCTCATCACGGCGTCCATAAGCCGTGATTCTATGCGCTGCGATCGATGCGCCGAAGATCGACCTGCAAAAGACTCTTTCAGCCTGTGAAGGTTATGCGGAGCGTGCTTGAACGCATGGCAAATTTCGATCACTCATTGGCCTAATACCAACCCGTTTGGACTCCAACGAATCGGGCCGATCCTGGACAATCTCTACACGTTGTACGGCTAACCAAACGAGAGAGGTCCAGATGTTCTCCGCAATGCTTGAAGTTCACCCGATACCCGAGCAGGTCGATGCCTATCTCGGCATGGCCAAGATGCTGCGTCCTGAACTCGACAAGATCGACGGGTTTATCGACAACAATCGCTACGCCAGTCTCACACGCGAGGGATGGCTTCTTTCGCTGTCGAGCTGGCGCGACGAGAAATCGCTCATCCGCTGGCGTACCGAGGCGACGCACAACAAGATCATGCAAGCTGCGCGCGACCGGGTGTTTTCCGACTATCGCTTGCGCATTGGCCAGACCGTCAGCGATACGCATGTGCCCGCGGGACACGTCATGCTCGAGCAGCGCCTCGATGTCACCGAGACGGGAAAGGGCAAAGCGGTGACTCTGCATGACGGGAAATTCTCGCCGGAATGGGTGAAGCAGAGCGGCGCAGAAGCGGTGGCGAAATCACTTGGCGTGGACACGAGCGCGCCTGACCTCGTTTCCTGGGACGTCTTCGACGCACTGCTGGCACCGGGAGACGTCATCGCCGTTCTGACGTGGCGCGACCATGCAGCAGCTGAAGCGTTCCTGGGGAAGGCGGCGACAGCGGATGCATCGCGCCTGCGCAATATCCGCATTGTCCGGGAGTACGGAATGTTCGATCGCCGGGAAGCGCCGCAGTACTTCAAAGAGGCGCAACCGAAGATGTAAGCCGGTCGCCTTCCGCTATCGGTGTTGGAGAATCTTCGCTTTTCATTCGATCTCCAACATCGCTATTTAGAAGCCCTATCGAACCTGACTAGTAACGGGATTGCTATGACTACAGCCAACCTTTTAACGACGACAGCCGCTCCTGCGCCGGCGGCGGCCGCACAATCCGCGCTTTCGCTTCGTCTCGCGGTCGGTCTCGTTGGAATGCTGCTCGCGTCTTTATTGGCCATTCTCAATGAACAGGTCACCGCGCAGTCCTTAGCGGACATTCAGGGCGCGCTCTCGATAGGGCATGACGACGGAACGTGGCTCACCGCCCTGTTCGAAGCAGCCAATGTCGCGACGATGGTGTTTGCTCCATGGTTTGGGATCACGTTCACGCTCAAGCGATTCACGATCGGCGCCGTGATCGCGACGATGCTGTTCGGGATCCTGTGTCCGTTCGCACCGAACCTGCTCACGCTCTATGCGCTGCGCGTCCTGCAGGGGATTGCTGGCGGATGCCTGCCCCCCATGTTGATCATCGTGGCGCTGCGTTACCTTCCGCCCAAGGTGAAGCTGTATGGGCTTGCCGGCTACGCGCTCACGGCAACCTTTGGACCAGCGCTCGGCACACCGCTCGCCGCCTTGTGGACCGAGTATGTCGGCTGGCAAATGGCGTTCTGGCAAATCGTGCCGCTTGGCATCGCGTGCTGTGTGGCGATCCAGCAAGGGCTTCCGGCCGATCCACTCAAACTCGACCGGCTCAAGGCTTTTAACTGGACCGGGTTTCTGACGGGATTTCCAGCCGTCGCCATGCTCGTGACCGGCCTGCTGCAAGGCGATCGTCTGGACTGGCTCAATTCCGAACTCATTCGCATGATGTTTATTGGCGGAGGGCTGCTGTTTGCGACATTCCTCGTCAACGAGTGGTTTCACCCGCTGCCTTTTTTCAAGCTGCAGTTGTTGTCGCGCAGAAACTTTACGCACGGACTGACGACCCTGCTGGGTGCGGTCATCCTGCTGGTGGGTGTGGCTGCCATACCCGGCCAGTATCTCGCCAGCATTCATGCCTACAGGCCGCTGCAGACTGCGCCCTTGTCGTTGCTGGTTGCGATCCCGCTACTGATCACGCTTCCTCTGACAGCTGCGGTCCTGAACCTGCGGCAGGTCGACCACCGTTGGGTCATGGCGATTGGACTGTGCCTCATGCTCTCCACGTGCCTGATGGGAAGCTTCATCACCTCCGAGTGGATCCGCAACAATTTCTACTGGCTCCAATCGATCCAGATCATCGCGCAACCGATGGTGATCCTGGGAATCCTGATGGGCGTGACAACGGGTCTGGCCCCGACAGACGGTCCATTTGCTTCGGCGATGTTCAACTCGCTCAAAACCTTTTCCGCGGCCGTGGCGACCGCGCTCATCGAAGGGTTGAGCACGGATCGCGAACATCTTCATTCGAACATGCTCGTGGACCACTTAGGCAACCACGCGCTTGTGGCGAGCCAAAGCGTCGACGCAGTTCACGGCCTCGGTGAACTTGCACACCGGATCCACGAGCAGGCAGTGGTGCTGACTTCGGCGGATCTCTACCGGGTAATGGCGGGTGTTGCCATCGCCCTCCTTTTTCTGGTGCCCGTGTTACCCGTGCGGATCTACCCGCCGTGGGGCACGACGCCCCCACTTCACGCTAAGGGACGGTAATCATGTCATCCGCTGCTAAGTCTCCCCTCAGGATCATTCGTGTTGCCGCTTTGGTTGTTGCTGCCGGCATTGGTGCATGGGCTTGTTCAAGCCTGACAGGCAACTCGAATAACGAATCCACTAACGACGCCTATGTTGAGGCCGATTTCACCCTCGTGGCGCCGCGTATCGCCGGCCAGATATCCGACGTATTCGTCAACGACAACGAGTCGGTCAAGGCCGGGCAATTGCTGGTACGTATCGATGACCGTGACTTCAAGGCCGCATTGATGAGTGCAGAAGCGGACGTGGCTGCGGCAAAGGCGTCCGTCGCAAACTACGACGCCGAGATTGCGCGGCAACCCTCGCTCGTCGATCAGGCAAGCGCGACGCTGAAATCCGACGACGCGTCGATTGATTTCGCGCGGGCGAACGCCTCGCGGTATCAGAACCTCTCGGACGCCGGCGCGGGTACGGCGCAGGAGCAACAGCACGCGTCAAGCACGCTCGCCGAGCAACTCGCGCAACAGGCGCACGATCGCGCCGCGCTGGCGTCGACCGAGCAGAATCTCGACGTACTGCGCACGCAGCGCGATAAGGCAGCCGGCGCACTCGCACGCGCCGAGGCGGCGCTCGATCAGGCGCAGCTCAATCTGTCCTACACGGAGGTTCGCGCGCCGGTGGACGGCAAGGTTGGACGGCGTTCCGCACGGGTCGGCGCTTTCGTGACGCCAGGTGCGCCGGTTCTCGCGATCGTGCCGCTTTCCGACGCTTACGTCGTCGCCAACTTCCAGGAAAACCAGATCACCCACATGCGGCCGGGCGAGAGCGTGCGCATCAAGGTCGACAGCTTCCCTGGCGTTGTGATTCACGGCCATGTGGACAGTCTCGCCCCCGCAACCGGCGTGGCCTTCGCGCCTATCGCACCTGACAACGCGACGGGCAACTTCACGAAGGTCGTCCAACGCGTACCGGTGAAGATCACCATCGACCGAGGTCAAGAGGCAGCGTCTGCGTTAAGCGTGGGGCTGTCTGTCGAAACGGAAGTTGCCGTGGGTCAGCATGGCGATACCCTCGCCGAAGCAGGAGATAAAAAATGAATGCGAAAGACTTTTCCTTCAGCGCTCTGGTGTTGGAGATATTGGCGTGCCTCGTGATAGCGGGCTGTACTGTGGGACCGAACTTCGAACCTCCAGTGGCATCCACGCCGCCGCAAGTGTTTGATCGTACCCAGGCGGCGCAGTCTCCAAGCAAGGCCGTCGAGACCGGATTCGATACAGACTGGTGGACCCTGTTCAACGATCCCACGTTGAACGCACTCGAACAGCAACTGGCCAATGCGAACCTCGATGTGGCCGCGGCGTCGGCGCGCCTTCGGCAAAGCCGGGCTGAGCAGCGGGTCGCGGGCGCAGCAGAATATCCCACACTAGACGGCGCTGCGTCATACGACCGCGAGCGCGGAAGCCCGAATGGCATTCTGTCGCTGCTCGGGGTCAGTCCGACCGAAACGCAATCGCAATCTGCTTCGGGCAATACGCCGCTTGGCGTGGCGCCATTGCCGGGGTCCAAAGGTTCGCCGGCTTACAACCTCTATCAGGCAGGCTTCGACGCATCGTGGGAACTCGATATCTGGGGCCGCAATCGACGCGGTGTCGAAGCCGCGACGGCCTTGACGCAAGCCTCTTACGAGGACCGAAACGCGGTGTTGTTGTCGGCGCGCGCCGAACTCGCGCGAGACTATATCGAGCTTCGCGATACGCAGTCGTTGCTGCGCATCGCGAAGCAAAACCTCGAGATTGCTCGCGATACCACGAAGCTCACGCAGATCCAGGTTCGCGAAGGCGTGACGACGGATCTGGACGTGGCCAACGCTTCCGCTCAGGCAGCGTCGATCGAGAGTCTGATCCCGACGCTCGAATCGCGCTGCGAGACCACGATCAACGCGATTGGCGTGTTGCTCGGCGAACAGCCAGGCGCGCTTGCGCAGACACTCAGCGAGCCGCATGACGTGCCCGAGCTGCCTGCACAGGTTCCCATCGGCTTTCCGTCGGAGCTGGTGCAACGCAGACCCGATATAAGGCAAGCGGAGGCGCAGCTGCATGCGGCCACGGCGTCGATCGGCATGGCAAAGGCCGATTTTTATCCGCGCATATCATTAAATGGCAGCGCAGGCTTCCAGAGTCTGCAGCTTTCGAGCCTCGCCAACTGGGCCTCGGGACAGTTTGTTGTCGGACCCTCGATCACGATGCCGATCTTCGAAGGCGGCCGCCTCAAGGGGACACTGCACCTGCGCGAAGCGCAACAACAGGAAGCCGCAATCGACTACCAACGCACCGTACTTGAGGCCTGGCGCGAGGTGGACGATTCACTGGTGGTCTACGATGCCGAGCAACAACGGCGTGACAGGCTAACGGAGGTGGTTGCTCTGAACCAGCGTGCACTGTCGGTCGCGCAGCAGCGTTACAAGGCTGGGGCACTCGACTATCTGGATGTGCTGAACGTGCAGAGGCAACTGCTCGACGGCGAAAGCACCCTGGAACAAAGCAAGGCAACCGCTGACGCGAATCTGATCACGCTTTGCAAGGCGCTTGGCGGCGGCTGGGAATCGACTTACGCCAGGCAAGACGTGTCGCGTTGATGGGGGGCACGGTGTGCGGACTTCAGCGCGCCGTGTATCCACCATCAATCGGCAACGCCACCCCACTGATCATCGAAGCGGCGTCGCTCAACAGGAACAGGATCGGCTCCGCCACCTCATGCGGCTGTGCAAAACGCCTTAAAGGAATTGCCTGCAGCGCGGCCTCGCTCTTCGCCGGATCGCTCCAGGCCTGCACGGCCATCGGTGTCAGCGTCACCGTCGGGTTCACGCTATTCACACGAATCCCATAAGGTCCGAGTTCGATGCACAGTGTGCGCGTGATCGCGTCCATCGCGGCTTTCGAAGCCGAGTAGCTCAGGTGATCGTCGAGCGCAGCAAGCGCTGCCTGGCTCGATACGTTGACGATGCTGCCATGCCGCTTCGCGTCGATCATCCCACGCGCGACATGACGCGCTACCAGCGCCGCACCCCGTGCATTCACCGCCATCACGCGATCAAAGCTCTCTGCCTTCGTATCGATCGCGCGTTCCAGCACGGTGATACCCGCGCAATTCACGAGGCCGTCGAAAGCATCGAGGTCGCCGAGCGCAGCGTCGATGGCTGCGGGATCGCCGACATCGAGCACGAGTGGTTCGCAGCCGGTTTCTTCAGCCAGACGGGCCAGTTCGTCGACACGGCGCGCCGCCGCGACAACGTTCGCGCCACTTGCGCGCAACAATTGCACCGTTGCGCGGCCGATGCCACTCGACGCGCCTGTGACCAGGAACGAGCGGCCGGAAAAATCGAAGGTTGTGCTCATGTAGGTTGCAGCCGATGCATGATCGGCTTCCAGTTGGGGTGAAGAGTGGCGGGTGAGCGCTAGTGCCTACGCACGCGGCTTCAACAGTACTTTAATCGAATCAAGCGAGTTCGCAATCTTGATTGCTTCATCCCACTCTTCCAGAGAAAAGTCGTGCGTCACAATGCCCTTCGAGGTGACGAGACCGCGCGCCAGCAGATCGATCGCAACTGGATAGCAGTACGGTCCCAGATGCGCGCCGCGCACATCGAGCTCCTTGCGGTCGCCGATCACCGACCAGTCCAGCGTCGTCTCGGTGCCGAACACCGAAAACTCCACGAACCGCCCAAGCTTGCGGATAAGATCCATCCCCTGGGTGACGCCTGCGGGCACTCCGGTAGTTTCGATGTAGACATCGCAGCCATAGCCCTGCGTCAACGACTGAATAATCGCCAGCGCATCGTCCTGCTTAGGATTGATCGTCACGTCCGCGCCATATTCGCGGGCGAGTGCAAGCCGCTCTTCTACGAGATCGATTACCACCAGCTTCTTCGGCGTCTTCAGATGCGCCACCTGCGTCATCATCAGACCGAGCGGTCCAGCACCCGCAATCACCACCACATCGTCGAGCTGGATGTCACCGCGATTGACCGTATGAATCGAACATGCCAGCGGTTCGATGATCGCGGCATCCTCCAGTGAGATGCCATCGGGAATCTTGTGCACGATTGCCGTGGGTGGAATACGCATGTATTCGGCCATACCGCCATCGGCGACTTCGCGCTGGAAGCCGAAGATGTTGTGCACCTCGCACATCCAGTACTGGCCTGATTTGCAATAGCGGCATTTGCCGCACGGCACGATCTGTTCGGCGATCACGCGATCGCCGACCTTCACGTCGAAATGTTCTGCGGCACCTTCGCCCAACTCTTCGACGAAGCCAAAAAACTCGTGCCCGGGAATCACCGGTGCTTTCACCCACGGGCTCGGGCCGCCCCAGAACATCTTGGCGCCGGAATGGCACTTGCAATCGCTTGCGCAGATGCCGCACGCCGCGATGCGAATCACCATCTCATGGGCACGGGCCTGCGGTTTTGCCACCTGTTCGACGCGGTAGTCTTTAGGCGCGTGGCAGACGATTGCCGTCATATTCCGGGTATTGTCTTGAGTCGTCATTGCATTGTCCTGCGAGAAAGGGAATCAATAGATCGAATTGGGACATCACTTCCTGCGATCACGGCTGATATAGATCGCGAGCAGAATGATTCCGCTCTTGATCACGTTCTGCACATACGGGTTCACGCCGACCATGTTCAGGCCGTTGTTCAGCACACCAAGCAGCAATGCGCCGATCAGCGTGCCGATGATCGAACCGCGTCCGCCGGA
>Ga0302182_10001821_pt1 | contig 10730 bp, 8 predicted proteins | sample I_Palsa_N3_1_FD_198781 | JGI IMG/M metagenome (GOLD analysis project Ga0302182, IMG submission 198781) | Peat permafrost microbial communities from Stordalen Mire near Abisko, Sweden - I_Palsa_N3_1 | ecosystem: Environmental > Terrestrial > Soil > Palsa > Peat permafrost | place: Sweden: Abisko...
TCCGAACACCATCTGGAAGCGCTGTTTGTAGACCCGGATGTCCGCGGCCGCGGCGTGGGGCGGTTGCTGATAAACCATGCGCTGTCGCTGATTCCGGCGTTGACTACCGATGTCAACGAGCAAAATCAGCAAGCCGTGGGATTCTACAAAAAAAGGGGATTTGTGGTGACGGGTCGTTCTCCCGTCGATGACCATGGGCGTCCCTACCCGCTGCTGCATTTGCAGTATCCTACTCTTTGAAGGAGTTTTACTGTGCCTGATTCTACTGTCAATGTGCTTTCAAGTTCTTTTGTCCTTGCCGTACCCAATCTTAAAAAAAGCGCGGCCTATTTTCGTGACGTCCTCGGATTTACGCTGGCATGGCCCGAAGATATGGGCTGGCAAATGGCCTCGCGGGGAAGTGTACGTATTATGATCGGCCATTCTCCGCAGGCGATGCCCCCCTCTGCCACGGGAGATCACAGCTATTTCGGCTATCTGAATGTCGATAATGCGGACGCGCTTTATCAGGAATTTGTCAGCGCGGGCGCCATCATCCTGCAGCCCCCCGCCAACCAACCTCACGGTATGCGTGAATTTACGGTAGCCACCCCGGATGGTCACCGGATGATGATTGGTCAGGATCTCTCACCAAGGGGATAGCTTCCTCGTTCAGCCGTGTTCCCCTGAACCCGCGGCATAATTGATCTGTTGCAGATCGCTGAGCAACCTGGGCCCTGTTGGCTGCCAGGCTAATAACTGGCGGGTCAGCGCGCTGGAGGCCGACATGTCATGGCTGACAAAAGGCGCCAGCCAACCGAAATGAGCCGCTGCCTGTTCTGCGTCAACCGGTTGCACAGGAATCTTCATCCCGCGCCCAATAGCCTCTGCGATGCTTTTAAGCGGGATACCCTCTTCTGCGACAGCGTGGTAACGGCTGCCTGGGGTTTTTGCTTCCATTGCCAGAACAAAGAGACGCGCTGCGTCACTGATGTGCACGGCCGCCCAGCGATGCTGCCCTTCACCGACGTAGGCTGAAACGCCTTTTGCCTGGGCTAACGCGATAAGAGGGGTGATCAACCCCTGTTTATCCGTATTGTGAACTTGCGGCAGGCGCACAATCGATACATTCACCCCTTGTTTGATTAACGTTTCTGCCGCCAACTCAGAGGCTTTGCGCGGATTGGCTGAATCGGGATTGAAGTGATTTTCGCTGGCCAGCTGGCCCTGTTCAGCGGCCCCCAGACCGGCCGCTGACGTGATAATAATAGGGCGCGCTGACCCGTGCAGCGCCGAGCCCATGGCTTCTATCGCCTGCCGGTCTGCGGCACAATTCTCCACAAAGCGGGAAAAGTCATGATTAAAGGCCGTATGGATGATGCCGTCGGCCTGTTGAGCACCACCACGCAGGCTGTCGATATCTTCAATATCGCCAACGTGTGCTTCGGCTCCCCACGCAAGCAGGCGTTTAGCCCCCTCTTCAGAGCGCGTCAACCCCAGCACCTGATAGCCGCTGGTGAGCAACTGATGGACGATGGCTGAACCCAGAAAACCGGTGGCACCGGTCACGAAAATACGCATAGTGGGTCTTCCTATAAGTAGAGTAAGGATGGTGTTGCCGTCCGACAGGATTTACTGTAAACACAGAGGACAATACGAACAATGCTCTTAAGTCCACACTTTTAGTCCAATCGTCCGGGGTTTTGATGGATCCTCTTTCTGACCTGTTGTCCTTACTTAAACCAACCAGTTATGTATCGGGTGGCGTGGCGCTGGCCAACTCGATGGCCGTTCAGTGGCCGCAACATGCCGGTATTAAGTGCTATGCGGTTGTGGCGGGTCACTGTTGGCTCTCTGTCAGCGGCATTGCTGAACCGCTGCTTCTACTGCCCGGCGACTGCTACCTTCTGCCCCCCGGTCCTGCCTTCATTCTGACAACTGACCTCACCCTCCCCGCTGTTGATTTCACCCTGCTGCGCGCGGAGGGAAAAGTCGGCAAGAACGTCATTAAGAGCGGTGAGGAGAGCTGTTTTCTGGTCGGCGGACACTTTTTCCTGAGTGGGGATCATGCCGATATGCTATTAGGTTCACTCCCGCCGATTGTGCATATTCGCAAAGAATCAGACAAAGCGGCGATGCGCTGGTCGCTGGAGCGTCTTGCCGATGAGGTGCGGGATCCTCAACCAGGCAGTTCGCTGATCACCCAACAATTGGCGTATATGATGTTGATTCAGGCGCTCAGGTTACATATGGCAGGAACGGTGGGCATCGGCTGGCTGTTCGTCTTAGCCGACAGGCAACTGAGTGCGGCGCTCACCTGTATTCACGATGAACCCGGCTATGGCTGGACGCTGGAAAAACTGGCCGCGCGCATTGGTATGTCCCGCTCTGCCTTTGCTGCACGCTTTAAAGCCATCTCAGGAACCTCCCCCATTGAATATCTGACGCGCTGGCGCATGCTGCTGGCCTGCGACAGATTGCAGAACTCGAGTGATTCCATCACGGTCATTGCATCCCGGCTGGGTTACGAATCAGAAAGTGCCTTTGGGAAAGCGTTTAAACGCGTCATCGGCTGTTCACCCAGGCAGCACAGTAAACAGGGGCCGCAGCGCCCATAAGTACTCCATGTAAAAAGATATCGACATCAGGGATGCGCTGGCTGCATCTGTTGCAACATCCATTCACGCAGCGCTACCACGTCGGGACGGGCCGCAATATCGTCCAGGGTCAGCAGATAATAGCGCGCTCCGGGCAGGGATAACGCGAAGGGGGCGACCAACACACCGCGCTGGATTAAATCCCCGACCAATAACTGACTGGCAATCACTACGCCCTGCCCGGCCACTGCAGCCTGGACCGCATGGGTTTCGTCACTGAAATGCAGCCCGCGGGAAGTGTTCAACTCTGCCGGTCCGTAGCTGCGCTGCCAGTGGGCCCAGTCAGGTGAATCCGCCGGGACATGCCGGTTATCCACGTGAAACAGCGTGGCATGTTGCAAATCCTCCGGCTGTTTCAAGGTCAATGCAGGGCTGGCGACCACCACAAAGCGATCTTCGTATAGCAGCGTGCTATGCAAATCACTCTCAACGCCTTCCCGGTAACGGATCGCCACATCGACCGTGCGCTGGGTTAAATCAACCCGTTCAATGCCGGTATGCAGGCGTAAATCAATCTGAGGAAACAGAGTCTTAAAGTCGGCCAGACGTGGTACCAACCAGTTGGTCAGGAAGTTTGACGTCGTGGTGATGGTCAGTGCAGGAGGTTGTTTGAAGTGAGTCATTTTTGTGACTGACTCTTCCAGCGCCGCAAAGGCGGACTGCGTACCTGCATAGAGTATCTCGCCGCTGTCGGTCAGTTTCACCCCCTGCGCATTACGTTCGAATACCCGGCACTCCAGCATCGATTCAATCAAACGGATCTGATGACTGATAGCCGTCGCGCTGACGTTAAGCTGGGCGGCGGCCCGTTTGAAACTGAGGCAAACGGCCACCGCATGAAAGGCGCGTAGCGCACCAAGGGGAGGTAAACGGGATGCGAACATGATGAGTTATTTTCATCCTTGGGTGAAAAACATGATTTTGACCACCTTACCGCACAAGGGATAAGCTCACAACACTCCTTAAGCAAGGATGAATTTAATTTAGCATGGTGGCTATTCATAGTGAGATTTATCATGACAGTACTCTCTTTACCCGAAGCATTACCTCGCGCAGAACAGGCGCGTATACATGCAGGTATTCTGTTACTCAGCGGGCTGGCCGCCCAGGTTGCCCTGTTGATTAAACTGGCGGCGTGGGAAAGTGCACTTATCACGGTTGTCCTGTTGATATTGCTCTTTATCGCCATTTTTTCTGGCGTTTATTTGGCGCGATACCGGCTGTTACAGCGAAAATCGTCTCTGCAGCAGATCTGTCTGGGGTTTATTATCAGCGCAGCGGGCCTGATACTTTTGCTGGTCACGCTGCATGGCGTGCACACTGTGTGGTCACTGCTGCCGGGAATTATTATCTCCGGGCTGGGGCAAGGAATGGTGAGTACCGCCGTGATGAAAAAGGATAAAAATAAGTGGCACCGATTTTATGCCGCTAAGCGCATGGCAACGCTGCTGATTATAGGAGTTGCCGTAGCCGTTACGGCGGCCGTGCGGTTACAATCTGGCTTTCCTGGTATAACCGGTTTTCCCTACGCCTTCGCTCTCTTAGTCGATATTGCTTTGTTTGGTGCGCTGTATGTGCGGATTATTGAGCTTGATGATGAATGTCTGAGTTCTTAGCTGGCACAGCCTTAATAAGGCTGTGAGAAAATTGACCTGTCGCCTCATGCTACTCTATTCCTGTGCTGCACCTATTATTCGCACACATTATACATTCACAGAAAATCATTATTCCTGACAATACCCAAAGAGACCAAAATGGCCTATATTAGCGGGAAATGACATAAATTAATGGCTCGTTTAGTCATGTACTTCCCTTTATCAGGCAGCGGGCGTTACTATCCAAATATACACCGGTAATATGGGTAATAACGCCTTGCTTCTCTCGCCAAGATATCGTCTCATAACTCCGCTTTAATATTGAAGTTATAATAAAGCTGAAACATGCTAACGCGGATCCTCACGCCATTACCCTTCTGCCAGCATCCCCCTGCTGTCACTGCCAGATATAAGCGGCTTCTTTCTTCATGGACGATGATAGAGTTTATTATTTTGAATAAATTAACAGCTTTAAAAAAGAGCTATGCAAAAGTATTTTTGTGGTTTCTTGTCACACTCTTTTTGATCCCAACGATCACGCTGCTATTTACCCAATATGGTCGTCATCAGTTTGACCAGCGATACAGTCAACTCTTTATTAATGATGCACGGAATAAAAACCTGGACATCACTACGCTGACGGTTCTCTTGCAACAGCATCCCCCTTCCAGCGTTTGTGGCACCGTCCCGCAGGAGTGGCTCGGTTATCAGCACGTTGTCTGCGCCCCGAGGTCTGAACTGTGGCAGTTCACCATGATGGGCCATGTGGCTCGCTGGACACTGCTGGGCAGCGGTGTTGTCCTGCTGATGGTTCTGCTTTTCGCCGCACTGGCATTTCGAAGCCGTCAGGGTCAGTTGATCAGCCTGACGCTGGCCCGCCAGTTCCTGATGTTGGCCAGTGCGCTGGAAGTGTTGGTACAGGGAGGAATGCTGGTTTGGCTCTCATTTTGGTGCACGGCGCTCTTTACATATACCTACTCTCTTAAACTGGTTGTGGCGGTGGGTTTGCTCGTACTGGCGGGCATCTATTATATGCTCAAAGGTATCTTTAAAAAGGTACCGGGCGCGCAGGGTATTGAAGGCGAAGTGGTGAAGCGTGCAGCAGCACCCGCGCTGTGGGCGCGTATTGATGCATTGGCCCGTGACGTGGGAACCACACCACCTGACCACATCATTGCCGGTATCGATACTCATTTTTATGTGACCGAAGCGCCGCTTGACGTCAACGGGCAGATACTGCATGGACGCAAACTGTACGTCAGTATTCCGTTGTTGCGTCAGCTGACCACGTCTCAGGCTGATGGCGTTATGGTGCACGAGTTAACGCACCTGTACGAAGGGGATGCCGCTTCAGGGGCTTTACTGGGGCCCAAACTGCATCAGTTCGATGAATATACCCGCCTGATGAGTAAGACGCTGGCTACGCTGGTGGTGTACTACCCACTCTACCTTTACCGGGCGCTGTTTGAACTGGCCTGGCGGCGCAACAGCCGCCAACGTGAATTTATCGCTGACCGCAGTGCGGCCATGCTTATCAACCCTGCGGCTATCGTCCAGTCACTGATCAAAATATCGGCCTATGCCAGTTATCGTAATGAAGTCGAGGCAGGCCTGTTTGACAACAAAACCCTGCATAAAAATGCGTTGGGTATCCGGGAGGCGATAGCTGCCGGTCTGCCAACCCATGTCCGTTCACCGGACTTTCTCGATACGATCCGTGCGCGAAGCGTGCCGCATCCGTTTGACTCACATCCTCCGCTGGCGGACAGAATACGTAATGTCGGTTATAGGATTGACGAAGTGGACTATGCCGGGATGGCGACCGAACTTCCGGCGGAGAGTTGGGTTGATCTGATGCCGGTTGCCGCCGAGATTGAACAGAAACTGTGGCATCAATATGAACGTAACTTCTCTTCTGTTCATGAAGAGAGCCTGGCCTGGCGTTATCAACCTGAAGGTGAAGAAGAGACTGCGCTGGTCCTGAAATATTTCCCCAGCGTAACCTATACGTTGAAAGGCGGGCATCGGATAGAAATCACTTATCAGGGGATCATCTTGCCCAAAAATTCTGAGCGGCTGGAATGGAACAACATCAGGCACATGAACGTACTCCGCCGGTTTGGAACCTATTTTTTGACGCTACATCATATCCAACCGAACTACCGGGGTAAAAAGCGCAGCGACATCCCCCTGCCAGGCCTGGGTAAGGAGATCAAAAACGTCAAAAGTAAGCTGAGTGCCTACTGGCGCCGCCACCAGACGGCGCGGGCGTTATATGAACTGGAACAACACGACAGGTCCCCCCAGTAAATAGTCACTGCATGTGGGACAGGTCCCTCGCTGACAAAATTAAAAAGCCGATAACACCTTCATGTTATCGGCTTTTTGTTGTGCCTTGAGGCAACGTTGAGACTTATGCAGTCAGCAACTGCTGGGCTGTTTTATCCACCAGCGCCAGCAGGACTTTGACATCGTCCAGCGTAACGGTTGGGTTCAGCAAGGTCAGCTTCAGGCAGGTGACGCCGTTGTGCTCGGTCACACCCACGTTGGCACGGCCGGACTCAAGCAGTGCATCACCGATCTTCTGGTTCAACAGCGCGATGGCCGCATCGCTGGCGGTCGGGATTGACTGTGGGCGGAAACGGAACAGCACGCTTGCCAGCTGTGGCTGCATAACCAGTTCCAGCGAGGGCTGAGTCATTACATACCCGGCAACATCCTGAGCCAGCGTCACGCCGTGATCGATGATTTCAGCGTATTGCTTCTGGCCCAACGCTTCCAGCCCCATCCACAGTTTCAACGCATCAAAACGGCGCGTGGTCTGCAAAGATTTAGACACCAGATTCGGCACGCCCTGCGCTTCGTCAAACTCAGAGTTCAGATAAGCCGCCTGATAGCGCATCAGCTCATAGTGACGCTCTTCTTTAAGCAGGAACGCACCGCAGCTGATGGTCTGGAAGAATTGTTTGTGGAAGTCCAGGGTGATGGAATCCACCAGCTCAATGCCGTCCAGATAGTCGCGGTATTTTTCAGATAGCAACAACGCGCCGCCCCAGGCCGCATCAACGTGCACCCAGATATCGTGCTCAGCGGCCAGTTTAGCAATAGCACGCAGCGGGTCGATAGCACCGGCGTCGGTGGTACCGGCCGTTGCGACGATGGCCAGAATCTGCTCACCGTTGGCTTGCGCCTGTGCCAGTTTCTGTTGCAGATCATTGATGTCCATACGTGCGAACTGATCCGTTTTCACCAGCGTCACGGACTGGTAACCCAGGCCAAGCAACGCCATGTTCTTCTGCACCGAGAAGTGAGCATTTTCAGAACAAAAAACTTTAATCTTCTTCAGATCACCGGTCAGGCCATCCTGCTGAATGGAGTGCCCCTGACGGGCGAAGAAGGCGTCACGCGCCAGCATCAGCCCCATCAGGTTGCTCTGGGTGCCACCGCTGGTGAACACACCGGCATCGCCTGGCTGATAGCCAACCTGAGTACGCAGCCACTCAATCAGCTTCATCTCGATAATGGTCGCTGACGGGCTTTGGTCCCAGGAGTCCATGCTCTGGTTCGTGGCGTTGATCAACACTTCAGCGGCCTGGCTTATCACCAGGCTTGGGCAGTGCAGATGCGCCACGCACTGCGGGTGGTGTACCGACAGGCTATCTTTTAAAAAGTACTCAATGGCACGCTCAATCGCTGCCTGGTTACCCAGGCCCTGCGGATTAAAATCGAGCGTAATGCGTTCACGCAGTTCGGCAACGGTTTTTCCCTGATACATTTCAGGTTGTTGCAGCCACTGCACCACAGCGGCGCTGCTCTGTGCAATTGCCTGCTGGTAAGCCTCAGTACTTTGCACTGAGGCGGCCAGAATCGGGTTTAACTCGGACATCGCGGTCATTTACTCCACTCAGACAGGTTTGATGCCAGCCGCTAACAGCGCCTGCTCAAACTTGTCGAGGAAAATTGCCAACTCATCATTGGTGATCAGCAGGGACGGTAACAGGCGCAGCACGCAACCATCACGGCCGCCACGTTCCAGAATCAGACCTGCTTCGAAACATTTTTTCTGCAGCATCGCGGACAGCGCAGGGTCCGCCGGGTAACAACCCATGTGATCCTGCGCTTCGTTTGGTTTAACGATCTCAATACCGATCATTAAGCCCAAACCACGCACGTGACCGATAACCGGGTAGCGTTTTTGCATATCGGCCAGTTGACCTTTCAGCCATTCACCCTGCCCCGCCACTTTCTCGGCGATCTTTTGCTCTTTCAGGATCTGCAGGGTCGTCAGACCGGTGGCCATCGCCAGCTGGTTGCCGCGGAAGGTACCGGTATGGTGACCCGGTGACCACGCATCAAACTGCTTTTTAATACCCAGCACGGCCAGTGGCAGACCGCCGCCCACCGCTTTGGACATCACGATAATGTCTGGCTCAATGCCGGCGTGCTCGAAGGCAAACTGTTTGCCGGTACGGCAGAAGCCAGCCTGAACTTCGTCGAGGATCAGCAGAATGCCGTGTTCCTGGGTGACTTTACGGATGCGCTGCAACCATTCGGCAGGCGCCGGGTTAACGCCGCCTTCACCCTGAACCGCCTCGAGAATGACCGCCGCAGGTTTGCGCACGCCACTCTCAACGTCGTTGATCAGGTTGTCGAAGTAATAGGTTAATGCTTTAACGCCCGCGTCACCGCCAATGCCCAGCGGGCAGCGGTATTGGTGCGGGTAAGGCATAAACTGTACTTCTGGCATCATGCCATTGACCGCTTCTTTCGGTGACAGGTTGCCTGTTACCGCGAGCGCGCCATGGGTCATCCCGTGATAGCCGCCGGAGAAGCTGATCACCCCGGAACGACCGGTGTATTTTTTGGCCAACTTCAGCGCAGCTTCAACCGCATCGGCACCCGATGGGCCGGTGAACTGCAGGCAATACTCTTTGCCCTGTCCTGGCAACAAAGAGAGCAGATATTCAGAGAACTGATCTTTCAACGGTGTTGTCAGATCCAGGGTATGTAACGGCAAGCCGCTGGTAATGACATTTTGGATGCTCTGCAGCACGTCAGGATGATTGTGTCCAAGCGCCAAGGTTCCCGCACCGGCCAGGCAATCAAGATATTGATTATTCTCAACATCAGTGATCCATACGCCATGGGCTTGCGCAATGGCTAACGGCAATTTGCGGGGGTAACTCCTAACATTCGATTCAAATTCAGCCTGTCGCGCCAAATAGGTTTCATTGTTTGCATTTAATGAATTCGCGCCAAAATTATCAATACGGACTTTATCCGTCATCATATCTCTCCTACAACTGGGTTATCGCTAACGCCAAAGTTGAATAATTGATTAAAAATATAACCAGCATGAATAAAACGCGGCCAATATATGGCTTTTTGAGTCTCATCTCAATAATTTATTGTGAGGAAATTTGTTAGGATTTTTCTCTGGCTAATCAACGAGTTGTTCGTTTATTGGCCGATCATCCTGTCATAAGTATGTTACATGGTCATTAATAACGGATAAAAGTGCCATTTTTCATCGTTAAAAAGGGCTAAAAACGGGCTTTCCGACCGGCCGCAACCTCGCGCAGTGTCTGACGAGGACCCCCTTTCGATCAACGTGCGCAGACAAGAAACGAGATGTTGTTTGTAACCGGTCGAAAGCGCTCTTCTGAGGGTAAAATAACCCCACATTGTGTGGCTGTGCTCAGTGAAGCCTGTAATACGCTGGAGATTCCGGTTTCTTTTTCCTCCCGTTCAATTTCAGTTTTCGCATTTTTATTTCAACCCAATATTGCGTAATTGTATGTTTAACGTTAAATGCAATTGAGTTTCAGCCATCATAAATATCTCCCCCACTCATAGGATAACGTCGTTACTCTGTATTTAACTATCATCTCCCCTTCTCAATTGTTGAAGTCCTCCACTTTGTTTGCATGTGCCTCTGTGACATGAAGTCAACGCCAGAACAATAAACAGTTCCATAACAGACCTTAGGATTAAATTTATTAAAAAAACAAATCCATACATAACAAGGGGATTTTGATTGTGTGTATTTTTGGACCCCGAGCCCACCTTCCAATTAAATAAAATAAGCTTATTATGCATTCCTACAGAAACGGTAACGCTGACTCAGTACTTATAATACCGCTCTGCTTTTCAAGATAAAGGGCTCAAATGAATGAGCCTTATAAACCAAATAGCTTCGGCGTTGGTTAGAAAGAAGTCTTTCAAGGTACACAGCATGAACCACATTTAAGGACCACCAGATGATTAGTATCCATGGCATCCGAAAAAAGCTTGCGCTGACTTTCTTAGTTACACCGATGGTATTATCTATTCCGGTGGCCAGCGCCAGCTTTATGGTTTACCCGATGTCGACAACGGTAAAGAATGGAGACCAGAATAATCTCATCAAGATTTATTCTAAATCTGATAACACTCAGTATATAAAAGTAACGGTTAAAAAAATCATTAACCCTGGCACTGCCCAGGAAAAAGATGAGAC
>Ga0302182_10001829_pt1 | contig 10701 bp, 11 predicted proteins | sample I_Palsa_N3_1_FD_198781 | JGI IMG/M metagenome (GOLD analysis project Ga0302182, IMG submission 198781) | Peat permafrost microbial communities from Stordalen Mire near Abisko, Sweden - I_Palsa_N3_1 | ecosystem: Environmental > Terrestrial > Soil > Palsa > Peat permafrost | place: Sweden...
GAAAACTTCGCCGCTGGAAGTGACACAGAGCCGACCCTTCCAGCATTGGCCACAAAGTTCATCGTAGCGCTCTTCTTCACCGCTCAACCGAACCAGCTTCCCACGTCCGATGCCCCGCTCACGGTCCGTCCCGAAGTTTTGGACACCGAGAGACTTGATGAACTCGATGGCGCGAGGTCCATGGCCTACGTTCGCATCGGTCTCGATCACGCCCACACGGATAGGCAATCCTGCTGCCAACACGGCCTGAATACCGCTGACCGTGCGTTGCCAACTCCCTTCGCCATGCGTTATTTGTTTGTGAACGACCGGATCGTCCGAGTAGAACGACGTGGCGACGTGAACTTTGTTCCGTTGGAAGCAACCAAGCAATTCCTTCCCGAGCCGCGTCGCGTTTGTGAAGACCTCGATGAACTCGAAGCCCCGGTGGTTGGCGTGGTCCACGAGATCGTCCAATCGGGGGTGGATGGTCGGTTCACCGCCGATGAACTGAACGCTGCGGCAGCCCAGCTCGGCCGCCTCGTCGATGACTCGCGTCCAATCGTCGTAAGCCATGTTGCCGTACAACTCGCCCTGCGGCCCCGAGTCAGCGTAGCAGTGAGAGCACGACAGGTTGCACTTGGAAGTAATCTCAAGCCACAGGAAACTCAACTCGCTCATCGCTGCCAGATCTTGAACGTCTTCAGTAGGTGTCATAAAAATGCTCCTTCAGAATCCTTGAGGGTAAACAGCCGTATCACGCACGTGACACGCGAGAAGCCGGATGCGCCGACTTTTGCACTTCCGATCGGCAAGGTTCCGTGCGGCACGCCGCGCGCGAAAAATAAGGCGGCATCTCCTGCCCGAAGCGGTACGGAATCATCTCGGATGATCAGGTCACCTCCCTTTTCTGGCTCAAGGAGACCTTGGAGGCAGAGCAGTATTTGGGCGCTGCCCGACCGGTCGCAATGTGTAGGAACATGATCACCGGGACCATACCGGTTAATCCAAACCTGCGCCAAGTTCCGCTCGATGGTGTTCAGCCCAGTGATCCTGCTGATAAGATCGATGAACCAATCCGCGACTGCGAGCCCATCCATCGCCTGGGATGGATCGGAGAATGTCTGTTCCGTCCAGAGGGCTTGGTGGTCACCCCCAACGTGCACCTTTTTTCCGGGCAGCAATCTGTGTTTCAACTCCCACTCGGCGGCGATTTCAGGATCGACTAGCCGGGGAATAATAGTGTATCCCTTCTCTCTGTACTCGGCGGACAGCACCGACTGTTGCCAGACATCGATTGGGATCATTGCGCGCCCTTTCATCGTCGGACTGATAGCTTACTGTCGCCGCGCTCGCGACGCGGAAGAGGCGCCGAACACGGAAAACAAGCCTACAACCAACGCGGTCAAGACCGCCCGCGCTATCTAGCTCTCAACTCCCGCTCTCTCTGCTCGCGCAGCATTTGCTGGGTTCTTTCCGCACGCGCACGCTCTTCTGCTGCTTTCCGTTCTTGCTCAGCTCGTATCTTTTCCTCCATTAACTGCCGAGCGGCCTCGCGCGCCTGAGGGTCGGTTCCAAGCTGATTGTGCCGATTCTCAAAATTCTCCCGCGTCTTTTTTTCGACTTCGGCGGCTTGCTTCGCGTCGAACTGCCGGCGCTGCTCCTCTGCGGCATTAACGCGTATGTCCCAGCCAGGCGTTGGCTTCGGTTCCAGCTTCGGGGCGATCACGCTATGCCCCTGCTTGGCTTCTATATCTTTTTTCGCCTGCTCTTGTGCCGCAAGGAATTGCTTTTGCTGTTCCTGCTTTGCGTTTTCGCGATCCTTTTCCTGTTGTTGCGCTTCGCGCGCCGCCTTCAACTGCATTTCCTGTTTTGCCAGACTTTCTTTGAGTGCTTCTTGCTGTTGAAATTGCTGCTTTATCGCATGGTCCTGCTTTTGGAAATCCTGCTTTTGCATCTCCTGCTTCAGCAACATCTCGGTTTTCTGAAGCTCCTTCTTTGCCAATTCCTGCGCGTCCCATGCCTGCTTGGCGACGAGTTCCTGTTTTTGCAACTGGTCCTTAACCATATCCTGTCTTTGCCGCTCCTGTTGGGCAGCCATTTCCCGCTGACGGTTATTATCCTGCAATATCGCCTGCTGCTTTTGTTGCTCCTCAAGCAGCCTTCTTTGTTGGTCAAGCAGAGTTTTGAAATTGTCGGTGTCGGGCATATCTGAATCTCTTAAATTCCTCTCGACAGTCAATGTCAGGATCGCGCCGCGATCATCTTTCCCGTCCGTCTAAAGTCCTCGTGCGGTCGGCTAGCAGTTTCAATTCGAGCGCGCGGCGCATTTCCTCGAATTTTTTATCGAGTTCTTCTTGTAGTTTCTTCGTTTGCGCGGAATCGGCATCTGGATGACGTTTCTCGAAATCGGATTGGCGTCTTTCCAATTGAGCGTCGAGAGCCTCGCGCTTCTCGTCGTCGGCTCTATGCAGGGAGTCTATTTCAGCTAGTTCTTTCGGTGTTCTGGCTAGATTGAATGCTTCCCGTTCCAATCCCGCTTTAATATCGGTGCCTTGCTTCTCCAGCACTTCCTCTATTGCCACTTCGGCCACCACACGCACCACCACCTTCATGTTCTCGCCATATACTTTCAAGCCATCCGCGATCTCGGGAGCCGCATATAGTGCGTACCCCACATGGTCTAAGACGTCGTTTAAGACCTCGCCACCCGAAATGTGATCCATCACAACGTCCTTGACTTCATCTTTCGCCTGATCCTTCAACGTCTCTTCCGTAATCTTCGCCGTGGCTGCGGCCATCTTTTTGGCTTTCTCCTCTATCGCCTCTTGTACTTCCTTATTCGTCATCTTGTTCCATTTCGCGAACTATAACCATTCCCGAACTTTCCACCGGCGGCTACAAACTCCCCATACAGCTCGAAAGCTCGGCATCCTGCCAAGCAAATGCCTTCTTTACTTTCACAGGCTTGCAACTCGCTGCCATGACGATTTGATAATCCCTGTAATCTGGCCCAGCCAGCTCGGCAGCTTCAACAACTTTGAGTCGTGATCCATCCAGCGCGGATTGCCTGAACCCCAATTCTTCGGACAGTTTCTCGGCGGTCCCATCGTGGGAGCTTGGGTTCATAAATATCCGCACCGCGCAACTGCCGACGATCCCCTCAGCATTCTTGTAGGATTCCTTCAACTGGCCCAGGCTCTGTGCGAACATCCATAGGCGCAGCCCATATTGACGGCCAATCTCGATCGCTTCTTCAACCGGAGGCATGTGCTTCAGTCTTGGCAGCTCGTCGAGTAAAAACAGGATCGGAGCTACGCCGTGCGGCGGTAATTCGCTCGTCAGCATCCGGATGTGTTGAGCGATAAACACCCTCAGCAGCGAAATGTAACTGTCCACCTCATTGGGTTTCAGACAGATATAGATGGTGGGATTCTTTCCATTTCGCAAGTCAAGCGGGCTCCAGTCGGATTTCTGGGTAACCCGACTTATCCGTTCGCCGGTCCAGGCGCTCAAACTCGATTGCGCAGTTTGCAGAACACTGTCCCGCGTTTTCTCGTTCATTTCGGCCAGCGAAGTTCCTTGCTGCATCATGCTTCGCACGTCCACCGCCGTTTGCAGACCAAGAACCATCTCCTGCCACGCCTTTCCTCCATAAATGATGTCCGTGACGAGCGACATTGGCCGCTTGTCCGGTCCGTTAGAGTAACAGACGTGAGCGATTGCCGCGGTTAGCACATCGCGCGCCTTGTTTTCCCAGAAGGGGTCCGTGCCCCCCGAAGGCACAATCATCATGTCCGCGAGAAACCTCGAATCTTCCCAAATATAGTCCGTCTCCATGCGGATAAAGCTAAGAGGGTTGTAGCAATGACTCTTGGCCGGGTCCAAAGGGCTGAATTTATAGACCGGACCCACGTTCGCCTGCCGCCATTTGCTAGTGCCGGCATAAATCTCTCCTTTAACATCCAGTATCACCGCGGGGCCGCGCCAAGTCAGCAGGTTTGGAAACACATTGCACTGGGTCTTGCCCGAGCCGGGAGGGGCGATGCTGATAAGCGAGCCTTCGCCCGAATAGGTTAATTGGTTTCCTGTATCATCGAGGAGCCCGATACGGAGCGTGTAATCATTCTGCTTCGCGAAAAGCGTCTTAGAAATATCGTCTGAAGACAGCCATTCGCTGCCGCCTTTGAGTCGCTTATTAATGGACTTCAGAAGCGCAGCCAACTCCGGGCGTTGCCCATTCTGCGACGCGAGTTTCTCCAATCTCTGAAGGACGTTATTAACGACCTTATCAACAGACGCTAACTGTTTATCCATATGCCATTTGATGGCACTCGGCGCGTCCTTGAACAGTGTTGTCACGGTTTCGCCGTGCTTCTCCCATAGGTTATACCAATGTTCGTTTATATTTGCCTTCCCATCACCCCAAATCAGGCCTCCCTTGGCCCAGTTGTACCAGCCTTCCTCCTTTTCCCTTGTGTCACTGACGCTATGAATTAGCTCGACTGCCCGCAAGAACTCACGCTCGCGCGTCTCCATGGAGGCAAGATTTCGAGAGATTATGTAGTATATAATCTGACCGGTACCCAAGCCTTCGTCCAACGTAGCATATCTCAGTGTTTTGTCCTTGCGATCAAACATTTCGTTTATGGCTTTTTCGCGCGCCGCTGGAGTGGCACCCAAATTCTCGAACCACTGTCGGCGTTCCGTCTCGCATTTTTGCCTGCATTCTTCCTTCTCCTTGCTCATTTTGCTCCTGACAATTCGAAAGATTGCCAAGGTGAAGACGGGGCCGACGAAGAAACTGGAGATGGGGCCAAAATAACCACAGATAAATGATATTATCACGGCTGATAGAGTTCGGATCCTATGCTTTTTCAGAAAGTCGAGCGCATACGGCCAATAGTTGTCAATCTTTTTCGCGTCGTTGGGCTGATTGCTGTACTGAAATCGAATTAGCCAGAGAATGATCAATGCAGAAACGAGAGGTCCCGGGATGATGGGGCCAATAAACATTATACAAATAAATGATCCTACAAAGGTCAAGGCGATTCTGGCCCAATTCACTTTCACATAACCCAAGCTAAACCGGGTAAAACTGCCAATCTTTTGCGGGTCACTGAGCTGCTTGCTGTACTGAACTCGAATTACCTGTAGGACAGTCAGGGGAGAACCAAGAAGTGCAAAGAGAAACCAGAACGCCGACGAAAGTCCAGCCATATCGTCCCCACTGAGCGATCCTCCAGCGGCCAAAGTATCCATTAGGAAAAGGGGATGTGCCGTCGGGGACAGGCCCATCGGAACTGGCACGGCCGCTTGACCTTGAACCATCAGGGAATCTTTGGCCTCGGCTTTCACATCCGTTATGAAAGCGACGGCAACAACGAAGACGGCAAAAAAACATGTTCCCCATTTTGAAATAAAGTAGTTCAGCAATTCCGTGACATCCGGGAAAAGATTGAAACAAGAACGACTCAACCGAACTTTAATTGAAGGTCTATTCGACATATTAAGCTCATTTTGGTGTTGCTTCCGGCGGTCTCAATTTCCAAACGTACGCATGATCAATGCCATAGATGTGCGGATGATCCTTGTCCATCCCAGGTTTCAGCCAACTGATCGTGATTTGGTCTCCTGCCTGCTGAACCGCGATCAGGTTTCCGCTGCTGTCGTAACCGTAGCTGTACCCGCCGGGCAGAACTGCATCCATGGGCAGCAGTAGTAATTTTAATTGGGGATGCCCCTCCACCGGTCCGGTCGTCCAGGAACCCGAAATATATCCACTAAAGTTCCAAACGAATCGCCCAGCGACAGACATGGCTGGTCCGGTCACCGCGATCTCAACATTGGACATTCCATAGGTGCCGGAAATGAAATGCTCGGTGCGTTCTGGCAAATGTGCCGAAGGCGTCGCCACGGCGTTGTCGACCCGCACGCTGCCATCTGTCGTCAGCGACAAGCGGCATTCGATATCGAAATATTTGAATCCGGCATCGTTGACCGTGCCCGCGCGTCCTTCTCCCGCCGGCACGTCGAGGAACTTGACCGTGTCCCCGGAAGCGCTGATGATGGCGCCTTCCAAATGCAGAGGAATAGTTTGAGAGCCGGTCGGCTCCGCGGTCGCGCGGCCGCGAGTCGACCAAAACAACCCAAGCAACCCTCCGAACAGAACCGCACAGGCAATCAACTTGTTTCGCACCATGCGTTCCTTTCCACAGAGCGTTGACGGCATTTCAACATTCGCCATAATCGGCCTTGGACCTTGGGGCGTCAAGGTGCGCGGGCGGTTACACGAAGAACGCGCGGAGCGACAGCGAATCGGAGTATCGCCAAGCGTCCGCCGAATTCGACAAGACGGCGTCCGTCGCAACGAGTTGCATCCATTCTTCTGGGCCAATTGCCCTGATAGACGCAATCCTATCTGAATCCCATTCGGATTCAATCACGACCCGCGCGGATAAAGACTCTGCGTGGCCAAGAGTCAATTCGCTTTAATTTACCGAAAGGTTCCACCGTTGTTGGTGGAGATGCGCGTTAGCGCGGGGCTAACACAGAGGCAATTCGCCGCGCGCATCGGAAAGTCACAGAGTTGGGTTTTCAAGTCTGAGGCGGCCAGCCGGCGGATCGATATCGCCGAGTTCCTCGAATGGTGTAAAGGTTGCAGTGTGGAACCTGTCGAGGCATTCAAGCGTCTTATTCGGTCAAGGTGAAGTCGGAAGCACGGGAATGACGCACCGCACGCCGGCGAAAATGCTGGGCAAGTCGCCTTCTTTCGTTCACAAGACAGGATTGGTGATCGGCGCATGGACCCGCTTGAGTTCATCGCGTGGTGTCGCGCCTGCCGAATTGATCCATCGACATCCATCTCGACGGTCGAAAATTGACGGCTGCACGTCTTCAACATTGATTGCGTCATGTATCATCAAGTTTCACCGCGACCTACGAAGACCCCGCCGGTGAACGCGCTGCCGGCCTCCAACGGTTGATGCTTCGCGTTGGCGTACAACTCCTGCCGCAACAGCCCCGCGAATCGCCGTCCATCCCGGTGTGCGTTGCGCTCGCCTTCTTCTCATCCAATGGCGTCGTCACGATCTGACGAGCTTCTGCCCCTTATTCTCGGGCGGTGCGGCGATGGTTTCGCTGAAACGCGCCGCGCCTTCCAGTGCGTTCCAGTTTCGGATTTGACGCCGCGGCGCGAATCTCGACCGGACAGCGTTGTTCAGTGTCTTTCGCCAAGCCTCCTGTGGGTCCGTCGCCCGCTCTGGTCGTCCCCAGGCTGCGCCCTGCGGCATTGCAACGGCTGGTGCCGTCCGGATTTTTCGCGTTCCGCCCCGCAAGGGGTTTGCTGCGCAAAGAAAAATCCCTCCGTCACGGCGCCCTCGCTAGCCTGGACTCCCGCCACGGTCGCCGTCCCCTCCGGCCGTTGCTCCTAAAGGCTTCATGTTGGTCCGTCGCTGCGCTGTCCAATGAACGGACCAACACAAACCCTTTTGAAAGGAGCTACTGTCATGGCGAAGAAACAGAACAAAGAGTCACAGACTCAACTTCATCCGGTCGCGGAAGTCCGCATCGGCAGCGTCAAGGCCGCAATCTGGAGGAACGAAGGTGAAACCGGGCCGCGATTCAACGTCACGTTCCAACGCCTCTACCGCACCGAGGAGGGCAAGTGGCAGAGCACATACAGCTTCGGCCGCGATGACCTGCTGGTGCTGATGAAGGTCGCGGACGCCACGCACACCCGCGTGATGGAACTGATCGGCGGCGACAAGCGCAAGCAGCGGCAGGAGCAGCCCGCCGCCTGATCCGATCGCAATATCTTCCCAGACCCGGCCGGGCGCTCCGTTCCCCGGCCGGGTTTCTTCTGGAGTGTCAGAACGGCGTCCACCACACCGGCTGCGGATGCCCCTTGAGTTTGCGCGGGGTGACCGTCTTGATCCCCCGCAGGATCAATTCGGCGTAGGGCTGGCGGATGGAGAGGGCGAGCATGCCATACTTATCGGCAAGGAATGGCAAGGCTTTGTGACCCGCAGGCAAAAGCGGTAAACTTTCGAAAGCCCGGTTCCATCGGGGCTTTGACGATTACGAGAAGCCAAATGAGCGCCTCACCTTCGTATCCCGCCTCACTTCAGCCGTTCATCGTGCTGGACAAGAATCAGTTTCGCGGCGCCAACGCTGCTGCGGCGATCGCCGAGGCGCAGCGTTCGAATTGCCAGGTGCTCGTGATCGACACGGTATTTGTCGAGATCGTGGGCTCGGGTACGCAAGGGAAGGACTGGAAAGATCAGTTCGAGAAGGATTTCCGCGACTGGACGAAGCACCCCGAACTTCTGGCCGTCTCGCAGGGCTTGGGCGAATTGCTTCGCTTGGAACGCGATAGCGGCGTGCCCGCGATGTCGTCCCTCGTCGATGCGGAGATGACCAATCTTGTTCGGAACATGGTTCGAGACCTGGAAGTTTCAGGCATTGCGGGACTAACGAAATACGACGCGCGCGTAGCGGCTCAATTGGCAAAGCTGACCACACCGGGCGCGATGCTCGATCCGGTGAAAAACCTCGCCGAGCTGCATGCGATGGTTGATCACTGGTTCGATAAAGGTCTGTGGTGCGCCAAGGACAAGGAGGCCACTAAAGCACAGATGGGCAAGGAAGTGCGTGACAAGTCGATCGCCGCCTATGATACGGTTGCGCTCGCCGCAACGTCAGATGGCGTGCTTGGAGGACTGGAGGATGCACTACTCTTGACGAATAAAGGATACACAAAAGAGGTTGCCAAGCACCTCATGACTACGCCGTCATTCACGCTTTTCAGATTCGCCGCTTTGGAAGCATTGGCCTTGTATTACTATGCGCTTGGCCGGAAGAGCGCGCAGATCACCGACACCGATGTACAATTGAACCAAACCCTCGATACGACTTACCTCGGCTATGGCCTGGCATGCCAGCAGCTCCGCACGGCGGAAAATCTTGTACGTCGCCTGGATGCCGGGCTGCGACGAGCACTTTCTGTTCATTTTCCCTGATGGATCGCCACCGCCGGCCCCACATCCGCGTAGTAGCTGGAGCAGGTCAACGCCGATCGGTCGTCACTTCTGTCGCAGGGGAAATACGAGGTGAGCCGGCAACTTAGGCCTTCCAGATTCGCCGCAGGTCGCGCAGAGACGTCTACTGCCGGCGGCGCGAAAGAATATTTATGTCTTTCGCGTTACCTTCTTCTTCGGGCCGCATTCAACTTCGATATCCTTCTGGATCAGCTTGATTGCCTCGCGGATCGCGGCGCGCGTTTCCTTGCTCATCTGGTTCGGGGTGCCGAGCGCGTCTAGCAGAAGTTGCTTACGACGGCGCAGGTCTTCACATTCATCACGGCCGGAAATCTTGCTCATCATGGCCTCCAAGGGGAGGGAAATTGTATCCGGCTGCTGCATCAACGCAATCGCCGCCGACGTTCAAAGCCGTTGATGCCTGTCGATGCGGTCCTCGCCGCATAGCGCCTAATGCGGCTGTTGTTCCTTGTGGCACTTCGTATGAACAATCTCTGTCGGACGGCCGTCGTAAAAGCGATGGTGTCGCTCCGTTTCATCGGATGGCAAAATTGGCTTGTCACAAAGTGGGCAGAGCTTTCCAACCGCCTGTCCCGTTGCTCGCCTTCGTTTCCTCGGGCTGCCATCCACGCGCAATTTGCGCTGGTTTGAAATCTTGAAAATCTCGTGGTTGACAATGTTCTCGCCGCGCTCAACGCCGCTTAGAGTCGGGTAAGGGTTCTGCGCGAATGCATCCGCCAATTCATGTGCAGCGCGTGCCCCGAAACGCTCACAAAGCTCATCGAGCGCCTGTTTCAATTCCTGTCGGAGTTTTGCCGAGACTTTCATTGAAACATATTATCCGGCAGTGCCAAATCCAGCCACCCGATCGTTCCGGCTCCGCCCTGTGTTAACCATGCGATCCGCGATTGGGTCGGTGGCGCGCTACGCGATCGATGGCTGGAGCAGGTCAATGCGACACCGCTTCTCTCTCAAGGCAAATATGACCTGAGCCGCGCGTTGCCCGGTGGTCCGACCACGATAGTCAATCTGAACGCCCCTGCTCTTCTCCGTGCCCTTCCCGCGCCGATCGCGGCGTGACCAGCGCAAAAACAAACCCCGCGGCATCGTGCCCGCAGGGTATTGATTTCAAAATCGCGGGTTGAAGAAGGAGGGGGGGAACCTTCTTCGGGGAGTACCCGCGACGCCTGCAAATCGTATCGTCTGCGGCGCGCCCGTCAAGCGCTATACGACTCGTTTTTGCTAATCCGATCTGCCTTTCCAAATGCAGCGGAATGAAGTCCTCCTCCAGAATGCGAATGCAGGAAAGAGGGCCTCCAGGTCCGGCCCTCTCTCCCGCACCCTCTCACCTGGCCCTCAATCCGTTGAGTGTGCTGTCGGAAACAGTAAGGATGGCGCCGGGAACACTGGGGGAAGCTAGGCCCGCTGATTTTCTGAAGGCCGCAAGCGGCGGCAGCAGCGGGCCTACAGCATGTCTAGCTCTCTGCGCTCTCGAAAGGTCACCGGCCGAATACGGCCTTGCCATGCTCGGCTCCTCACGCTGAGTACAGCGCTGCGGGCCTGCGCGTGGCATGCCCTTCGTCCGCTTCGTTCGCGTTCCCGTCGCCAGCAGGAAGGACTTTTCTTTTTTAGACCTCCCGGCCGCTTCTTTCGAAGCCGGGAGGTCAAAAAATTGCTTGGGCCT